>Ga0247832_1006481_pt1 | contig 12802 bp, 12 predicted proteins | sample LaCruzMarch2015__10_FD_192407 | JGI IMG/M metagenome (GOLD analysis project Ga0247832, IMG submission 192407) | Freshwater microbial communities from meromictic Lake La Cruz, Castile-La Mancha, Spain - LaCruzMarch2015_4m | ecosystem: Environmental > Aquatic > Freshwater > Lake | place: Spain... | reverse complement strand
CTTTGTCCCAACACTGATGATCCAGATTCAATGTTAACAGAGCCTCCCACTCCATTCTCACTGGAACCCCCAGCGATGGATAGCGTTCCTCCATCACCAACTGTAGACAGACCACCTTCAATGCGTACCATTCCACCAGCCTTGCCAGTATCTTCGTCTGTGCTCAGATCTTTTCCTCCCATCAAAAACATAGGGCCTCCTCCCCCAATTCCATCGCCGCCCAAAATCAAAGTCGATCCACCAACTTCGTCAGATGCGCCCGATAGGAGAGTAATATTACCACCTCGACCCACCACTGACTTGCCAGATTCGATGTATATCGAGCCAGATGCGGCATTACTACTAGAACCAGTTGCCAAAGTCACTGATTTAATACAAGGTTGCGTGAGCATTATGCATAAAATTTGATTCTGAATTGGTTAGAACTGAAACTTACATGTACCCGATGATTCGTTTGCATCGCCGGTTGAAATCACTACAGATCCCGATGGACCCGATGGACCCGAGGAGCTTTGTGAAGTTACATCAGGACTTTGCATAACAATATCTCCAGACGGCAGCAAATTGAGGCTTCCTCCGATCACTCCTGCTTGTAGACTTATGTGACCGCCTCTTTCTTGGCCATGAGTGACTAGTTTTATCGAGCCATGCATTCCTTCAGTGGATGAACCTGTTTGTAGTGTAATGTTACCAGCATCACTACCTACGGAGTCGCCTGCTTGGATCGACACACTTCCACCGCCACTCTCTAGACAGTTATTGTAATAAGGTTTGGGTGGAGAATGTTAGACGATGTTTAGAGGCTAAGGATAACAGTGCTGAGACTGAAAAGTAAAGTTGCGAATCAATTAACGTACGAAGCAAGATACGACCACCAACTCCGAACGTGCTCTTGCCAGAAAGTACGTCAATGTCTCCGCCGTTGCCTTGCTCGGACGATCCGCCATCCAATCGAATAGCACCAGCCGCTGATTGGGTAGTGTTACCAGTGGAGATGACAACTGAAAAGGTATTTATGATTGTGATGAGTTGTTCAGAATAGAGAATAGTAGTGGTAGAAAGCAAAGAGGCAAGATTTACATACCCGATCCAGAATACTCCGTTTCACTTGATGATCCCGAGCTTATCATGACATTCGCGGCCGCCGAGCCGATAACGACCTTACCGCTTGCATCATCTCCTGTTCCAGATTGGATGTTTACGTCACCACCTTTTGACACACTGCCACCTGCTGCAATTTCTATGGAGCCTCCGACCGAGTCAGTACCAGTGCCATGTCCAGCCGAGAGATACATGCTACCTCCTCGACCATGCAAACCATCCGATGACAGTTCTGTACCACATGACAAATAATGTAGTACATGAAATAAGTAATATTATGAGAAACGTCAATGTCATTAACAATTCAGTCGATGGATGCACTCACCACCCGCACCATCACCAGCGAAGGCAAAAAAGTCACCACCAGATCCTCCAGCACTGCTGGTACTGGAGCCGGACTGTAAAAGAATTCCAGAAGCTGAGACGTTTGGACTGTCAGTATTGGCTGCAGAGATGGCAACGTAGCCAGAAGATTTGACGTCAAAACGTCCGCCATCTAGGATGAGAGAATGTGATCCTTTCGAGGAATCAGATACATGTAGAGCGCCACCACCAAGGTCGACGTCTCCACTAACGACTAGATTGCCATCCACGAGTGTGAGCGACGTGAAAGGGTCCGGACAGTTTTCTTCAGATCGGACCATGACGCCTTGGCAGTCGTGTGCGAAGACCGTGTCCGACTCATCCATGCATCGATTGAGAGAGTCACACCACGTACACCCATGCTGGGCGCAAGTGCTACACGATGTGTATCCACAATCGTCGAGTTCGGGACAGGAGGATGAATCCAATGCCCATTGAGTACTCTCAGAGGATTCTCCATCATCTTCCTTCATGCAGAGCATTGAATCGAGGTCAAATCGACATCCGGGGATGTCAATGCATGCACCACATTGTCTATTGATAAAATGAAAGCGATAAAATAGGATCATATGACGGTGAGGAGTCGATTCGTTCTTGAATAATAGTAGCCTAGTACGCAATAGCAATAAATTCAAATGCAGCGAACAACGAATGACCGAGATAGACCGGTATGATACTGACGAGGAAGGAATTATTCTCCGCACAGAACAAGGTCGGTATCGGAGCAACTCGAGCACAATGCGAATGAATACTCACTCCAAGCTTCCGATCAATCCGAGATTGGCGTCATCGCAAGTTCCAACGACGACGATGGGTGTCAAGTCGTCATTGGCGTGGGCGAGGACGACATGGCCGGCAGAAAGTCGTGCCAGGAGAAGTAGTGCCGGTAGAAGCGTCATCGCCGATGTATACGACGATGTGAAGTGATGATGCAAGTAAATGTTGATGCGTCGTCCGTATTAGCGGCTGCAATCGATGATATGATGCGGACGAAGAAAAATGAGGTGAGGAGGGGGGGAAACAAAGAACCACACACGGCGAAGCCCCCACTTCCACTGAAGACCATGGCCCCCCGAGCCATCGCCACGCCAGCGGCATTGCTGCTCCGTCTCCTTCTCGTTGTAGTCTACATCCTCCCATTTGTCCAATCATATTCTACACTCTACCAGCCGACCCCGCCACCGGGCTTACCTCCGTCATTGTCAAGGAGGGCTAATTATGACGGGAGGAAAACACAGTTGTTGAAGCATACTCCTCTCAAGCCATTAAGTGCATACTCTGTTTCCGCTGGAGCAGCGAAGGATAGTAACATACCATCATTGTGGCGTAGCAGCTTTTGGAAATTACCAACCCCATTGGAAAAGTTGGCATCCGAGTTTGGATTTTTTCATGAAGGTAAGATGTAAGATATCTACCTTGTTGTTGGGAATGGGTCAATAGTATATATATTCTCACAAGCTAATATCATATTCTATTTTTATTGCACATGCCACTAGATTGGGCACAAACACCACGACGTGTACAAGAATCACTATTTTCATGCGAGGGGGGAGGTGGTATACTTTCCGCTACACGACCGGTCATGCCTTATCTTGACATGTCAGAGGTAGTACCAGCAGTGCACCAGGTGGTTACTATAACATCATCTCCACCATCATTGGCAATTATTGACAACAGCATTCAACAGCAACAACAGCAAGGTCACGAATTAATTACTGCTGCTGCCGACATGGAAATGGAAAAGTATGAACTATTGATGGAAATGTTTGCCTTAGAATCCATGTATGTTAGTAAGATTGATCAATTAACAGAGATGAATAAGTTACTTGAAGCAAAATTATTTCAAACTTTGACGGACATGGAAGATGATAATTCCATACTCCGACAGAGAGTACGTGCACTTGAGTTGGAATTGAGTGAGGTGGCATATTCCTCACGCAAGTCCATGCCACTATTAGTCACAACAACGGTTGCTTCGTCAGCAGCAGCAACAACACCATTATTGGTGCCTAAACCTCCACCAAATGTTCCGACATTAATGCAACAATTTCAACAACAACAACAACAACAAGTGGAAATGTACAAGCATGAACAACAATCAAGTGCACGTAAAGTATTACAATTGAGTATACGCACTATTTGTACTCGAATTGGAAAGATATTAAATATGTTTAATCCGGTGGATAATTTATCTCTTTGGGGAGAGTTGAATGGGAAGTAGGGAATGAATAAATGTATTCATGCTTTGTGTTTTTGGCCACCGTGTGTGTGTGTGTGTGTGTGATGATAGGAAATAATAGCATTGGTAATTTAAATGTCAATAATTAGAATTTATCCAGCCAAGTCAAAAATTACCGTTCAGTGTGAGTAGTAATCCACTCTGTCGTAAAGTATGAGTTCTTATGCGTAGCTCCATCATCATCATTGTTGTTGCATTGTTTCATCGTTCGTGGGGGCATGGTGAGTCCACCTCAGACTCAGTACCTACAGTGGGTGTACTGGCAGTAGTTACAACGTTTGTTGGCGATACAGTCGGTGCCTCAGAGGGATTGCAAATGTCAAATACCCTTCAAACCTCATCGGCAAAGTAGCATGTCTTTTGCAAACTCCTCCCTTCACAGCGTTGTTGGTACATCCTCCCACGAAGTTGCATTTTTTACGTTTACGTGTCACAATGCACCATGTGAAACACATACTCCTCCCTTCACGGCATAGTTGTCACATCCTTCCTCAAAGCTGCATCGTTTACGTTTCACCTTTGCGCCATGTATAACACAAACTCCTCCCTTCACGGCTTTGTTGGTACATCCTCCCTCAAAGTTGCATCCTATAACCTTTGCGCCGTGTTTGATACATAAGCCACCCTTCACGGCACGGTTGGTACATCCTCCCTCAAAGCTGCATCGTATAACCTTTGCGCCGTGCATAACGCAAACTCCTCCCTTCACGGCATGGTTGTCACATCCTTCCTCAAAGCTGCATCGTTTACGTTTCACCTTTGCGCCGTGTGTAACACAAACTCCTCCCTTCCTGGCTTTGTTGGTACATCCTCCCTCAAATCTGCAACAGGATTCTTACGTGCCATGGTCTTGTTCATTTGCGTCTAAAAAAATGAGGGACGCACAGCAGCAGTAACACACCACGCTTGTTTTGACACTAAAAAAATGAGGCGATGTGTAGTAGAACATCCATCCGTCACGATGGCATATTTGATTCTCACTCCGATTCGGCGGGAAGCCCCAAACGCGGAGTCGTTTTAGACTCAACGTCTCGGCGGGAAGCCAAAAGAGGGCAATCCACGAACCGGAAGGGAGAAATGAGTCGCGCTTCTCATTAATAAGCAAAAAATAGCAAAAGAAATTTAGACGTCACTATCGTGAAGTATATTTTGTCACTAGTGGGACAAATCGTGTCACTACTGGGACAAACAAACTGTGTGGGCCTTCGGACGTTGTGTCCAAAACGACTCCGCGTGCGTTTTAACAACATCATGTTGAAGACAACACTTGCCTTTCATGGATCATCGGGTAATTCCCGGTCACACTCATTGCTTTGGGTCCCGTCATCAACTACTACTGATAATGATAATACGCAGCAGCAGGGCAGCTGTGACGAGGCGACAGTTGTATGTGCATCTGCGGGAGGGGTAGTCAATCTTGCTACTTCGACGTATTATACCACCGCTTGTTTGGGCAATGATGCAGTTACTAGCGTCGATAGGACATTGGTAACGCGCACGTCTACCTTCATTAATATTGCAGCGACTAATACGACATTGGCACGAGGGGAGGCAGTGGAGGATGCAGCCGCATCACGATCGATTACTGCCTTGACATATATTATGCCAAGTCGCAGTAGGAATACAAACAATTGCAACATTGACAACAACAACAGCGCGACAGCAGCTACGAAGAATAGGGGAGTAATCATTGCTGCCTTTTCGGATGGGACAATTACATCGTGGGCATGTAATGATTGTATTGGTAACAACAACAACAACGACAACGAAAATTATAATCATTGTGGTTGGGAAGAGCATGTATTAATTGGGAATGATCCTCTGCAAACAGCAACAAGAACAACAACATCTAATCAGCACAATAATGATATGACAAATGATTATAGGTACAATAGTATTGATATGGAGGATATGCATGAATCAATTGCTGACATTTCTGCTATTGCATTATCATTCAATGATTATAATAATAGTGATGACAACAATACTACTGCAGGTATTACACAACACCACCAGCAGCAACAACAACAAGTGTGGCTTGTGGCATCTGCATCCTCAAGAGGGGTATTCCTACATGTCATCTCCTTCGATTCGAAGATGGAAGACGATAGTGAGAAAAAAAATGTCTCTACTCGACAGTTAACGAAATATGCCACAACATCTGTACATTTACAACATTGCTTATGTGACAGTAGTAGTAATATCAGTAGTAAATGTGAAATGAGTTGGAGGAAAAAAGAGTGTTATATATTCTCTGGATCAGCATTACCACGGAATAATAAAATTTGGGTACATACCATTGTTTATCAACAACCTACTTCTAGCAGTAGCAGCAATGATGATGGTTGTGTAGGACCAGTATGGATGATGTTACCATTACTAACTATTAGTGAACCACAGTATCATGGCCACTTATCGGGACATCAAGATTGGATTACTTGCTTTGCATGGTTAGACCTATCATCATCGTCGTCATTGTTGGCTAGTTCTGGACATGATGCCAAGATACGTCTATGGAAATTCACATCCCGTATTACTACTACTGCTACTACGACAGTAGGTATGACTGCGACCAAGGACAACAGAGATGATACCGCTGAGGATGATGATGATGATGATGATGATGATGAAAGTTTAAACGATGAGGCAGATGACCTTGAGGAAGAAGAGGAGGGTGAGGCACGTTTGACAATAGTTCATTCTTCCTCGACCACCACTGCAGTATCATTGGAGGCATTGCTTCTTGGTCATGAAGAGTCTGTAACGTCACTGTCTTGGAAACAACCAACTAGTAGTAGCAGCAGTAGTAGTAGTAGTAGTAGTAGTAGTAAGAGTAAGCCATGCTTGTTGAGTTCTAGTATGGATCGGACCATTCTACTTTGGATGGAGGAAGAGAATGATTATTCATCAAATACCAGTGGTGGTGTGTGGGTCCCAATATCACGCGTGGGATCGGCTGGTGGTATTCTCGGTGGGCCACTTGGAGCATCACTCATGGGATTTGTCGATGCTGCCTTCTCACCACTTGATGGTAGTCGTATTGTTGGACATGGATATGGTGGATCTATTCACTTTTGGACACAAGTTGGTGGTAACAGTAGCGATGCAGTAGACAAAGATGACAAAGAGGAGGAGATGTTGATAGAAACAATGTCGTCCGCCCGGTGGGTCGCTGATCCTTGTATCACAGGTCACTTTGGTTCTGTGGAGGATATGGCATGGGACACGAATGGTGAGTATCTCTTAACAACAAGCTTAGATCAGACGACACGTCTTTGGACAGAGGTGCCAGTGATGATGACACCAGCATCAAGTTCTGAGTGTAGATGGGTTGAGGTTGGCCGGCCTCAGGTGCATGGGTATGACATGACGTCAATTGCATGTATAGGAAGAGGGGATGATGATGATATTGATAGCGGTGAACCACGTCATCGATTTATTAGTGGTGCCGACGAGAAGGTATTGCGTGTCTTTGACGCCCCAACATCAACACTACGATTACTCAAAACAATATCTCAATCACACGCTTGTCATGAAATAGTGATAACAAATCAAACGTCGCCGTCGCCATTGCCATCGTGGAGATATGAAAGAGCTTTCATGCCATCATTAGGCTTAAGCAATAAGGCTACTGCCGACACTGACCAGGAGAGCAGTAAGTACTCGGGTCCTGTCAATGATGACGATGACGACTTAGTGGAGTTTACTGCGCAGAAAGGAATGTCTGCTGTCGAATTGAGCCTTCCATCTGAGCGAGATTTGGGTGTCACTACGCTCTGGCCAGAGACAAGGAAATTATTTGGACACGAATCAGAAGTTGTATGTTTGGACTCTTATTGTGCACCGTCCGGCAAATGTGAATCGTCGTTGGTGGCATCATCATGTAAGGCTCGGAACAATGTTGCCAGTGCAGCTATACGACTGTGGGATGTAAAGAGGGGTAAGTGCGTACAAATCTTAAAGGGTGGCCATCGATCGACTGTATCGACAATGTCATTTTCACGGAATGGCAAGTATCTTGCATCTTCTGGGAAAGATCGTAGGATTTGTATTTGGAGGAGAAGAATTCATGATCAATCAATGTCTAATCCGGACGAGTTCACATCAGGCTACGAGCTTTCTGCTGCAGCTGATTCGGCACACAAACGGATTATATGGTCAATACATTTCTGTCCTAAAAGTCCTGACATATTAGCATCCGGCTCAAGGGATGGATTGATAAAGATATGGCGTGTTGTGGAAGCAATTGACGGTGCATTAGAAGTAAAGGAGTTGGTCAGGTTTGAACCATCTTTCAAAACGGCAAAAACTCCCATTACAGCAGTTGCATTCGCAGAGGATCTTTTCTGTGGTATATATGACAACAACATCGAGTGTGGTATCTTAAGCATTGGTACAGAATGTGGTCGCATTGAAATTTGGGCAATTCCAATTTTCTCACCAGTACTGCTTGACAATGGAATAGAATATCCGAGTCCGAAGTTGCTGCACACACTTCCTGCCAATGATACTCACTTTGATACGGTAAACAAAATTGCATGGCGTCCAGGCATGACGTCAGTTGAAGCTTTTACTCCAATATTTGCCAGCTGTGGACGAGACAGCGGTGTCAGGATTTACAAGCTTGAACTAGCAAAAACTGTTACCAAATTAACTTAATAAATACTCGAATCCTAGATTATGTATGCTTACCAAAATTGAACTAATATCTATGTACACATCAAACAAAAGCGCCATCACACATAAAAAGTTTAATTTTTAGCCAAGACTTCCCAAGTTTTCTATTACCCTGTGTCAGCTTGATGGATCACCTTACACAGGCTTCAAATTTGAAGTGGTGTTGCAGTGGCTGCATTTTGTATTTTATTGAACAGTTTGTTTTCTTTACACCAGGGAAGAAGTGTTTTCATAAACTTTCTACTTTAAGGGGACCAAATGACAACAGTTGTGGAACTTATATCACAATCAAATCATCAAATGAGTTACTTGAATTTATTCCAAAAAACTACCGTAATCAAAAGAGTAAAAGGAAAAGATAAATTTATTACAAACATGATGATAGTTTCCTTCTACAAGTGGTGTTCAATAGCTCCCACCTTCCAGTATTGTTAAATAACTCGTCTATGACCTTAGCTGGGAATGTCGCCGACATGTCGCCGACTGTCAGCCCGACATGGTGATGTCGGCAATTTTTTCCAGAAAAGGCATGTCGCGGCGACACACGACACGCAAAAAGAGGCCCCGACACACAGTTTTTGTGTGTCTTTTTGCCGACATCATACAGAACCACCCACCAGCCCACCACATCATGCCGCCGAAGATGAAGAAGAAGAGGGGCGGCGGCGGCGGCGGCTTTACTACAACCACTGCCGCTGCCGCAGATGAGGATGATGTCAACAATGATGACGTGTCGGAACCTAGTTTATCCAAGAAAGATTTCCTTGCCAAAATAAGAGCTGATAATGCTGCGAGAGCAAACGCAGCAGCAGCAGCAGCAGCAGTTGCCCCGGCCGGTGCAACTGTAGCAGCAGACGTCTCGCCCTACTTTGCCTCCGGGGCAGCCACCACCCGAGCCAGTAGTCTTCCTCGGTTGTCTATATTTCAACGTGCGAATGATATGGGGAGGAAATCAGCGGCGCCGGTGACAGTGTCAGTACCCACAGAACTGGTGGCTGCAGCGGCGGCAGGGAGGGCGGAGGCGGAGAAGGCGGCGGATGATGGTGAGTCATTGGATTCAGTTTTTGATTTACCAGATGATATTTCCTTTTCAGGTGGTGGTGATATGGGAGATGTTGAAAATGAGGGTGTAGAAGAAGATGCTGGAGTTGAAGGGTCAGAGCTGGCGGCTATTACCAGTGTGTTCAATTGTGATCACATCAATCGAAAGAGAATGAACGATAAGGATGGGTGGGAGTGTAGTTGGTGCGGTAAGTTCTTTACTCCTTTTCACGCTGCCAGGGCGTTGAAGCATGTGTTGAAGATTAAAAAGGAAGGTATTATTGCTTGCAAGGCATTAATCCCCCCTCGGTACCTTGCTTGGTATACAGCATTGAGTGGATATCATTCGGATCGTATTGAGTCTGGTAAACAGACCACACACAAGATTGATTTAAGTGTGGAGTCAACGCAACTTTCGGCTGCCAGTAGCCTCCTGCAGAAACGTGGACATGACGGAGGTTCATCCATATCATCAGCAGCAGCGTCAGCATTGACAGGTGCCCCCCCCCTCCGTCACTAGGGTACGAGGTACGAGGAAGTATAATGTCCCATTTGTGAGGTCACCATATGCTCTTTTTTCCACAGGCGGTCAACGGACCATGTCATCCGTGAACATGGACATCCGTCACTCGAACAACGCTCGTGTTGAAATGGCAATTGCCGACTTTTTCCATGCTCAAAATATCCCTGATGCAGTGGTTGAAAGTCCAGAGTTCAAGAGGTTAGTACGTCAGTGTCGTCTTGTTGATAGTACTTTTGTCATACCAAGTAAGAAGAAGATTGGTGGTGGGTTACTTAATATCAACTTCGAGAATATTAAGGAGATTAACAAGACCAATCTACTGAAGGAGGCGGCTGTGTTTGGGATTGTTGTAATGGGTGATGGTGCTACAATTCATGGTATGCCTTTGTTGAATATTCTTGCCATGTCTGGGAACACTCTACCCATGACGATAGGTATATCAGATTGTACAACCCACATGGCCTCGGGGGGGAAGGGGAAGAAGGATGCGACGTACATTGCAGATATTTTTGCGGAGAACTTGGTTGAGGAATACGACCCCAATCATCAATTGACAGATGTGTTCTACTTTGACGGTGCATCTAATGTACAGAAGGTGGGGCAAGTATTAATGGCAAAGTATCCACGCACATTTTGCTATCATGGTGGCGAACATGTTGTGGCACTATTCTTCACTTCTCTATCCAAAATCAAACCGATTCGGGTAAATGTATCTCGATATTATTTGTTTAATTATTGATTCTCATGTCACCTATCACTTACCTAACCTTCTTTTGAAAAGATTCTCATTCTTAAAACTTGCAGGATGTACAAAGTCTTCGGATCGTGCGCTAATCACGGTATCTATGCTCAGTTCATGGCTCAGTCGGCTCTGAGCAATAGTGGTCGAGCGGTGGGATTACTCCGTGGTGCAGGAACTCGAATGGCTCTATGGTTTTATGCCATGATAAGATTGTTACGTGTACGGAAAGCACTAACTGCAACCATCCACCAACAAAAGTTTGCTGACCTGAGTGTGAAGGAGAATGTCCATGCAGCTGTGCGTGATATCACCAATGAAATGTTTTGGAAACGTATGTACATTGTTTTGCGTGCTGTTTTTCCTGCCCTTCGTTTGCTTCGCTATTGTGATAAGTCCACACCAGCAATTGACAAAATTTATTATCTTTCACACAGGCCCACAGTTGCGCTCGAAAAGTCAGAACAGGACTTGAATGATGAATCATTGTTTGGTGACATGACGTTGGATAGTAACTTATATCGTGAAATGGACATGATGGGTGTTTACGGTGGTGATGATGATGATGATGACGACGATGACGTTGTGTTTTCTAATGATACAACACTTAACTCTTCTGACGACGATTCGGATGATGATGATGAATGACGATGTGGCCAAAGCTACCAGACCACCGAAGTCATTTGGACAACTTTTCATGTGGCACTGGGACAAGCGCAAGCATCGTATCGAGCATGAGTATGCCATTGCGGGATGGACGCTGTGTGTCCTTGAAGATGTTCGAAAGGATGTCCTATCGAGGATGAATGGGGACCATCAATCTGCCATTGACAGGGTTATCAATCGTCTTCATGCTCCACCTTGTGCTAACACTACTAACCCTGCTGTTTTATCCATGACCGAAGCAGATATACTTGACACATTTTGGAACGAGTTCAAGGCATATCAATACTGCACGTATCCTTATGATGTTGCTTCTTGCTGGTTAAGTCAAGATGTTGTGAAGGGTGATTCTTATTTGTGGCATGAGAAGTATTCCTTGCGTTCGACGAAGGTACTGGGATTTGTGGCATGTCGTGTAACGTCCAAGCTGTGTGGTATTGGTGCTGCAGAGAGGTGCTGGGGTGGAGTGAAACAAATCAAGACTGGTAAACGTTCTCATTTGAGTGGGGAGTCGACTGAGAAGAGGAGCATCATATTTGCTAATGCAAAGGTTACACAGGGACGAATGAAAAGTGACAGAGTGCAAGGTTTGGATTTTAGGGGTGACAATGTTTCCTTCGGAGATGATGACATAAACTTCAATCTTGAGCTGGAGAAGTTTGGGGTAGACATGGAGGCGTTAAAGCATGTGCCAATTCGTCGTGTATTTCGGGCGTGGGTTGAAGATTGGGAGGAAGAGGCTAGGAAGAGAAATGACGCCGTCGATGAGGCCAAGTTGCTTGCAAAGTATAAAGGTCTTGTCTTTCGCGATCCTGATAATAACAACTGTGCATTTAAAGTGTGGGAAGGAAATATGGAATACCGTTCGGGACGTGGTGGTGGATGGTTTTTGATTGCGGAGTGTAACGATGATCCTGAGAACCCGCTCCAAGAGCCGTTCACACTGGAGATAGCATGTGAGCTTATAGGGGAAACAGAACAAGAGAAGGGAATTCAGGTAATAAAGCCAGATGGGGAGTAGGTGTCGGGAGGGAGTGAATGTTTGAATGGGACGTGGATCGGGTTTTCCTGGATGTACTATCCTTTTCCCTGATATATTTAATTAGTAATACTTTTTTTCCAATAGAACCATTCTCCATATTAATGCTATGTCACATGTCACTCTCTCCACACCCCACAAAGACCCATGGCTAGCCTAAGAGTTTTTATGTTTGAGCTGAAACAACAATCACGAAATTACCGAAATGTCCGAAATGTCGCCGTGTCGGCGACATGTCGTCAAATGTCGTGTCGTTTAGACACTCTAGCCGACATGCAATGTCGCCGTGTCGGCGACATGGGCAAAGACATGTCGCCGCGACATATGACATGTCTGCAAATGAACTTAGCTCCACATGTCGGATGTCGGCGTGTCGTTTTTTTGCCCAAACGGCGACATTCTGTGTCGTGTCGGCGA
>Ga0247832_1006480_pt1 | contig 12802 bp, 14 predicted proteins | sample LaCruzMarch2015__10_FD_192407 | JGI IMG/M metagenome (GOLD analysis project Ga0247832, IMG submission 192407) | Freshwater microbial communities from meromictic Lake La Cruz, Castile-La Mancha, Spain - LaCruzMarch2015_4m | ecosystem: Environmental > Aquatic > Freshwater > Lake | place: Spain... | reverse complement strand
CGAAGGATATGCTGGTTGTGCCATTATGCTACGCGAGTCTAGCACTTTTGGCAGTGACGATTCCATCACGCAAGACCTCTTAGATCGAGCACGGCTCCCTCTTGGATGGGAAAGTCGGAATGCTCAAGATTCCAAGCCCATTTTGAATTTATCGGCCCCATTTCATGAATGCAGAGCAACCTGATAATGAATTTGGTGGTCTGTGTGGCGTGATTGGATATGCGGAAAACTGTGGCGAACCACAGAGCATCAATTGACTAAAATGGGTGTATTAGTGCATGATGACGCGTCTTCAAAGCTCACCTCTCGACACGTCTTAAATGTAGCACCTCAGCTTCTTCGTCTACCAACCGCTCAAATATTGGTAGCCACGAATTTTGTTCTATCTTATCCATGTGGAACCAACTCTACGTCTTTGATCGAGGCTGATCCATCTCTCCTCACTTATGTGGCAGATGACTTACGATACGGTCTGGATGAGTTCTTCCTAATATGATGTTCCAGGGGAACAAAACTCTTGCCAGACATATAATCCAGACACAATTGACGCTGTCTCCAATTTTTGCTCTACAAGTAATAAGAATGGGTGTTGAAGGAGGCTTGGAAGAAAGATCGTTGTCGCGAGCTCTGGGTAATGCTGGAAAAGCAAGTTGTAAAGCAGTTGAAGGAGTCGTGGGGGAGATGGGAAGAAATCTCAAAGAGTGGAAACGGATAAAAGGCGGAAAAGGATCGCTAGGGGGCTGAGAGGCTGTCAGCATCCGTCATAGACAAAAACACAAGTATCAACAAACCATGCGAAGACTATTTTACATGTATTCCTTTTTCTCTCCCACCTAAATTTTCTCTCCATTCTCTTTCTGAAATTGACGATAAACCCCGGCAGATGCAATAAATGAAAATAGCATACTTCTCATTGTCCAGTTTTCACTTAAATTCCCTCATCTATTTCGATCGTCTCCCGTTTTCAAACCTTACTCATTTCCTGCTCTCGAGGAGGAGGGGGAGATGGAGAGGGGTGAGAATTCTCATTCATCTTAACGAAAGTGTACAGTAGACTACCTCCCAGGACGGTGAATATTCCCAACACCCCCATAACCGTCGGTTGGTTCCCCCAGAGATAGAACGCCATTAATGATTGGACCGCTGCCTTGGCTGTACCTGATATATTATGCGATAATGGCGTAGTTGCTTTTATTTGTAGTACAGTCACAATGCCGATTGAAAAGCCGAAGAACCCTGCCACACACATGGCCGACCAGAATGCAGCCGAAGTAAGCTGCTCTGTCGCAGCCATGATTGTATCCTTCTCGAAAATGTATATCAGTGGTAAAAAAAGGAAGCTCGCATTCACATTGTTGTAAAATGTCAACTTCCAATGATTGTCGTCCACTGCTGGTAAGACATACTTTGTAAAGATGGAATTGAGCGATACGAAGAGTGAAGATAGCACGCCAGCAATTGTCCCGATCGTGCTAAAATTCATTTCGCCGTGTGTTCCCATAACGAACCCTACTATGACCAATCCAAGACAAAGTATGGTTTTGGTCGAACTTTCGATGCCAAGAAAGACCCGTGAAAGGATGACATTGAAGACGATGGTAAGACTCCGGGCGACGTTGTAAAAGGAAACCTCGACCAATTGCAAACAAAGATTGTTGAAAGTGATCATCCCCACAAATACTAATGTTAATGGAAAGATTTGTTTCGCCGGACCGATGAGATATTCTGCCTTGGGGAATTGTCCACAAAATCCAGGCTTGGGTTGATTGGCCGTCTTCGTCCCACCCTCTCCATCATCGGTACTTACGGGTGCATACTGTCCTGACGATGATGACGTAGACCGTCGAGAACACTGACCGCAGACACCGGCCAACCAGCAAATGAGAACTGTCACGACGCACTGGAACCATGTAACGAATAATGGAGCTGGGATGGAGATCCCTTCATTCGACATGAGGATTTTATTAAGGTAGACCATTGCAATAGAAACGAACCAATAGGTCCCCACCACGCTGGCGATATACATTGCATCGGGAGTAGCCATGATGAATTAGGATGGATGGACAGGGGCTGTTGGTCTTAGTTAGGATCCGACTGATGTGAGGCGTGGATCTCTGTGCCCTGTGTGACTTTCGAAAAGACCGTAAAAATGACCCTTTTGTCACATGTGACCTTGGGGGATTCAAGATTCAAAAATGTTGTGATGATGGTGTTCGTGGCTGTTGCTGCTATGATAATTCAAACCCTGCGGTGAACACCGGCATCGTCAGCAAAAATGCGTGTGTATCCGGATTTTCTTTTTGAAGTGAATTTCATGTCAAGCAGGTATCACAATGCACCGTATAAAAACGACAAAGTATATTTATTACACGGCGACATTACTCTACTATTAGTTCATTCATATTCCTCTCAAAGAATCGACAGTACGACTCCAATTGATTTGAATTAGTCTTCTGTGCGACCTGACATAAGAATGCATATGTCTCCCCATTCACAGCTGGCTGTAAAACTCCCTCAATGATCTGCTTCAAATTGTAAAGGAAGAATTGATCGGCAAGTTCAAGCAGTGCAATGGCCCTATCCATGCCATCCCCATGGAATACGTCAATGTCTTGAGGACAATGTCCTGTATATATGTATTCCATCATCGTAACGAAGCTACGGTGTGTGCAATTGGGTATCTCAATCTCAGTCTTCTCACTCCCGCTTTCACGGAAGCCAGTCATGAACATTGCACGGAAGCAGTCGGAAACGGACGATAGAACAAGTTTATGACCAAAGACCTTGCGTCCCTCTACTAGAAAAGTAACATCTGAGAACTCATCATCGTTGTAAAAGTGACGTAAGCGGCTGGCGTAAAGCTGTGGACTTGGTGGCTCGGTAACCCTCATGGGTGGTGGAGGATCGGTGTCAAGGACGAAGAAATCGTTGAGGTAATCGGTACCGCATGAGCCTGATTATTGTTGTGTTTGAAATGTGGTAAAGTACAGGGGTGAAGGAAATGGGCGACAAATACATATGATATGAAGATGTGTATCACTTACCACCAAAGACGTAAATGTGTCTCCCAACAGCCGTGGAAGTATGACCAGCCCTCCGTCCTGGCGGTTTGCCACTAACGTAAACACTTAGGACTGTGTCTTCGTCATTTGGGTTGGCCGAGCTACATATAGGTCCTCCGGTCCCTCCTGGTGATCTATATGACCTGTAGTCGGCAAATCGAATGCCATCACCTCCTCCGTTATTATCAAGGTTATATCTCCCTCGTCCTCTAGTCGTCATTGTCGTCTCAATTGCACCATCCTGTCCACCGAGCATATCCCATGCCGATGCTGCGGAATCCATCAGGTTGTTACTACCATTACCCGTATCGCCAATCATTTCCCACGAACCATCGTAATACGACGAGGACGCGCCGAAGGAAGGTGGTGGAGGAGGACGTCTGGCTCCACATCCACCACCATTATTCGATGACGACATCCTCGCAATAGTTGCATTGTCACCTCCCTCATTCACATCTAACCATGCCATCTCTACCCTGTCCAATACCTGCAAATCAGCAAAGCACTTGGAGGCCGTACTAGAGACAGAGGTGTCAACAAGAGAAAAAGAAACAACAACAGAAACATCAAGCAGGTGTCGTATCTCACCCACTCCCACCAAAGAGGAACAACCGTCCACGCAACGCTGTTAATGTCATCCCCGCACGAGGATGTGGCTTCACACCGAAAGTACGAGGCGTACTCCATGTACTATTGTGTGTATCAAGGACATGTACATCATTAAGTCGTTCACTACCATTCCAACCCCCAAATACGAAGAGTTCCGACTTACCACCATGACGTATTCCATCGTCTAACAGTGCTGAGGAGTGATTGGCCCGTCGTTGGGGCGGTGTGCCATGTGTTCGTACTACCCTCCATGTGTATGTATTTACATCAAGTGCATGCAAGTCATTGAGATATTCACGTCCATTCCCACCCCGAAAGACATATACCTCCCCCCTTGAGCTGATGAAATCAGCAGAGTGCATATTACAAGGTCCGGGGGGTGTACCACGAGTGGGTGGTTGGAACCATCGAAGTCGATCAAGTCCACCAGATATGTCGAGAACCCAACAATCAGAGGATGCAAAAGGACCTTGACCAAGCCAACCGCCAATGATAATTATTTGTGCATCCTCGTCATCGTCCATGTTGTTGTTGTTTTCAATCTCGTCATCCATTTCGTCATTGTCAACTTCGTCGTCTGTGAAATCGTCAACATTGTCGTCATTGTTATTATCAATGGGCAGCTCATCGTCTTCATCAGGATTGCGTCCATCATCGATACAGGCAGTTGAGGAATCAATCAGAGACGACATCTCAATGCTGCCATCGAAATCTGCATCCATTACATTCATTGATTGTGCTAAATCGAGAAGAGCATGATCGACTTTTTGTTCGATTATTCCTTGTGTAGGGGGGTCAGCGCCTGTTTCTACGGTATGTTTTCCTCTGTCGTTTCTGTCGTGTTCATCATTAGGTCGTTGTTGTTTAAGAGTAGACGGAGGCGGCGAGGAGGTGAAAATATTATTATTGTCATTATCAATGACTCCATTCCTCCCCCTCCTTCTTCTCCACCTCCTTCGTCCTCCCCGAATAGCAAGAGTAGCAGTATGTCCATTCCGACCTGGAGGTGGGACACCACGGACATTAAGCCTTCGAATCTCATCGGTATCATGAAAATCCTGATCCAAATCCTCGTCTACCCCCCCTCCACCACCAGCTGCAGTACTGTCTGCAATCATCCATCGTCGTTCACGCAATGAGTATACCGAAAGTGTTTGATGATTCCGTCTACCGTCATAACCTCCGTAGCAATATAGATAGCCACGATGGTGAGTCACGCTGTGGTTCTTGATCTGTGGCATATGTGAGGAGGATAAGATGATTGACCCTCCACCACCGTCACCACCACCCCCCTCTCCTACTCCTCCCATCATCATTGGGGGGACTTCGGACCACCTCATGCTTGATTGTTGATGATCTTAGACGATGACAACAACATCATCATCGTGCTTGTGGGCTACCCCAACCTAGGAGCTTCGCCTCGTTAGAGTGGGCACTCTGTGTTAATTGAATCAACAGTAACGTGCTCAATTACCTTGAAGATAGATACTTATCTATTTTTCATTTGATGACCACACATTTATTTATCGTGGTATGAAACTGATTTAGGCATAAATTTTATACTGTTTTTGGGGTCCACAAAAGGGGAGAACCTCCATGATTTCTCCAGCCTTTTTTCACATAAATTTTGTCAATTAGAACAAACCTCGTCGCAACCACTTGGGACATTAATATCAGCATCTGTGAATTCAGTCCTTCTTTTCAATGTCCTCTCTCTTATCGTCCTCTCTGTCGTACATATCGGGAGGGCCAACGAGCCTGCACCATAACACCAGTGACACGAACAAAAGCACAATATTCATGAATGGACGTATGCGATCGTTGTTGTACAATGCCAACATTGATTCATCACCAGCGATAAAATCATGCATGACCACTTGGTACGATTCAACGATCGGTCTTCTCGCGGTAATTACAATCAGGATTGTAGCTTCACAGATGCAAATTGTCGCACCTAGATAATCGCCCATAACTCCACCGAGCAAGTAATCACCCTTATTCCCCGCCTTGTGGGCCACTAACAAAACAACCAAAAGCAGACCGATCGTAAATGATCGACCGTACAACGCGGTAGATATTAAATAGCAGAAGAACGTCGCAAAAATTACCCGGGGCCACGAGACAATGTGCTTTGCCTCGACCATGAACAGATAAAACGGTGACTTGGGACCAACCTCTGCGACGTATTCCCTTGTTCGTATTAGATATGGTGCTGCTAGTCGCGCTAATGTCTGTGCCACGAGGATGGCTGGTCCTGCTCCTGAACAATTTCCTACCTCCCAGTGTGATGCTGCAAGATGACCAATGAGCTGCGTCTTGATGAGTAGAAAAAGACATAATGCCGACACACCGAACGTTCCAAGTCTCGAGTCGGTCATGATTTTGAGCATCTGACTCTTCGACCACCCTCCCATCCCATCGGCAGTATCTGCCAATCCATCCTCATGAAAGCATCCTGTTAGATATAATCCAAATGCCAATGCCAGCGTTGCGGCTGCATTCGATGGCAATCCTAATGTCACATTCATAAAGTCATATACTATCGCACAAAAGCATCCCAAGATACAACCCACCACCGGAAAATATGACATCCCACGCATCAAGTATCCAGGATGAAGGTCGCAGTAACTAGGGGAGGGAAGTCGGGTAAGGAACATCCATACTGTAAAGAAGGCACGTACTTCCGATCGTGTACACGTCGTTGAGGAGCCTGATAGGAAGGCTCGGACCTCGGATGAGATTTGGTTTCGATCGTAAACAGTGTTGCGTGATTTCACCTCTTCGTCAATCACACCCGCATGCTGTTGCCCACCGTCGTTGACGTCATCCGCTGCCGCAGTCATCTCCTCTCCGCTACCTGCGTTTTAAAGTCTCCTTCCCGCCGCCAGCAGATCATCTTACCTTTTACTTCTTGATTGAGGAAGGTGAGGAACCATGGTGGCCGTAGGATACATACCTTGCAAATGGGCGGACATTATGTTGCGCTCTGCCCTTGATTATGATAAATATGACTATTGTGATGTTGCATCAACAGAGCTACTATCCTATCGTGCAACTCTTTTTCTCACACATTTTACCTCTCCCTACCTCCTGCCCTGAACCAGAATTAAATAAAAAAATATCATGGTAGTAACAAGTCTTGAGGGTCTCTCAGACGCACAGAAGCAAGAACTCATTGCATCACTGTCGGCAATTGTGGTCGGTTCAGCTGGGGCGGATGTATCAGCCGAATCGCTCACTGCGGTCGCAACAGCAAGCGGGAACAGTCTCTCGGCATCGTGGGCATCCGTATTTGCTTCGGCAGTTTCAAAGGCGGAATCAATTGACAAATATTGCTTAGCACCTGGTGGAGGAGGAGGTGGTGGAGGAGGAGGAGGAGGAGGTGATGGAGGCGGAGCTGCCCCGGCGGCGAAGGCAGCAGTAGTCGAGGAGGAGGTTGAAGAAGCACCTCCGGCTGTAGATATGTTTGGTGGCGGAGACGGTGGTGGTGACTACTAAAGCAAATAATGTAATGCATAAAAAAGTATCAATTGAGACAGCTGATGGGCTCGCGTTCCTAAGAAAGAATATTTCTCATGGCAAAGCAAACACATCGTCCTCTATTATTTTATGATCAATGAATCTTTCAAAAAAATGGATGTATAAATCCTCGACAGAATATTCCAATAGTCAGCGAAGAAGAAGTTTCCCAAAAGCGATGTGGAATCCCTTGCACTCTAGCAAGTGTATGGATTCTTTGTGGCAGCAGCATTTGTGCCTCCTGCAGCATTTAGACCTGCTTCCTCACTCTTTCTTTTCAACGACTGTGCAATTGTTGTAGTAGTTGTCTTGCTCTGTTCATTTGTCAATGCCTGACTGAGAGTACCGTTTGCACCGAACATCGAGGGCTGCAGAGAGCCAATATTATTGCCATCTCCGGAATAGTTTGCAATGTATGCCGAGGTTGGGGAGGAGTTGTCGAGTGATCCACGAGAAGTGCCAGGGCGTGGTGGCAGGGCTGACCCACCAGTCTCTGGTGGGTGCTCATTCTCTTTCCCACTGCTGCTGCGAGCAAGCTCCTCAGCCGGAATTGCCGCAAAAATAGAAGGGTTGAATGTTGTTTCGGTTCGGGCAAATGTGGCGGCCGATCTATTGGCAGGAGTCACGTAGATGTTCGTCGGTTTTGCTCCTGAACTGATATTCATGCTCTGGGCGGTAGCTGGCCCGTGATGGGGTGTAATGTGAGGTAACTTCGCATGATTTGTGATTGTCCCATGATTCAATATGTTTGTATGCTCCATGACCACATTTCCAACGTATTGCGTCCTCGGTGTTTGCTGTACGTGCGACCTCGAGGAATTGGTAGCGTGATTATTTATTGTTTTCGTTGGCATTGTCGATTGTGCAGGAGTCGTGGAAACTACCGGTGGGTTGGATGAGTTCGTTGCCACAACGTGTTGAACAATGCCCGATGATGTTGCATCCTTCTGTCTATCCTTCTCAAACCCAAACCTACTTTTCGCACGGTCAATTTCTAACGTATCTAATGCATCTTTGAGTGTGGATGGTGCGTTGTTGGCATTGAAGCCATCGTGATACAGACTGTTACCCAGCTTTTCACCAAAATGCCGCGCTGCTCGTTTCATCGCATCCGTGACAGCTCCTTTGAGAGCATTGCCAGTCGCATTGGCAAGACATCTATCGATTGCATCGCCTGCTCCACAGTCCTCTCTAAAGACGCCAGAACGTTTGTGAGTGATGCGGACAGTGGCAATGTAGGCAACGTGGTGCCGTCCTTGGTCGTCTTTCGTCGACTCCTCCCGGGTGGTGTTCTTGACCTCCAAACACCAACCGTCGTAGCCAAATGCCTCATTGAGAGTTTTCGTAATGATGTCACCACCCATGTATGACAGCTTTGTCCCTCCTGGACCCTTGCGTGTCGAAACTTCTGCCCGTAATGGTTTAGTACACAGATAGCGGCCCACCGTGACTGGTCGCTGCGTCGAGGATTCATGGCGAGAGAGAGAGTTGGTCATTAGTGTCATGCAACGGGCGAAGGCGAGCTACGAATACAAACGACACCAATGCGACTCCTTACCCCCTTGTGGTCGTAGAGAACGCTTCCGTCTGCTTCAACAACGAATTCAGTCTCGCCGCTTCTTCCACTCGCTGCTTCGACTAGTACTGTCGTCGACATCCGCTGCTGCTGACGATTCGATCGTCCGCCGCTGCTCGCTCCTCTCTTCGGTGTCCGTTGTCTCCTACAGCCGATAGGGGCTCCGTCTTAAATATGGGTTGATGTTGTATTTTTGTCTGTCTGGTGGTAGCTGGTGGTGTGCCTCCGATCCGATATGACGTTTGTCTCTTCGTTCCAAACAACGACTACGCAGATTGGAATACTTCGCTATTTGACACGATGGCAACATCAACGATGTGTAGTAAGCTGTGTGGCTGCAACACGAGATGGTCATACAACAATAACAACAAACGAAAGTACAGATAAACTGATCGAATGGCTCGAGACAAAAAGTGGATTCTCGTCCTTGGTCGCAGTTGACACCAATAATCAAGGTCTGCGAGGTCTGTACGCAACGAAGGATATTAAATCGGGACAAATAATAGTTTCAATCCCATACAGCTCAGCGCTACTTGTTGGGGACTCGACTTGGGCTAGAAAAGTACACGACAATTGTGATGATAATATAGTCATCGGTGATGGATGGTCTACAGACGATTTAGAGGATGTCTACCAAGGATTCAATTTCTTAAATAACTTCGTTGGAAATGTTGAATATGCTCAATACGTCAATAGTTTGCCATTAATGCCAAAAAATGGGGACGATGAAGCTGGACTAACACCAGACTTTTGGAACTGCAATACTATATCTCGCCTAGAGGTACCCGCGTTCGTTGATCAAATTCAACGAAGGAAGCAAATTGTGGAACAAGTTGCAAAGAGGAACAACGTTAATGAAGATGAGCTGCGATGGGTAACGTTTCTCATACGCTCGAGACGAATGACCACTTTGAACATGATTGACGACCCATACAGCAAAACAAAACCATTATTTGGAGTGTTTCCATTACGGCATAAGAAAATTGAACAAATTCAAGGATATCTTATTCCTCTCATCGACATGGCTAATCATGCAATTAATCCAAATGCCTGTCTTAAAATTAGTATCAATCTACTGACGAGGGCTTTTGATACCACCTCTTCATTTGTACTGAAGGCGCTAAGACCAATCAAGAAAGGCGAAGAGGTGACGATAACATATGGTGAAGGTGACGAGACTAGCCTGTACCTACTAGATAAATATGGTTTCTTCGTGGAGGAAAACGAGGCCGACAAAAAGATCGATTGGAAATACCTCAATCCCCAATTTACCACATCTCTTGAGGATGATCGTGCAGAGTTGGCGAAGCTTGAAAAGCAATCTCCTGACAGTAAATTGCTTTCTAAATCAGCGAGCAGTTATTCTGAAAGCACAAGGACCATGCTAACTTTCCGCATAATGATGAAGCAATTGAGCAAAAACAATGCAGCGTTGAATTCTCTGATTTGATTATTTTAAGGTCTACAAGAAAGATCAGTCTGAGGCAAGGCATGGCCGTGTATTAGTCAGTTATCATTTACTGTAGATAATGATTAGTATGCTAAAAGAAGATGTGTTTGTGATAACTGTAGCTATTTATGTAGTACCTTCCTTTTTTGGCGCAGACAACATACTCCTCCAAAATGGTAGCCGACGAAGACAAGAAGCCGGCTGCGGCATCGCCTTCGTCGGCGTCCTCTCCTTCGAAGAGGCGGAAGACGATGGAAGAGATTTATGACGTTGCTGATCAGCTTGGATTCCGCAGTGGTGATCGATTCGAAGTCAAGTGGACCATTCGAGATGAAGATGATGAGGGTGCGGCTGTCGGTAATAACTATGTACAGGTTGCCGGTGATGACGTCGATGACTCCGGGGGAATTACTGTGTGGTGGTCCGCCACACTGATTCAGAAGACGGACAGGATGCACACTCTTACCGACGAGGATATGACCGAAGGCGAGTCACCGCAATTTGCCGTGCCAGTAGTCAAGGTTCCAATTTACGAATTGAAGTACGAACCCATGCAAGGTAAGGAATTTCTCGCACGCTCATTTTGGGGTAATCTTTTTTTCAGTTCAGTCAAGTCCGAGGTGCTGTGACTCTCATCGCCGCCCCCTTTCTTCCACGCAGAGCATGGATTCGATACTTATTCGGTGGAGGAGGTAGCATTTACTTCAGACAAGATGGTGCTTTCCTTATCGACAAATGAAATTATGACATTCCGTAGGGCAGGACAGCCCTCTCCCCCATCATCTCCCGGCCCTGAGGAAAGAGAAACCGCCGCCACAATGGCCGTCGGTGTTGGCTGTACTCGAGACGAAATGATAACCGTCATCAATGACATAATGCAAAGATCGCTTAAAAACACGGGGATGGACCAACGGATGAAAAGTCTACCCGCATCGCAGCAATTAATGATGGCTGAGAGACTTCGACACTCACAGGAATTATTGCTCGAAAAGCTACTGGAGGAAACTGATAAGATGAAGGGGGAGAAGATAATTACCGAAGACGTTGTGCGTAAGTGCATTGCGCAGATGAATTCCTAAAAGAAATCGATGTGATTCAACAGACTTTTGTCTGCACCCTGCCCCAGGATACCTGAGAAATGAAAACAGTTGGAAATAAGTCATGCTATCGGGCTTTTTGTGCGGCAAGATGAATAATGATAGGTCGCACATAGTTGCAATTTAAATTGAATAAGATACGTGTATAATCAATCTATTGTACAATCAAAGATCACTCTTCGGAAATGAGTAATCACAACGTCTTCTTAACCTCCACTGACATGGAGCTCTCGTCTCCTTTGACATCAACGAGGAGTTTACCAATGTGCCCGCCCGTGAACATCTTTACCATTGCAGCGGGGAAAGACTCAATGCCTCTTTCTATCTGTTCTGGCATGAATACCTTCTTACGAAACATCAACCAGAGGATGTGAAGCATGGCACCCGGTACCCGATGAAGATAAAACATAACATTGAATCCGATCATCTGCGCTCCCTTCTCGGCTAGCTTCAAGTACTCTGACGGACCACGGACTGATCCAACGTTAAGATTGCCATTGTATTGAGAGGAGGCTCCACAAATTATCACGCGAGCATTGCGATTAAGCCGCCGAAGGACCTCATCCAAAAGCTCGCCACCGACTGTATCGAAGTAGAAATCGATGCCATTGGGGCACATTTCGTCAAGCTGCTCACCGACTGTCCGATGCGAATCCTTATAATCTATGGCACCAGCTAGTCCGAACTTGTCTAACATGAATGAGCATTTGCTTGACCCTCCCGCAATGCCAATTGTTTTTGCTCCGCTTAATTTAGCAAATTGTGCGGCGACGGATCCAGTTGCACCCGAAGCACCTGAGACTAGAACAGTCTCGCCTCTCCTCGGTGATTTGGCAACAGCATAGATCCCAACCCATGCTGTGATTCCACTTGTAATGCCAAGCAGACCGAGAGATGTGCGTAGCGGCACGTATGGAATCTTTATCATGGGGAATAGCATCGCGGCTTGTTCCTTGGTAACTTTCGTATAATCGCAGGCGCCCAGCATTCCTGTGACACGAGATCCACATTTGAGTTTCGGATTTGCCGACGCAATGATCGTACCATAGCCCAGTGCCGGAACAGTGTCATTCAGCGAAATCGAGCCGTGATATGCCTCCGCGTCTAGCATCGTGCGGAGAAATGCATCTACTGAAAGGACCTCACACTGAACGATTGCTTCTCCATACTTTAGCGAAGATGTATCGAGTTTTTCACTAACGAGTTTCATGTCGTCCACTTTTAATAATCCTGTAGGACGTGCAACCAACGTCCATCGCTGGCTCGTTATGATGTGCGGTCCTCTCTCCGGTAAAGAGGAAGTGGATGATCCCATCTTCGCAAAGATGAATTTACAAACAAAATCACCACCTCCCACCTGTTTCGGTGTCATGTTAGGCCATTACATGGCACGTAGCATTACAAGCAATAGCGATGCTGCCTAACATACACTTTAGGTGTGATAACGTATCGTTTAATATATTATGGTTGTATAACTCATACAGCCACC
>Ga0247832_1006475_pt1 | contig 12813 bp, 8 predicted proteins | sample LaCruzMarch2015__10_FD_192407 | JGI IMG/M metagenome (GOLD analysis project Ga0247832, IMG submission 192407) | Freshwater microbial communities from meromictic Lake La Cruz, Castile-La Mancha, Spain - LaCruzMarch2015_4m | ecosystem: Environmental > Aquatic > Freshwater > Lake | place: Spain... | reverse complement strand
CCTCCAAAGTCTCATAAAACTCGTTTCAATTCGGGGTGAATAACCCATTTGCAAATACAAGATTGTAGGAACAAATTTATTCGGTTTCTTCTTGCTTTTTGCGCCTCTTTTATGAGGGGGACTTGACGCACAATACATACGATAAATTTCTACCGACCGCTTATTTCACCTTGCTTGTACACGATACTAGGTACTCTCTAAAGGACACCGTTGACGATGACGAAGGCAAACGTCCTCATGGTCGGCACGGGTGAATATACCACCGGTTACGTCAATGGGAAAGGTGCCGACAGTGACAAGAGCGCCGGCGTTGTAGCATTGGCCATGTTCGATTTGCGTCGACGCGGAAAGGTCGATCGTGTGGGTATGTGTGGTGTGAATGTAAGTATAATCTAGTGAAATAATGTTTTGGTCCGACGCCAAGTCTATTATGAATATTGGATTTGATTGAATGGACAGCGTATCGTTGCTTTGTGTTGCTCTAATTATTGTTGTTGTTTTTTTTTTCCATCGAAGAAGATCTGTGCTCCTACATTACTTATTTCTTCACTCATTTTCGAATCCACTGTTTCATTCCACTTCGTTTCCAAAAACAACGACAACACCATATTTCCAACGCTGTTAGGGCAAGAAATTTCCAGGCATACGTGAGCATATGAAACAGCGTATTGGTGCAGTCTATCGTGATATGGACCTAAGGTGTGATACCTACCCCGCGGATACGATAATTAATCCCACGGCATACAGCGATGATGCCATCCCAACCTACAAGGCGGGGGATGTGGCCATAATATTTACACCCGATGATACACATTATGATATTGCCATGGCATGTATACAACAGGGGATGCATGTTATGGTAACGAAACCCATTGTACAAACACTAACACAACATCGAAGTCTATTAGCCGAGGCAAGGAAGTATAATGTATTAGTTGTCGCAGAGGTACATAAGCGTTGGGATCCATTCTACGCGGATGCACGTGACCGGGCACGTTCGACCCTTGGGAATTTTAATTATATGTATGCCTACATGTCCCAACCGAAGCATCAACTTGAAACATTCAAGTCATGGGCGGGCACTAGTTCGGATATTAGTTACTATCTAAATAGTCATCATGTAGACTTCTCAGAATGGACACTGGAGGGGATTGCTCGACCAGTACGTGTGACTGCATCATCATCGACGGGCGTGGCACATTCACGTGGGATGACCAAATGTGAAGACTCGATAACATTAACGGTAACATGGGAAAATATCAGTGATAAAACATTAGGATGTGCGGTGTATACATCAAGTTGGGTAGCACCCAAAAGTGATGTACATAGTCAACAGCGATTCTTTTATATGGGCACGAAAGGTGAAATCACGGTTGATCAGGCACATCGTGGCATGTCAGTAGCAGTCGATGAATCACCATATGGGAGTGTCAATCCATTATTTATGAAATATACCCCAACAAATGGATACTTTAGTGGACAGTCTTGTTATGGTATTACGACATTTGAGGTCTTTATTGATGCATGTTGTGAAATTAATGCTGGACGTAGGACTGTGGATAGTTATGATGATGGTAGTTTGGCCACTGTTGGTACGACATTGCAGGGTACTGCAATATTGGAAGCTGGTCGACGAAGTTTGGATGCTGATGGTCGGCCGATGGATATACTGTACGCTGCGACAACAACAGAAGAGACAAAGAAGGAGGGACATGGACACAATGTCCCGATTGGGATTAAACCTCATGAATTTTGAATATCGATTAAAAATGGGTGTGGTGGGTACTGGGGGGCAGGAAAGTAAAGAACGAAAAGTTTGATTAATATAAGCATGCTATTTATTTGATAACACACACATAAATTTAGCATGGGAGTAAGTGCTCTCTAGAGATTTGAATGTAAGATCACGAACAGAGTGTGGCAAATAATTGATCTGCCGCAGCTAATATCGACTTTTACATAAAATCGATTTTAGGGCTGTTACAGGGGAGGGTTAGGGTAGGGTTAGGGTGTTACAGGGGGAGGGTAGGGTGTTACGGTTAGGATAATCGATTTTAGGGCACATAAAATCGATTTTATGTAACGGTCGATATTAGCTGCGGCAGATCCTCCTTTTGCGAATCAAATGACTACCTACCTACCATACGTACAAAAAAGGGTTAATTACTACGGTAGAAGTACGTACATACCATACTCCTGCGTTCTTTTCTCTTCTCCTCACCTAAAAAAGTTCAAAGTTCGACATCTTGAGTGTCTATTTTACCATAATTTTTTGGCACTTGGCTCCACTGACCTTCGGTTGAGAATCATACCTCCGCCAGTGAACAGCTATCACCACCATGTTTGTCCGCACGTTAATTTACGTCGTAGCCATAGCGCACTGCATTGCTCTTGTTGCCGCGAGGAATGGTAAAAATGTCTTGGAAATTCTTGAGGCTGATTCCAAATTCTCGATCCTTGGTAAGGACGAATCTATTCCATGTTCATGTGCAAATTCTGTTATATAAAGCACTCATCTGTCGATTCTCTTCACTGAGCAGTTGACGCACTTTATTACACAGAACTTGCCGATGTTCTCGCAGAACCTGACGCGGGCATAACCCTATTCGGTGAGTAATTGTATGTCAGTAGTCAGCAATCGTGTTCTACATCTATACTATGTCAACTGACAAACTTTGCGTCGTTACAACAATTGCGATTCTTGTGATGTAATACTCAGCGCCAACCAACGCTGCATTTAAGAAACTGCCAGCGGGAGCCATCGATAGTTTGAGCGATGATGAACTAACAAACCTTCTTGCCTACCACGTACTTGTGAAAGAGTATGTCGCGCCTCCCGGTCTTCTTGGCTCTAGTATTGCCCTTTTCAAACAAGGCAACTTCAAGTACGCGACTGCTAGAACCAACGAGGATCCAAATGAAATCAAAGTGAATGTCGATGGTGACAATGTCTTCGTGAAGGATTATGCCCAAGTTATTAAGAAGAACATCATTGGATCGAATGGTGTTATCCATGTATTGGACGAGGTTATCGCAAACAAATCGCTTCGAAAAGCGGCGCCGACAAAGTCTCCTACTGGTCGTCCATTTCGTCGTCCCACTCGCCGTCCCACTCGCCGTCCTACTCGTCGTCCTACTCGCCGTCCTCGGAACTGAGCACACTCCCGAGGAAGAGTAAACTGTAATGCATATGAATATTGTTGGAGAGCAGGATTAGCTAACTTTTACGGGGAAGAGAATTAGGAGTATCAGTGACGGTGAGGGGATCTTGGCTGGATGAGACAAAGATAAAATGATGTTCGAGACTCTTTTTCATTATGTATATATTGATATTGATAATTATTTAGTAGGAGTCATTGCAATAAAATAACACGAGCCAATATTTAATGGTGGTACATTAATTCTCATCATCGGTGGTTTCAAACTCTGGTATCGAGGAGTCTGGAGGTCCAGGAGCAAAAGATATGATTTGAGCTCCCTTCTCCACTGCCCGAAAGAAAGATTTTACATGTGCTCGGGGCGGGAAGCCGATCGAAAACAAAGAAGTTGCACCGGCACGAATCCAGCGCAGGCAGAAGCGCTACACGTCAGATGACAAGTCATTATTTCGTTCTACAACATCAATTAACACCATGTTCATCAGCAAGTTGATCTACGCTACAGCGGCTGCGGCCTACTTCATCGCATCGGTTACCGCGGAGAGCGAACCCATGCAGACGATCTATGAGATCGCGACTGGTGATAGCAGATTCACGACTCTCGGTAAGTAACATTGACTCTAGACGTCATCAGCATGCAAACATTCCGTGTAGATATATATTTCATGAGCCTGATCCTTCATTTTTTCTTACCCTTACTCTTTATTATACAGTCACCGCTGTAAACAAGGCCGGACTCGCCTATGTACTCGATGACGCTGACGCAGCCCTCACATTATTCGCTCCGACCAACACAGCCTTTAGCAAACTCCCCGATGGTCTAGTTGCCAAACTGCTTAAGCCTATCTGGAAACCCCAGCTTGTGGATCTACTTCTGTATCATTTGCTCGGTGAAGTAGTTCCTGTTCCTTATAATACGAGGACTTACGAGACACTCAATGAAGAGACTATTGTCATAAAGAAAGTCACTAAGAATGGAAGTACTTCCAGTGTCATCAACGACCAATCGCGAATTGTAACAAAGGATCTACCCGCTTCTAATGGCTATCTTAATGTTATAAACACTGTGCTTACTCCTGCTTCCGTCAGTAATACTATTGTGGATATTGTACTTGGGGATGAGCAGCTGACAACTCTTTCTACAGCCTTGGATGCAGCTGGATTGGTTGACACTCTTGACGGTGAAGGGCCATTTACAGTATTTGGTGAGCATTTCTTTTTTTTCGAGTAGTATTTTTTCATCTTCTACCTACTTGCCCTCACCTCTATCTATTGCATTTACGAACAGCCCCGACCGACGACGCATTTGACGAATTACCCGAAGGAACTCTTGCCGGTTTGCTCCGTCCAGCGAATATTGGGAAACTCAAGAATATTCTACTGTACCATGTTGTTCCAGGCAATTATCTGTCGACTTCCCTTCAGTCCAAGTCTTATGTAACTGCTGCTGCTAACGGTGCTACAGTTCGAGTTCAGAAGGCCACTAGTAACTCGGGCACGACAGTCTTTGTGAACACAGCAAAGGTTATCTTCGCTGACTTTATCGCTTCGAATGGAATTGTCCATATCATCGACAAGGTTCTCCTGCCGCCCACAACTCCGACTAAGAGGCCCACGAAGAGGCCCACGAAGAGGCCCACCAAGAGGCCCACCAAGAGGCGCCCCAAGAAGTTACCCCTCGAGGATGGGTGGAATGCTCCTTAAGAAGTCGGAGATGGAGAGAGTATGTTGTTGATGAGACGATGGCCAGGTTGAGCTTTGAAAGCCGTGATTGTATTTTGTATTATTTGTTTGTCATTTGAGGAAGAGAAACGACTTTGTAGTAAAAAAAGAGTATTTCGTTGAGTAAGCCCTGTCCCCAATCCTGTGAGCTGCTGTGCCTTCTGAATCAATATTTGGATTGTTTCGTTTATGAATTGTATCAAACAGAGAAAGATAAATGCATATTGTAACGTTTTCAGGTACTATTATTTAAATAGAGCAATTGTTCTTGTATCTCATCATCTTTTCTGTCGAGCTTAGGATGTCGGAAAGATTGAGGGAGATTCGTCTTCGCCGCGCACGACTAAAGGAGAAGAGAAAAGAAGCAGTCCGAGAAAAGTTCGTCAAAATGCCGATCTACGTACCCTCCGCGAGCGGGCTAGGTAGCTGTAACCGTCAAGTTTGAAGATGCGAAATGGATGTAAAATAGACACACGGAGGACGTAGTTCTTACAATGCTACAATTAAGTGGCGACGGAGTTCGGATGTACGCACACACTGAGGATACGTAGTAAGCTCCAACAAGGTCAAGAAGGTAATTTAATGAGCAGCTGTATGAATGGTCGGAAGGTGTTGGGTTTGGAGCTGGTCGCGTCAGATGACTTACTTGCCAAGTACTCCAAACTCGAGGTTGCAATGATGCATACAGGCAGAGTCGAAACGCATCACCCAAGAAAGCATCAAAAGGATACTCCAAGCAGCAGATTCCTGCGGATGATTTTGTCTGGTGGAATAGCAAAGAGTATCAATGCAAGTGCTAATGAGCTGCATCAACTCGACGACAATACAAGCGTGTCTTCAAGATCTATATCCCAAGTCCTCAAGGAGCTAGACATCAAAGAGCTAGCTGCTCAACCAACTTTATCTGAATTAGACGAAGTCAAAGTACCGCAAGTCATGCCCTCCTCTGGCCCTCTCACTTTTCTCAATCAAATAAATCGTTTATTATGTGCCGAGAATAACTGCAACATGCTGGATCTTACTACTGACAAAGATTATAATGCAGACAGCCACTCTACGCTTGAAGAATCAACAAATACTACTCCAGATGAGCGTGCTGTAAAATCAACTGAATCGAATTTACTCAAGTCATTCACAGCGACGCTCAAGTGGGAAGTGCTGGAACGTTTCATGTCAGTGCCAGTTAATGATACGAATGTGGTTTCATCAATGTCAAATAATGCCGCCACCACCACCAACCAGAGCAACATCACCACCTTTCCCATTGAAATTCTCATCAACACGGTCTCAAATGAATCTGATCTCAATCTTAGTAACAAGGATGATCTACTATTGTCAGATGCAGATGATGTGGCGGAGCCCGATTTACTGTTGACACACCTGAATAGTAATTTAAGGTGTGAGCTTTATGATAAATTACTATCAATGGCAAATGATCAAGACAATAATGAGGACAATCATTCACTGGTGCTTTCTACCTGCGAGGACAGAAGTGTTCCGTTATCTGCTGATATGCCAATGATTAAGTCTCAGTCGATGGACAGGGACCAAAGTACAAGCTGCAAATCGTACGAGGGCGTTAATAACAAGTGCCCATCTGAGGAGGAGATGAAGCCAACGCTTAAATCTTATGAGGTGAAGAAGAAGAAGAAGAAGGCGATGACAGTCGTTGGTGATGTACTAAGATTTGTCGCCAAGAAAAGGTTCAATAAACCGATCAAGACTGATACCATCCCTGAAGAACGTGCATCGGAGTCGCAGATACTCGTGGACAATGGTCGAGAATTCTTAGCACTATTCGACAATAGTGGTAAAGCCGAATGTCATGAGAGTGACGTGTGCTCTGCAGTAGTTAACCTCAATGATCATCTACCAGGTGATGCTGGCATGGTGACAGAGAAAAGTCGTAATGTTGACGACAGATGTTCCACAGACAGTCCTGCAAGTGTTGAGAGATTCCCATCGTCCTCTCCTGATATGATCGACGATCATTCCTTGGGAACGAATCGTTTGCGCGGTGCTGCAATGGTGGATACTAACGAAGTTTATGATGACTATCAATGTGTGCAACCGACGTTCAAGTTGACGGCTGGAGACAGAGTAGCAAAAGTATTCCTTCGAATGAGGAGCGGGAGGTTAGAGATAACTGATCAATCAAAGGAGATCCAACAAGATGATATGGATGACACACTAGAGAGCACTAGTTATGTCAATCAAAAGAGTAGTTCCTCACAGTCAATGGAGAGTGGTGGCATCATTTCTATCACATGCTCTACTATTTCGTCATTAAATAGCGCAACGTCGTCATTGCCAAGGCAGAATAATCATGCGACCAATACTACAACAGGCGTTCCATCAGTTGTGATGTGTTTGACACTACCACAAAATCTTTTCACAAGGAAGAATGATACGAATCCAAGCGTTAAATATTCCAAGCAGGGTCGGAGGTGTGTTAGCTTTGCTGAGTTAGATGAGATTGCTCACTATGGTACCGACGAAGAGGCTACATTAATAACACATGAATCTTTGGCAAGTAATAGTTTTCTATCATTACTGGAGAAATTTGCGAATGATATAATGGACAAAACATTCATATGTGAAGCTGAAGTGGAAGATGATGACGATAGTACTTTTTCCTACGATGAAAATTAATACACACTGTGAATTCAAATTTTTTTTGTTTCTAATCGTCGTAAAGTGCCACCCCTCTGTCTTCCCTTGCAGGAAGGGTTCCCGAAAAGCCGAGAAGGTATCCACCTTGCGGAAAGGCTCAAATTCTACCCCAACGTGGTGTGTTAAACCATGTCGGCCGACGGTCCCGCAGCCGCGGTAATGGTCGACGGGAGCGGTCCCGCGAGTACTGATGCTGCCGACTACTACTTACGCCGACGCAGGAGTAAGTCACGCGAGACTATGAAGTTGCGCCTGCGACGGCGGAAACATCATAATAGTGGTAGTCAAAAAATAAGCAGCAGTCCATTGTTACGGGATCAAGGTCATCAGTCGGAGACTTGGGAACCCATTCAACAGCAACAGCAACAGCAGAAGTATCTGCCAAATAGCAAAACGTTAGGGTTGGAAATAGTCGCCTCTCAAGCATTTCTTACCAAGGTGGACAACAACAACGATGACGAGGTTGAACTATCCCCCATAATCGTATTTAACGAGACAAACAAGGTCGGGAGGACGACCTCGATTGTTAGCAATAGCAACAACGAGGCTGACAAAAGTCCAACGTCCGTCTTCTCGCGCGATACCAAGACCAAGACAACAACAACAACAACAACACCCTCCTCACTCCAGGCAGTCATGATTGTTCCGAGTATACGTGATTCGACCGTGTCGGCATTACAACAAAAACGACAAAAGATGATATTAATGCGTCGACGTCTTGTGGGTGGTGGTGGTGGTGGTGGTAACAAAAAAGGTGATGATGATAATGGTGGTGGGAGTGGCAATGATGGTGGTGTCATGAAACCTACTACTACTACTACTACTACAACTAATGAAGAGAATATCCCTTCAGCCGTGATAATTGATGATAAAACAAGACAAGATCCGAATTTGTCAACAATTACTATTGCTACCGACGAGGAAAGCAGTTGTAGTACTACTACTGTCGATAAAACAACACTCATCGAGGAGTGCGATCTAACGACGACACCGACGACGAAAGCTATGAGGAGGAGGAGTACAACCCCTACTGATATAAAAGAATGGTTCGCTACTAGGAATACTGTAGCATTATCATCTTCGTTATTTGAGAAGGTTGATGCATCTGTAGAGGTTGCCTCGGTAGAGTTGTCGAACATTACACACTCATCATCTGCGACTTTGAGTGATAGTAATAGTATTTGCATTAATGATGATGACAATAATACCACACCACGGTCACGGTCGACGAGAATAATAAGTGATTATTTCTGTATCCCTACTGTCTCATCGTCGGACATACATCAAGTTACCAATGAAACTTTAGTAGTGGGTAAGTCATCCTCGTCAGAGTCGCCCACTGGAATAGCTGAATTCCCAGTGGCACATGGTAAGGCCGAGAAGAAGAGGAATGTTGACGATGCAACTTGTAATTCAGATGATACAGAAAAGACTACCAACACAAAGGCTGCACTGGGAGGAAAGGTCGTTGACAGCAATGGTGAAGTTAATGCTGGCGGTGGAATCGAGAGTAGAAATTATGTCCCTCCCGACGGCGGGTGTACTGATATCTTCGATGATATTGCCAAGTTTTTTACATGTCAATTTGGCAATACAAAGGATATACTTGAAGTCGTTGCCGAAGAAGGAGACTATTATAAGAGTTTGGAGTTGGAGGGGAATCATCAGGAGGGCGAGGAAGAAGGAGACGCCAACTCCACAATCCTCGAAGAAACCAACTCCCAGGCTGAGGGAATACAACCCCGTGAGCTTTTTGATGCTACGTGGTTTGAAAGTCCTTTGCAACTAAAAGACGACTTTTGTGTGAATGATTCATCATCGGTTGGAGAAGAAGCAAGTGTCGAACTTTGTTTGCTCGGCGTGGATGATAGGAATCTCAAAACGACGAATAGTTGGGAAACGAGCACATCAAAGCAATCACGTAGTACCAGTCAGAGTAATTTGTCGATGTCAACTATGGCACGTAATCTTCTTAAGACTGTGGGTGGGAAGAGATTGGCATCCATGGATACGGAATCTAACACAGCGGAAAATATGTCACCTCCTGAAATACAACGTAATCATTATCAATCAGATGATATATTCAATACTCATATCCAATCGCAGGATGAAATTAGCTATGGGAGTTTGACTGCATTTGATGACGATACACTGGATTATTCAACTGTTGTTTCATCCTCCTATCAAGTTGATGAATTCCCCTGTGACGAAACAGCATCGGCGGCGACAACAATCAGTAAGGAAGAGGAAGAAACTATTCTCTCGAAGGAAACTGATGCAATGTCATTTCGTTCCGAGGAATCCAATCCTACCTGGTTTGACAAATGTGTCGAGGGTGGTTGTACATTTGGACCAGCTGATGATAAAAACTATGAGGATTATTCGTACACATCGGTGGAGTCGGCGCTGCGGACACATTACATCGAGTCTCGAGACTGTATAGTAGCGCGAGATAAGATGCTTTATCCGGCAATTTCGACAAATTCTTCAAACACTGCGTCGTTACATGAACGGTCACGCGCCAATAGGTATCAAAAGCGACGTAGTAGGGGAACAACTCGGCGGTATGATTCTGGTCTTGACTCATGTCTAACTGATGGGACCGACAGAACCGGTCTTACTGATGGGACCGCCAGAACCGATAACGACTTGCTTGCATCATGTCTAACTGATGGGACCAGAAACGATAATGGCATAAGCACTGTCAGTAGCAGCATGAGCTTGGACTTTACCCCACTTGAGTCAAGGAATGAAGAATTATACATGTACGATACAGCAAGTGTCCACAGTGAGAGTATCATGTCTTATGCTAGAAAAACACCACGGATTGGTTCTGGTATCAAAATGACTGGTAGCAGGATTCGCTCATTAGCACAGAGCTTATTACCTTATGGAAGGAGTAGTGACAGTGTAAGAGAGGTGGACAGTGTTCGGTAGGAGTGTGTGGGAATTCAGTGTCATGATCGAAAAATTTATGTGTGTTGGAAGTTGGAACACTTTCATGTTGGATAATTTATGATTCGTTTAGTTTTTGTGACTTTTTGTTGTTAGATGAACGTCCAATATGACTTAAGTAGTAGGTAGTTCATACCAATCTTTTAAACACTCTCTGTCTGTGCAGGTAGTTTCCCTAAGTCTGAGAGCACCACACCCACTTTTTTGTTTCAACATTGTAACACTGCAACATCCCTCTCTAAATGATCACAAAATGCCAATAATTCATCAATTTTCGTTTGCTGCTTGACAATCGTCCTCTCGACACTACCACAGTAATCTTTCACAATGGACTCTAGCTGTAGTACGGTACTATACCCCTCCTCTCCGTCCAATAATGCACCACTCGTAGCCTTAATAGTATTCGATACTTCCTCCTCGACAGTAGTATTAGTATCATTGACCTTGTTGCGATATGATGATGATGATGACCACCATGTACCCTTCAACTTTAGTTTTATTCCACTCTCACGTATTACACGTCCAATGGCTCTACAGGCAACGCCTTGACGGCTAACAAATCCATCATTACTACTGCTTCCACCATCACTGTTATCATTCTTCCTTGTTGTATTATAATTGTTGGCCACAAGAGATACAATATTGCTGTTACTACTGCGCTGCTGCCGACCGGGCGCTAATCGTTCGCGTAACAATCGACGTGTCTCGGCACTCTTCTTAAGTAAATCATGTGCCTGTTTCATGGGGTGAGGTGATAACCCAACATCCTTATAGGGCGATGGCGATGTGATAGCACGGTGCAGTACCGCCCTACCAGAGGCAATAGCCGTCGATTTTGTTAGTTGTGGTGTTGTTACACTGCTATTCGTGAGAGTGGGACTACTAGCACTGTTGGGCGTGAATAATGTCATAGGATTAATTGATCCATCATGTTGTTGTTGTTGTTGGTGGTGGTGAGTGGGAGTGGATACAGAAGTCAATACTTCTGTGATGATACGTGGTGGAGGAGGTGGTGGTGGTAGTCGTCGTCCAGAGGATGGAGTTGGTGGCATCAGTGGAGGCATTGTCGTCGACATCATCATCGTCGCTCGATGATAACTAGGATCATCGTCATCGGTACTAAGCACTGATCGCACAGGAGATGGAGGACTGCAACCGTAGTACACATGATCCTCGTCCATAGTATGTTGTGTCATCGTTGTTGTTGCAAAACGAACGGACTTTTTAGGTTCATTCTCATCCACCAATTCCGAATTCAACCCATCAATACCAATACCAATACGATTACTATTATTCATCAACTCAATATACCGTCCCTTCCATAGATCAATTTCCTCAAGACTACGTGATAGCCATAATTCACATTCCACACGACTAGTCTGTGATTCCTTCGCTAGTTCTAATGCCAGCGTAGCATCCTCCTCGGCTGCCGTGGACTTGATCTTCTCTAAACTCAATTGTTGTTGTAATGTATCTATTTCTTTAGAATGTCGGTCATGTTCTGCCTCGGCCCGTGAACGTAGTGATGTTAATTGATAATCAAGATCAGTATTCATACTCCGTAATTCATTGGTTTGTATAGTCATGATGCTTAATTGTTGTTGTGCCATGACTAATTGCGATCGTGCACGTTCTAATTCAAGACTAATTGTTAATACATCCTCAACATGCGATGCCTCAACAACCGATCGTGATGGCGTCGAAGAGGTCGTGGGGATGAAGGAGGAAGAGGGTGTTGTTGAGTATAATAATGATGACGGTCGTTCCATGGGTGACGGTGATGACAACGCCGACAACATAGCTGTTAGTGCCGGTGTGGATGCCATTGCCATCGTTGGTGTTGATGCAGCAACAGACATTGTCGTGGTTGCTGCACTTACCTCTGCAGTCGTCTGCATCGGTGAATAGTGCCGCTGTTGTTCTAGAAGATGGTATTGTCCAACATCCCCATTATTAATATTATTGTAGTAATTAGAATTCTGATCGTCAACATGTGGATGACTGCAATAATTCATATTATCATCCTCACTATTGTTGCTGTTGTTGGCGCTGGCGCTGTTGTTGGTGGTGTTGTTGTAAAATTCATCTTTCACTGCTCCTTCTTGCTCATAATTCATCATACCAACAACTTGGTTGTTGTAATGTTGTTTTTCTCCTGCTCCCCCCATCACCATCACTTGCTCCTCCTCTTGAAGCTGTGACAGCTGTTGTTGTTGTTGTTGTTGTTGTTGTTGTTGTTGTTGTTGTTGTTGTTGTTGTTGTTGTTGTTGTTGTTGTTGTTGTTGCTGTTGTTGTTGTTGCTGTT
>Ga0247832_1006474_pt1 | contig 12815 bp, 14 predicted proteins | sample LaCruzMarch2015__10_FD_192407 | JGI IMG/M metagenome (GOLD analysis project Ga0247832, IMG submission 192407) | Freshwater microbial communities from meromictic Lake La Cruz, Castile-La Mancha, Spain - LaCruzMarch2015_4m | ecosystem: Environmental > Aquatic > Freshwater > Lake | place: Spain... | reverse complement strand
TAGTGGTGACTTTGTGGGGATAGCTACATGTATTGAATATGAAATGATGAAAGATAGGTTACATCCTATTCAATTTGTTACACTTTTACCACCAAGATTGATTTGTTGACCAATTTTTTATGGTAAAATAGACACACACATCTCTGCACGTGAAGTAGGTACAATTGAGCTATTCCAACAACTTGACCTTTCATTTCTCATTCTCAGAAAGCATTTTTCTGAGAACATGTGCCCCACCAGCGTTCTTATTGAGGCCCTCAACAGCTCAGAATGCTTGGCTTGGGGGTGGATGTTTGTTCAGTTAGAGATAATGGGATTCGGTTGCTTGGGGGCCCTTGGGCTCTTGATCATCGAATATCAGCATCTGCACTAACGATTGTTCGAATTGTTGCTTCAACGACTAATAAATAACGATGGCGATCACCGCGTTTAATATGAGCCAAAGGAAGGCAAATGCGGATCCACTTCTGCCAACGACTGTGAAAGGCAAACCTGGGCAATGTTCATCCTTACTTTTCATCCCTATTCTGGCCTGCACCTTCATCCTCGCGACACTTGTTTTACTCGTGTCTCAACTTGACGTGAATATTACTGATATCTCAATCTCACTCTGCCTCGCTAGGTACGAGCCTAAGTTGCAAGTGTTGGTGGTGATTTTTATTGGAGCTACGTTAATGCTATTGGTGTCGATGATGCGAAACATTCAAATCAGCGTGTATCATCGTCGTCTGAAGAGTGAATCTACAGCAATGAGAATTCTGAATTTCATAGCTGCCTTTTCCCTCATTTTTTCATACATCGGCTTCGTTCTTCTTGCGATGTTTGATGTGGATGACCCTGACGTGAAGATCATCCACGCCATTGGCAGTTACATGTACTTTGCCCTTTCTGGGTTGTACGGACTGTTACACATGTATCTCCTATGTAAGCAGACACAATATCCAATCATATGCAAGATCGTCTTCGGCGTAGTTGCTATTGCTGCGATTGTATCAATCATCATCTACGCATCAAACTTTGAAAAAAACTTTCAATTCGAGTGGTTTGCAGTTGCATTGAATGCTATATATGTTGGTCTAATGACAGTACTGTTTTTTGTGGATCCAGTAGAAGATGAATTGAGGGATTTCCTTTGCTGCCGCAAATATGATGAGCATAGTAATTTCTGCTGCTGGCGTCGCGGGCAGCACAAATGAATACTCTACAAAATAGGCGAGGAAGAAAAAGAAGTACCTGCGTCCGGTGGTGTGTACAAATATAGGTCCATTGATTGTTTGAGATTTTGCGTGTAGGTAGGATTTTGAGTGGTTGTCTGTAGAATTAATATCAATAGTAAAACCTTCCCTGATACTAGTCTTGGAGAGTATAATGCCGAACTAGAGGCATTACATATGTTCATTGTAATGATGATGTTTATGAGTTTGGCACTATCATCGTTGCTAAGCTTGATTGTGACGACATGATGACTGTGAGTACGACGACCGAAGACAGTGACGCTATGACGCTATTGAGGATGTATCCTTGAATGGCAGAGATGATAACAATGCAGTATGCTGTCCTATTTGCTTCGTCGACTTTATTGATGGGATGGAGATACGTATACTGCCCTGTGGACATGAATTTAGTCGAGATTGCATTGACTTAGCATACGACATGCCCAACGTGTCGACAGGAAATTGATAATACTCTTATTGCAAGATGAGAACAATAACTCATCATCATTGAGGGTCGGAGGTGGAGAAGACGTTACATTGGCTATCGACATTTGCTAACTGTTCCAGTTCAAATACTACGTATAACGACGATGACGACCTTGGCATTCGCAGACTTAAAATTTCAAAATTCGAAGAATTTGCAAAGGCGTTACTTCCCTTCGCACTCAATCGTCATCTCGCTTTGGATATGACGTCTCATCCTGCCTCAGCAACTCTAGCAATTGTGGCCTTTTGTACTACTGCATTGCTTGTATTTCAACAACAGCGTCTACACAGGCGTAGTAGTAGAGCCACAAGCACTGACACTCCAGTTGCTGTCTTATCAGCTCGGGATCGCCTCATCGGAGCCTGGGTCTTAACAAGCTATCACGTCGATGATGCAACGACAGGTGCTCGACAGTATCCTTTGGGTCATGATGCCAAGGGTATCATTGTAAGTTCGTCTAGTGTGACAATGTTTGTATTTTGTCCTCTTTTTCACCTTCCTCTCACATTTTCTGATTTTTGATTTCTCTCGCATCTCTTAGCTGTACACACCCGATGGTCATATGAGTGCTACATTGTCAAGTTCCAATCCAGAACTCTTTTCGAATTCGGCCAATATGGCCGATGTAATGAAACCTGGCTATCCCGAAACAGATACGATGATTAAACGTTGGACGAATTACATTTCGTATGCAGGAACGTATGATATTGATATACAGAATCAACATGTTATCCATCATGTTGCGGTGTCTATGTTCCCTAATAATGTTGGACATGATCAAGTTCGTGCATACAAGTTTGGTACGGAAATCGTGGGAAATACTACAATTGGTGTTGGAGTAGATACTTTGCAACTATCGGCAACATTCCTGCCTCAGACACATGTCCTGTTATGGAAAAGAGAGGTCGTGCAACAGCATTGAAAACAATAATACCGCAATCACCGACTAGAAAGATTCAAAAAGGTCTTGTGATGGTTGAATAGTTTTATATTTAACATTGTTCACGCTTACGAGATTGTACATGAAATTGTATCCAAAAGATAAATTCTGTTTGTTTGTCAAGGTAATAAAGATAACACACAGTATACATTAAACTCCGAAAACCGTGTTCCCTAACCACCCGTCATTCATTGAAATATCTGTAAAGATAAAATGTCACATACGTTCCCCAAGCGAAATATAATATATTTACTTTTCTTTTTTCTCCTCCTTCTTCTCGCTCTCGTCATCATCATCTTTCTTCTCTCTCTTTAATTCGAACGATTTCCAAACACCCGTACCCTTAACCTCGTCAGTGGCCCCTAGTCCATATGCAATTGTATCAATTGCCGTCTTTATAGTTCAGTACACGACCATGGTGGGTGCAACATTGAGTGACGTTGCCTGTCGTTGTTGTTGTTGGGACTGACGAGCCACCGAGGCGGAAGGTACAACGAATGCATCAGTCGTACTGCTCGTCGTAGAGAGTAGTAGAAGGAGGGTGGAGATGAGGAAGGAGCGCATCGTGACTGTAAATGTTGGTTAGATGATGTAATGGTGAGAGGCAAGTTTTTTTGCGGGACGGAGCGACCACTCCAGGTGCTTCTTGGTTACTTAGTCGATCCGGGGACGATGCGCGTTATAGCGAGGGAGTTGAGTGGAAAGCTCACTTTGATCAGTTTATAAAAATAAGATGATGCTCGTTATCCAACAATCACAGCACCAATGAGTCGTAGTAAACGTCGTATTCGTCATCGAGATACTAGCATTCTCTCACCAAGTGTGATTGTAGTATCTGCCATGGCAATAGTTACTATCATCATGTCATTTTTATTGGCTCGATCAGTAATGATATTATCATCCAACTCGTCAAGTAGTAGCACTGGCAGTAGTAGTAATACTGATAAAGAGGCTCTTCTCTTGCGACGTCGAACAATCGTCAAAGAAGAAAGCAGACAACCAAACTACTACCTGCCATCTCCAACAAATAATGGTCATGGTGGTGGTGGTGATGATTATAAATATTCTGCATCTGCTTTATTAATACATACACAGTTAGGTGACATTACCATCCATTTCACACCGGAATATTCGGGTATGTCATCAATACAATACATTATTGATGTTTTCCATGCTGCATCTGTCGCAAAGACCACAGATGCTAGTGTAGGAGCAGTCGAATGTGAACAGTGCCAATTCTACCGTGCCGAAACATCATTACTACTCCAAGGCATTATAGCGCATCATCATCATCATCCTTTCAAAACCGTCAATCTTGGTCCATGTCCACTAGCAGCAAATATTCCCAATACAAAAGGTTGTCCACCCCATGATCCTAATTGTGGTTGTCATGGACCAATAATGACACGTGGGATGGCAGGCTGGGCTGGAGGGAAATCGGGTCCAGACTTTTTTATTGTTACACATGCAACTCCAGTAGAATGGTGGGAATATCAGCATACGGTATGGGGTATAATACGTGATGAAGTGTCGTTGACTGTTGTTGAGAGTGTATATGACCTACCAGCACAGAGTAGTAATGGGATGAGGATACTTGATGAGGAAATACACTTTACATTTGAGTTAGTAGATTAATAATGATAATAATAACAATAACAATACATTTTTAATTTTACTCAAGTTTATATTGGTTGCAGTTGGAGGCATTGTTCATAAGTAGACAACACCATCAAACAATCAAAGCGATATGTATTGAACAAGCTACCAGCAAATGGCATCTACAGGCTCGATCCATTGCCCAGGACTTGGTAAACGATTACGCCATACCGATCGCAATTCTTGCAACTCTTCGTCCTCTTCATCTGATACTTCTTCCACCTCGTGTGGTAGTACTGTTTGCTTCAACATTGTTTCATTCCGACGGCCATTCTTCTGTGAGCCAATATCGAATAGATTATTATGATGAAGGTCATCATCTTCCCCATCATTGGCAGAATCGGTTGACGCATTGTCAGAATAATATTCATCATGCACTGTATTTATATTCACGTCATTCAACTTGTTTTTCATAGTTTCATTCTCATTGCTAGAACTTGAAGATGGATTGATACTACCTACTTTGTAATACTTGCCATCTAATCCACGTACAATACGAACTTTGTCATCTTCTACCTCTCCCACCATGAAAGAAGACGATGTTGGGGCTGTGGCAAAGAAGTTTGGTTTGCCCTTCCTTTGTACCTTTTTGGAATGACGTTGACGATTAGTACTTAATCGACTCATGGTGTTGTTGTTGTTGTTGTTTTTGTTGTTGTTGTTGTTGTTGTTGTTGTTGTTGTTGTTGTTGTTGTTGTTGTTGTTGTTGTTGTTGTTGTTGTTGTTGTTGTTGTTGTTGTTATATTCCGCCATCATACGTTCCTCCTCTTCTGCCTTTCGAATGCGTTCACGTCGAGCAACCTCCGCCTCCGCTTGTTTCCGTCGTTGAAACTCTGAATATGGCGACAGATGATGATGCCATGGATCGTCGAAGAAACCGAATGATGGGTTCATTATTGAATGCCGGTATGATGAGAACATGACGATTGACTGGTTAATATCCGGAGTTATGAAGAAAAATGAGGATTACAAGACGCACTGTGTGTAGTAATGTGTTGTGACCTGTTGTGACTCGGATTTCTATCGAAGAAGAAAAAAGTCCACGACTGCTTCTGGATTTCTTACTTTTCATTTTCTGACGCACGATGATTGTCTTTGAATCTCGAATCTCCTCCACCACTGATTGATGATTGATGTGATGCATCCTGCGCCACTCCTTTCATCATAGATCGTCAACAATAGAAGATAGCAGCGGTTGTTTTGTTGGGAAAAGAAGGAATCATGTTCGCTGGAAGCTCCGATTCATTGGGGTATGATCAGCGAAAGCACCGCTCGCCTCCCCACGGCCGCGTAAAGATTATATGGTGACGCAGCAGGAACGAGCACGCCGTGAGAAAAATCGTCGACGTCGAGAACAGATGGAGCTCATGCTACTCGGTTCCGAAGAGGGTACTTGCCCACCAATGGCTGTAAGGCGTCATTGCAGTGAACCCATCATCCATTGCAGTAACGAAACAATGTTGATGATGATGCGGCAGAAGCATTCCCGTCACGACTACCACCACCATGACGAATCTATCTCGCTTAGGAGCAGTAGCGAATCTTTATTTCTCCGCGATGATGACTTTTGTAATAATGTCACACCCCCAACAATCATCTACGCTCGAGGTGTATCAGCATCGCAGGATGAGATGGATAGAGATATTGAGAATCATATTGCTCCGAAAAGTAGTAGTATTGCAATTAGATATGTCCAACCGGAATATACGCATCAACAGCAGCAACATCAATATGACAACGGTCAAATAGGGTTGTCGACCTATGTTGTGCTTCAAGAGAAATCAGAAGTTAAGATTGAACAGCATAAGGAGACTAGCAGTGGTAACGAAACGAAGAAGGACATGACGGAGCAGCAGCCACAGTCCACAATAGATATGGATGTTCATGACGAGGACCAAGAGGATGAGAAAATACCTGCTCCACCACATATGAAATTTAACGATGACATGACCGATGATGATAATGATGAGGATTAACAACGAACGGGAGGAAGCCGACTACATTGCCTCTCAGAAAATTGAAAAGCTCATTGAGGAAAATAAAACATATGAGATACAGGTAGCTGGATTTGAGGCCACTTTCAGAAAGGTCAATGAGCAACGATCTGTTGGTGTTACACTCAACTCAACGTTGCATGATGATGATGATGAAATTGTAGACGAAGATTGGGATGAACAAGATCATGAAGCTTATGAATAATCTAACATTTTAATCACTTTCACTCGACTTATCATCTCCACTTTCACTCGTCTCATCATCTTCACTCTCCTCATCATCATCACTATTCAAAACACTCCTGTCTTCATGATCATTAGGCAACTTGTGAAACTCATCTGTATCCTCATCCTCATGTACCTTCGACTCCTCCTCATCATCTTCGTCATCATCACCATCCTCATCGTCATCATCACCATCCTCATTGTCATCATCACCATCCTCATCGTCATCATCACCAACCCAAACCCTAACCCTAATGACGATGAAGAGACTGATGATTTTCATTCCTTATGGATACATAGATGACAGCATTAGAACATCATTTTACTAGACGAATTCTTGCTTTTTGCAAATTTATCGTATGTAGAGAGAACTAAATATTCGAAGGCTATTCAATGTTGTTACAAAAATCAAAGTGCAATATATCTACAACATCTTGTGTGTTTGTTGTTTGTTGTCCACGGATGTTCGAATGAGGGATTGGTGACACTAAAGTGGTGCCTCTCGGCCTGCTTGTCACTCTGTTTCTCTCTACATACCACATACTACAATCAAACATCACACTTTCTCTAATTCCAAACATTGGTCGCAACATCTGCCACAACGGCAATAACACCAAATTCCAACGCAACCGGGATGAAATGTTTCGCTGCCTCCTTAAGTCCCGCTTCTGTAAAGTCAACAACATTATTAGTATTATTCTCTTCTTCGACATCAACTTCCACCAATGTTGGAGAATCTAATGATAGTAATGCCATTCGTAGTTCGTGATTGACGGGACCATAATCCGTGTGATCGATGATGGGGAGGATAGACTCGGCTGGCGTACTTAGCAGTGCCTCATGCCACACGGAGTCAATGTTGTTGTTGGCCGCATCGGATGAAGCGCCATTGTTGATTGATCGTCGAAAACTCAATGATGATGACGACGACGATGATAAAGACAACGAGTAGGAGGGAATGATACAGGAAGTATAACTTTGTCTTTGTTGGGTGGAAGAATGAGATGGCGCAACAACCGCTCTTCCACCCCGACTTGTACTTGAGAAGGCCAATACAGCAGAGGAGCCGACCATTGCTATTAACAGGCCAATGAAGGAGGTCTTCCACTTATTGGATAGCGTCATGGTGAGGATGAATAGCCCTTTGGAACTGAGCACAGCGGACGCAATGAGAACCCATCAACAATACGCGGCGCGGAGAGGGAGAGGAATTAGACGGAGAGGGCCTGAAGGTTTGACCTGAACTGGATCATATTTCTTCAAGCAAATTGGCCTGGTAGATTTACGTGAAATCTGTCAAGTCTTGCGACTGGACCCAGGTTCGCCCTCCCTCGTAAGAGCCCATGACCATGTGATTGGATACAATCCCCTCTACCTACGCTAATCAAGTCTAGTGGTGCCAAAAACTGTAGGGTTAGTATCCCCGTATGCAAACCCTACACCAATCCCCTAGGGACAAACTGTCGCCCACCGACCCAGCTTGGCCCCCGTGCCAAGTTGGTCATCCCTAGGGGGAAGGTTGGTACCACGTCCACCCGATCGGAAGATGGACCCCGACGGTCGTCTGTATCACACGGGCGTCGGGACTCCATCTCCGCCACAACCGCACCCTGCCCTCCACACCTCAAACTTCTGCCACGTCTGTTCAGCTCCTCTCCATCTCAAATCTCCGTTACACCAGCCTTAACTTTGCTCCAACCTGGTTTCGTTACCTTCATACCATTACTGCTGTCGTAGCAAGTCACTGCATGTCCATTATTCTTCTTTTTGTTGTTAATGGAGGAAAACTCGTCGAGCTAATGTCCGTAATGTGCACTGTACCTCTTCTCCATTGGCTTCCTGGAAGCTGCGTTCCACCTATTCTTTTTATCCAACTTCCATGTTGCACTCTTTGCTGTCGTCATGATCAGTTCCCTCGAATTCGCCGCATTCTTTGGTGATTATTGCCATCTTTCATTCTTATTCCTTATTCTTCCTGAAACGTTTGATAAGTTCTCGAGCTTGAACGAACCGTTTGTTTAGTTGCTGTTCATTTGCAAGTATTCTCCAATCCTGAGCAAGTAACAAGCAACTGTAGCATAACGTTATCGGATAACGTTACTTTTGTTCGGTTCTTGCCATAATCCCTTTCGCTTGTCTGCCCATGGGCTGTGATTGCGCTGGCGCCTTTGCTACACTGCACAATAGCGCCTCTCCCGTAGTATACCCTTAGTATCCTGGTTGCGAAATCCTATGACTACCCCGTCTCTGTGTGACTAAATTCCGATTATGGATTGATTTGAATACCTGCATCAGTTCTCCCACCGTGAATCCCTACCCTTGGTAGTCTACCTACACTCTTCCAGTTTAAATTCTTCATCTTCAGGCTTCAGGAAACTACTCTCGTAACACAAGGTCTGGTTTGATAAAGGAAAAGATTGAGTTAACAATGAAAAGAAAGAAGAAGAAAAAGAAATACACGGTTAGTTTCACATTGCCATGCTGGCACGGTTGTGTCCTCCTCTATACGTTTTCCCCGTCATGGTCTACATTTGAATATGTGGTGGTTACTGTTCCCTCCCGTCCTTGCAAGGCATTGTAGTCCTGTGTTCCATCCAATTTGGCGTTCCGCCTGCTTCAGCCCTACTGTTGTGTCTCCTCTGAGATCTTCTCCTGTGTTCATCACCTATCTCTATCTCAACTTTGTAGTATTTCGAGTTATGTCACTAAACACTGTGTGTGTATTTGTACCTATAGCATCCGTCACCAGTAGTTGCCTTTCCAGTATGACATTTCTGGATTCCCTTCTGTTTCATGCTTGTGCTCCTTGACACTGACTGACCTCGTCTTTGAACTGAACACTCATTAGAGCCGTCCTGGAGCTCTATCATCCCTTCACCAACGCACTCCTATATATGCCGTCTTCGCATCTCTTAATAATGACGTTGCCAGTTGCCAATTCTTCCCACAGCCATTTGTATCAGTATGGCGCCCCTAATTTGCTATTATTTGTGTTGGTTCTCATAAACCCCACTTGTTGCATCATCCGTCGTCTACCCACGTTGCCATCGCTGTTTAGCAGGCACCTTTCTCGTTGCTGCATCCACACTACTTCTGTCCTCTGTGCCAACAGTGAGCCCGTTAATAACGGCTATCTGTGGCTGATATTACCAACTATTGCCTTCTTAATCTTGCTGGTCCGTTGCAATTACTTTATCCTTGTTCCTGATTTTGTCACCTCACTTTATACTTTATACACGGTACCACTGTGTGTTATATGTGAACCTTGATTGCCACACGTCCCATACTCAACATTCATTCCTTCATATCTGTTAACTGCCAAACCATCCTGCTAATGTTACACCGCCCACAAAGGCGTCCATGCCACGCTCGTAAGCCAATTATCAATGTTCTTTCCATTTAACGCCCGACGGCATACCCTCTGCGCCATGCAGCATTGTCAAATCTATCTTCAAGGTCTTGACAGTGGCGGCATTATATCGTTCTCATTCTCCTGTCAACACCTCCAGACGTTCCCTTACTGTGTGGACTTTTGTCAGAGCTTCATGTACGCTGACGCATCTCGCAAATTGAACTCTTTTTCTGTTTCCGCATTCTGCTATTGGACTCACTCATCTTCTGAATCATATAATTCATCTCGTTGTGCTCTCGAAGATGGCCTTCATCTTGCCTTGCTGCTTCACAATGGCCTTAGTGTATCAACTTTCTCCGTTCCTCTTGTATTTCATCAAGCTTCTTCACTAACTCATCATATGTGGAGTTCCTTCTCAAGCCGCGTATTCTCAGTCTGTGCACGCTTGTACTGTTCGTCGTACTGTCTAAGTCATTATTTGTCCAATTATGCTTATCTTCTAGCGCCTCGCATTGTCGAGTATAGTTAGCATTCTCATCACATATTGTTTAGTTCACCCTTTAAGTTTGATCCCTCCTTCTCCCATTGGACCCTCTTCTTCAGTGCCTTGTCAAAGGCGGAACTAATTTCATTAAGATCAGACTTATACCGTCTCTTTTCATTCTCAAGTTTGTCATGAACTTTATTGACCTTGTCATTCTCCTCCCGCCAATGTTTATCTAACCATTGAACCTATTAAGATGCTCCTTGTACATTCGTCAAAGTCTTCGAGATCTTCCTCCTTGGACTTTTCAACTCGTCCATCCTCTGGCAAAAGCCCGAAGGCAAAACCATCTTGCCTACTATTGCTGTTCGTTCTTTTTCAAGCCCGAATGCATAACCATTGTGCCGAAATGCCCATTATCACTCTCCATTACATTAAAAACCCGACGGCATAACCATTTTACCAGAGGGCATAACCGTCATACACAGATCCAGTGACGGATGTTCGTTCCATTTTAAAGCCCAAAGGCATAACCCTTGTGCCCAGAGGTCCACTACCACTGTCCATTCCATAAAACCCAAAGGCAGAACCATCATGCCCACATGCATCACCCTCGTGCCCAAAGCCAATTATTACTGTTCGTTTCATTTAACGCCAGAGGCATAACCATTGTGCCCAAAGGCATCACCATCGTGCCCAGAGCCAATCACTGCTGTTCATTCCATTTAACGCCCAAGGCATAACCGTGCCCAACGGCATAACCATCGTGGCCAATTTACTGATGTTTGTTCCCTTTACAGACTGACGGCTACACCATCGTGTCCAACAGCATAAGGCATAACCCATCACGCCCAAAGGCATAACCATCGTATCCACACTCCACACAGGCCCATTACCTATTCATTCCATTTAAAGCCCGAAGGCATAACCATAGTGCCCAAAGGCATAATCATCGTGGTGCCCAGAGCCAATTACTGCTGTTCATTCCATTGAAAGCATGGAGGCATAACCATTGTGCCCGACGGCATAACCATCGTGTCCTAAAAGCCCCTTACCTCTATTCGTTCCATTTAAAGCCCGACGGCCGACCCATCGTGTCCAAAGGCATAAGCATCGTGCCCAGCCATTACTGATGTTCATTCAATTAAAGCCCAAAACCAAAGGCCTAAAACCAATTGTGCCAAAAGGCATAACCATCTTGCCAGAGGGCATAACCACCATACCATTACTGATGTTCATCCCATTTAAAGACATAAGGCATAACCATTCTACCGACAAACCCCTTATTGCACAAGCCGACAACATCCACGCCGACACCAAGCCGACTACATCCACGTGCAGATGCATGTTGTCTCCCACAAGTTTTCGTTTATATCCACTGTACATTGTCATTCCATGACATTCATATATAATTGGCCTAGACCGGCTCTGGATCAGCTGTGGCTTATTCCTCCTTGGACCCTTCTCCATAACTGCCACTCCGTGGCATCCATATACTTGGTCTAAAATCCGCTTTGGGTCAGCCGTGGTAGTTTATCGTTCGACCATTCTCCGTACCTAGTCACACCCTGTAACCTCCAACAGTATCCTGGCTGCCCCCATATCATTTCCCTTCTAGACCCTCACTCTCCCTTACACACCCCATCATCATTCTTCCTCCCCACATTCACAGTTACCATTCCTGTTACATTGTTGTTAACTTAGTGTTTGTTCATCCTTACACTCCCTATTTACGCGCCTATTCATCTCCATACACGGTGTCTTAAACATTCAACATCAACATCATCATCATGATCATCTACACCTTACTCCCTCCTTTCTCCTCCACTTCCTCCTTACTCTAACCATCCTCTACACCCTCCATAAAGTTGGTTGCCATTTAGGGCCACTCATTTCTCAACATCAACATCATCATTAATATCATCAGTGCCTACCCCCCTCCTACTCCACTGCCTCTTTAACCTATCCCATCCTCTCCACCTTAGCTCCACATGTCGGATGTCGGCGTGTCGTTTTTTTGCCCAAACGGCGACATTCTGTGTCGTGTCGGCGACCCGACATGTTTCAGTCATGTCGCCGACACGACTAGATGTCGTGTCGGCCAGGGTGTCCAAAACGACACGACATGTCGGCTGTTCCCGACATGTCGGTAATTTCTTGATTGTTGTTTGAGCTCAAACACAAAAACTCTATGATAGCTAAGGTACCCGTATGTTTGGGCTGATTTGTACTTGTCGGTAGTAATTGATATAAATTGGGTGTGTCGGGGACTCTTCTGTGTCGCAACGACACGCAATGTCGGCCAAGATTTGGCGACATTGACACGTGTCGGCGACATGTCGGCGACATGTCGGCGACATGTGGAGCTAAGCTCTCCACCCCCCATATAGTTGGTCACCATTATCCATTATCAACTCCCATCCTTATTACCGCCATAACAGGCGCTTGCCCTGATTCGCGTGC
>Ga0247832_1006472_pt1 | contig 12816 bp, 14 predicted proteins | sample LaCruzMarch2015__10_FD_192407 | JGI IMG/M metagenome (GOLD analysis project Ga0247832, IMG submission 192407) | Freshwater microbial communities from meromictic Lake La Cruz, Castile-La Mancha, Spain - LaCruzMarch2015_4m | ecosystem: Environmental > Aquatic > Freshwater > Lake | place: Spain... | reverse complement strand
TCAGTTCCTGCGTCACGTCCTTTTACATACCGCCGCCATTGATTCTTCTTATGCTTACTCCAATTTGAAAGTTGCACACTCAAAACATATACCTTATTTGTCTTATTAACTATTTGATACAGAATGACATCCGTGATGCCCAAGTATACCGACCTTTACCCTAAACGTGCGGACATTACAGGATCTCACGAGCAAGCCTTTGGTTTGAACACGAAGGTCACACAAACCATCATCAATGCGATTAAGGCCAATACAGTCGCTGCTATTGGTACAGTGGCCACGGGGAGTGTTTTTTCTTCTATTGCATATCTATCATTAGGTGTCGCAATCAAAGGCGCAACGAGTTTTTCATGGTACATGAAAACAAAACACTAATGAATTGGCACCGCTTCTCCAGTGGTTGGTTACATTCAGCTTGTCCAAATAATAATCAGAGGTACATAATATGGATGGAGGCCACGGCAATGAAAATCTACACTTCCTATCATATGATTCATCTTCTCGAAGATGGAGGGTATAACAAGGGATATTATCATCTAGAGTGCTGACTTTCTTTGATGCGTGTCAAGCATCTGGGGCTAATCCACTACTACTTTGGCCAGGGCGATGTTATCTGACTCGACATATTATACGACTACCAAAATTAGTAGAGATTATGGGAGGTGTTGTAATGATTTGAAACATCCAAAAATTAGTACAAATTGATGCGCAAGGTAACGATGATGGCAATCATAGTAAAGTGAGAGTGATGACAAAATGTGTTTTGAACCTCGCAGTCTGTGCTGGATCGACGACGCTGCTATCGCGATCGGGACGATGGTGGCTACATCAAAGTTAATTCTCGTTTAGATACTAAGGCGACAATAATACATGTAAACTCTCTATACAACTAACTTTAGGTTACGTCCCATTAGGAAAATTTCACTCAATTATAAGACAGTCACTAATTCACTCAGACAGCAAGACAGCAAGACGCAAGACAGCAAGACGCAAGACAGCAAAACATTATATCTAATCAACTCTTGACGACAGCAACACGACCCTACTACCTAATCCCTACATTGCTGACATCCACTAACACTCCGTAAAAAAATTACTTGGATAAGTTTGTTATGAAGGATGCATATGCTGGATCATTTTCAGCACTGACATCACCGAAATCACGGAAGGCCGATTCCATCTTAATGGAGTGGGCCAAGGACTCGGCATGAACCTCGGGAGGATGCACCTTACCACCATTCTCAACATCAAGACCGATTTCAGCCTTGATGTCGTTGACTGATTCGACGAGTGGTTCAAACTCATCAACAATACGCAACATAATATCCTTCTTGTATTGACGACGCTTGAAGCTGGCCTCGGTTTGGGCCCTGCCATCCTTCCTGAACCACCAGTACAAAAACTTGAATGCGAAGAGGAGGACGAAAACACATACAAGTACTCCCAAGGTAACCAAAGCCGCGGAGTCACCAACAAAGAGAGAACTAATTCCCAGAAGCAATAGTGGTAGAGCAACGAAGACCATAAAGATGTATAGGAATGGAAATCCCTTCCACCACCTAGTTGCCTTACCCAACATCTTGCACATTTTAAGAGGGACAGCCCGCATGAATGGAATGGGATACCAAATGATGATGCCAATGACGTTAAAGAACAAGTGTGCTAGGCCGACCTGCAAGGCCGTACTCGTCTCGGCAACCAGGGCAGCAAGAAGAGACGTGACAGTTGTACCAATGTTCGCACCAAGTGTAAGAGGATACATCTGGTCAACAGTGATAATGCCAACTCCGACAATGGGAGTTAGAACGCTTGTGGTAACACTGGAACTCTGTACTGCCATGGTGATACCACAACCAATAATCATCGAGAGGTAGCCATTAACATTTGTTGCTTTCTTGATGACTGCTTCGGATCCGCCGAGAAGCATACTCTTGAGGACAGCAACTAAACCTCCGAGGCAAATTACAAGGAAGATGATACCCATGAGGAGAGCAATACCACCAGACCTGAAAGATATAAGGAAGAACGATGACGACATAAGACTACGTCTGAGAACAAGATATTGCTTTGCACTGATTTTTTGTACGACATTACTCACGTCACATCATCTTGTTGAGTGGCTCCCTCCATGAAGAAAAGGGGGCATTCGCCGCTATGTTTGTCGCATGTGATTAGTCCGACACTCCCATCCTTCGCACACGCCTGGTATGTGTGTTCACCGGCGGGGTCACAAACTGTGGGGTAATAACCTAACTCAGCACAAGTTTGACCATTAACGGCAGTTTCCTTCATAACATTCGAGTTCGATATGATTATTTGTGACAAAATAGGCTCGATAATGACCTTAATCCCTCCACCACCAGAGCCCGCATTCTCCTTTGTTTCAAAGTCCCTGACCATGAAACTTGTCAATTTCGCGAGCATGTGCGTGGCACACTCAAGGGGGAAAAGAATAAGAACTGACAGGAAGTTGAAGCAATCGTGCACCGTGGCACCGGCAAATGCACGTTCGAGGTCGTCTCCGTTACCCATCTGTCCAATTGCGACAATGGTGTTTGTGACAGAGCTGTAATGCAGGCAGTAGATACCAAGATAATATGTTAGATATGATAATAGTGCGAAACCAAGAGTGTTACAGTTCATGACGAATAAAAGAATGAATGTTGTCCAACGACTAGCTACATGATCCGATACAGTAGGACAGACGGTATCACCAGTTGTCAAAAAAAACATGCAACCACTTGGTCCGGTCCAGGTAAGAATCTACTCACGTTCCGATGTTTGCTCCCATGACCATATAGATGGCTGGTTCGACCGGAATAGCTCCGGCACCGACCAAAGATACGATGATCGATGTGGTAGTACTAGACGATTGAAGCATAACAGTTACGAGGATACCCACAATGAGCGACGCGACGGGGTTGGTGTTGCCGAAGAGAGTACCTGCCGAGCAGCCGGTTAAGACCTTGGCACCAACACTGAGGAGTTCGAGGGAGAAGATGAACCAATATAGACAGAAGGCGATGCCTACGAAGTTCAGTAAGATCTTGAACCAACCGGCGGCGTCATGGACACAGCACGATGTGGCGACCTCGCCCCACGTGATCTCCTTCTCCTCCTCGGGCCTGTAAGAAGGAGTGTATATGTATGTGAGTGAGTGAGCGAGTGAGCGTGGATCATGAGGATAGATGGGTCATACATAGTCAGTTGTCACTCCAATCAATGAGGATCGAAGTTGCAAATCGCCATCATCATACATCTATGGGGTACTCACTCGACGGCTTCATCGATAACTTTGGCCGTTTCGGGCGCTTCCTTCGTGCTCATCGCCTTGCTCATCTTGGTGTTGGTTGATGCCGATAAAACTACGGAAGATGTGGATTGATTGATCGATCACCTCGCTCTCGAGAGTGAAATATTATGGGGAACTTTTTGAGGGAGATTGGAATTGGATCTTTGATGGGTAGCAACATCTGCTGGCTTCCGTTCGCGGTTGGCGGGTTACGCCGAAATTTTCATGAGAATCTACGGATTCCAAATCAGTTGCTCTTAGATTTTCAGCGCCAACAAAGTTTTGCACACATAATCTGGTTAACCTGGTAGATGGTATAAAAATATTGATTTGGGACTTGTAGATAGAGATCAGAAACACGTCAGCGCATTATTGCCCCCAGGAAGGTCTTCATTGGAAAAAATGTTGGTTAGTCTAGGTAGATTCAAACCTGAGCCTCCCCAAACAAACGAATCTTATGTTGTAGGGCTGTGAAAGTTCCGTATTTTACCGCTTTCATTTTCTCTTCTCTCCTTTTAGTTTTTGTGTAGCCCTATTTTTGGGCGGGACCGAGAATTGGCTCTATTATGTTCCTCTCCGCCCACGCCAACACAACTATCGCTCTTAATTGGTGGCGTAGTCTTTCCTCTTACTTTCAGTTGTGCAAGTTCTCGAAGGCTATCTACATTCTATTTCGTTATTCCTAGATAGTCACTACATCATAATATCATCATACCACCACCAACAATGTTGTCGTCAGCATTGGTTGGAGTTGGCGGCAACGACGACGGCAGCAATGACAAAGGCAGTTCTTCATTCGCGCTGCCTCCCCGCATCCTCCTCCTGGCATTGTACCTCATGTTCACACTATCCGCATTCTGGATACTCGACTCGATCAAGGAGCCGACGTTGGCATTGCTCGTCCCGGATCGCGATTTGGGGAAACATCAACCGCGTGCCAAAATGGTCAGCTTCGTCGTGGTCGTGCTGCTCGCGTTCGTTATGGAGTTGGTCGTGCGGGATGGTCGACGTCGACGTCGCCGACGGAGGACGATTGATCATGAACAACGACCAAATAATTTACGAGGAGGACGACATCGGACGACACGACGTGATGATGGACGGGCATTGATCGATGAGAGGAATGCGGCGTTGGAAAAATCATGGCAAGATCGTAATTTACCATCATGTATGCAAAGTAATGATGAAGAAGAGGAAGATAATGATGATGGTGGATGGCGTAACATGGGCATTAAACGGCGATGGCACGAGTTGCGACAATGGCATTGGCGATCCACAACAATGAGCGACGACGACGACTATCACGATGATGACGATGGTGACGATACAATAATAGCAGAGACATCTTCATCAACATCATCATCATCATCATTGTCCAAGATATCAATTACTGCGTTCTACTTTGTCGGAGCAATATACATGAAAGCATTCATTGCTGTGGCTCTGATATTGCGGCATTATTATGCTTCCACGAGTCAATTGCCATCATCGTCATCATCATCGTCATCATCGTCATCGTGGTATTATACAGCATTGGGTTATTTATTCTTTGCACTTGTCGAGTCCTACGGCTCCGTATCCATTACACTATTTTGGTCATTTGCCAACTCCCACTTAACACTAGAGGCCGCCGAAAGGTATTATGGTAGTACCGTGGCATTAGCACAGGCAGGTGCTATCGGTGGTAGTACACTCGTGGCCGTACTTGGGAGACGAACAAGTTCGACAATGACGACGACAAATACTCCAATGATGATAGATGAAGCGACGACGACGACGACAGATGATATTGTTGGCTTTGCAACAACATCACATTATGAACGAGTATCAGTGATTGGTACTTATGGTAGTGATACTATTGATAGTGATAGTCTAGAGAGGGGAGGAGGAGGACGGGATGGTAAGAATAGTGATGCAACACCAACATTAATATTCCTAGCATGTGGGTGCATATTTGCTGGAATGGCAATTATGGTTTTGTACGCAAGACTATTTGCTAGACCAATGATGTCACAACAGCAGCAACAACAACAATCGTCATTGAATTATAATAGAATTATGGACCATTCAAACGAAATAAATGTTGTTGAAGTGAATGACAGTAGTGATATTATTAATAAAGGTATAGATAGAGAAGTAGATGATCGACCATTGGTGGTGGATTGCCAGCCACCACCCAAGCATGATGATTATCAAGAAGATGATGGTGAATACAATGTCAATGAAAGAAATAGCTACATCAATAGCAATAGTAGCATCAATAATAGCAGCAGCAGCAGCAGAATCTTCGCTGATCTATTGGGAGGGGTATATATGATCTACCAATACGAATATCTTCAACTAGTACTGGCTGTGTCAGTTCTGTATGAAATTGCACTCACGTGCATGCATTATGAAATGAACTTACTAGGACTAGACCGTTTCGGAGTTGGGGAGGTTGACAATGCCAGTATTTTGGTGGAACATGGGCCATCGAATAACACCGACAACGGAGACGACGACGATGGTGGGATAACGTATATTCAATTTCTGGGATGGTATGGACAAACTGTCAACATACTGTCACTATTCCTATCCTTCTACGCCTTCCCCCGATTGATTCAGAATTATGGATTATCATCAACAATACGTATATTCCCCACAGTACTACTACTCGTGACGATATTTGCATTCATACTATTTCCAAAGAATTTATACTTTCTTTTTATTTCGCTGAGTATATGCAAGGCATTGACATATTCCATACATGATCCAGCCGAGGAGGTATTATATATGCCAACGAGTGATGATGCCAAATTCCGTGCCAAGTTTTGGATTGATGTGGTTGGACAACGTATTGCCAAGGCTATTGGGAGCGCAATTAACAACTATGCTGGTAGTGTTGAGGAGATTGTAAAGTATGGAAGTTTACCAAGTATAGTATCCGCGTTGGCATTATGGCTAGTTTGTTATCAAGTTGGTAATCAATTTGATACTTTAATCAAGAGTGGAGAAGTCATCGGATTGAGCTATAATGATGACGATGATGATGACGGCGAGGTAAAGGAGCAGAGTGATGATATGGAGCTGAGTGAAATTGATCTAGGAGAAAACAACTCATAAAGGGAAAAGGATAATTACCCCAACAGGGGTGCCAAGCGAGAAGTGTAACATCAATTCTAACTAATAAGTCATTCATCTTAAAATATGTAAAGCAGAAATTATCCCACCCCTATTCCATCGTAACTTGTCCTCAATCAACCTTTGGAAGTCAATTTACAACTCCTCTTCTGATTCCTCGTCCAACTCTGAATTTGCTTTCAAGACTTTCTCAAGAGAAGCAATGAGCATCTCCCTAGACCCGTCTACGTCTAAACCTTTGTCATGTACCATTCGCCGTAGCTCACTAATACGCATGGAATTGAAATAACTTGCACTGTTTTTGTCAGCTTTAGCAGCTCCTCCTCTACCGTCCTTTCATCTTGACACGTGCAATGGCTGCCAATACATCACTAACCAACGAACCAGGAGCATCATCAAATCGAACATGTTCAAGAACCACATTGTTATTTTCCAAAATGTAATCCATCGTCGCTTCTTTCAGGAGAGCACAATTCTTCGAATCGGCGTAGATGAGCAGATCTTTAACATTTTTTACGCTGAATATCGTGGTTTGACCAAACTAGCTTCTGCCTCCAGTTTCAGACTGGTAACTCCAAATCGATCAGCTGCATCGATAATTTCCTTGGTGTGCAACATCATATTGTCATTAGAAATTGTCATACCGTAGATGTAGCTCAATAGGAGACGAAAGATATCCGGCGATACATTATCAATTTGAATCGGGTTAGTTCCATTGTCCCCTGCTCCTGATTCACATAGGTCAGCAAGTGTGTTCGAGAATTTTGCTACGATGATACGGTGAGCTGGAAATGTAACTGGTGTAGTTTTGGCTACCTTCTTTACATTGTCCTTTCTCTGACCCCCCCCAACCTCGAATATAATGTCGGAATAATTCTCTCGGAGGAATTCCTCTTGAATCATTTTGGTTAATGGATTCTCGGGGATGAAGGGTGGCAAAACAGATGCTGTAGGTTTGGCCAATCTCATGCGAAACTCAATGATTAAGGTTCCGTTGACCAGAGAGCTCATTAGTGTTGTGCGTTCCGCTAAGTCACTGCCCCAATGATCTTTATCGCCCCCCACAGGAGCAAAATTACGTGGAGTGGCTCCACTTCGTTTGTACGCCACTCGTTTCCCACGGCCATCGTTGACACTGAATCCATAATCTATTTCAATGGCTTTGTTTGACTTATTATATAGGAAGAGGGACGTCATTCCTTCGGCTGCTGCTGTGTCTCCTCCTGGATATATCTGCATACGCCATTGATTCCCCAAGAGCATGAAATCGGGCGAGTCGACAGATTCACCTTCCTCCGCTGCTGACAGGCTCGCGAAGCCATGACAGTGAATTGTATGCGTCACCCAATCTTCGTCATAGCCAGGAGGGGGTGTTCCCATGTGAGTATGGGCTGATGCGGTAGTAGGAGCGTCCATGATGATGATTGTTAAGCAAGCTGGTTGAAGGTAAAGGGTTGATTGAGGGTTAGATAGCGGTTTGCCTGAACACCTCGAACGAGCCGAAGTCGGAATCGACCTGACTGAGCTGATGGCTCTCGATGGTGCTGTTGAAAGAACGAAGGAGAAGAAGCGCAGCCGACGTGACGACGACGATGACGACAGCGCTGATGTCATCGATGTTGATGACGAGTCGTCCTCTTCCTGGCGCACTCCTCGTCGTATTGGCAACAGCATCGACTTCCCGCTAACGAACATCCGAACCCACCTCCTGTGTAAGCTGTGTCGTGGCTACTACCGCGATCCATACACCGTGGCCGACTGCCTACACACGTTCTGCCGCAGCTGTTTGATCATGTTCTTCCGACAGGGCATGCGCAGCTGCCCAACGTGCGCTATCCGGCTGGGTCCCGATCCGTTCCATCACAATCGCGAGGTCATGCCCGATCGGAAATTACAGGAAATTGTACACAAGATATTCCCGTGGATGAAGGCGCAGGAGGAAGAGGAGGAGCGGAACTTTTACTTACGGCGGGGCATTGAGCTCAAGCCAGAATATCAGCAGTCGCAGCAAACGGAAGCCGCTGCTGGGGTGATTGTGGGGACGACCCACAAGAAGAACAAAAGAAACTATGATGCTCGTGGTGATGAGAGTGCTGCCAACACCACAATGTCAATGGTCACGATGAATGATCAAATTGATGTACAGTTAGATCCAGATATCACGCCTCCACATCCATATCAGCAATTGCCACCTCTTCAGAATGCAAGAATCAGTATCTCTGGTAGAGCAAAGATTCATACGCTCAAAAAGTATCTAATTATGAAACTTGGACTGAAAGATACGAGTATCTTAACACTCTCGTCAAAAGTGGTGTCGTCGTCGTCGCCGTCGTCGCCAACAATGATTGAGCTTACATGCAACGGTGATACAATGGACGATGAACTAACTTTAACGTACATACTACGTACGAAATGGTTCACGTCGAATAAAGTTCTAACGTTGAAGTACCGATTATTGCATCAGGCGGAGGAGAAGAAGAAGAAGAAGGGAAAGAAGTAATAGATAAATTAGATTAATTCATACCTATTTCAACCAAGTCACACTAGGAATTCCGATTGACTCCTCCCCAATGCGTGTCACGCTAGGAAATCCTGTTGGATTCCTCTCTAGTGCTGACCAACTCGCTCCCTGCAAATGCAGCAAAGCCAGCACACTTGCCCATACCCAAATAGTATTGATCTTCCATATGATGACTGAGACCCTCCCCGGAGAATATACTCGTTAATAGATTCATCTCACGTTGAGCGAATCCCATCCCACCATCAGCAAAGTTGCCATCTCGTACAGGACATGCCATCGTGTCTGTTTGACCTTCAATCCATAATAGCATGTTACTGCCGCTGTCGTCACCAGCCTCCTCCTCTTTATTCTTCTGTATCAATACAGTTGGACCACAATGATCATAGCCAATATTGCCCAAAACTAATGCATTCACTGTACGTGGGGTACGAGCAACAACGTCTTGATTATTTACTATCCTATATGCCTCATCAATTGCACCATTTGCAATCATACTATTAAACTTATTACAGAATATATCATTCCCCACGCGTGGACTACCAAAGTTGTACATTTTGAGTGCTTTTGGACGAGGAGGAGACAGTGATGACTTTAATGATGATGATCCACCACCACCACCAAGTAATGTCGATGCAATACTATTCCACCATGGCTCAGAGGGCGTTAGCTGGGGTAGTCCACGTCCAGCATCCATCCCATATTCTGCCACATCCATGACAAAGCATGTTGCCAAAGCACCACCTAATGAATGTCCCGTTACTAATAATTCATAATTTGCTAAATTATCACCGGGTACGACAGCAGCCAACACCAATTCCTTCAATCGACGTGATATTGAATTCAAACTATTCCTAAAACCTGTATGAACCTTGGCCGTATTAATATCATCGACTGATTCACCATCCACCCATGCCGATTGAGCAATTGTGGCATCGGTAACAAGATCCTTCGGAGCACATGTACCACGGAAGGATACAAATATAAGTTTACGTTCAAGTGAGCGATATATAGCACATGAACACCCCGTGGTATCATGTGTAACAAAGCAACAGAATTCCAAGTCGGCAGGTGGTATATCCATACTACTACTACTACTGCCCCTATTGCGTTCATTGACATACTTCTCATATAGTTCACCCCATTCCACACCCGGCAGTCCCCCCGAGACTTTATATCGTGGCGTTGTTCGTTGTAAATTAGTATCTAATAATTGTAATTCACTCACACATGGGATGGGAGTATACCGTAAACCCACCTCTACACGTCCACGTACCTCCCCTTCGTACATGTTAGCTAGCATCCCCCCAACAGCTGCACCTACGGGTCCAGCAACCATGGCCCCCGCAGTCATACCCATAATACGTTGTGATCCTTTATCTTTGATTCGTGGTTTACTTGTCATTTTTATAGACGCTTTTGTCGTACTTGATCCCAAGTAGGAATTGTTAATTGCATCCATGACAACATCTTCATTTATTATAGTTTGCTCCACGCCCGTGTTTGGATCAATTTGTACTCTAATGGCATCTTGTAACTTCCCACTCTGTTTTAATATACTAATGACATTTGATTTGAGCATGTCAATATTATTAGTATTAGTATCCTTGCTGCTGGTAACCAATATTTTGGGTAGCAAGTCGACTAGCTTGCCATGTGCACTCCCAATGGAATGCCCGCCGCCTATTACATCTTCATCAAATAATGTAAACACCAGTCGTGCCGTTTGTGGGTCTTGTACGTATAGATAAAAGGGTGATTCATTCTCCCAAACTGCCGTACCTCCCTTTCCCCATGATGATGGGATATGATACGCACCACTACACGTGCCAGTCTTCTCCTTCTTCTTCTTGTTCATACTGCTTGCAGCCTGCTGTTGATTGATATTGCCCCATGCCGTCGATGATCTGCCGACATGTGCACATCCTGCCAAATCTAATACGCCGTTATGAAACATTTCCTTTTCTAGTTTTTGTACATCCTCGGTCCATGCCCCCTCCACGACGCTTACCAATAGAGCGGCATCGACGCCCTTCCCGGTCAGTAGGCTCTCGGCGGCATCATCCTCGTCCGGTAAGTCCGTCGCACGAATGGGCGTCACTTCCACGATCCCACGATACAACGATCGAGTGTACGCGTTCGATACGAATGCCACGTTCAATCCCGACGAGCCGCGTTCCCATCGCGACGACGATGGCGGGGGCTCGACGTATGCGTCGAATGCCAGACCGGCGAGGAAGAGCGCCGTGGACAATGAGAATGGCGACACCCGCGGCGGCGGTGGCTGCTGGCTGTTGGATTTGTTTGTCGCCATTGGTACCATCTCGTCATTGTTGACATTGCTGCCTAAACGGCTGCTGTTACCTCTCCTTCTTGGAATGGAGGACGCACGAATAACTGTTGACTGATGCCCACGTCCACGATGATGCAGCGTCACAGTAGAAGACCTTCTCCCTAGACTCCGTGCATTAGTAGTGAAGGCAGACGACGAAGAAGACGACCAGCGTATTGCATCGCCAAGGCATCCATGATAATAAAGCGTGATGCCTATGGTAACGACGATTGACAACACGGCTCGAGCTCGACGCCGCGGCATTGTTCTCTTGTTTGGTTTGGGACGAAATGCAAATTTCCATTTTTTTTAATTGGATTTCGTGTTTCTTGAAGTCTCTTGAACCATTTTATCCTTATCAAACTCGTCTCCACATTAAGGTTCTGGGGCACCTCAGATGAATCATGGCTTTCGGCCAAAAGTTTCGCAAGTATCATAGAAAGTCCACTATTCGAGATAAGTAGAACCTTAACATCGTCACGGCTTCATCATCATGAATCTTAAATAGGGTCTATATCGAGAATAGATAATGTCACAAAAAACGGCCGTCATATATTAAACTATTAATATCTTGGATAGACGACTATCAGAGCTACCTAATCGCAGTTCTACCCAGGACCTAACTCATCTTAGTAGTGGCGATATTCATGGTCAAAGTCCACCGGCCCGAAATTTAGTGGGAAATCCCTCTAAATTGTCTACGTAAAGTACGTCTGGTAGACAAAGGGTTAAATACTATTTAATAGTAATTCCAAACAACATTTTTACACTAGACCTATTTACTCTTTAGACAAACTTCTTGAATAGACAATACAATCCTAATATCTTCACCTCATATCACTTCACTTATCACACATCACTTGAGCTTGAGCGTCACCCACCTTTAGGCTTCCTCAACAAAGGCTCCTTCAATGTCAATGTCAAAGTCCGTAGTAACCTTGGTACTGACCCCGTCATATGGAGGACACTTACTTTCACAGTCGTCAAATGCGTCAACACATTTGCCACCGGGGTCAACATCATCATCATAATTCCAATCGATGCAATGGTCAAATGTATCTTTGCAAATAGTATAACATGTCTGATATGGGACACATTTAACCTTACAATTCGACTCTTCTTCAAAACATTTGTCGCTTAAGTCTAGATCAAAATCGCAATTGCCATAATCGGCATCCCCAGCGATGCCACAGCAGGTATCCAATGCATTATCGCAATTACCATTACAATCCTGAGCTGGATTGTTTAAACAGAAGAAGACAAGAAGTGTGTAGAATGTTAGGTTGACGAACGCACACATCATCAAACAAAAGGAGGCGATAGACATTTTCGTCACTTAAGAATAATCACTTCTTGACAACCGACAATACTTTTCTTACCACCATCGACAACAATAGGAGTCGTCACTGCCATTGCAAGCAAGAGACATGCCGTAGTAAAGATGGACGCGAGCTTCATGGTGAAGAGATGTTCTTTTTGATCGTAGAATGAAAAAAGATTTTTTTTCGCAGGCATTCCCTCCCACCAGATGACGACGTGTCATGATGACGCTGA
>Ga0247832_1006461_pt1 | contig 12830 bp, 9 predicted proteins | sample LaCruzMarch2015__10_FD_192407 | JGI IMG/M metagenome (GOLD analysis project Ga0247832, IMG submission 192407) | Freshwater microbial communities from meromictic Lake La Cruz, Castile-La Mancha, Spain - LaCruzMarch2015_4m | ecosystem: Environmental > Aquatic > Freshwater > Lake | place: Spain... | reverse complement strand
ATATCGACCCTATTTAAGATTCTTGAATGGGCCACTAGTTCCTACGTAGGCTCGGTACTGAAAAAAATGAGCCAAAAATGAGCCACGGTAGACAAAGGGTTAAAACCTGGGATATTCTGACCTTTCCCGCCATGGTGCCAAATAAACCAATGACGACGACGGCGGCAACGGCGGCAATTGATGTACTAACGTGCACCACGGCACATCTCGCGTCGTACCTCCTCAAATATCGTTTTCGCGACGATGCACATGATGTGGCATCGTTCCTATTGGAATGCACGAGCATGTTGCCCGATGCGGATCGAATTACCACAAGGTTACTAAGAGGAGATGATGATGATGATGATGATGATGATGACGACATCATGACCAATGACGGTGACAATGACGGCGACAATGACGTCGTCATTGGCAATGCGGACGGGTCAATAAAGAAGGGTGATCATTATTCGGAAAACGAAAAGATGGAGGACGAGAATTTTTCTCGCCCGCGCGGCAAGATGATGACATCGTCGACGGCGGTCCCATCATCGGCCGGTTGTGGTAACAACGGTAGTAGTAGGAGTAGCATTGAAAAACTTCCCCCCTCCTCTATACCCATATTACGAGATTATGAATGCGAGGTATCGTGTATTAATCCGCGCGGACGATTCCTATTACGGATATATCGACATGGGATAGTACTAACTGATCCCAAAAAAATACAAGATGATTGTAAGATAACAGTTGACTCGCGACAAGTTGAACATGTGATTATATTTCGTAAACCAGAAGAGTACAAAAAGTTCAAATCTAGTGGTGGTGGTGGTGGAAAGAGGGGATTATTGGCGGGTGGTCATATGGTCCTAATTAATCTCAAGGAAGACGACGAGACGCTAGTGGGGATTGAATATAAAGGCAAACGTCTTGGCCAAATTTGTTTCCAACTGCCATCGTACGGCGCCACTGCTATTACTGCAGCCAACGACGACGACAACGATGACGACGACAAGTTAATAAGATTGTCACCAACAGAGAGTCAATGGAAAGCTGGACTGCTATCTGCCCTTGGGAAAAATAATACCATTGACGACAACAACAACAACAACAACAACATAATTTGGGTACATTCCAAGATGGATAACGAACAGGATGAGGGAAATAATAGTAGTCATCATCACTCTCGTTACATTTTCCATTCTACTACCCTGGAGGGTACTACCAACTCCTCATCGACCACTGAGGGATTGCCATACGTCGGCTGTTATAAAGGATTTAATGACGGAGCACTCTTCCCACTCAGGGAGGGATTGCTCTTCTTTAAACCGCCCTTATTTGTACATCGATCGAAATTGGTATCCATATCTTGTGGACGTGGTTCGGTGGGCGGTGGCGGCTCGTCGCGATATGTGGATATGATTGCAACTCTTGATGATGATGATGGCGATGATGATGTGGAGACGAATAAAAGTGCGACAAAGACGAAGAAGAAGAAGAAGAAGAAGAAGGAGACAATCTTGGAATTTACCAACATTAATCGTGATGAGCTCACTGGACTGAATGATTATATTCATAAAGTTTTAATACCCGCTATGAAGTCAGACTGCGAAAACGATGTTGATGATGTGACTGGGGACAACGATAAGAATACTGAAATAGATGCAAATAGCGATGAAGATGATGTATATATTGATGACGATGAAGACGTGGCTGTGGCAACAGTGGTCGTTGGAGATGACAATAACGAGGGTTGGCAACAAAGTGAGGCTCAATGTGCCACGAAGAAAAGGCCAATACGTGCTGCGGCCAAGGAGGCACGCATGGTCAATCGCACTACCTTGTTGGTGGAGAAGGAGGAGGATGATGACGATGATTCGGATGAGTTTAGTGAGATGGACGACAGTGATGATGATGATAATAGTTCAGATGATGATGATGACGACTCTGAATCACATAGCGATGGCGAGTTCTCTGACGATGGTGACGAACAATTGTTGAAAGAAGGGAAGGACTTTGACGACGAAGAGGCGGACGATTCAAATGGTTCTTCTGACTGCAACGACCGAAAGAAGAAGATTGCACGTACCGAATGATATATCGCTTCATATATACAATACAATAAAGGGGTTTTCGCTATCAATCTGACAGCGCATCTGTTATGATATGTTTGGCAATGTCTTATATTGAGAGAAAGACATGAAGTATAAGGAGAGTAGATAATTCTATGGAATTGATTCATTTTATTAATCATGATGATGCTAAAAGAGAGGAAGATAATGAGCTCCTCCTCCTGCTCCTCCCAACCTACCCCCAAAAACTTTTCAGCAGCAGAGATAAGTCATGAGAGTTGATCAATCAACGAACTTCTCATATTTGTGACAATATTACTCTGCATCCCCTGTCCACTCCCCTGTCCTCCCATACCACTACCAGCACCACTCAATTTAAAGATATTCTCAATAACACTAATCTCAGTAGATGTCGTATCAAGTCCAACGAAGCTACTCCAATCATTCACAATAAGTCCCCCGCCCAATACATCGCTCCCCCTATTTACCGTCCCGGCGACTAACGGTACCTGCAGTAACGAAGACAACTCCTCGATATCCTCGACCGTGGTACGCGGATGGACCATGCCCCCATGATTTGAGAATTTGCAATAACTGCCCACGAGCGCCTGCCCGCCAACGATTTGACGAAATACCTCCACGCCCAGCACATCGCTAATAACATCTTCGGTCTCGCGATCCACGTCCGGATGGATCAATGCCACGTGATCATTACAAACGATGATATTCCCCAATGCCGATAATCGTTCCTCGACTCGCTGTACGACGATACCGTCCGGGAGCGAATTGCGCAAATGTGCCAATTCGACGTCCGTGGCGGTATTCGGCACGAGCAGTCCACGTCGATTCCCCACGGTCGTCCGACCGACGAAGCGACAGCCGGCAATGGTGGCGTGTATGACGGGGATGTGCGCGCCGAGCTCGGCCTCGAAGACGGAATAGAAATTTTCGGATCGATTGATGCCCGTGAGGCAGTATCCGTTCGTTAGTGCGGCGAATACGCCGATTTCGTTGGAATTCTCAAATGCCACGCGTGTTGCCATGATAATATATAGTGCCTTCGTTTTTTAATTAGACGGGTAGATGGGGATTCGTCGATTATATCTACTATCGACGGCAATGGTGGAGGATACCTACTTATTTCGTGGTTCTGGGTGAAATGAGACGCGCCATATTTTAACCCACGACCCGTTCACCCATCCACGCACGAATGAGGATGGTATTATTTCGGCGACCAACGCGACGGCCGGGACTATGTACATCAAGCGGAGACGGAAACACATGCAGAGCTTATTCCGTTGATTGCGGTGCTTCAAAATCCGTGACGTAATATTTGAGTATTGTTTCATTACCTTCTTCCTCGTTGAATAAAAGTAATATCAATAATTAATAACGATGCCTAGGACAACAGCGCGACAATCGCGACGGTTTGTCGTTGCCGTAAAAGTATCCCTCCTCCTTTGCATTAATCTACGAGCCATTACAATAGTCAACTCGGCCAGTTGCAATGTCCTACTAGAACAAAAATGTTCATTTAAAGATTCCATTTACAATGCCACGACCATCCTCCAATTGTCCGTCGATGGGGCAGCATTATGGACGAACTATGATGCCAACGTTGGGTATCATTGGGGCGGGAACAAGGAGGATACGCAAGTTAGCGGCACATACAACATGGCCGATAATACGGGTGAAATGGAAGAGATTGCACGGACACATACCTGGTCGGGACCGGGAGAGTATTACTCGGGCTATACTGTTACCTTCGATGAGAGTATTGGTTGTGATACACCCACGCATGTAGATTATTGGTTGGTATACTTTTATCCCGACGATAGTGAGTGTGGCTTTATGGACGTGGATGGGTCAAATGTCCCAACGGCGAGTTTTACGATGAGTGCTACTGTGGATGAGGAGGTTATTATAATAACAAGTGCCCCGACGACCACAATCGAACAAACATTTGCTCCAGCGCCGATGCCAACACTCCCTCCGTTAATACCCACATTATCGCCCGTGGTGACGAGTACTCCTACGACAGCTACCCCGACACTCCCACCCGTAGTGACGGACACACCGACGATTGCATCACAGTTGGAAGAATCGGTGATTATCACATCGTCTCCCTCGGCTACTACCATTGTCGAGTCGAGTACTCCTACAACAGCTGCCGTCGAAATGGTCTTGTCGCCGTCGGGCACTGTCGAGTTGGTTACTGTGGTCCATACAACCTTTCCAACTGAGGATGTGCAGAATACGTTTTCTTCCACGACATTGAATGAAGAGGTGGTAGTAGATACAGATTCTGCTACTAGTGCAAAACATGACGGCGACCATCCGAATAATACATATATATACATTTTCGTGTCAGTGAGTGTAGGGAGTATCATCATTCTTGCGTCGATGGTTTTCTTCTACCGCAAGGAACTGAAACAACGTAGAGATTATGGTGGATTTAAAGTCCAAACGGTCATGGTGGATAACGATCGTGCGAGTACACAATCAGCAGGTACAAGAAGTTCTCCACCAACGACAACTCACGAAAGTTACTTTGGGACTGTACAACAATCAAGTTGTGATTATGGTGATGATATTAGTACACTGGGAGATCCATATATGGGTGAGGGTGCTATAACAAGTAACAATCTCACCGATGATCCTACTGTCGGTGGAAGTACTTTTGTATCGAAGCAGGATCAATTATTCACCTATGGGTTACGTCCACGGTTGGGTACCGCCGACTTGGAAAGTCGTATGGGTAATACCACCGTTGGTACTGGTAATAGTAAAGCTCCGAATGGGATGCAATTTAATGAGGATATAACATTGGAGGATATATATCAAGCAGCACAATTAGGCGTGGGTGAAGGTCATCATCATGATTTTATCACGGTTATTGCACCCGCAGGACAATTGGGCATTGTACTGAACAACCCCAGTGATGACTTCCCAATGGTATATGCCGTGAAGGATACATCTGTATTGAATGGTAGCGTACAGGTGGGTGATCTACTAGTCTCTGTGGATGAGGTAGAATGTAAGGGAATGTCATCACGTACCATATCGTCATTCCTGAGCAGTCGGAGTCAGAATCCCACACGAACTTTGATATTAGCACGGGGTTCAGTCGACGTATGAAAACAAAATATTTGAATTTTCTATACATACATGTACTACTCTAGAGATATAAGTATGTCATGCAGAAGAAATAAAGCAACATATATAGAGTTATATTTTACCATTCTAATAGTAAAACGATAAGGTAGTGGAGAGCAGAGAGAGTAAACAGTGTCTTTCAATTACAGTAAATTACTATTCTCCTAACTTGATAAACACAGCAGTGTGCTTTGAAATCAATACAAGTAGTAATGTTTTACTACGGGTTCAATAACAAACCAGTAACAACCGAATCCATCGGGAAAAGTAACAAAATCACCGGCCTGGACCAATACCGGTATTCCCCCAAGGGGGGTGATTTCCATCTTACCAGATATGACATAGCTCAGTTCATTGCCATCGTACCACTTCTCGGGACTTTTTATACCAGTTTTGTATTTGATACTGCCCTCGGTTCCCCATGTTGGCCATTTATTCACGCCGAGATTTTCCATCATTTCGGGCGTGGCCTTTTCGACTGTAAATTCGGTATGTATTGCTCGGGGGAAACCATGGAGCGATGACGGAGGATGAACTGTTATTGACTGATGCTGTTGTTTGAGTGGTATGAACCCATCCACGGAAGATATTGATGCGATCATCATCGCGAGTGCTGCTAGCGCCATGGTGACGATTGATTGATTGAGTGAACCATATGGATGGTAGGGGCTCCGTGTTGCTCCTAAATATCGTCGCTTTGATCAAAGCCAATGGCATCGACCCCGCTGTCTACTTTGATCAAGCAGCCCCGGTCCTTTAGCCTCGTTAGCAGTCTCTTCCTACTGATCATCTTCGTCATCACTCCAAGTAGAAGCATTGTTGTCTCGTCAACAACTACTTCAACTTGCGAAGAAGGCAACGGAGAAAGTCATTGTTCATCAAGCGTCACGTTGGTCGTTCCTCCAAGCAACTCTCGAATTGACAACAGCGACAATAGTAATATGCTATATTCGATAATACTACCGACCTACAATGAACGTGATAATTTACCATTGATTACACAATTTATACATGATACATTCACGTCAGCTAAATTGAATTATGAAATCGTTATCGTGGATGATTCGAGTCCAGACGGGACACTTGACGTTGCCAAACAATTACAAACCATATTTACTACGAATCCTTCTACGACAAACGATAATAAATCGAATAATAATATACATATTGTGTCACGTCCGGGCAAGTTAGGATTGGGAAGTGCCTACTCGGCGGGATTAAAAGTCAGCAACGGCAATCGCATTGTGCTAATGGATGCGGATATGAGTCATCATCCCAAGTATATTATTGATATGATAGCCACTATGAACGAGAAGAAGGTGGATATAGTTTCAGGAACGCGGTACAAACGTGGCGGGGGTGTGGCGGGATGGGATACCAAACGAAAGCTAACTAGTTGCGGTGCCAACTTTTTAGCCACATTTCTATTGTCAACCGGTGGGGCATCTGACTTGACTGGATCATTCCGTCTATATGACCGCAAGGCCTTAGAACAGACGCTACCACTTGTCAAGAGTAAAGGGTATGCATTCCAAATGGAAATATTGATAAGAGCAAATAAGGGAGGGTTAATTATTGATGAAGTCCCAATAGTGTTCGTCGATCGGATATATGGTGAAAGTAAGTTAGGGGCGAATGAGATTATCATGTATTTGAAAGGATTGATTAATTTATTCCTCACCACATAGTAGATGAAATTTGCAATGATGCGACTACTGTTTATTTACTAATTAGCATTTTTTTGTTGGTTAATTTATTGCTTTCATTTTCTGATCGGTGTATGTTTCTAATTTGTCATTTGACCTCAATCATTCCTCATTGTCATCATCATCATCATCATTGTCATGTAATGCCTTCCACCTACGTATCTCCTCGGCCTCATTGTAATGTTTTTTTCGTGCATTTTGAAATTCTGCCTTTCTCTTATTCACCTCACTTTCGCTATCCTCCACATCACCATCACCACCATCACCACTAACACTTGATGTTAATCCTAATCCCACCTCACGATTATCCACCACGGCCTGTAACTTGGTGGTAATATCATCCCAATTAAGTTGTCCTTGTCTTAATTTTACCGAGTCTACTAATGATGATGACGAATTATGATCATCTTCTATACTACCCTTCCTAAGACCAATGGCAGATGATACAGATTCTGTATCCGAATGGTAATCATATTCTGTATATGGCGTTTTGGGCTCATCAATCTGTGTTTGTGTGCGCGGTGTGTATGATTAAAATATCATAAATGTCGCATCGCATTGATTGATTTGATCATGTCATGTTTTAGATGAAGATTTGTCAAAATATATATAAGTGGGAAATAATAAATTGCCGGGTTAAAGGCAAGGAGTCACGAATTATATACATGATATATACAACATATCATCACCATCATCGTTTTTTTTTGCTCACCTTCATTCGTGTACCACGTAACAAGTCATGCTCCTCGATTGCATGTTCGTCCCATTCCACATGCTTTTTCATCCCCTTCCCTTCTCCTCCTCCTCCTTCCGACTGCGTCGTTAATATAGTAGTAGCAGCAGCCTCCTTCTTTAAGATTGGACAGGTCGTCGTCTTCTTACCAACCTCAACGGCTACTGCTTGACAATGGTCGTCCATTAGAATTGCACAAGTATCTCGTTATTTTGGCATCCGGAAGAATCGGAAGAAGTTCTTGGTAGGTAGTACATATCTACCTTAAGTGGGCTTAATAGACATAGGGGCTCCGCTTCGTGCAGTTTCAGGGGTTGTCTGCTCGGGAACAAATTTCGTGAACGCGATGGTCCTCGCCGAGGTAATACTGTGGGCAAGTCACGGCAATGCCGCCTCCACGTCCTCTCCCACCGATGCCGCGGCTACGCGATTAGGATTTGCGACAACGACGACAACAACAACAACAACAACAACAACAACAACAGTTATTGCCGGGAGCGACGACGGCAACAACAACAATTCTTCGCCCAACTCTGCCAATCAACATCGTAGTCGTCCAGCAACAATCGCCAACGACGAGTCGGTCGAAAATGCCAAACGGGCGCTGTCGTTACTCTCCTCGACGCGCGGAAGCGGGGGCGGCCGACGACCGCCCATATATGCCACCGACGTTCATCCGGACGGGACGCGCTTCGCCACGGCCGGCGGGGATGGGACCGTTAGGATATGGAGCACGGCGTGTTTGTTTGGTGGGAAGAATAATGCAGCAATGACGACAACACCCGCTACTGCTAAAGCAGGAAGTGGCGTTGCGACTAGTAAATTCGATCGGGGGGGGAATTATGTTAGTAGTAACACCGAGGACTATGACGACGATGATAATGATACCGATAACAATGCGAATAATGATACGTCATTGGAAGTGAATGGAAAAGGAGGTACTGGTCGGCAACTGCAGCAGCCGCAGCAGGATACACAGACACATGCTGCAACAACAGTGGGGATTAATGATTTGTCTGGCTTGGTACGAAGAAAAAAGGGTGGTGGCACTACTACGGCTAATCAGTCATCGTCGTCATCATCGGCAACCGCCGTAGCAAACAGTGGGCCAATGTCCCCTCTGTCAAGGTTGACTCGACCCACAACAACTACTGCTGCTGCCCATGCTACTATACCACCAACAACAGGGATAAATATGGATACTAAAAAACCAACAACAAAACGTAATAACAAACTATTGTGTACAATCACGTCACACGATGGGTCGGTATTGGCAATACGGTTCAGTCCGAGTGGGACCTATCTGGCCACGGCGGGGGATGATGCGGTCGTAAAAATATATACACGTTCGTCGTTGCCGTCGTTAATGAAAGGGAATTTAGTCGGCGCTTCCTCTAACAACAATACCAAGTCGGAGGATGATGTCGAAAATTGGAATCGTATTGCATTATGTCGCGGACATCGGTTGGATGTTGTTGGATTAACATGGGCACCGGATGATAGTCATTTAGTCAGTTGTAGTTTGGATAGTATGCACCCAATTATCGTTTGGAGGTTGTTTGGTGTACTCGATGGCAATGATGATAACAACAACAACGACAACAATACGACGGCAACAACACAATCCGCCGCGTTCCAATATCTACATCCATACAAGATATTAGGACGGAATGTACATACATCCACCGTCAAGGGCGTAGCATTCGACCCGGCCGGCAAGTACCTGGCATCATCGGGAGATGATCCCGCAATTTGTATATGGCGAACATCCGATGATTGGGAATTGGAGGCACGTATCGATTCAGAGAATAGCGGAGTATTCCGCAGTAAGAAACGTAAACGCGACGGTGTTAATAATAATACCGACGAATCGTTGATGATCGATAACGACATGGAGGATGATCCCGGCGAATTGGCCAGCCTATCATTATTCCGTCGTATATCATTTGCGCCGGATGGGTCACATGTATGTGCCACGAATGCAACGTTGCGCGGGAAGAATATCGCGGCAATGATCAGTCGCGATGGTGGATGGGCCGCCGATTCGTGTTGTAATAACAATAGCAACGGCACTTCTCGACAACGGCAAGCACCACCACCAGGTGCGGCGAATTTGGTTGGACACAAGCAACCGATAGTGGCGAGTCGTCATTGTCCGATATTTTTCACCGCACCTCCTCGTGGTCGTGGCAAAAATGTAACATCGTACGACGAGGATGATGATACCAACGAGAATGATGATGATGATGAGAATGAACCAAATTATGCCACCCTGGTTGCATTGGGCGACAAACGTGGTTTTGTTACTATTTGGTCCACAAAAAGTAGTCGACCATTATTTAAGATGCAATGTTCAGAAAGTCGATGTACCGTCACGGATATTTCTTGGGGGTATAATCCGATATGTAAATCATCATTGGTACTAATAATTTCACTGTTGGATGGCTACGTGGTGGGACTGAACTTTGATATACCCACTGAGGTCGGCGGGGGGTCTATGTTATCAAGTGTAAAGACACAACGTATCTTCCAATCTAAGTATGGTATTGAAGACTACTTTGTTGGCTTCTCGTCTGCTGGCCGTATCAAACAACGCACACGACGTTTGGTAAATGATTCTACTGGTGGACCAATGTTAGTTGAGAATGCATTACAGATGGCAACGGAGATGGAAACTGATAAGGCCGAGAGGGAGCGAGTAAGTGGTACCGGCGGTACGACTGTCGACACCTTGACAACAGCTGCAGCAGGTCATTCTAGGGGAGGCAGTAATACAAGCGGCAGGGAAATAACACCGACTAAATCATTGCTAAAGGTAGTAGATTCAGTCTCACAGTCCTCGGTTGCAAATTCTACCACGACATCGCCTACCGTGAATCGAGTGTCAACGAACGTTAGTGATACAGCTTCTGGTCGGCAGACTGTAACGACAACACAACAAAGTAATGCTGCTCCAGTAGTAGATCGCTTTGGTCCAGTCATGAAGATTCCATGCACGACAAACAAGATACTATCGGTAGAGTTGCCATCGACGGCTTGCCTACCTGCGGGTGACAATGGGATGAAAATTATTGCCGACTGTACCAACTCAACATCTGGAGAAACCCTCTCGTCGTCGTCTTCATCTTCCTGTCCTTCATTTACACTAAGCATAAGTCGTGGTGGTGTCAGAAAATGGAAGGATATTATTGTCAAGACAAGAGCTACGGCTATTGCTGCTAATGGCCATCTCCTTGCCGTTGGAACATCCGATGGTAGGTTGTACTTGTATGGGACATCGTCTACGCTAGGTTGGTCAAGTTGTAGAGCCTACCGTGCCTTTCCACCCTTTGTGTTAGGAAGTCCTATCGTGCAGCTTCATGTACGCAGTAGCACGAGTACAATGGTTGTGGTGACATCTGATGGTGATTTCTCCGTTTACTCGATAGTTTGCGACAAGCCCAAGCTGAGCTATCGAGGTAGTATCCTACCAGCCATGCAACATATTTACCTTCAACAGCGTTCATCAACAAATACGGCTCAACATCATCAGCCAAAACTTGCACGAATCCAAATTACCGATGCCAATCATTTAATGCTCATTCTCGTTCTTCCACTAAAATCCTCTGGACGATTGCTTTCGGGATTTGTTTACAACCTTCCGATGAAGCTTTGGATGTGTATTTCTGACACTAATGATTATGTACTCTCTGACTTGTATTCTTCTCTTCCTAGCGGTACAGTAACACCTGGAGGAGACGTGAATGGTGTTGGAATTTTGTCCCAAATGGACAGACTAGTTCGATCCAGTGCTTCTGCCGTAATGTCGGCGAAACAAATGTATCAAAAAGTCATTTCCTCTGAAGGGACTACTGGACCCACAACGAATGATGTTGTTACTCGTTCTCATTGCGAAGATCGGTTGGCATGTTCCATCGCTCTCGGCTCGTCTACAGAATTCAAACAGTGGCTTCGATACTACTCAAGACATTTGGTTACCAAGGGTGATGAGGATGCATTACGATTTTTAGTAGATATTATGTTAACTGATATTGGTCTGGAATCAACAACATCTCAGTCTGGGAGTGCACCATCTTTTCTTGCTTTTGGCAAGGAGACTCTTGGTTTGAATGGGAAGGATCTAGTTCGGGGCATCATTTTGCCCGAGTGTTTGGCTAGCCGGAGTCTCCAAAGATTTACAAATGAAATATCTATGGAGCTCTTGCTGGAATAAATGAAAAACAATCATAGCTACACGTATTCTTGATGTAATATTATCATAGTACGTTCATTATTCATTGTGTCTCGTCCCTCGCCATGCACCGCAGTCTAAAAACTATGCTCCCCTACTCGTTCACAATGTCAAAAAATCCTTTTTTTACTCCTCGTTTTTGTTCAGTTTGAGTGAAAGGAAGATGGACCAAAAGAAAAACACAACATTTAAGAATAATACTCGTAATATAGGTGGACAGAAAGCAATATTTACTGCCGTGGCCGGCACCCAAAGTTTCCAATTGGCAAACATCGTATCGACATAATCCTCATCCAACTGTTTCTTAATATCGTCGACGGTCTTTCCCTCTAACAAACCCAAAAATCCAAATATGAGTATAGTAAATATTGGTGCCTGTATGAATTGGTCGATGAATACTTTAATCCCGGTAGTGGTCGTGAATGGATCGGGCGTCGGGGGTAATGCGCCATCGAGTAGTTGATAGTAGTAGTGATTCCACGGTGCTTGGAGTACGAACCCGAAGAAGGCAAATCGTACAAATCGTGCAATGTCTACTCCTCCCGCTCCTCCTCCTTTGCTATCGCCACCACCACCACCGTCATCCTTCGCTGATGACAGTGATTGTTGGATGGCCTGTCCGGATAAATCCGCAGCACCGAGTATAACACCCGCGGTTATGCTCTTCACGAGGAGTGGATCCGATTCAAGCGCGGACAGGTACGAGGACCAAACGTCCTCTAACCCGGTCAAGTGAAGATTGGTAGTCACGGTGGAAGAACTGCGACGTTGCGTTCCGTGGGGTTTTATCAATGATACTCGTCCATGTCGTGTTAACGCTACCAGCTGACATGATGATGGAGAAGACGACCGGAATGCAGTAACGCGTAATCCACCTAGACCAACGAAGTAAAGGCAGCAGAATACCAATGATCGGGCCATATTACTCTAGACCCTCCCCCACATCTAGTCTCCGT
>Ga0247832_1006457_pt1 | contig 12838 bp, 16 predicted proteins | sample LaCruzMarch2015__10_FD_192407 | JGI IMG/M metagenome (GOLD analysis project Ga0247832, IMG submission 192407) | Freshwater microbial communities from meromictic Lake La Cruz, Castile-La Mancha, Spain - LaCruzMarch2015_4m | ecosystem: Environmental > Aquatic > Freshwater > Lake | place: Spain... | reverse complement strand
CTCGCCTTTCAAACCTGGCGTGAGCGGGCATCCGAGAGCGGCGTCGTCGATGTAAAGGTCCGCGTAGCACTTCGGGCTATCAGTCCAAGTGTACTGCTTTGGGTGGCGCTGGATTCCTAACAGAGGGATTCCGTTTTTTTCAAACCACTTCACGGCATCTCGCAGATGAGTTCCGCAGCGCATCGTGCAGAGAATGAGGTGCCCACCCTCTTTCACGATGCGATGCAGCACACGCGGTGCCCCGACATGTCTGCCGATTTTCGGATACTCATGGGTGACGCAGGTGCCGTCGAAGTCGACGGCAATCACAAGGCCCAGTAAGGCCATGGACAACGCCCCCTCGCCGCTGGTCTTCGTCATCGTATCAAGAGTTCGATGGCCTTTGGTCGTCATGCACGGTTCTTGGCTTCGTCTTGTTGTGTTAACTCTCTGTTAGCTGGCTCACAGTTTGTGATATAGAACAGTCATTATACTAAGAACCAATATACGCGGCAGTGCCCCGATGATCAATCTCTATGTTGGGGTAACCCACAATGGCTTGGCCTATCTTCTCGCTGGTCCTTGCGGCTTCGGGCTGTTAGCGGGTGCAGCTAACAGAGTTTTGGGCACAGATGGGCAACGTCATTGCAGCATGGAGCGGCTGCATTCCTCATTGACGCCTCGCCTGCATCGACTTGAATCGCATCACGTGACTTCTCAGACTGACAAACTCCGCCAACTGCTCGATGCCTCGGGTATGGGGCGTTGTTTGGACGAGCTGGCAGCGCAGATTGCCGAGCGCTGGAAAGATAAGTCTCGGCTGGCTTTGGTCGGTGTGTATCGGCGTGGGGTGCCTTTTGCCCGGCAACTTGCAAATCGACTGGAGGCCATGGGCAAGCAGGTGGACTTCGGCAAGATCGACATCACACAGTATCGCGACGACTTGCAGACCATGAAGGTCGTGCCGCAGTTGCGAGGTTCCGAAATTGACTTCGACATGGACGACGCGGTCGTCATCCTCTGCGACGAGGTGATCTACACCGCGCGCACCACACGCGCTGCTTTGGAAGAGTTGCTGGATTTTGGGCGTGCTCGTTGTGTGCAGATCGCGGTCTTGGTGGATCGCAGTGGGCGAGAGTTGCCGATTCATCCTGACTACACGGGAATCAAGGTCGATCTGCCGCTGCAGGAGCGCGTGAGCGTGCGCTTCGCGGAACATGATGGCTGGGACGAGGTCTTTGTGCGACACTGGGAGGGACGCCCCGCATGACACCCCGCAAAGACCTGCTCGATATCGCCTCCCTCTCGGATGAGGAAATCAACTTCGTTTTGACTAACGCGGAGCCGTTCAAGGACCTGTTCAAGCGCAGTGTGAAGAAGGTGCCCACCCTGAAGGGCCAGACTGTGCTGCCTTTGTTTTATGAAGCTTCCACGCGTACACGCTCCTCGTTTGAAGTCGCCGCCACGCGACTCAGCGCAGACATTATTCCCTTCGATGTCGATTCCTCCAGCGTGACCAAGGGCGAGTCCGTGCTCGACACCGTGGAGACCCTGGAGGCGATGAAGGTCGATTATATTGTGGTTCGCCACAAGCAGAGCGGCATCCCGAACCTGATTGCGCAGAACACCCACGCCTCGGTCATCAATGCGGGCGATGGCTTCCACGCGCATCCAACACAGGCGCTGCTGGATGCGTTCACGATCCAGGAGACTCTCCCAGAGGTGGCAGGGCGCAAGGTGGTGATCGTGGGCGACATCAAGCACTCGCGTGTCGCTCGCAGCACCAGCCTCGTTTTGCGCCGTTTGGGCATGGAGGTTGCGTATCTTGCGCCCGGTTCCCTAATGCCACGCGAGGTGCCGAAGGAGGTCACGTTGCTGCGCAGTTGGGACGATCTCTGGGATTGGAAGCCGGAAATCATTTATCTGCTGCGCGTGCAGATGGAGCGCCAGCGCGAGCCGTTCTTCCCCAGCGTGGGCGAATATCACAAGGTCTATGGCCTGACCGACGAACGCCTGACCCGCGTGCGTCAGCAGGGCTTGTATGTCATGCACCCCGGCCCCGTGAATCGCGGCGTGGAACTGACCGACAACGTCATGACCTACGAGCGCAGCCTGATCAACCAGCAGGTCGAAAACGGCATCGCCGTGCGCATGAGCGTGCTCTACTGGCTAAGGCCAGGGGCAGGCTGCTAGCGGCCATTTCAATTTTGACCCCTGCGTGACTTGGGCGTAGTGTCGTCGAACAGATACAGCCATATGACCTTCACCGCTGTCCTTCCGCCAAATGTCACGCTGCCCGAAGAAACGTGGTTGCCTGCTCTTGTGCGTCGGCATGGGAGCGATCTTGAAGTTACGGCTGATGCGGCATCATCACCTGCACAGCTACCAAGCAGTGAGCGAGCAAAGTCTTTGGCTGCATGGTTGGCACGATGCGCTGCTCAGCCTGTCAGTGCTTTGACCGACCCTGAGGTGGAGGATATGCGCTGGCAGCGTCTGCAAGAAAAACACCAACTCTGATCCGTGCGCGTCTTTGTGGATACCAATGTCTGGCCGGACTTGGTGCCTAACCGTCCTGGGTTCGCAGACGCTTCTTCAATGCTCGTTCTGTGTACTGCGAGGAACGACGAGCTCTGGATGGCGTGGCACACGGTGGCAAACGTGGAATACATCCTTACTCGTGCCAAGCAAACGCCAGCCGAGCGCGAGCAGCATTTGCGGAACATGCTCCAGCAGGCTCGCGTCTCACCGACGGATGAAACCGATGCCCGGCACGCACTCGATCAAGGTTGGAGGGATTTTGAAGATGCCCTTCAATTCGCCGCTGCTAGGCGCTGCCGTGCGGATGTGATTGTCACTCGCAACACGAGTGACTTCGCACGGTCGTCCATTCCTGTTCTCACGGTTCAGGACTTTCTGGCTGCCTATCCGTAAGGGATCCAATATTCGGCCCTGACATCACCACTTGTTCGCCTGAATCACATCCGGCTTGCCGCCGAGGTAGTTGATCAGGTTCAAGGTCGAGCGCATGGCTTGGCGAGGCACGCTTTCAAAGGTGCGGCTACCGATGTGCGGGGTGATGAGCGCCTTGGGATGATTGAGCAGCGGGTGATCGGCAGGTGGTGGTTCTTCGTCGAGCACGTCGGTGGCGTAGCCGCCGAGCTTGCCGCTGTTCAGGGCTTCGAGCAGGTCGCCTTGATGCACCAGTTCAGCGCGGGCGGTGTTCACCAGCAGCGCGCCGGGCTTCATGATGGCGATGCGTTCGGCCTTCATGAGATGCTTGGTTTGCTCGCTGAGGTTGGTGTGCAGGCTGACCACGTCGCATTCAGCCAGCAGGCTTTCGAACTCGGTGTGGCGCTTGATCCCGTGCTCGGTGGCGAAGGCTTCGGGCCAATACAAATCGAGCGCGTGCACTTCCATGTCGAAGGCGCGAGCGCGCTTGGCGACTTCCTGACCAATGCGGCCCAGGCCGATGAGACCGATCTTTTTCTGCCACAGTTCGTGGCCGGTCACGCGCTTCCATTGACCCGCGCGGACGGAGTTGGCGGAATCGACCAAATTGCGCACATGGGCGAGCATGAGGCAGAAGACGTGCTCGGCGACGGTGGTGTGGTTAACGCCGGGGGTGAAGAGCACGGGCAGCTTGCGTGCGGTGCACTCGGCCACGTCGATCTTGTCCAGGCCAATGCCGTATTTGCTGATGACCTTCAGGCGGGGCAGGGCCTTGTCGAGCACGGCCTCGGTGATCTCGTCATCGCCGCAGAGGAAGGCGTCAAAGTCGCCTGCGAGCTCCAGCATTCGGCTTTCAGGCAGCGGACCGCGCTCGCGATGAATGTCAAAGCCTTGGCCTTCCAGCAGAGCATGGTGGTCGCCGGGGGTGTCTTGATACGAGGTGGTGGTGAGCAGGACGCGCATGGGAAAAAAGGTTGGAGGCGGAAGGATGAGGGATGAAAATCAGAAAACTCATGCTCCACTGACGAAACGATGAGTGCAGAAAACGACGACGAGAGCAAGGAGATTGGCGCAGTGCGCAACCTGGGCGTGCAACCGCTGGATGCGCTGATGCGCGAGCGCGGCGTGGAAAACCATGACCTTGTGGCGTCCTGCAAGCATTCGCTCACGCACAAGGCCGTGCAACGCGCTCGCCAGGGCAGGCTTCTGACCATGCGCACGCAACGGCACGTGATCGAGGCCTTCAATACCCTGGTCAAGGCGCGCGGCGAAGACGCTGCCTTCACTCAGACGCAACTGTTCACCTACAAGGCATGAACGGCACACGCGCACCGACGCGGGGTTGAACTGCGCGTGCGTTCGCCGTAACCTATCGCCTGCATGTTTTCCTGGCACCGCCTTTCCCTCCTGCTGTTCGCGACCTTGATCGCGAGCTTGCAACTCCAAGCCCAGGGCAAGAAGAGCAGCCTGCAAGAGCAGCCGGGCTTCCTGGCGGCTGAGCAAGCGCTGGCGGACCAGCTTTACGACGTGGCAGCCGTGAAGGCTGAGCGTTTGCTGAAGCAGAACCCCTGGAAAGCCGCTGACGCCGCGACCATCACCGAGCTGTGGGTGGAGGCGCTGGTGCGCGCAGGGAAGGGGACTGAAGCGCTGGTGGTGCTGCGGTCGCATGATGTGCCGAATGAGGCCTTCTGGCTTGGCCAGGCGCTGCTGATCACGGGCGAGTATGTGCAGGCGGAGACCGCGATGACGGCCTACCACGGCAAGTATGACGAGCTGGCAGATGTGGCTGAGGCTCACGCCTTGCTCGGCCAAGGACGGGTCGCGGCGGCGCGCTCGCACATGCGGCTGCTGCGTGACAGTGATGATGTGGAAGTCGCACGCCATTCGCGGCTGTTTTTCAATGAGATGGAGATCGGTATCAAGACGCCCGTGGTGCTGGATCGTCTGGCGCGCGAGAGGGGAGGCAAGGATGCTCTGGTGCAGTCGATCCGTGCCTCAGCGCTCATTGATGCAGGGCAAGCTGAGCAAGCCGAGGCCGTGCTGCGTGACCTGCTGCTGTCGCCGGTGCCAGGGATGGATCGCTCGGTGCATGATGCGGCAACGGTGCTGCTGGCGGAGGCGCTGTGGCGGCAGAAGCTGCCCGAGGCTCGCACGTTGCTGCTGGGCTTTATCAATTCTTTCCAGACCAGCTCGGTGGCTTTTTCGACCACCGCGTTTTGGAGTGATGCCTTCAGCCTGCTCGAACGCATGGCGCTGGCGGACAAGCCGGACGACACACTGCTTGTGCCTGCCATCGCCTGGGCGATGGACGATTCGTTGCCTGAGCGTCAAGGCCATGCCCTCTGGTTCCTGGCGCAGGAGCTGCACCGGCTGGCGCGTGATGTGGAAGCGACGGGCCTCCTGGAGGCGCTGCTCCAGCTCTATCCGAAGCACGCGCGCGCCAGTGATGCGCTCCGACTGGCCATGCAATTGCACGGGGTCGCGCAGGCGGACGGGCGTGTGCTAGAGCTGGCGAGCCGCTGGCAGCGTGACTTTGGTGGCGGTGGGGAATCGGTCGTGGACTTCTTGACCGGATTGATTCGCTTCATGCGTGGCGAGCATCTGGAGGCCTTGGCCTCGTTCAGCCGTGCCGCTGAGCTTGAGACCAATCTGCCGCGTCGTCGGCGGTCTCTCTATAATGCGGCGGTGTGTGCGATTCAAGCGGGGGAGAAGGCAGCCTTGGTCACCCTGACGGGGCAGCTCGCCCAAGCAGGCCTGCTTGAGCAAGAGGGCAAGCCGCCCAATGGCGACACCGCTCCCGACTTGCAGCTCGATCAAGCCTTGAGCTTGGCCGCCAAGGGTGATCCCGGCGCGGAGCCCGAATTGAAGGCCTTCCTGACCGCTCAACCGCAGCACCCTAGACGTGCGGAGGCATCGGTGGCCCTGGCTGAGGTCTGCCTTCTGGACGTCCCCCCGCGCATCAAGGTCGCACTGGAGGCGCTGGAGACAGCGACTGCCGCCGCGCCCGCTGAGAGTGCCGTGAAGGAGCGCATCAGCTACGTGCGGCTCTGGACGCACGAGGCGCAGCAGGACCTGCCAGGTGTCGCCCGAGAGGGGCAGCAATACTTGGCGCTGTGGCCCGATGGCGCGCACGCTGACGAGGTGCACATGAAGGTGGCCGAGGCGTTCTTCCGCCTGGAAAACTATGCCCGTGCCCGCACCGAGTTCGAGCTGCTGGCGAACAATCGGCCCAACTCTCCGTATGCCGACGCGGCGCTCTATTTCGCCGGGGTGTGCGCCATTTCGTTGCCCAGCACGGAAGGCATCAGCGCGGCTCTGAGCATCTGGGACGACCTAGCCCAGCGCGGTGGGCCGCTGGCCTTCGCCGCACGTCGCCAGCAGGCTGTCGCTACCGGTCGTTTCAGTGACGAAGTCAGCGCCCTCGAGCTGTTTGGGGTTCTGCTAGAGGACCCCGCCGCGGTCGGAGAGCAACGGCTGAGCCTGCAGGTCGAGATGGCGGAGTTGCTGCTGCGCATGGGCAAGAAAGAGCCTGGGCGATCCGAGGAAGCCGTGACCCTGCTGCGCTCCATGCTGACCGACAAATCCCTGCCCTATCTGTGGGCGGGCCGGTGCAGCGTGCTGCTGGCCACCGCGCTGCGAGAGCTGGATCGCCCTGCCGAGGCGCAGGAAGCCTGCTACGACGTGATCAACATCGGCAGCAATCCCGCCACCCTGCCCGCCACCCCGGCGGAGTATCAATGGTATTATCGCGCAGGCTTCCTGGCCGTGGATCTGCTGGAGCAATCGCAGCAGTGGGAAGCCGCTGCACGCATGGCCGAGAAGCTCTCGCGCTCTGGCGGCGATCGCGCGCAGGAAGCTTCCGAGCGTGCTTCCAAGATTCGTTTGAAGCACTATCTCTGGGACGACAGGAACTAACGCGATGAAGCTGGAAAAAATCAAAACCCTGCTGCTCGCTCAGGACATGGACCGGGCGATCCAGTTCTACGCCAGCGTCTTCGGCCTCGTGCCCACGGTGCAGAGCGAATGGTGGAGCGAGCTGACCTTTGGCGATAGCATCGTGGCCCTGCACGGCGGCGGTGAAGGCACGCGCAACAGCACGGACTTAAGCCTGCAAGTGGACAACATCGTCGCCGCCTGCCGCCTGATTCGCGAGCACGGTGGCCGCATCGCCGCCGAACCTGAGAAGCGCGAAGGTGAGCCGATTGTGCTCGCGACGTTTGCCGACACCGAAGGCAACGAGGTGATGCTGACTCAGTGGGTGGGGCACTGAGTTGAGAGAATGACGGCCGGGCAAAGCTACGGCCGTTGCCTTTCTCAACGTCTAAGCTCTGGCGATGGCGAGCGCAAGACTCCGCTGAAACGGCAGACGGCTACGAGCCGTTGCCACCAGCGTTTTGATCGGCTTTGCTTCCGTAAAGATAGCTTCGGAGTTTCGACTTTAATGAGTATTCCTTTATCCCTCCACCCAATGTCCACACTGGTGAAAAGCTGGATGATTTGTCGCTAGATTCGTCCACTAGCTGAATCGTGCTGGATGAGGCCAGCAAATCGAACTCACAATGTGCATTGAAGAAGTGATACTGATGCATTCCAAGGTCTTCCATCTGAAGTCCCAAGTCCCTCCCAATTTTGCTGAGGGGAAGCGGTGAACAACAAGAGGCAACCGCAATGGAATCCTTTCGAGTCGTCATGCAGGAGGACAAGAGTAATGCACCAGATAGCCAGATTAGGCGATGTGGGAGGGTGCGCATGCTGTTAGCCGAACAACTAAGTCACCATTAACTTCACTCAAACACCTTCCGCATCGGGATCATGCTGGAGAACTTGAAGCCGTGTTCTTGGAAGAAGGCTTGGGATTCGGCACTGATTTTGTCGGTGAGCAGGGTGATGCGCTTGAAGTCCTTTTTGTTCGCATAGGCCACGGCGTGGTCCAGCAGGCGACTGCCATAGCCCTGACGGCGATGCTGCGGGTGAATGATTAAATCTTCCAGCACCACCACAAAACCGCCCTCGGCCGTGCTGATGGTGAACAGCAGATTGATCATTCCGAGGATCTGATGGTCGGTGCGCAGCACGAAAATACGGCCGCGGCTAGGCTGCTCCAGGATCAGGCGCAGGCCGTGCTCTTGCTTCTTCCGGTCGGGCTGGAAGTCCTCTTCCACGCTGAACAGGGCGACGAGCAACTCCACCATCTGAGGCAAATCCTCAATGGTGGCGGGCTCGATTCGAGGCTCGGTGGCGATGGCAGGCTGTTGCATGAGGGCGGGGATAATAACCGGGGGACGCAAAGCCAAAAGCAAATTTCCCGTCATCGGGGAGACGGGCGGAGTGTTTACGAGGGTTAAAGGGGCCATTTGACAAGAAAGATTGGTCCATTATTATAGCTGCCCTTTTTGCCGGGCGGCTACCGCTCGTTGGAGAGAGCACCTTTCAGACCAAAACAACACTATGCCCAAAAGGACCTACCAAGCTTCCAAGCGGACCCGTATCAATAAATTCGGCTTCCGTGAGCGTTCCAAGACCGAAGCCGGTCGCGACATTCTTGCCCGCCGCCGCCGCATGGGCCGCAAGCGTTTGACCCCCAAGGGCACGGAGATCAAGTATCGCCGTCACAATCATAGCAATCATCCGGCCAAGTCAGGCTACCACAACTAAAGCCTGGTTCGTCTCGCCATGCGCCTGCCGTCGGCTCTGCGACTGAAAGAATCGCGGGATTTTGCCCGGCTACGGGCGCAGGGCCAAACCACTCCCGGCAGACACATGGTGCTGTCTGTCCTGCGAGTGCCGGAAGCGTCCCGCTTCCAATTCGGTCTGATCACGTCCAAGAAGCTCGGCATCGCCGTGGTCCGCAATCGTATCCGCCGGCGGTTGCGCGAAATCGTCCGAGCACAGCAGACGCTACTCATTGACGGCTTCCAACTTGTCATCATCGCGCGCTGGCGCTCTGCCGAGGCTGACTTGGATGAGCTTCGTCAGGACTTTTTGCGCACGGCTAAAAAGGCAGGCATTCTGCGGCCATGAAGCTGATCGTGCGCCTCATTATTCGGGGTTACCAAAGGTTTCTCTCGCCTGCCATTCATTTCATCGGCGGGCCCGGCGCGGGTTGCCGCTTCCGGCCCACGTGTTCGGAATATTTTCTGCAAGCCGTGGAAAAACACGGCCTATTCAAAGGCGGCTGGCTGGGTATCTGTCGGATCGCCCGCTGCCAGCCCTGGGGCGGCTCCGGCTACGATCCGGTGCCCGGCTCTGGCTGCTCTCACCTACACTCTCCTGACTCCTAATTTCTCATCATGGACCGCAAAGCTTGGATCGTCGTCACCCTCTGTGCCCTGCTTATGGGCCTCAACGCTTGGTATAGTTCCCAGCTAGCCGCTGAGCAGGCCAAGACCGCTGCCGCTCAGGCTCAGGTCGAAGCTGCACGGAAGAAGGAAGAGGCTGCGAGAGCGCCTGCAGATGCTGCCTTGAAGACCGCTGCAGTTTCCCCTGCCGCTCCTGCCGCGCCGCCCTCGGCCAAGGAAGAGATCCGCGAGCTGACATCTGGCACGGTGACCTATGTGCTGACCAGCCAAGGCGGTGGTATCAAGAAAGCCGTCCTTGCCGGGCCTGACCAAGTGGTGCTCAACGAGCAGGGGGTGGAAGCCATCGGTGCTTTCCGTCGCGATGCCAAGGTGATGGATGATCTCCTCTACACCGTCGCCGAGTCCGATGCCAAGCACGTCGTCTTCGAAGCCAAGGCGGCCGATGGACTGGTCGTGCGCAAGACCTTCACGCTGACCGAGGGCGAAGAGTCCGATGAGCATCTGATCAAACTCACGATCACCCTGACCAACCAAGGCAGCGTGCAGCATGTCTCAGAAAATCATTTCCTGTATGCGGGTGCGGCGGCCTCGCTGCAACCAAACGAAGTGCTGCATCCGTCGGTGTTCTGGAACAATCACGGGGACGCTGACCAAAAATACACCACCAGCTTCTCCACCGAGCCGGGCTGGTTCTCCGCAGCCTATCCAGAGATGATGCAGAGCTTTGACCAGCTGCGCTTTGGCGGCGTGATGAGTCGCTTCTACACCAACATCATCGCGCTACGCACCAAGCCCACCGAAGAAAAGCCGGGCAAGATGTGGGCGGAACGCTTCAAGGTTGATCACAGCAACGACGAGCACAAGGACAGCACCCACATCGACTACGGCATGCATGGCGCGGTCGGTCTTCCGCCCGTCAGTCTTGCGCCCGGCACCACCCAAACTCTGAACTATGAGATCTACCTCGGCCCGCGCGAGTATCACCGCTTGGCCAAGATCGGCCATCAGCGCCAGCAGATCATGTTCTACGGTTGGGTGAAGCCCGTGAGCCTCATCTTTGTGCACCTGATGCGCTGGCTGCACGAGCTGGTCGGCAGCTGGGGCTGGGCCATCATCTTGATGACTGTCACGATCCGTCTGGCCACCTGGCCAGTGTTTGCGTCCTCCATGAAGCAAGCCAAGCGCATGGGCAAGCTGGCCCCGCTGATGAAGGAGCTGCAGGAGAAATACAAGGACGACCAGCAGCGCCAGAGCCAGGAGATGATGAAGCTCTACAAGGACTACGGCTTCAATCCGCTGGGTTGCGCGCTGCCCATGTTCCTGCAAATCCTGATCTTCTCCGGCTTTTACGGCGTGCTGCAAGTCGCGGCTGAGCTGCGCGGCCAGCCCTTCTGGTGGGCGCACGATTTGTCGCTGCCGGACACCGTGACCCACCTTTTCGGCTTCGCCATCAATCCTTTGCCCGTCCTTATGGGTTTGAGCACCATCATTCAGATGAAGCTGACTCCACAGGCACCGACCGTGGACAAGAGCCAGCAGCGCATGATGATGTTCATGCCCCTGATCTTCGTCTTCATCTGCTACAGCTTCGCCTCCGCTCTGGCGCTCTATTACACCACGCAGAACATCTTCGGCATCTTCCAGAGCTGGGCCATGCGCAAGATGGACAAGGACGACGGTGCTCCGCTGAAGAAGGTGGAGCAGGTGCCCATGGGCCCGCTGCCGCCGCAGAACAACTCCTTCGTCCAGCCCGGCGCTAAAAAGCTCAAGGACAAGAAGCCGCGCACGCCCAAGCTGGGCGGCTAGTGGTGGTGGCCCCGGGGGCCGATAGCGCCGTGGAACAGTGGGTCAGTTCGGGGCAGTCTTGCTTGCCTCCGAGCAGTGCTTCAACGATAGCACTGCGCAACAGACCCACCGACCTACGGCGCTGCCCGCCCACGGTCGCACCGTTCCCCACGCCATGACTGCCCTCGAACAAGCTCGCCAGATCCTGGAAAACACGCTCGGCTACCTCGGCTTCTACGTCACGATTGAGGAAGATGCCGCCAGCCCGGATGGCCCCACGTTGCAAATCTTGACCGATGAATCCGAGGCGCTGATCGGCAAGCGCGGGGAGGTGCTGGATGACATTCAATACCTCGTCAATCGCCTGCTCATGCGCCGGATGCCGGATGCGCCGCGCATTCGCGTGGATGTCGAATTCTACCGCTCCATGCGCGAGGACAAGATGCTCGAGCGCGCCAAAGAAATGGCCGAGCAAGTGCGCGCCACCGGCAAGCCCACCGCGCTGCCACCGATGAACAGCTACTACCGCCGCCTCATCCACAACGCCTTCGTCAACGATCCCGAGATCGCCACCGAAAGCAGCAAAGGCGATGAGCGCTTCAAGCGTGTGATGCTGAAGAGGAAGGGGAAGCAAAACCCGAGACTCGAGGCCAAGGGTTGACCGCGTTCCATCGCAACGTTCGCCCAACCTCGCTTGCCATGCGTTTTGAATTTACAGCCGGAATGGTAGCAGGCCTTCTTCTCGGAGGCACGCTGTCCACGCTATGGTTTGTCAGTCGTCCTGAGAAGGTGGCCATCACAGCGCCCTCGCTAGATGTCGATATTGGACTTGAGGATTTGATGTTTCCAGATGCCAAGCTCGAAGACATCTATCGTCTTCCGTGGGTTCGCGAGTTGCTCGCCAAGCCAGCAGCGGTCACGATCCATCTCCGTTCGAGTGATGGATTGATTCATTATGGAGACTTTCGCTTCGCGTCTGAGGGAGCAACAGTTGCAGCCGATGAGATTGATCCATTGTCGCGCACACTCCGAGCCATGAACGCATATCAGGTAGGTTTGGGGTTGGCCTGCTTATACAACCCTGGCGCGATGCTCAGAATTGAAGGTGGCGGGCACCGGCTCGATTTCTTGATCTGTTTTGAGTGTCGCGTGGCAGATTGGTATGCTGACGGGCAGCGCGTCGAGCAGAGCATCGCCCCCAGAGTGGGTTTTTCCGATTTAGGATTTCGCGTTCTCCGACGCATCATCACCAAGGTCTATCCAGACAAGCTGCACTTGAGCGAAGCATCGCGGGCGGAACCAAGGACAACATTAAAGGGTGCATGGCCGTGAGGAACGAGCCAGCCAAGGCCCCGGTGGCTGAACTAGCAAGACTTTATACTCGTGCGCATCATCCTCTCTCATTTCAGGCCTTTGTTCTCGGCAGCCGTTTGTTTGAATGCTGGAGGCATTCTAGCCATTAGCCAGGGGTCGAGCGAGGAACGAGCGAACACCCCTGGTAGCTAGAGGTAGAGAAACGACCTCGGCAGAGGTCGAAGCAACTCCGTTCGTTGGAAGCGCTACGCTGAGGACAAGCGGCTTCGACCCACTCCGGGGTCGGCATCACGAGACTTCATGACCAGGGGTAGTCGCTCGTTCCTCGCTCAACCCCTGGCTAATGGCTGTGATGCCTCCGGCATCCAAGGCACCCTGCGTTAATCCAGGATTATGCAATGGAGTAAGCGAATGGCGGTGGTCGGGCCTCGATTTGGCGGAAGATGGCGTCCATCCAGGGGCGCTTTTTCTGGGGTAGCGAGAGCTTGAGCACTCGTTTGCGTGCGTGCTGG
>Ga0247832_1006442_pt1 | contig 12859 bp, 10 predicted proteins | sample LaCruzMarch2015__10_FD_192407 | JGI IMG/M metagenome (GOLD analysis project Ga0247832, IMG submission 192407) | Freshwater microbial communities from meromictic Lake La Cruz, Castile-La Mancha, Spain - LaCruzMarch2015_4m | ecosystem: Environmental > Aquatic > Freshwater > Lake | place: Spain... | reverse complement strand
ATGCTTGCCGCCAAGGTCCCACAGGCAGTTGTCGATGACGCTGGCGACGTTCTCCTGGATGTTGGCCACCCACATCCATTTCCAGATCATTTCGCGATCAAGGGGATCCTGCCCTACCAGCAGATTGTGTATCCGCGTCTGGATCATCTCCGCATCAGTGACCGTTAGCCCCTCAGTGTCGATGCCGTGGAAGGCCCCTCCGAGGTAGTGCCCGCTTATCCCTTCGTCGGTGGTGATCGTAGTAACCGTCTGCCGGATTTCGGCTCCGGGTATCGGACGCGCATGGCCCATATCCCAGCGGTCGGCGTGGGTGCGAAACGCAGTTACCGATACGTCGGTGATTTTCAACTTTCTCTCCCTCATCACGTCACGCCGGCACCTGGACGGGTCCCCATCTGAACCGTGGGTGATCGTAGCCATGGCGTCTTGGCGAGAGGGTTACTTCTAAACAACGATCAATTCTGGGACAACTGTTCCACTTATGGAACACCGTAGGCCGCAATGGCAGCCTTCGTTCGCTGCGAGCCTTGCAGAGCTGTCACAGAGTGCTTGACCGCGCCGGTACTTGCTGTGCCGGCAAGGGTATCAGATGGCCGCGGTGGCGCGGACAAGAAACTCCCGCGCCTCCGCCGGCACCCGGTCCATCAGCTTCTCCCGCACCTCGGCGTGATACGCATTGAGGAACGCGATCTCGCGTTTCTCTAGTGTCCCGACGTCTGCGATCGACAAGTCGATCGGCACGAGTGTCAGTGTGCGAAATTTCAGGAAACCGCGATCCCCTTCGACAACCTCAACCTGGTTTTCCACCCGCATGCCGAAATCGCCCTCCCGATAGTAGCCGGGCTCTACCGTCATGACCAAACCGGGAACGAGCTCGTGCGAGTTGACCCGCTTCTGGATGCGATGCGGGTGTTCGTGGACGCTCAGCATGTGGCCAACGCCGTGCCCCGTGCCGTGGTCAAAATCGAGCCCCAGGTCCCATAGCGCGCGCCGTGCGAAGGCATCGATCAGGTGGCCTTCCGTACCGACCGGGAACTGCAGTGTCATTATCGAGACGAAGCCCTTGAGCACCGCAGTATAGGCGCTCCGCACTTCGTCCGATACCGGCCCAAACGCCGTGGTCCGGGTGGCGTCTGTGGTGCCGCCGTAGTACTGGCCGCCGGAATCGAGCAGGTAAGGCCCCGCCGCGCCCACCGCCGTATCGGTCTCCGGCCTCGCCGCGTAGTGGCACATCGCGGCGTTGCTGGCTGAGGCCGAAATCGAGCGGAAGCTCGGCTCGACGAAGTTCTGGCGCTTCTCGCGGTAGCCGAGGATCACGGCTTCGGCCTCGAGCTCGGTGACTGGCTTAGCCGCGGCGGCGCGGGTGGGCACGTTGGCGTGCATCCAGGCCATGAACGCCGTCCACGCCGCTCCGTCCTCGATGTGCGCCTCGCGAAAACCCTGTAACTCCACAGCGTTCTTCACCGACTTGGTCAGCGTCACCGGGCTCATCTTGTAGATGGCCCGTCCGCCATTGTGCTCGACCGCAAGCCCAGCCGCAACCGATGCGAACTCGGGATCGACCAGCACAGCCTTGTCGCTCGCCCGCGCGCCGATCCGGCCGATGAACGTGCCGGGATCGCGTACCTCTACGCCGTCTAGCTCGTAGTCCTGCCGATCGTTGGGGAGCTTGCGCTCATCGACGAACCACTCGACCCCGGTATCGGCGCCCAGCAGCAGGAACGAGTGCGGAATCGGGTTGAAGCGCACGTCGCCGCCGCGCACGTTGAGTAGCCAGGCGATATTGTCGGGCTGCGTCTCGACCATGAAATCGGCGCCAGCCTCCCGGAGCTGTGCCGCGATCCGAGCGCGCTTGGCTGCCGAAGTCTCACCAGCATGCTTAAGTGGAAAGGCGTTGATCCGCGCCAGCGGTTTTGCCGGCTGATCCGCCCAGATCACATCGACCAGGTCACGCTCCAGCGTCACCAGTTCCGCCCCGGCTTTTTCTAGCGCCGCCTTCAGCTTGCGATACCGGTGGGTGGGGATCAACATTGGGTTGAAGCCGATGCGCTGGGCTTTAGCGGCATGGCGCTCCAGCCAGTTTTCGAGCGGCGCATCGTTGTAGTGCTCGATGGCATAATCATCGAGGCTGACTTCGCCGCGGATTTGCACTTGGTAGCGGCCATCGACCCAGATCAGCGCCTTGTCCTTGAGCACCAGTGCCAACCCGGCCGAGCCGGTGAAGCCGGTGAGATAGCGCAAACGCTCATCGTGCGGGGCGCAATACTCGCCTTGGTGCTCATCGAAGCGCGGTACGATCACGCCGTCGAGGCCATCGACGGAAAGCTGGTTGCGCAGTGCCGCTAGCCGATTCTTGATGGTTTGACGCTGGTCGGAAGTGAGCATGAAAACGCCTCTGGCTAGGGGTCGGAGGAACGCTAGCGCAACAGTGAGGTTTATGTCGACAAACTACATACAAATCCCGAAATTGGCACCGCCGGCCCCTTTTTCAGGTCGGCGCTGCCTCCGGGTAATCGAGTCAGCCTCACTGGCGCCCCGGCCACTGCTGCGCATAACCGAAGTGACGGCTGATGGCCCGGCAGGCGTCCGTGAGCAACGTGACATTCGGCGTCACCAAGTCCGTAACTTCTTTGACGCTCGGACCGCTGATGCTCATCGCCGCAAACGCTGCCCCGTCGCCGTCGAGGATAGGGACGGCGACACACCACACGCCCGCTGCGACCTCCTGGGCATCAATTGAGTAGCCGCGCTTGCGGATTTGCGCGATTTCCGCGCGAAGCACAGCAGTGTCGGTGATGGTGTAGGGTGTGAGGGGCGTCAGCGGGCGTGACAACACTGCTTCCTGTGCCCGTGTGCTTGAAAAGGCAAGGATGGCTTTGCCGGCGCCCCCGCAATACAGCGGGCCGGGGAGGCCGATGGGCCAGTCGAGCTGGAAGCGGCCGCGATCGCCAAGCGTCTTGTCGATGCACACCCCTTGTAAGCCATTCCGAACAACGATGTTAACGGCCTCGCCCACTTCAGCGGCAATACGCTGGCTGTAGGGCTTAGCGATCCCGGCCAGATCAATGCGATCGAGATGGATACGTCCGAGCTCCATGGCACGATGCCCCAGCATCCATTCGGTGTCGTGCTGCTCCGCCATCGACTCCGCGGCCAGATCGATGAGGATGCGTTGTACTGATGTCGCCGGCAGGCCGAGATCGCGGCTGAGCGCGCGTATCCCCAAAGGTCCCTTCTGCGCTAGCGCACTCAGTACTTGGGCCGCACGGCGGACAGTTGATAGCGACGCGGTAGCCCTGTCAGTCAATGACATTGTCCTTTATGTATTCCCAGACGATGTCATAGCCGAGACCGGGGCCATCGGGAATCTTCACGCAACCGTCCTTGTCGAGCAGGTCACAGCTCTGAGCCAGATAGGGATGGGGGGCATCGTAGTCGACGCCTGGCGCAAGCAGCCCCTTCTCATACCATTCTGATGTGTCCTCATGCGTGGCGCCGAGGACCTGCAGATTGGCCCACCCTCCGACATGGAGTTCGCAACGCTGCCCGTAGGCTTCGGCGACGATGCAAGTCTTTCGCGCGCCGGTTATGCCGCCGCGGGTCGTGTCAATGCGCGTCATGTCGCTCGCACCGCGCATCATCCACTCAGCTCGGGTGAAGACGCTGCCCGCCGCGATCTCGGGCGAGAGGATCGGGATGGTGAGTTCCCGACAGAGCCGGACATAGCTTTCGACCCGGTATTCCGGCATCGGGTGCTCGTACCAGTAGTAGTTGAGCCGCTCCAGCTCGCGGCCCACGACTACGGCCTCCTCGAAGCTCATGTATGTTCCCCAGGGGTCATACATGAGGATGTAGTCAGGCCCGACTGCCTCACGCACCAGCCGGATCGTTTCGAGATCGGCCTTGATGTTTGAAGGACGGCCGGGCGTCGGCATTTCGGTCGTCGGATCCCAGAAATAGTGAGGGTGGATCTTGTAAGCCTGGTAGCCTTCCTTGATGCACGCGAGCGCATGGTCTGCGTACGCCTTCGGCTGGCCAATGTTTGGGTAGGTCGAGGCATACGCCTTGATGCGATCACGCGCGCCGCCCATCAGTTTGTGCACGGCGACACCGGCATGCTTGCCGCCAAGGTCCCACAGGCAGTTGTCGATGACGCTGGCGACGTTCTCCTGGATGTTGGCCACCCACATCCATTTCCAGATCATTTCGCGATCAAGGGGATCCTGCCCTACCAGCAGATTGCGCATCCGCGTTTGGATCATCTCCGCATCAGTGACCGTTAGCCCCTCAGTGTCGATGCCGTGAAAGGCGCCTCCGAGGTAGTGCCCGCTTATACCTTCGTCGGTGGTGATCGTTGTAACCGTCTGCCGGATTTTGGCTCCTGGTATCGGACGCGCATGGCCCATATCCCAGCGGTCTGCGTAGGTGCGAAACGCAGTTACCGATACGTCGGTGATTTTCAAATTTCTCTCCCTCATCACGTCACTCTGGCCCCTGAGCGGGCCCCGTCTGAACCGCGGGTGATCGCTGCCATGGCGTCTTGACGAGACGCCACTTCTAAACAACAATTCATTTCGGGACAACCGTTCCAGATATGGAACACGGTAGACCGGAATGGCAGCCGTCGTTCGCACAAACAGAATCGGGGAGGCGACATAGCGTCGTCGTCCAAGGGAGGATTCAGATGATCGTATCGTGCTTGGCAGTTAGGCCATGGCGCTTCGCCATTGCCGGGGCATTGGTTGCGGGTTTGATGCTCGCCAGCGGCCCCTCGAACGCTCAGGATGTTCCGCAGGGCGGGACCATGGTCTTCGCCCATGAGCAGGAGCCCGGGACATTCAATATGTTCCATCCCAGCGGGCAGAGCGGCGCCGTGGCCGCGACCAACGGGCTGATGCAGATCGGCACCTATCGTTTCCCGCCTGACGGCGTGCCGGTGCCGTTCATTATCGAGAAGGAGGCTGAGGTTACCAACGACCCCTTCACGGTGACTTATACAGTCCGCGAGGACGCGACCTTCAATGACGGTCACCCGATCCGGGCCGAGGACTATGCATTCACATACGAAACCCTCGTAAACCCGGAATGGACAATCGCTAACCGCAAGCCGTACGACTTAATCACTGGCTACGAGATTATCGACGAGCGGACGATCAAGTTCAGCTTTTCTGCTCCAGTGCCCAGCTACAAGAAGCTCTTCCACATCGTGCTGCCCAAGCATGATCTCGAGGGCAAGAACTGGGACACCGCCTGGCAGGAAACCGTGCCGGTCTCCAACGGCCCATTCAAGATGGAAAGCTGGGACCGCGGCCAGCAGATTGTCTTCGTCAAGAACGAGAATTTCTTTGGCAACGGACCAAACCTCGATCGCATCGTGATGCGTTTCGTGCCTGAGACCAACACCCTGCTCGAGCTTCTTCGCTCAGGCGAGATTGATGCATCCGACCCGCAGCCGCAGCCCGAAATCATCTCGACCGTGGCCAACCTCGAGGGCATAACCGTCGATGCAAAGACGGGCCTCCTAAACGAGTTCATCCGGTTCAATTTCAAAACCCCTGGCCTCGACAAGAAGTACGTCCGTCATGCCATCATGATGGGGATAGATCGTCAGGCTATCGTCGACCAGTTGATGAAGCCGGTGGACCCGACGGCAACTACGCCGCAGAGCTGGGTGTTCGCGCCTTCGAGCCCGAACTACCAGCCAAAATTCGAGGCTCTTGGCTACAACCCCGAAGGCGCTATCAAGTTGCTCGAAGACAACGGCTGCACCCGCGGTGCGGACCAGATATTCGTCTGTGACGGTGCCCGTCTGGAGTTCGGCTATGTAACGACCGCCGGTAGCGAGCGTCGCGAACTGACTTTCGAAATTGTGCAGGCCTATCTGCAGATGATCGGTATCCAGATCAATGCCGACTTTTCCGAAGCTGCGGTGCAGTTCGGTACCCGTGGCCCTCAGGGTCAGTACGACCTGTTCGTTCAGGGCGGTCTCTACGACGACCCGATTCCGCTGATGCCGTACATGGGCTGCGAGGGCACTATCAACGCCTCGGGCTACTGCAACCCAGAGCTTGATGCAGTGATGAACGAGATCACGGTCACGGCCGACCCGGTCAAGCAGGCGGAACTCCTCAACCGGATGGACTCGATCCTGGCTGAGGATCTGCCATTCTTCCCGGTCTTCGGCCTGTCGCGTATGGTCGTCTATAATGCCAATCGTGTCGGCGGCTTCGATGTGAGCCCCTTTACCGACGGTACGCCTTCGACCGGCGGCTGGTACTGGAACTGGAATTCCCAGGATTTCTACCGCGTGCAGTAATCCTCCCTGCAAGTCGGGGGACGTGGCCTTAGCTACGCCCCCCGGTTTGTGCCTACCTCTCCTAGAAAGATCGACACATGCTGAGGTTCATCGCCAACCGGGCGTTCTTCAGTTTCTTCGTGTTGCTTGCTGCAACCGCAGTTATATTCTTCGGCATCTCCTCTATATCCGATCCATTGGGCGAACTGCGCAGTGAGCCCAATATCAGCCCGGAGGCGCTGCAGCGGCTGATTGATCGCAAGCACCTCGAGGATCCGCTAATCGTCCAGTATGGCTACTGGGTGAAGGACATGGTGACGGCCCAGTTCGGCACCGATCTCAAGTTCGATCGGGCGATTTGGCCGGAGCTGAGCCGTTCGCTCGTCAACACGGTGCAGTTGGTCATACTCGCGGAACTTTTCGCCATCGCTATGGCCATCATCATCGGCGTTCTGGCAGGCCGCTTCCAGTATTCGATCTTCGACTACGGCACGACGGTGCTCAGCTTCATCGGCTACTCGATCCCCATTTTCTGGTTTGCGTTGATCCTGCAGATCATGGCCGTAAATTTCTATCAGGCGACCGGAATACGCGCGGTCTATATCTCAGGCCTTTCCTCTGTCGATGTTCCTAGCGGCTTTATGTTCTACGTCGACCGCTTTCAGCATCTCATTCTCCCGATACTTGCACTCTCGGTGACCTCGATCGCAACCTATTCGCGCTACCTGCGCGCCTCGATGCTCGAGGTGATCAACTCCGACTATGTTCGCACCGCGCGTGCCAAAGGCCTCAACGAACGTACGGTCGTGTTGCGACATGCGTTGCGCAATGCCGCGCTGCCATTGGCCACGGTCGTAGGCGTAAATCTCGGCACCGTTTTCAGCGGCACCATTATAATCGAGACAATCTTCTCCATGCCAGGCATGGGCCTTTTCTTCTTCAACGCACTCTCAACTCGCGACGTTTATTCGATCATGGCTTGGCTGATGGTGACGGCAACGCTGGCACTCGTGTTCAATTTGATCACCGACATCGTCTACGGTGTTCTGGACCCGAGGATCCGGACATGACCGTCCCCTTGCCGTCAACGGCCACGGACCGCGAAGGGCTCGCAGTCGCTCATCGCTCGCAGTTCCGCCTGTTCGTGTCCCGCTTTTTCCGTCACCGCGTCGCAATGATCAGCCTGGTCATTCTCACGGCAATCGTAGTCGCAGCGCTCAATGCAGAGAGGATAAGCCCCTACCCTTATGACGGGATGAATCTGCCCGCAGCGAACCTTGGACCCACAGTCGAGGGCGGGCATTACTTCGGCACCGACAAGCTTGGCCGCGACTACTTCACCCGTGTCCTATACGGCACGCGGACGACGATCTTCGTCGCTATGACCGTGGCCGTTCTCGCGACCCTCACCGGCACGCTGATCGGAGCCTTTGCCGGCTATTTTGGCGGTCGCATCGACAACATCCTTATGCGCATTACCGACCTCGTGATCATCCTCCCCGGCCTCGCCCTATTGATGATCCTTACGACCTTCCTAGGCGAGGGCACGCCAATACATGTCGCGGTCCTTCTCTCATCGCTGTTGTGGACACTTGTTGCTCGTATCGTTCGTGCGCAATTCATGTCGCTCAAACGGCGGGAGTTTGTGGAGGCGGCCATCCTTGCTGGCGCCTCTCCGTGGCGCGTGATCTGGCGTCATATCCTGCCAAATACGCTGGGGCCCATCATAGTAAACGCCACTCTGACTATCTCGACAGCCATACTCATCGAGTCGGCCCTGTCCTTTATCGGCTTCGGCGTCAAGCCGCCGACTCCGGCACTTGGCCAGTTGATCAGCCAAGGCCGCGGTTCCATGCAGACGCAATGGTGGCTCGTGACTTTCCCCGGCCTTATGATCGTAACCATCTGCCTCACCATCAACTTCATCGGCGACGGCCTGCGGGATGCGCTGGACGCCCGACAGGCGCAGCGGAGTTGATGATGGACCGTCACACCCCTCTCCTCTCGGTCGAGGATCTTGTCACCGAGTTTCGCACTCCAGATGGCATCGTGCACGCCGTCGACCGCGTTTCCTACAGCGTGTGGCCAGGCGAGACGCTCGCGGTGGTGGGAGAGTCCGGCTCGGGAAAGAGCGTCACCGCGATGTCGATCCTGGGGCTTGTGCAGCAGCCGCCCGGCCGCATCGTCGGGGGTCGCGTCGTTTTCGAGGGCCGCGACCTGCTGCAAATGTCGCCTCGCGAGATGCGCGGGGTGCGCGGCAAATCCATCGCCATGATATTCCAAGATCCAATGACCTCGATGAACCCCGTGTTCACCGTTGGCTTCCAGATTACCGAGGCGATGCTGGCGCATGGCAACATGACAAAGCGCGAGGCGCAGGATCGGACGATCGCCATGCTGTCGACGGTAGGCGTTCCCGACGCAGCGATGCGCTTCCACCAGTACCCTCATCAGTATTCCGGCGGAATGCGTCAGCGAGCGCTAATCGCTATGGCCATTGCTAACCGGCCGCGCCTGTTGATCGCCGATGAACCTACCACCGCGCTGGACGTGACTATTCAAGCGCAGGTGTTTGAGACGTTGCGCATGGCGCAGGCCGAGACGGAGGCGGCGATGATCCTGATCACGCACGACCTCGGCCTTGTCGCCGAGCTGGCTGATCGCGTGGTTGTCATGTATGGCGGCCGTGTGGTCGAAACGGCGGATGTGCGAGTACTGTTCCACGCGCCGCGCCACCCTTACACCGTCGGACTGCTCAAGAGCCTGCCACGCATTGATGGGCGCGCCGAGCGGCTGTCCCCGATCCCCGGCGCACCACCTAGCCTGATTCACCTGCCCTCCGGATGCCCGTTTCACCCGCGTTGCGCCCTTAGCAATGATCGCGCTCTTTGCCGCTCCGAGCGCCCCCCCCTGCGCGAGCTTGGTCCCAATCATCGCTCCGCCTGTCACTTTGCCGAAGAGCTGGTGGACGCCAGAGGGCTGCCGGCATGAGCACTATCCCCACCGACGAACCGCTGCTGCGGGTTGACGGTCTTGTGAAGCACTTCGCTGCCGTACGCGCTGTCGATGGTGTGAGCTTCACACTGCGAGCCAGTGAAACGCTGGGCCTGGTTGGCGAATCCGGCTGCGGCAAGTCGACAACGGGCCGCTGCATCATCGGCCTTGAGCGGCCGACCGCGGGCTCGGTGGTTTTCGACGGGCACGTCGTGAGTACTGCCACTGGCCGCGAGCTCAGGGCCATCCGACGCGACGTCCAGTACGTCTTCCAGGATCCCTTCTCCTCGCTCAACCCGCTGATGACCATTCACGCGACGCTTGAGGAGCCGCTGCTGCTCGCTGGCGTCGCGCGGGCCGATCGGCGCGTGCGGGTGGCCGAACTGATGAAGCTAGTAGGCCTCGCGCCCGAACACGCCAATCGCTTCCCGCACGAGTTCTCCGGCGGCCAGCGCCAGCGGATCGGCATTGCCCGTGCGCTGGCGCTGAGCCCGAAGCTGCTCATACTCGATGAGCCGGTATCGGCGTTGGATGTCTCGATTCAAGCCCAGGTCATCAACCTGCTCGAAGACCTACAGGACCGACTGGGGCTCGCCTACCTTTTCGTCGCTCACGACCTGTCGGTCGTTAGCCACATTTGCCACCGGGTCGCGGTGATGTACCTCGGCCGCATAGTTGAAATCGGCTCCCGGGATGAGATCTTCGACAACCCGACGCACCCCTATACGCAAGCCCTTCTGTCAGCAGTCCCGATCGATGACCCCGACAAGCGCGGCCAGCAGAGCCGGATTGTGCTTACCGGCGATCTGCCGAATCCTGCCAATCCCCCGTCCGGCTGCCGCTTCCGCACGCGCTGCTGGAAGGCCGCCGAGATCTGCTCCAACACCGAACCACCGCTCGAGCGCAAGGCCGGCGGACAGCTTGCTGCCTGCCACTTTGCCCCGCCCCTAGCGGCGGAAACTGTCGCCTAGGGAGAGCTTGATGAAGATCAGGGAAATCCGCGCCTTCCTCATGAAGGACAATGTGGGCAGCGCCTATAGCGTCTCGGACGCCGACATGGCCACCGCCCGCCGCCGTCCCTGGATGGAAGGCGCCGAGGTTGCGAACCCGATGTCGCGCTACCCGCGCTACAAAGCGCTGCGCTCGAGCTGGATGGGCGAGCTGCCCAATGTCGGTTGCGTAGTGATCGCGGACAACGGCGAGTGGGGCTTCTCTACCACCCAGCAGGGTGGCGCCACAGTCAGCCTGATCAACGACGCGCTGGGCAAACGCCTCGTCGGTGAGAACCCGTTGGCGACCGAGCGTCTATACGACATGATGCTGCGTATGGCCTCTCCCTACTCCTCGTCCGGACTGGGATCCTACGCCATCAGCGCAATAGATCTCGCGCTATGGGATCTCAAGGGGCGTTCAATCGGTATGCCGGTTTACGAACTGGCGGGCGGACCGGCGCGCGAGACCCAATTCTGCTACGCCACCGGCAACGACACCGATTGGCACATGGAACTAGGCTTCAAGGCGACGAAGCTGGCGTGCCCCTACGGCGCCGCCGACGGCCTCGCCGCTATCAACAAAAACGACGATTTCGTCGGTAAGGCCCGCGAACTGATCGGCCCCGATATCGAGCTGATGCTCGATTGCTGGATGGCCTTTGATGTGGAGTTCGCCGTTCGTCTCGCCGAGCGGCTACGGCCGCACCAACTGAGGTGGATCGAAGACTGCCTTACGCCGGAAGATATGGGCGCCCACCGCCAGTTGCGCCAGCGCCTTCCCTGGCAGACGCTGACGAGTGGAGAGCATTGGTACACGGCATACACATTCCTCGAAGCCGCCTCCGATCGCGTCGTCGACATTTTCCAGCCCGACATCCACTGGGCCGGGGGCTTCACCGCCTGCCAGCGGATTTCTCACATCGCCGAGGCAGCGGGCATTGAAGTCATGCTCCATGCAGGCATGAACACGCCCTACGGTCAGCATTTCGTCTACTCTAATCCCAACAGCACCTGGGGCGAGTACTTCGTTGGCGGTGCGCCCGGCGTACCACTCGAAAAGACCATTGGCTTCCCAGGATTGAAGGTGCCCAAAGATGGCTACTGCGTGCCGAGCGATGCGCCCGGCTTTGGTCATGGGTACAGCCTCGACGACATCGAAGCCCTTCGGCGCTGACAGGTGATCGGGCATTTCATGGACATAGCCTTCGCGAGGAAATAGTGACCCAGGCCATCGAGGGGATCGTCCCCATTCTACTCACCCCGTTCGACGACGCCGGTCGGATTGATACCGACAGCCTCCAGAGCCTAATCGACTTCAATATCAATGAGGGCGTGCGTGGCCTCGGGGTGGCGCTGGGAAGCGAGGTGTTCAAGTTCACCGAAGCGGAGCGCGCAAAGGTGACCGAGACAGTAGTCAACCACGTGGCGGGCCGCGTGCCGGTGATCGTGAACACTGGCGCCGCCGGCACCGACCTTGCCGTGCACTATAGCCGAATGGCAGCTGCAGCTGGCGCCGACGCGCTCATGGTGATCCCGCCATCCTTCATGCCCATCGGCGTCGAGGAGATCGTCGATTACTATGCGAAGATCTCCGCAGCGGTCGATCTGCCGATCATCCTTCAAGATGTGCCGCAGGCGCCCATTCCTCCTGGGCTGGCGCTGCGCATAGCTGACGTCGCCCCGACCGTGCAATACATCAAAGTAGAGACCCTTCCGATTGTCGGGAAGGTGGCAGCGATGGCAGAGCTGGCGTCGGGGCGCTTCACAATTTTCGGCGGCGCTGGCGGCAGTTACTTTATCGAGGAGATGCGACGCGGAGCGAAAGGCACCATGCCCTTCCCTAGCCAGCCGGGCGATTTCGTCACCGTCTGGGACCTGTTCCAAGCGGGGGACGAAGAGGGTGCACGACGGCATTTCGATGCCACGATCATGGCGGTCAACAGGCTGGCCGCACAGGCGGGCGACCTGTCCTACCACGTGCACAAGCAACTACTGGTGCGACGCGGCATTATCGCCGGAGCCAAGGTGCGCGCGCCTACCATGAGTATTGATGCCATTACCCAGCGCGAGATTGACAAAACGCTCAGCGCCCTCCCGATCCGTTGACAAGCGGGGTTGCGAACGACGGTCGGCGGCTTCAGCCCTGTCAACGGAGGGGAGCGAAATCGCGACCAATTCTTAATGGGCGACCGTTGCCGTTCTCTTCCTTCGATTGGCGAGGGTGGTCATGGCTTGCATCGATCTGAGAGATTGCGAGTAGGCGTTATCGAACGACCTCAAGCATTCCGGGCCTCTCAGCCCTGACCTGCCGCCAGGGGGTGGGGGACATTTACAAAAGCGCTGGAACAACCCCATGCACAGTAGAAATGCCGGCTATCGCGCGGCAGATGCCTACGGTAAAATCTGCAGAAGGCGGCGAGTGAGCAGGAGCAGTGATGGGCGAGGTCGCCAAGGTAATTACCCACCCCCTTGTCAGCGGGGTAAATCCCTGAATCCATGATGCTATGGATCGTGGTGATTTGCAGCAGCTCAGCAAAGAGCAACTGATCGAGTTGGTGCTGCGGCTTCAGCGGCCCGA
>Ga0247832_1006436_pt1 | contig 12871 bp, 7 predicted proteins | sample LaCruzMarch2015__10_FD_192407 | JGI IMG/M metagenome (GOLD analysis project Ga0247832, IMG submission 192407) | Freshwater microbial communities from meromictic Lake La Cruz, Castile-La Mancha, Spain - LaCruzMarch2015_4m | ecosystem: Environmental > Aquatic > Freshwater > Lake | place: Spain... | reverse complement strand
AAAAGGTCGTCAACCCAAAATTGCGAAACTCCCTTCGTTTCGATTTGAATTCGAAACAGTTGAGGCTGAGTGTTGGCAGTCAACATATTCAGTTCCTGGGTTAGATCGAACTGCAATGCGTGCCACTTGGTACCATTCGAGCTATCGCGCTGAACCGACCTTAGATCGCGCGACGCAACAAGCACAAAACGTTCACCCTCCGAGTCCATCCGAGAAAGACTTAGGGTTGCCTGAGCCGGGAATTGAGTGGCTGCAATCTTTAGCCCGATCAGCAGACGTTCCGACGCCCCCAACACAAACGAATCGCTTTGAATCCATGCGGACGAACTGTCCTTGCGAGAATCGATCTTCAGCGAGCACTGCCCCTCCGCCGCGGAAGCTTGATCGATGCTGATCGTTGCATGAGAATCCAGCGAGGTCGTCCAGCCATCCAATCGCCCCCGAATCATGCTGCTTTTGGATTCAAAACTAAAGTTTCGAAGCAGCCCCTCTTGGCGAACAGGATCGTTCATTCTGTTCAGCGATTTTTCGAATCTTTCGAGTGCATGGTTGAGCGATTGCCTGATCATCGGATCGAACGACTTCCAAGAAACAGCCTGAGCATGCGATGTCTTCGTTGCAATGGAAGGAGTCGAGTGTTGCGAGGCCAAACGGATGCGGAACGCATCTCCCGCTGGTGCCTTCACAACCCAATCACCTGTTTCCGCAGATCGCTGCACACGATCGTCCGTTGCCAAGATCCAGGTACCATCCTTTTCCTTTTCGGTCACCACTTCGAACGATTCCGGTGCCACATCCCATTCCACCTGAATCACTTCATCGATCGAGCCTGCGTTGGAGACTAGCAAATCGCCATGCGATGCTGTCGATTGCCAAACGCGCACTTTGGAAATAGATCGGCCGCCGTCACGGTGCGGGACCGCTGCAGCATTCTGGCCTTCAAAGTCCTTGCACAAATCGTTCAACGCAATCGTGCTGCGCATAAGCTGCTGCGACGATTCGCCCAGCGAGAACGAACTTGAGCTTGGAGATTGAGTGCTCCAGTTCTGCAAGATGATGCGCTTCGGAGATGTGAAAGGATCTGCTGCCGATTGAAGTTGGACCGGACTGTGAATGGGCAGTTTGGGATCGTTCAGTCTCTCCTGCGGAAGCATGGCCATCCATTGTTCCGAACACGAGATGAACTCGATTTTAGCGCTGAGACGCTGCACAAAGCGAATCGAATTCTCCATCATCCAGTTTTGAAAATCGACATGGACAATCGCTGAGTTCTGATTGGTTTCCTTCGTGTTCATCTTAGATTTTTTCATCAGCATGTCGGCCTGAAATCGCTCCTTAATCGCCTTGTTGGCTTGTTCAAAGGGAATGCAAGGGGACAGATGAGATGCACTGTTCAAGCGAATCGCTAAGCCTTGAAAATTGGGATGCGATTGATAACGTTGGTGCAGCTCTTCGACGCAGGCCGCTAAAGCTCTTTGAACGCGAGCTGATGCGGGGTTGTATGCTTGCTTTTCGGCACTAGCTAGGTTCTTACTCGTGTCGTCACCTTGCATAACATCTTGAAGGTCCATCTCTTCCATGGCAACTTCTAGATCACGGATTGGCCCTGAAAGCTCAAGCATAGGGATAAAACCAATGCGATACTGACCGAGGACACGATACAACAATTCGATCTGATCCTTTTGAAGGGGATCACGTCCGCTGCTGCTGAAAGCTCCTGTGTCATTACGACGATTTCCCTGGTTTAGCTGGGATGGGTAGAGCGAACCGCCTTCGCTATCGACCACCATCGCGACGGTATCGAATCGATTCTCGACGCAATAGCGGGCCAGGGAGTTTGCAAAGTGCAAGAACTGAACCCAATCATCATAAGGCCCCCTTGCAAACCGCCCCGAACTGAACAGACTCCGAAGATCGGAACCATGGATTTCGAGAAGGTTTCCTTTCCCATGCTCGGGTGGGTGTTTCAATCGTGGCAGGTTTCTTGCATCCTGGTCGCTCCAACGATCGACCGAACACTGGACAAGGTTCGCAGCTTGACGAATCGATTCATTGGTGATGGAAAGCGTTGCACTTTCGGATTTCGGCCAAAACAGTAACTCGATCACTTGAGTTGCTGGCAAGCCTTCATGGTTGATTCCTCGTTGGATTCCTCGTTGGATTCCTCGATTGTCTTCTCGGTTGAATTCGGATGGAAGCAAGCTTTCCAGCGAAGACTCTATCAGTTCATCCAACGCATTTGCCAGAGTACCAGTCGCAGCCAAACCACCAGTCGCAGCCAAACCACCAGTGAGCGATGGAGAATCTTCTCGAATCACCACTCGAAGCCTTGGATGTCGGCTGTCGATCGTCAATTGCACACGATGCATTTGACCCACACTCAAGCCATTCAAGTGAGTCCATCCGACCGTTCCAGAAGGAATGACAAACCTCTTTTCAGGCGAGTCGGCATGCTCAAGGTCATTCGTAGGCTCGGATACTGAACTTACAAGTTGCACATCGCGGGAGAGTTTTGTGAACGCTTTGGCAGCATCGAGAATGGGGAAGCGTTTAGGAATGCGTCCATCGTTTTGCACAACGTCACCCAGCGTTTGCAGAGTCATCTTTCCCACATTAGTATCCCAAACAGGATGCCAACAGGTTGGAAGCATGTTGCTAGCCGTTAGGTTCTTTCGCTCTCGGGGGGCGTTATCGCCATCGCCGTCATTACCGTTGAAGATACTGCTGTTGTCGTTGTTGCTGTCTTCGGTTGGTCGAATGTTATCTTGCACGACAAATTGAATGGTTCGCTCGATGGTTGTTTTCTTGCCAAGCAGGTTGGGAAGAAAACGCTTTGGTTCTATCCGACAGCGCAGTTCGTACACCCCTGGCTCACGTGGCGCGGTCATCAAGACATGATTCGCCTCCGCATTTCCAAAATCATCTAAAAACACAGGATGTGTTTGCCGCAACATTTCGGCATCGTCTTCAAGTCGCACCACGGTGTACTCGACCGAACATTGCATTTGACGCCACGGCAACGCGTAAGGCTCTAGTTGGAAAGCCAGCGGTTCCTCCGCGTTATAAATCAGATGGGTGCGTTCGGTTGCGAATCGAATGGCATCTCCAGGAACGCGACTCACTGAGATTCTGCAGTTGCTAGGCCCGATTTCTTCAACATGAACCGCGTCCCTCAAACTTTCTAATGTCCATACAAAGCTTTTCTCGAAACGCTTGCCAGTTTGCTTTTCGGTGCATTGGATTTGGCATGTGATTTGATCGAGCGGTTGCCCTTCCACCACGATATCGCAACCTCCAAATCGGGTCATGGGATCGTGAAATTTGCATGATTGGTTGGCTGCACTCTTAAGAAAGCCAGGATCGTAGGGGTCGATTCCAAGTTGCTCTCTGCAAACGAATTTGGAAGCCGTCGTTTGAATGACACCCGAATAGCTTGCAACTTCATCGGCCCCCCACACCAACCGCAAGTTCAATAGCAGAGGCTTCGATAGGGCTTTCGTGTCCGAAGTCAGCTCGCTCCGATTTCTCTCCTCAATCCGCTCCACCTGATTCCGATTGCTTGGAGCAGGCTGCGTCCGAGCAGACTGAGCCCAAGTGACTTGAGCCCCATGGGCAGCAAAGTACAACGCAAAGAATACGAAGATACAAACGCAGCGCAGCCACCCCCGAGGTTTCCAACAATCCGCTTCCATGCGTTTCATCAACAAGGCATCTCCCTACGAATGCAAAATCAGCTCGCTCCCAGCCAAGGCGGAAAGGGTGATGGCATATTGAGCGACAGCACGCGAGTGCTGATTCCCGCTCATCCATTGCGGCGGGGCCTATACTACGAATAGAACTTTGCGAAGCCTATGGCAATTTAATGCTAGCAACCGCCGCTTTCGCCTTCTCGACGTCGTTGGCAAGCTGAGACACCAATTCCTCTTTCGAGGCAAACCGATGTACGTCACGAAGACGGTCCAGTATTTCGATCTCCAACGAAGCACCATACAGATCGCCGTGAAAGCCAACGATATGGGCTTCCACCTTGAGAGCAGCCACACCGAACGTTGGGTTGGGACCGATATGCAGGGCGACTGGCAACCCCACTGGATTTGTGTTACCTGTCGCAGCAACATCGTTGGCATTCCCACCAGGTTGAGCGGCTTTCAGCTTAACGACTCGAGCGGCATACACGCCAATGGGCGGGCAAAGCATAGGGATCGCTTGAAGATTCGCCGTGGGGAAGCCGATGGTTCGTCCTCGCTGATCTCCTTGAGAAACGATGCCTGAGATTCGGTAAGGTTCGACCAGCAATTGATTTGCGGCTTTCAGATTACCAGCCTCGATCTCAGAGCGGATGCGAGTGCTTGAAATCCAATCCCCGTTTTCTTGCTCTAACTTGAGTAGCGAAAATTCGATTCCCTTTGAAACGCACAGATGCTGCAGAAGGGCGATATCTCCACGTCGCCGTTTTCCGAATCGAAAGTTTTCGCCCTCGGCGATTGCTTTTGCCTTTAAGGAGTCCACGATTACTGTGGCGAAGAATTCTTCCGGTTCAAGCTGCAACAGGTCAAGCGTTGTTGGATAAACGATGACATGATCGATTCCAAATTGCTGAAGCAGCTGGGCTCTTCGCTCCATACTGGTTAACGCTTCGGGAGCTTCATTAGGTCGTAGCAAGCGAGCAGGTGGCGGATCAAATGTGAATACAATCGCAGGTCCCCCAATTCGATCGGCGAGCCCACGGACCTGCCTCATAATGGCTCGGTGACCGCGATGGACTCCATCAAAATTACCAATGGTCACGGCACCGCCTTGCGCCTCAACTGGGATCTTCATAGTGTCATGGTAGAACAGACTCATTCAACCGTCTTTACTGCATGGATGTCGCGGAATGTGTAGCGATAAAACACTAAGGATACAAGGACTGCGATGTCCGATCCCGCCATGATATCAGATAAGAAGTGAGCGCCCGATACCAGTCTTTGCAAACATGCCATGAATGCCAATACGGTAAACACCCATCGACCGCGTGGGTAAATGAATGACAGCGCAATAGCCAACGCCACTGCAGTTGCAGAATGCCCCGACGGGAAGCTGCGAACAGCTTCTTCGAACCACGATCCAGACCAAGGCACCCCCCAGGTATCCCAACTCGATTGGATTGGAATCGAAGCTTCTTCAAGCGAATGTGGGCGGTATCTTGGAATGATGTACTTGGCCGCATTCGAAACAACTCCGCTAGTGGTCACCAGGAGGCACGCTTGGACCAACCGAGATCGGTTCTTGATGTCCACGAGCAATAGCGTACCAAGGATCGCAACGACACCCGAGAAATGTGCGAACGCTTCGCTCAGGTGAATCCCTTTACGCAAGTCTCCGGGGATCTTGATCGAAGTTGCTAATCGAGAGATTTCGAGATCCCAAAATGAGGATATCACTCCCATAACCGCAAAAGCGATCGCTAGCATCCAACCAATTTCCACGCGAACACACCCGCAAGTTGCTTGCGAAGAATTGGTTGATTGGTTCGGCAGGCCCATGAAAAAATGGCAGAGGGAGAAAGCGTCGATTTGGAGATCCGAAGTGAACCGGGTATTGTAGCTTTTTCCTGTTGTTTGGGCGACGCCAAGCAACCAATCCCCACACACGATTGAACCATTCCAGTTGAGCCGCGGGCGCTAGCCGCGTTACGGTTTCCCTGCCAAATACGGTTATCGCGGCTAGCGCCCGCGGCTCGTTTTAGCACTCGTCCCCTGGCTCCGCTTGGGGACGCAATGCACCGGAGGCTCCTGCCTCCTGAGTTTTAAATGCATGCCTAATGCGAGGCGGAGCCTCAAAGGCAGTGCGTTCCAAGGCAGAGCCTTGGAACGAGAGTAAAAGAACCATTCCAGTTGAGCCGCGGGCGCTAGCCGCGTTACGGTTTCCCTGCCAAATACGGTTATCGCGACTAGCGCCCGCTGCTCATTTTAGCACTCGTCCCCTGGCTCCGCTTGGGGACGCAATGCACCGGAGGCTCCTGCCTCCTGAGTTTTAAATGCATGCCTAATGCGAGGCGGAGCCTCAAAGGCAGTGCGTTCCAAGGCAGAGCCTTGGAACGAGAGTAAGTGATTCACCGACTCCTATAGATCTAGCCACTGCGCCCCAATCACCATCCAAATCGGGATGGTGAGGATCCCAAGAATCGAAGTGCCGACCACGACCGTCAATGCCGTTTCAATGCTTCGATTATAAAGCCGCGTCATCACGATCGGAAAGGTTGCGGCTGGCATCGCAGCTTGTAACAGGAGCACTTCCTGAAGCTCTCGCGATCCCGTAAACCACTTTGCTACCATCAAGAACAGAATGGGTAGCAAAATCATTCGAACGAAGACTGCAAGAATAAACTGCTTCACCGAATCGGTGAAGCGAATCTTACCCGCATAATCCAAGATAATTGCCCCACTCAACACCAATCCCATGGGGATGGAGCATCGACCCAATTGTTCCGTCATGTGAAGCAATGGCTTTGGAATGAAGGCTTGTGCCCCAAACTGACGAATGATCAATGCAACAACCACCGAAACCAGCGGAGGACTGAAGACAATACGTTTCCAAGATTTCCTAAGCCCTAAGCCTGAAATCGTATATAAGCCTATGCTCCAAAGCGCGACATCCACTCCCACGTTGTGAATCAGCAACGTCACAATACAACCTGGATAAAATGCCTCTGCCAACGGGATTGGGATGTAGCCATAATTGGCGATTCCAGAACAAAGCGTAAAAGTCCGCTTTTGATCCTCTTCTTGAACACCAAACCAACTTCCTACGCTCCAGACCACCACTGCAGAAACAAGGAACCCGGAGGCCGTAAGGGCTGCGCCGTAAAGACTAGGAATCCATGCCTCTAAACTATGAGACAGCTTCGAATCGGTCATGATTCGATGAAAGAAGAATGCAGGCAAGAGCACGTTGGAGGTAAAACCCGCCATCGACCGATCGACTTCGCTCGTGAACCATTTGACATAGCGAGCTAACGCTCCCATCGCCATTACCAGGAAAACACCCGCAACGGTCGTTGCGATACTGATATAGCTGCCTTCTACAGCTGGTGCAATTTCCATAAAGTTCTATTTTCTACCCTTCGCAATGGAAGGGACCAAATCGTTGAACCATTCTCCCATCGCTGTTCGGTTGTCATGGCTGATGACAATATGATCGCCCGGTCTGAGCGAATAATTTTGGCCTTCCATGACACGCTTCCCGGTATCATCAAAATCGACGTCCATGCGAATGGGTGGCTTGTTGGCACCATTGGGTCGGAGAACGGTCGCTTGCAATCGACCTATCTTTTTGTCGAGCTTTGCATCCCGGATCAGGTCCGCGATGAACATCGATTGGCCTGGAACCAAAGGTATCTTCTCGAAGTGACGTTTTCCATTGTTGACTTCCAAGACAATCGCAGGCTTGCCGTCCTCGGTCGTCAGCGGCTTGTTCGCGCCGTATTCTCCGAACGTGTAGCCAGCTTGTTTGAGTCCTGCTGTATCCAAGTTGTCCAAAGGGCCTTTGGTTTTCCCAAGGAGCGCAGTACAGCCGCTGGAAAGACTCAGGCACAACAGGATCGCGAGCCAAGAAAATCGAGGGTTGCTGACGCAATCCAAGGAGCAAAAATGGCGGAAACCTAAAGTATTTTCAGGAAATTGGCTGGTCATCGTCAATCCGGAGCTTTTCGTTAGAAAAATCTGTTTTCGTACCACGTTCTCTCAGATCTTCGGCTTTCTTCGCAACTTCACTTAAGCGAAAATCCCGTTTTATCGGAAAAGTCGTCACAAATAACCCATTTTCACACCAATCACTTCCGGTCGAATAATCGAAAAAATCGTTGGATTCTGCATTTTCATGCACGCCCCGTTCAGCCAACTTGCCGATAAGTCTTTCGTTTTTTCCGATGAAGTCATGCGCAAACCATGGCCTTAAGGAATAGAATACGCTCGAGTGGTTTGCTCGGAGCGTTCAATTAGACAGTCGCCGAAACGCTTCCTTGCTAAACACTTCTCGTATCCGGTAACTTCATCTAAATGATCGCACAGAGTTTTAGTGCAATGGCGAAAACACGAAGCGATTCCAGTTTGCGTGTGCGTCAACGACTCGGTAAGTACCGAATCGAACGCCGAATCGCTCAAGGCGGATTTGCGTTTGTCTACCAAGCCCTCGACACTATCGAAGGTGTTCGTGTCGCGCTGAAAATGCCTCACCAGTACAACGTCACCGCGAGTATGCTGGACACGTTTCAGCGCGAAGCTCGCTTGGTCGCAAAACTCGATCATCCCAACATCCTTCCATTGAAGGACGCTAGCTTCATTGATGGGCGTTTCGTGATCACCTGCAAGCTGGGGGAAAAAACCTTGGCGGATCGATTGCGGAACCGAATCGCATTCGACACAGCTCTGCAATACATCGATCAAATGATAGATGGCGTTGCCTACGCGCATCGCAACCGAATCATTCACTGCGATATCAAACCCGAAAACATGATTTTGTTGCCGGATGGGCGACTGCAATTGATGGATTTTGGGATCGCGAAAGTCGCTCAGCGAACGATCGTCAAAACCATGATCGCCTCGGGGTCGGGAACAGTCGGATACATGGCTCCAGAACAAGCGATGGGCCGCCCTAGCGCTCGGTCCGACGTCTTCTCCATTGGCCTCATTGCGTACAAAATCCTAACCGGGCACTTGCCCGAATGGCCTTTCGACTGGCCGCCAACGGGCTATGCTACCCTTCGGCGTAAAGCACATCCCGACCTCATCGCGGTGATTCGAAGGTCGCTCGAAATGCGCCCCAGCCGACGCTATCGCGATGCGAATGACTTGCTGCGTGCCTTCCGAGCCGTGAAAGCTCGATCGCTGAAGTTTGCGCATCGCAAATAGACACCAGTGCCCACGTCATTCTGCATTTAATCGCAATACCGTTCAAAAAGTAGCAGGCACACTCCGTGTGCCGTCCGCCGAGCCTCAAAAAGCTCTGCTTTTTGAGGGTTACGGCACATGGAAAGTGCCTACTACTTTGCTTCATTGAACGGTATTGCATTTAATCGGGCTTCGCAATTCTGCGTCGAAGCGATTCCAACATCTGCTTGGCTTCCTTCCAATCTGGCAACAAAACGGTCACCCTCTCCAAGGATGGTAGCCCTTTTTCCGGTAATCCACACGCCTCCCAAGCCGATCCAATTTTCAGTAAAACCTCAATGTTGTCCGGGTCTAACTGAAGGGCCGTTTCGAAATAACTTGCCGCTCTTGCGGGCTCGCTTGCCAATAGCAGATTCCCCATGGCCAAGTTGAACTCAGGCGAACCGGGCTGCAGTTCGATCGCCTTCTCCATCCTTACGACGGCTTGCTCCAGACTCGGCTCTAGCATCGCCAAAGTAGCATGAGCCGCTGCGAGTTGGTCATCAAGGGCGATCGCTTTTTCGCAATAATCAATCGCTTCGGAATTTCGTCCGGCTGCTAATAGAGCGGTTGCGTAGTCCAGATGCGCCTTGGCAGAAACCGGTCGCTGCTCAAGATTGGACTTGCTGATTGCGATCGCTCTCCTAATATTCCCAGCCCCAAGATGCATTGCGACAAGACTGCTCTGCAATTCCTCGTCCTGAGGCGTCCCCAAGATTGCCACCTCGTAATACTTGATCGCCTCCTGAAAATTCCCGAGCCGATTCTGAAGATGCGCCATGTTCGTGATCGCATCAAGGTTATTCGGATCGCCCTGAAACGCTTTCTCCAAACATTCGCCAGCCGCGTTCAGTTGGTTCTGATCAATAAGAAAGCCGGCATAGTTCGCATTTGTCTTGGGGTCGTCAGGAGCGATTTTCAGCGCGCGTTCGAAATGGATCCTGGCCTGTTCGTTGTTTCCCTCCTTAGCAAAAAGAGCTGCTAATCCCGTCATCACGGTGAGATTTTTGGGTGCTTTGGCAATGGTATCTTGCCACAGCGATAGTTCAGATTGAAAAACGCCATTCCGTTGGTAGGTTGCTGTTCCAAGCAGAAGAGCGATCGTTGCACTAGCTACCACATAAATCGTCGCGAACCTCCAGCTTCCCCGAAGGTAACTGAGCCGCTGAATCGACATCAGTAAAGTGATGAGCACCAAGGTGACGACGCTCGCAAGTGGCAAATACATTCGATGTTCAAAAGCCAAGTCCTTGATCGGGATGACGCTGGACGTTGGCGCCAGAATCAGAAAGAAGGTTCCACCAAGAAATCCGAGCTTAGGATGTCGGAACATGCAATAAACGGTTGCCGCCAACAATCCTAGAACTATCAGTAAGCTTGGCCACACATCTGAAATCGATTGAGCGATTGGCCAACTCGGATAGACGCATTGACCGCTGGGCCAAAGAGCTAGCGACAGATAGTGAACAAGCACACCCGATTGGCTCAGCAAGTACTTCCAAGGCGTCAGTCCGGGAACATGAAGCAAACCACCCCCGCGGTAGTCAACTTGGTAATGCAACATGGACCAAGCCAAAACGCCCCAAGACGACAGCAACAGCAAATAGTAGAACTTGCGTTTCGAGAACATCTCTCGCCAACTGGATGCGATGAATACGCGATCGAACCAGAGGACTGCTAACGGGGCTGTTGCCATCACTTCCTTGCACCCCATTCCAAAGAAACATGCGAAAACGGAGCAGCCAAGCCAAAAGGTAACGAATTTTGAATCTTGTGATCGAACAAAGAAATACAGGGTCGCTAGATACGAAAGCCCCATCAGGGACTCGAGCCGTTGCACGATGTAGGTCACCGCTTGCGTCTGAAGCGGATGAACCGCCCATAGCAGGGCTACAGTGAAACCTCCTACCAAGGCGACTTGCTGCATCGTTTCGTTCGATCGCCGCATGGATCTTTGCACCAGCCCAAACAAACTTAATGCAGCGAGACAATGAATCACTAGGTTGACCGCATGGTAGCCCCAAACATCATAGCCATGCACTGCGTAGTTGAGCGCGAAGGTATACTGCGCAAACGGTCGATTGGAGTTTTGCATCGCAACGATTGGCGGCCATACCGTACGTATGGCTATCTCGTCCCGGATGCGAGGTAAATCGTCAAAAAGAAACGGGACCGCAAAGGTGTTGGAATAAACGACGATGCACGACAGCACAATCGTCAACGAAGCGGCAACGGTGGCGAATACCTTTGAAAAAGCCCTTTGGCTTGTAGACTCCGGCACCAGCATTCCAACCAACATCTTTCGTAAAAAACAGTGCCCCCATGGCCAAGCTGACCTCCCCACTCGTTTATGGTAGTTTCGCTTTTCGGTGAAACAGATTGTTTCGCAAACGAAATCGTTGAACCATTTCGCCTCGGCAGGACTACGATCGATCGTTCGGAATGTAATGATTTTTCCGTTTAGCTAGTCGTGCTTTGGACCGAACACAAAGTGAATTCCAAACGCAAATTGCTCGCTGCAGATTCGTCGAGTACCCTCGACGTAGAAGTCTCGTGCGACGCCATACCCATGAAAACAATTTTCGAATGAACACTCCACCTTGGAATAGCCGGATCGCTGTGGTTATCCCATGCTACAAGGTGGCTCCGTTTTTGCCAAAAGTTCTTGCGAGTATCGGTCCCGAAGTGTCCGCCATCTACTGCGTCATCGATGGCTGCGAGATGGGCAGCGACCGCGCGGCGATGGCCGCTGTGGCGAACGACGCTCGAATTGTCGTCGTGAAACACGACATCAATCAAGGTGTCGGCCAAGCCTTTATCACCGGCTGCCAGCTTGCATTGGAACATGGGGCAGATATCGTGGTCAAGTTGGACGGTGACGGGCAGATGGACCCCAGCGACATCTTACGCTTGGTCGAACCGCTTCAGATGGGGCACGCAGATTACACCAAGGGGAATCGGTTTTTTCACCTGGAAGACCTCCAGTCGATGCCCATCGTTAGGATGTTTGGCAACGCCGTCCTGTCCTTCTTCTCCAAGCTCTCTACGGGCTATTGGAACATCTTCGATCCCACCAATGGCTTTATTGCAATCCATTCCAACATCGCCAAACGCATGCCCTGGACAAAGCTTCACCGAAGATACTTCTTTGAGTCGGACATGCTTTTTCGTCTGTACACGCTTCGTGCAGTCGTTGTGGATGTGCCCATGAAGGCACGGTACGGTATGGAGAAAAGCAACTTGTCTATCCTTGCCGCCATGGTCCAGTTCCCGATTTTTCATGGGCTCAATTTTGCCAAACGTATTTTCTACGGGTACTTTCTTCGTGAATTCAATATTGCGTCACTGAATCTGATACTAAGTCTTGGTTTGATCGGATTCGGAACCTGCTTTGGTGGGTTCAATTGGGTCCGAGGGAACGAGCTGAATCAGCTTGCTTCGGCCGGTACAGTGATGTTTGCAGCTTTGCCTATCATCCTTGGCTGGCAGGCTTTGCTCTCGTTCTTTGCATTCGATGTGGGCAATGTCCCAAGGACTCCACAGCGATGGAGGCTGATGGCATCAACGTCTAACGAGACAGCATTTCAGCAGGCGCCGAAGAATGAAAGCGAGTAAGTCGTACTGGAAAGCAGCTCATGAAATCGGTTCGGCCGTTTATGCCAACCGCAAGCGAATCGATGTCGATGAGCAGGCGGGCCCTGCTTACTTTGCTGGCCTACGATTGAGCCGATGGCTTTTTTGGAAACGACTGAAGCTTGCTCTGCAGCATGTCCCGACGAACACCGCAGGAACTTGCATGGATTTCGGCTGTGGCTTCGGTTTGGCATTGCCCTTGCTTCGCGAACACTTTGGCAACACAACAGGCGTGGACTTAGTTCCTGAGCTGGCGATTGAGTTTATGCAGCGATGGGACAACCAGCATCAGCAAAATGCAAACGCGGTCACGATCGTGGATTCGATGG
>Ga0247832_1006434_pt1 | contig 12872 bp, 12 predicted proteins | sample LaCruzMarch2015__10_FD_192407 | JGI IMG/M metagenome (GOLD analysis project Ga0247832, IMG submission 192407) | Freshwater microbial communities from meromictic Lake La Cruz, Castile-La Mancha, Spain - LaCruzMarch2015_4m | ecosystem: Environmental > Aquatic > Freshwater > Lake | place: Spain... | reverse complement strand
GAGCCAGGCAGTTCCGGGACTGGAGGTCGTCGGATTGGATGTCAGCGGTTACGCGATCGACCATGCCCTACCGGAAATCAAAGACCGCTTGGTCGAGGGTCATGCCAACAAGTTGCCGTTCGAGGACGCGTCCTTTGATTTTGTTTACTCGATCAACACGCTGCATGTTTTGCCCTGCTTCGACCTTGATCGCGCCCTCCGTGAAATGATGCGCGTTGGCAATCAGCACCGCTACCTCTGCGTGGAGAGTTGGCGCAATGAATCGGAGAAAGCCAACCTGCTTTATTGGCAACTGACCTGCCGGGCCTTCTTTGCCCCGGACGAGTGGGAATGGTGGTTCAAGCAGACCGGCTACACCGGCGACCACAGTTTTATCTATTTCGAGTAGGCCGAAAGAACTCTCACGGAGGCACGGAGACACGAAGATGGATGAGAATGAAATCGGATCCGTTGTGGTGGATTGTGCGGTCGCTCTTCATTGCGATCTTGGGCCGGGGCTGCTTGAGACGGTCTACGAAGTGACACTAGCGCGGGCACTTGAGCGTCGAGGGTTACACGTGGAGCGTCAGGTCACAGTGCCGATCGAGTATGAAGGAGAACGATTCGCCGAAGGCTTCCGTGCGGACCTCATCGTCGAAGGAAAGGTGCTTTTGGAGTTAAAGTCGGTGGAACGCGTCACGCCTGCGCATAAAAAGCAGTTGCTGACTTATCTGCGGCTCACAGGATTAAAGCTCGGTTACCTGCTGAATTTCGGCGAGGCCCTGATGCGGGATGGAATTACCCGAACCATCAACGGCACTCTGGATCTCACCCCTTTGCGCCTTCGTGCCTCCGTGAGAGACAATGGATCGGACGGTTCCCACAGAGACACAAAGGCACGGAGGGTTTGATACTTTGAACACATCGGCATTTCAGCAAGTAACAGCCCTGTCGGTTGTTCGTGTGGAGCAGTTTTCGATCGGAGCCTTCTTCAATCCGACACCCCTTTGTGCCCCCGTGTCTCCGTGAGAGCAAACGGATCGAGAGGTTTGAGACTTTGAAAACACCCGCCGCCATTTTGGTTGAGCAGCGCAAGCAGCTGGTCATCGACGAGGTCGAGGTTCCGGCGCTCAAGCGCGGGCAGGTGCTGGTTGAGATTCATGCCACGCGGCTGTGCGGTTCGCAGATCGGGGAGATCGATGGAGTCAAAGGGCCGGATAGATTTCTGCCGCATCTCCTCGGACACGAGGCGGGGGCCATTGTTCTCGAGGTTGGCCCTGAGGTGACGCATGTCGCGCCCGGAGACCGTGTGGTCTGCCACTGGCGTCCAGGGGCGGGGATCGATGCCGGCGGTTCGGTCTACGATTGGAATGGCACGAAGGTGAATGCCGGTGCGATCACCACGTTCCAAAAATACGCCTTAATCTCGGAAAACCGACTGACCAAAGTTCCCGCCGATACCGATTTCGAGCTGTGCTGCCTGCTCGCCGACACGCTCACCACCGGGTTTGGCATCATCAACAACGACGCCAAAGTCAAAGCGGGCGAGTCTGTCGTGATTTTCGGAGTTGGAGGTATCGGTCTCGGTGTTGTGCTTGGGGCCAAACTAGCCGGAGCAAATCCGATCATTGGGATTGATGTCCATGATCACAAACTGACCAAAGCGGCGCAGCACGGCTTGACGCACACGATCAATGCTGCGCGCGAAAATGCAACCGAAAGGGTCCAGGAAATTCTTGGCGGATTGGCCGATGTGGTCATCGACGGCACCGGAAATCCAGCGGTGATTGAAAGTGCCTATGAACTCACACGTTTGCGTGGTGGACGCTGTGTGCTCTTCGGTGTGCTGCCTCGCGATAAAAAGATCAGCATACAAACTCTGGCGCTCCACTTTGGTCGGACTTTGACCGGATCAGAGGGCGGCCAAAGCAGGCCCCACGAAGATATTCCAAAGATCCTCGAACAAATGCGAATGGGGCTTTTGGATGTGTCGGATGTTATCAACCGCCGCGGGTCAATCGCTGAGGTGGAAAACGTGATCGAGGACATGCGCAGGGGTGACGTGATCCATGCCATTCTGACGCCATGAGTCTGAAGTCCGTCTTGTTTTTGTTGGCTAAAGCGTCTTTCGCTGCGGCGATTCTTGCCTGGCTTCTTTTACGCGTGGACCGCGCAGCCCTGCTTGGGGCGCTCGCCGATGCCAAGTCTGCGCCTTTGCTTTTAGCTTTCGTTCTTTGTGTTGCGGTTATTGCGGTTGCTGCGTGGCGGTGGCTTCGGTTGCTAGGGTTGTTCGGGATCAGGGGTTCGATGGGGCCGCTGTTCAGCATTGTATGGATCGGGCAGTTCTTCTCGATGTTTCTGCCCGGCCCTTTGGGCGACGATGCGTCGCGCATGGTTTACATCTCGCGGCTCGCCCCTGGGAGAGTGGGGGAGGCGTGCTTGAGTGTGCTGATCGACCGCTGTCTGGGACTGTGCAGTGTCTTCGTCCTCTGTCTTTTTGCTGTTCCGTTGCAGTGGCAACTGCTCGCGGGCAACCGGCAGACGTTTTGGTTGGGGGCACTTGTTCTTGCGGGTGGACTCGCGGTCACCTTGATCGGGGCCTTGTTTCTCGCCCTCGGAAAAAGTGCGTCGGAGGCTGGTCTCGTTTGTTTGCTCCCTGCGGGCAAGCTCAGGCAGGAGATTCTCCGTGTGTGGAATCTTGGTGCGGGAAACAAGGCGCTCTTCGTTCAGGTCTTCTGCGCGGCGATTGTTGTGCAATTGCTCAACTGCGTGATCTTCTGGCTGGCCGGCCTCGCTGTCGGTGTTCATCTGCCTTTGCTTGCTTGGGTTAATTTTGTCCCGGTGATTCTCGCGGCAAACATGTTGCCGATCACCATCGCGGGCCTGGGCGTGCGGGAGTATTTGGTGGTGCTTTTTCTCGGAGTGGCCAACGGTGTTCCTGAGACGGTAGCGGTCGCGGCCTCATTGCTTGTTTTTGCCTCCATGGTATTCGTTTCGGCGATCGGAGGGTTGGTGTTTGTCTGGTATCGCGGCAGCGGATACCACCCGCGCAAGGGCGGCGTTGAGTAGGGCTATGACCACCTTGCGCTGGCAAAATTCTCCTGCCTGCTATGCAAGTTGCCTAACCTTTGGATGTCGCCTCGTAGGATGATTGTCATTGAATGCGAGACGTTAGTGAAGCAGGTTGCTTTGTTGCGTGCGAATCGCCCTTTTACCGTGGCGTGCACTAATTAATAAATACCAGCATTTTTAGCTATGGACCTAGGAATCCGCGGAAAATTCGCTCTTGTGACTGGCGCAGGAAGAGGACTTGGAGAGGGCATTTGTAAAACTCTTGCCCGAGAAGGCGCGCGAATTTTAGCCGTAGCAAGAACAAGCAGCGACCTTGGCATGCTTCTCGAGACCATCGGCGGAGCGGCGTCCGAACACCTCTGCTTATCCGTGGACCTCGCAGCATCTGATGGTCCTGCTCGGCTGGTTGACTTTGTCCAAACTCGCTCGCTAGTGCCCGAAATTATTGTGAATAATGTCGGTGGCAATTTGTCTTTTAAAGATCCTCTGGGATCGGTTGACGAATGGCGGCAAGTAATGCGCATTAATGTCGAGATTGCGCTCGAGATCAACCGCGCTTTTATTCCGGCGATGCGTGATCGCAAGTGGGGCCGAATCTGCCACGTTTCGTCAATTTCCGCTTTGGAGAATCAAGGCCCACCAGCGTATTGTGCGGCAAAAGCAGCTCTCAATGCTTACGTGCGGAGCCTTGGCCGCTACGTTTCCGTGGACAATGTGATTTTGACAAGCGTCATGCCTGGGGCAGTTTTCACTGAGAATGGCTACTGGGACGTCGCCTCACGTGAGCACCCTGATCACGTAGAAAAATATCTGAAAGAGCGCATGGCTATTCGCAGATTTGGACGCGTCGAGGAAATAAGTGAACTAGTGGCTTTTCTCTGCTCTGATCTTTCTTCATTTTGCGTTGGCTCTTGTGTTCTTGCTGATGGCGGTCAAGGCCGGTCCTTTTATCCTTTGGAGTTTTAAGTTGTGGTTCTAAACAAAGATCTGCGTGTTCGAATCGCTCGCATGGTAAGCCGTGCGGGAGAGGGACATATTCCTAGTTCACTGTCCATTGTCGATCTGATCGAATATCTCTACGGACACGTGCTGCGCTACGATTCAGCCAATCCAAATTGGCCCGAGCGTGATTACTTTATTCTCAGCAAGGGGCATGGCTGTGCTGCGTTGTATGTAGTCTTGCAAAAATATGGATTCATCTCAGAACAGGATTTAAATGACTGCGGCACAGCGGCAGGTATTCTTGGGGGGCATCCTGACATGACATCAGTGCCTGGGGTCGAAGCCAGCACCGGCTCTTTAGGCCACGGCTTTCCCACTTCGCTAGGGATAGCTTTGGGTTTACGCGTCCAACGCAAGGAAAACAGAGTATTCGCCCTATTGGGCGATGGTGAGTGTCATGAAGGCACTATTTGGGAAAGTGCGAACGTAGGAGCAAATCTGAGGCTCGGCAATTTGTGCGCAATCGTCGATTGGAACGGGTCGGCGGCGCAGCTAATGCCCGTAGATGACCTGCCTGCAAAGTGGAAGGCGTTTGGATGGGAAACCTACGTTGTCGACGGCCACTCAGAGGATGAAATGCAGCGACTTTTTGCCCGATTAAAGTTTTCTGCAGTAGGCATTCCTAAAGCGATAGTTGCGCGCACGGTGAAGGGCAAAGGTGTCACCTTCATCGAGGGACATGGCAAATGGCACCACAGAATACCCGACCAAGACGAGTTAGCGGCTATCATAGGAGAGCTTTCAGAGTGAAAAGTCTACGCGAAGAGTTTGCAGACACCATGCTAGAGTTGGGCCAAGAGGATGACAGGCTTGTTGTTCTCGTTGGCGACATTAGCCATGGTATTCTTCGTCCATACGCCAAAGCTTGTCCCGACCGCTACTACAATATTGGTATATGCGAACCGACGATTGTCAATATGGCTGCCGGATTGAACAAAGTTGGTTTGATCCCTGTCGTTCACACGATTGCGCCGTTTATCACCGAGCGTGCCTACGAGCAGATCAAGCTCGATTTCGGCTATCAACAACTCAGCTTGAACCTCGTCTCCGTAGGGGGAGCTTTTGACTACGCTCAACTCGGGTGCAGCCACCACTGCTACACCGATGTCTCGCTAATGTGTCACTTTCACCGGGGAGTCGTAATTTACCCCGGGAGCACGACTGAATTTAGCAAACTTTTTCGTGAGACATACGCCAATGGGCTCATAAATTATTTTCGTCTTCCTGGGACCGGTCACGGGATTGAATTCCAACCGGAGGATATCCAATTTGGCCGCGCTATCCGTGTTCGGGAGGGTAAAGATGTTACGATAGCGGTGGTTGGTGCACAACTTGCCAATGCTCTTGAGAGTGCGAACCGGTTGCGCTTAGTCGGCGTGGATTGCGAGGTGCTGTATTTCCATACACTTAAGCCTTTCGATGAGGCTACGCTCCGGTCGAGTGTTCGCAAGACGCGCCGTCTCGTTGTCGTAGAGGAGTTGTCGTCTCACGATGGCGTCTACAGCATGTGCTTAAAAGCATGTGTTGGTTTGGGCGGTCTACGGACGGCGCAAATCGCCATAACGGACTTTCTGCACGGTTATGGCACATATGAGGAACTCGCGGCACGGGTTGGATTGAGTCCGGAAGGCATCGAAAGCGCAGTCCTTGAGGTTACCGCTTCCGGGGCGGCTACAACTGCTTAACCATTAGCACCAATGCAACCTGCTTATCGTCTTACTATCAACGGATCCATCCTAACCCGCGCCAGCCTTCTGCTTTGGATGCGGGAGTTTTTTCGTACCTCGAATGTACCACACGGTTACGGACTTGAGTTCGGTGTTCTCAATGGTGAAAGCATGGCCGAAATATGGCGTTGTTTGCGGGATCCATTGGAGTTCATTTGTGGCTTCGATAGTTTCGAAGGCTTGCCCGAGAGCAGAGCTTCTGCCGACGCAGTGTCAGACTATGCGCCCTCTTTTGTAGCCGGAAACTACAGAAGCTCTGGAGTTGGTCCGGTCACGGAGTTTCTGAAGGGGGCGGGTATTCCGCAAAACAGCTTTGAGTTAATTCCTGGTTTTTTCAGCGAGTCGTTGGCTGGATTTAATCTGCAGCCGTTGTTGGACAAAAAGTGCGCGGGCTTGTTCCCGCTTTTCGTCCACATTGATTGCGATCTATACGAGTCTGCTCAGCCCGTGTTCGAGTTTGTTTTCCCGTTACTACAAACGGGGACATGGCTTCTCCTCGACGACTATTGGTGCTTCCGCGGTTCCCCGAAGCATGGGGTGAGAAAAGCTTTCGATGAATGGGTGCGACTAAATGGAAGATGGGGAGTGTCAGACTACGGAAACTATGGCGGCTACGGGAAGGCATTTATCGTCCACGAGCTCTGAGGTGGTGCTTCCGCTTCTATTCATTACAGCGCATTACCAATAAAATAATTTCCAAGGTGAAAAAGATATCAATCTGCGGCATCAGCGGGGCTACTGACTTCCATTCTTTGTGGACCCTCCCTCAGTTCCCACTCACTGAACGCTTTGGAGCCTACCGCCGAGATCACAAAGACCTATCGTTTGATCAAGAGCTGGTCATCTCTTTGCCTACGGGCCACGTGCAACTCCGGTATCAGATGGACCCGGGTGTTCTTTATACTCCATCAGCATACTCTTTTCGCACTGGGGCGTCAGGAACTGCTCGCTCAAGCACCGCTTTTTTTTGCAATTTTTTACGATCCATCGCAAAGGAGAGAAAGTTTTTGTCCATGGTCGATATCGGCGGAAACGACCTGTTTCTAGCGAAAGAAATCTCCGATTGTGCAGCGACCCGCACCGTCATCGATCCAATTTGCAGTGATATCGATCAGCAAGTTGTCGACGGAATTCGAGTTATCGGGCGGTTTGTCGAGCAGGTTGATCTATCTTCCGACATCGAGAGACCTGATCTTGTTGTTTTTCGTCACACCCTTGAGCACATTGCCGAGCCTAGGAAGCTATTCGGGCAATTGTTCCAGCAGTGCTCGCCTGACTGTCTTTATGTGGCGGAGGTGCCTTGCTTTGAGAATCTCGTCGAGGCGATGCGCTTTGATGCAATTTTCCACCAGCACTTCCAATACTACGACTTGGCGGCCTTTCGTCACTTGCTTTGGGAGTGTGGCGGTGAGTATGTGGCCCACAGCTACAATCATCAGGGTTCGTGCGGCGGTGCTTTGCTTGTCGCATTTCGTCGCGCGACCGCCGTAGCAAGCAAGCCTGAAATCGATGTGGACGCGCGCATACACTGGATTGAAAAGAGAATCAGCGCTTACACTCAGCAAATGGCATTAATGGGACAATTGCTGAAGGAACTTCCACGCCCTGTCTACGGATATGGTGCTGGCCTGATGATGGCCACTTTGGCTTATCACCTAGGAACAGACTTTTCCGAACTCGATTGCGTCCTGGACGATGATCCAAGCCGCGACGGATGGGAATATGAAAACGTCCACGTAACCGTCCGTCATCCCTCGTCAGTCGATCTTCAGCCAAATAGCTCTTACGTTATTACGTCTTTGGAAAATGTCCGGCCGATCGCACGACGCATTGTTGGACTTCAACCTCGACGTGTTCTCCAACCGCTCCTTGCTTAAGCTCCCTCTCTTACAAATCTGTGCAATTTGTGTCGGGTACCAACAGCGAACTTTGCTGGGGGGGTGTGAATAACTGATGAACTCTTTCAGCGTTATCATTCCCGCATTAAACGAGGAAGCCAATATCGACTCTGCAGTACGAAGCGTTATTAAAGCAGTGTCCGGGCTTGTGGCGGATTACGAAATTATTGTAGTCGATGATGGGAGCAGCGACGAAACGGGGAAAATCGCTGCTCGATTGGCACACGAACTGCCTAATTTAACGGTTGTTCATAACAGCGTGAATATGGGCGTTGGCCACAGTTTGCTAAGAGGGTTTCGGGTTGCTTCGAAGCAGTTTGTTACGTGTTTTCCCGGAGACAATGACATGGCCTGGCAGTCCCTAAGAAATATTCTGGCTGCAGGTGGAAATACGGACCTCGTTATTTCGTATATTGCGGACAACAGACATCGATCACTAGTGCGGAGATTGCTTTCATCGTCTTTTGTCGGACTGCTTAACGTGGTGTTTGCTCTCCGCTTAAAATATTATAATGGCCCTTTTGTTTTTCCGCGGCATAAGCTGGTCAACCTCGACGTAAAGTCGGACGGGCTGGGCATCATCTCAGAATGCATTGTCAAGTTGATTAAGGCGGAGGGATGCACATATACGCAGGTGCCTTTCGAGCACATTGGGCGAAAAGCGGGCAAATCAACGGCTCTTTCGCGTAAAAGCATCGCAAGTGTGATGCGCAGTCTCATGCTTCTTGTTGTTGATATTTATATGAAACCGAAAAGGACACATGGGTCAGACGCCGATCGGGCTTCTCGATCAACACGATCGCCTTGAGGTGAGTCTCCTGTCGCCCTTTGCCTAGCGTAGCATCTTTCCGAAAGTAGATATTCACTGAATATGCGTGTTTTGCTCTGGGGATTAGGGCTGCCTTTCGCAGTTATGCTGCTACAGATAGTCATGTGGCGTATTCGGCGTCCGTCTGAGGATATTAGGATTCTGGCGTGGATTCTTTTTTCGGCTTTAGTGTTTTTTATCGTGCTCAGCATATTCCCTGGTGCAGTCGAGACATTTTCACTTCCAGTCGGGTGGGCTTCAGTTGCGTACGCCGCAACGTTGTCAGCCGCTGTGTCTGTTCTCTACCTCATCACCTACTTTGGTTTAGAAGAAAAGAGCCCATCCGCATTGATTGTGATAGCCGCAGAGCAGAGTCGCGGGGGGCTCCGCTTCGAGGAGGTGTGCGGGTTGTTTTCGGACCACGAATTTATCTTTAAGCGAGTAGAGGGGATGGTCGCTGGCGGGCAAATGTGCGTGGACGAAAAAGGCATACGCCTGACATCGAAGGGCCGTTTGTTCATGGAGGCGTTTGTTTTGCCGCGCCGAATCATGGGGCTGAAGCACTGGGGAGGATGATGTCGCCGACTGATCTTGGTCTGCACGCGATCGTTCTGATTGCTGCACTGGCCTTTACATCCTTGGTCCAATTGATGTCCGTCCGCCTAAGCGGCGGAAAGATTGGCGTTGTCCTGTCTCTCTTCGTCGGTTTTGCCGGCGGCCTGATTGTTCTGATCTTGGGGGAGGCGGCCATCGCGACACGTGCGCAGAGTGCGGTCCTCGATAATCTGGCGGTAGGCCTCGCCAACTTGATCCTCTTCGTCTGTTGCTGGTATTTTTACTTTCACTTCATCAACATAGGAGAAGCTTCGCTGCGCATCAGGGTCTTGCGCGAGGTCGAGAGGATCGAGGTAAGACCTGTGGAGCATCTGCTCGAGGCCTACAATGTGCGCACAGTGGTGGAGACGCGTGTCCAGCGGTTGCTCTCGGACGGTCAGTTGGTGCGCCAGGGCGACCTTTTGGCTCCGGGTAAACCTCGCATGATTCTCGTCTCAAAAGCTTTCGCACTGCTCCGCTTGCTGTTACTGGGGAGGGCTGCCATCTCGGCGGACGACACTTAAAATGGCTTCACGCGACGAAAAAAACAGACCTCTCCCGGACCGAGGCGGTCACCGGCCCTTTGTCTTGCTGTGCACCATCGTCGGTCTGCTCACTCTCGTCCTCGGATGGGGATGGCTGCGGCAAGCGCCGTCGCAAGAGGAGCTCTACAGTGTCTCCGGACGCTTTGTTAATGAGTTTAAGACCCTCTTCCTCAGCGGAGGCGGCTTCTCTTGGTGGTCGACCAGTTTCATGCAGGGCACCTCTTCGGCCTATTATTTCGTTGCCGCCGTGGTCTTTTTCCTGGCCGCTTTGCTGGAACAGCTCTTCGGGGGCGCAGCGGGCCTCAAGATTCTCGGGTTGCTTACCATTCCCGCCTCGGCTCTGGGAGCTTACGCATTCGTGCGTAAGCTGACCGGAAACAGCTGGACGGGGCTGATTGCGGGTCTGCTCTACGCGGTGAATGCCCAGATTTTGGTGCGTGTCGCCAACTTCGAGCACGTGGCCAGCGCCGTGGCTTACGTTTTCGTGCCGCTGATCTTGTTGGGCTTTTTGAAAGTGGCGGAGGAGGGATCATGGCGGGCGTCCGCGTTGCTCGCCTTGGTGTGGTCTGCGCTCATGCTCACCTACTCCAAGCTAGCCTTCATGTTTTTGCCCTTCGCCTTGGTATTTTTTATCTGGCTGATGCGGGATCAGCCCTCTCGGCGCACGGCTCTGGTCCGGGGAACACTGGTCGCCATGGGACTTGTCTTCGTCATGTCTACCGTGCTGCTCCTCCCCCTGCGCCGGGAATACCAGTGGGTGGCCGCTTTTTCTTTCGACAACTTCGCCGGTTGGCAGCAGGCCTTCTCGATCAAGAATTTCATCTCGGTGCTCGACCGCGCCAACGGATTGCTCGCCCAGATGCGTCCGGATTTCATCGCCGACCGCGGGCAGTTTTACTTGGGGCTGGTCACTCTTTTTGCCGTGGGTGCGGTGTTTTGGTGGTCGCGCAAGCATTCGGAATGGCTGGCCTCGCGCCACGGCGTGCTGCTCCGCCTATTCGTCGGAATGACGTTACTCGCGTTGTGGTTCGCCCAGGGACCGTTCTCGGTCTTCACCGGTGTGCAGGAGTTTCTCAAGGGCTCGCCGAAAGCACCGGACTGGATCGCGGCGTTGATGTGGCTCATGACATGCATACCGCCGTTCCTCATTTATGCGATCTTGCCGGCGGGTCCGCGTCGGGGGATCTGGGCCACGGTTCTTATCCTGATTTACCTGTTCGTCCCCGGTTTTCTTCTTTTGGAGAAGTTGCCGATGTATCGCGATATGCGGGCACCATGGGGATTTTGGGAGGTCGGGTTCTTTTCGGCGGCTGTGGCCGGGGCCATTGCCCTGCAGCAATTGTTCGATGCGCTGATCGAGAAACGCGACCGATTGGTGGTGGCTGGGCTGCTCGGAGTGATTCTGCTGTTGGATTCGTCGGCCTATTTTTCGAAATTTTTTGCTCCCGGCGTGCCGGCGCAGACGTTTGCCGATTTCGATCGTTCGCAGGGCTATCTCAAGACCTCGCTCATCGAGGGCCGGGTCTATCCTATGTCTGGTCGGTATTTTTACCTGCGAACGCCGATGCAATCAGGCCGGGGACTGAATAGCGAAGCCTCCCAAAGCCATTTCCAGCTGCGCGGTGTGAGGGCGCTGGTTAATGGGGCGAATTCGTCGCCGGGGGCCATGCAGACCTACATGCGGGTGGCGGGGATTTCGCATGTGCTGCTCGATAAGAAGGATCCGTTCACGCCACCGGAGATTCAGAACGCCTTCGCCCAAGCTTATCCGACGGGGTTCGACTCGGAGTTCATCCGGGTGCTGGAGAACAAGGACTCGCTGGCGCCGGCCTTTGTTGCGCGGGAATACATTGCGATGGACCCGGACACGGAGGCCTTGGCGCCAGCCTTTGTTGATGCAGCAGGACGCATCAATGCGGTTCCGCTCGAACTCGGACCGAACGAACGCAATTTTCCGTTCCTCGCCGGCACGGGGTCGACCCAAAACGGAATCCAAATTGCCCAGAAATACGCGCAGGGTCCGGGCGCTCCGTTCCAGCGCGTGTCCTTCAGTACGCCCCGGAAAGATCCGTCCAGGATGTCCTTCGATCCCTTCGGAACGCGCGAAGGATGGCTGGTGGTCACCGAAGCATGGCACCCGGATTGGCGTGCCTACTCCGACGGTACGCAGATTCCGATTTTCAGAGCCTTCGGCGGACTGATGGCCGTGCCGCTCGGGCGGACCAATGGCCCGATCGAATTCGTCTTCTCGCCTCCGCGCTGGTATGACCTCGCCGTTTGGATTTCCGGCCTTTCTTGGGCTGGTGTGCTTGGCATGTTGATCATCATGCCCCTGCCTTTTATTCCCAAGCGGTGGAAGGACTGGTGGACCGGAGCGAACAAGCAGGCTCCGCTGATCACTCCGCCGGCCGGGACTGTTGATAAGGTGGTGGTGGTTATTCCGACCTACAACGAGCGCGAGTCGATCAACAAGGCAATTGACTTGGTCCTTGGCCTCCCGCGTCAGGCGGATGTTCTGGTCGTTGATGACGGATCGCCGGACGGCACAGCGGGCGTGGTTCGCGCCCGCCCTGAGTTCAACAAGCGCATTTTCTTGCTCGAGGGAAAAGGCAAAGCCGGTCTCGGTACTGCTTACCGACGTGGATTCGAGTGGGCGGTCAAAAGCGGGTACCAGGCGGCGGTCGAGATGGACGCCGATCTCTCGCATGACCCAGCAGACATTCCCAAGCTGCTCCAAGCGCTGGAACAGGGTGCGCACGTCGCCGTCGGTTCGCGGTATCTCGGCGGCATCTCGGTGCTGAATTGGCCGCAGAGCCGGCTCTTCATTAGCACATTCGGCGGCTTCTATGTGCGCACGCTAACGGCGCTGCCGATGAGCGATCCGACGAGCGGGTTCAAGGCCATCCGAGCCGACGTCCTGCGCGATCTGAATTGGGACAAAGTCCAAGCCGAAGGCTACGCCTTCCAGATCGAACTGCACCACACCGCGTGGAAGCAGGGCTACACGATTAAAGAAGTCCCCATCGTCTTCACCGAGCGCAGGGAAGGGGACTCGAAGATGTCCACTGCCATATCCCTCGAGGCAGCGTGGCGTGTGCTTCGTTTGGCGGCGGTAAGCTGAGGAGTAGTTGAGAGTTGAGGGCACAGATCTGTCCAGCTGCAATCCGCCACAATGCACTTTAAACAAAGCGTTGTTGATGTCGTTGGCGCGTTGAACGCCGCGGAGATTCGCTACCTAATCGTTGGT
>Ga0247832_1006426_pt1 | contig 12881 bp, 12 predicted proteins | sample LaCruzMarch2015__10_FD_192407 | JGI IMG/M metagenome (GOLD analysis project Ga0247832, IMG submission 192407) | Freshwater microbial communities from meromictic Lake La Cruz, Castile-La Mancha, Spain - LaCruzMarch2015_4m | ecosystem: Environmental > Aquatic > Freshwater > Lake | place: Spain... | reverse complement strand
TCACCGAAAGAACGGAAATCGTGGAAGCCCTGGAGCATGGCGGCTGCTTTGCGCATATCGGCCAAATTGAGCGGATCGCGCACCCACCACACGTATTTTTTGCCAAAAGCATCGCGGCGTTTGGAAATCTGGTACACATAATGCCGGGATTGGGCATCGTAGCGGGCGTGAAACTTCGGATTGGCCTTTTCCGCTTTCAAGATATTGATGTCGTGTGGGAGCACGTCGTTCATGCGCATTTGCAGTTGTTCGGGCGAAACACCCTCCACGGGCACCTCCAGGTGGGCCACTTGTCCGCGTGCGTGTACGCCTGCGTCCGTGCGACCAGCGCCGTAAAGTTCCATTTGCAGGGAATTGAACACTTTAAAGGTGGCCTGCATGAGTTCGCCTTGTACCGTACGGTCTTCTTTTTGTACTTGCCAGCCGGCGTAACGGGAGCCGTCGTATTCTATCGTGAGTTTGTAGCGCATTCTGTTCAAAATGAAGCACAAAGGAACGATAAAGTGTCGGGATATGCGCGTATTAATCATGATTTTGTTTGGCGGTTTGGTGCGCTCGTAGTACCTTTGCAGTCCTTTTGGAAAAAAGGGTATTTTTTAACTAAAAAATTGTCTAACAATATGTTCGCAATTGTTTCCATCGCCGGTCAACAATTTAAAGTTGAGGAAGGTCAGCAGATCTTCGTCCACCGGCTGGCAGCACAGGAAGGAGACGCGCTCTCTTTCGATGCCGTGCATCTCATCGAGCATGACGGTAACGTCAACATCGGTGCTCCTTATGTTGGCGGTGCCAGCATCAGTGCCAGTGTGCTCAGTCACGTTCAAGGTGATAAAATTGTAGTATTTCATAAGAAACGCCGTAAAGGTCACCGCAAGAAAAACGGTCACCGTCAGCAATTCACTAAAATCCAGATTGACGCGATCAAAGGCTAAGATTTGGTAAAGTGGCAAGTTGTGTTGAAGCGCTTTCTACTTTTAATATTCACAATCAATCATTCACTCATTCATCCTTGTTTTGAGTCATGGCACATAAAAAAGGTGTAGGTAGTACAGATAACGGCCGGGACAGTAAAAGTAAACGTCTTGGTGTAAAATTGTTCGGCGGCGAAATCGCGAAAGCCGGCAATATTCTTGTTCGTCAGCGTGGAACCCGTTTCCATCCGGGCGAAAACGTGTACATGGGACGTGACCACACGTTGCATGCATACATTGACGGTGTGGTTACCTTCCGCAAAACGAAGAACGACCGCAGTTATGTAAACGTATTGCCGCTTGAAATGGTGGCACCTGCGCAAGTACCAACCCAGGCGGGCACCCAAACGGGCAACGAAACCAAAGCACCAGTTGCAGAACCAGCGGCTAAACCAGCGAAAGCGCCAAAAGCGCCTGCTGCGGAAGTAAAAGCGGAAGTTGCTGCCCCTGTTGTAGCGGAAACACCAGAAACGGTTGCTGAAGTTGCTGCACCAGTTGCAGAAGAGCCAAAAGCAAAGGCTGCTGCTAAAAAAGCACCGAAGCCCGACGATTTGAAAATCGTGGAAGGTATCGGTCCGAAAATTGAAACCCTGTTGAAAGAAGGTGGTATCCAGAACTGGGACGATCTTGCTGCGGCGGATTTGGATAAATTGAAAGAAATTCTGGATGCTGCCGGTTCACGGTATCAGATCCACGACCCGAGCACCTGGGCTGCTCAAGCTAAATTTGCTGCGGATGGCAAATGGGAAGAGCTGAAAGAATACCAGGAAATGCTGATGGGCGGCCGGGATGTAACAGAATAACAATATATTTGGAGGGCAAGTGTTGGAAATTTGATTTGCAGTTTCCTACATTTGCCCATTGTTTGTTTCGAAATAAGAAGTTTTTGTTTTCATAGCTTAATTTTTAGTTGTTGCCCCGGCTGTAATTAGTCGGGGTTTTTTATCGGGGGGAGTTTTTTTATTCCTCATCCTCCCATCTATACACGCCAAAATTATCTGACTGTAGTGTTTCCGATACCTCCTCCTTGTCAAATTCGGTAGGATCAAATTCATCGCCCAGCCAATCCGTCATTTCTTCGTGTTCTTCATGGGATGGGTCGGACATAATTTCCAGCAAGGCTTGATAGCCCCCAATGCCGCCACAGTCCTCTGGCGGACAGGCGTTTTCTCCGGCAATACAGACAGGATATAGCCGATTGGGTTCTTTGGGCAGCACTTTTTCCAATATAATATGGTGTTCCCAGCCATCCCCGAAATCATATAAGTAGGATATGCGGTCGTTTTCCGCTTTTAGCAAGGTGTTTAACGTGATCTCGTTGTAATTTTCATAATCCAGATCTTCCAACAGGATGGGATCGCCATAAACCTGACCATTCCATTCAAATTGATGCAGGTGGGAATTGGTCCAACCCATGGTGGTTTGGATGATTTTGTGCAAATCTGGCATCAAAACGGTGCTTTCGACCAAAAATCTTCTCCAGATGGGCGGCTTGGCGTCGTTTAGGGATATTTTTAGTTGGTAGATGTTCATGGAAAGGCTTGATTTGGTTGATGGATATAGGTTACAAATGTAAAATATTTGGGGGGGAATGAGGGTTCGCGCGTGTTTTTTAAATGCGTTGAATAATATTTTTTATTTGTTTACAATTGTACTTACATTCGTCCAGCATTAAATTATATAGAGTAAGATATGACTAACGAAAAAGAATATGGACACAAACATCGCCTGATTCGGATTTTTCGAGCCATTGTAGAACGTCCGTTTGGATATACCAAACAACAATTGGCGAGCCAATATGCTGTACACAAAGATACCATCTCCAACGACTTTGATGTTTTCCGGACCGCAGGCTTTGAACTAGATCGGGATGAAAAAGACCGCTACGCCTTTATTGTAGACAGGCCTATGCAAAAAGTGCAGCGATTGCTTTATTTCTCTGAAGAAGAACGCACACTTTTACATGCAGCCATCGATAATCTGCAAGCCACACCCGAAAAGCAGTTGCGCCTGAAACAAAAACTACATGCCCTGTATGATTACAGTAAGTTGGGCTTAACCAACCTGCGCAAACCTTATTTGAATAAGGTTGATCTACTTGAGCAGGCGCAAAAAGAGAAAAAACAGGTCATTTTAAAGGATTATCGCTCTTCGAACAGCAATACAGTGACAGATCGGAAAGTGGAACCTTTTCATATCAATCCGGCAGAAGATACGCTGCAAAGTTTTGATGTAGACAAACGTATTCCCCGACATTTTCGGATTTCCCGCATCGCGCGTGTACAAGTGCTTGATACGCCCTGGCAATTTGAAGGCTCACATAATATCTTGCGTACCGATCCATTCCGCATTGTAGATAATAATCAGGTAAATGTGCATTTGCGGCTGAGCGTTGGAGCCTTTAATGAAATGGTTGAGCGCTATCCCACTACTCGGTCCTATATAGAAGAAACGGGAGACTCCAATTTTTTCGATTTCCAGTGTATGGTGAATCACCATTTTTACGGGTTAAGTAACTTTATTTTAGGGTTTTATCATTTGCAAATTGAGGTTTTAGCACCTGAAGAACTGCGCATACACTTGCAATCGGAAGTTGACAACATGAAATTTTAAAAATAATTGGCTTATTAAGGGGGGGGTATTGAAGTGGCTTCGGTAGGTGGGGGTAGACCTTTGTGGCGTTCAATGAATTTAACACCTGAGTTAAGGTACTTTAGTGCAAAACATGCACCATTTTAAGCATCATTGATCTCTTTAAAATAACGAACAATATCATGCGAATTTACTTAAAATTATCTGCTAACCGGACGCTGGTTGACTTTAATTACCAAGTCAAATTAGTAGGGGCCTTACACAAATGGCTGGGTCCCAATCAACTACACGGGCAAAAACGCGCCCTGTACTCCATGTCATGGTTGAGTGGCGGCAAATCTGCGGCCGAAGTGGGACTTAATTTCCAGTATGGAGCGGAATGGTTCATCAGCGCTCACAATACTGATTTTATCAAACAGATTGTCAGTGGAATACTTGATGATCCTTCCGTAGCCTATGGAATGAAAGTACAGGATATTTCCTTGAGCGAAACTCCTCATTTTGAAGGCGAAACCCGCTTTCTGCTGGGTAGTCCGGTTTTGGTTAAGTTCGATACGGAGGGAAAGCAACACCATTTTACTTTCCATGAGACTGAGGCTGATACCCTGCTTACGAAAACGCTTTGTCAAAAGTTGTCTCAGGCTAATCTTTCATCAGATGGAGTTAGTGTGCACTTTGATCGTCAAAGTCAAAGAGCCAAAACAAAAGTTGCTACCTACAGAGCTATTCGAAACAAAGTCAATTACTGTCCAGTCATCATTACTGGATCTCCCGAACAACTTGGTTTTGCTTGGAATGTAGGTGTTGGTCAGTCTACTGGTATTGGATTCGGTTCACTTATTTAAACTATCTCATCATGATTTATATCGTTGAATACAACGGCCCCTTTGGTTTTATTAAGCCTTGGACAGCAGTACGCGATTCGGAAACCTTTAGTCAACAATTTTTAACCCCCTCTATTATTGAAGGAATGGAGAAAAAACTTTTCCCCGAACTTTTAGATGATAATGGAGGTATAATCCGCAAAATATGTCGTCATCGAATTAGTTATCGGGGCATAAGCAGCCAGCAAGAACGCACCTGGTCAAAAGGATGGGTTCAAAAAACCAAAGACAAAAAGAAGTATAGGTTACCTGAACGCTCCATTATTCTGCGAGGAATATTATTGGAACCAAGATTACACTTGGCTTTTGAAAACGAAGCAGATGCAGTTAGAGCCTCTATGCAATCGATTTGCCTTTGCCGGAATGAAGATTTATTACTTCCAGAGGCTGATATTCGACAAATTTCTATGGATGAATTTGAATCTGATATTATTCCAGGATTTGAATTGATATTCCGTCCAGAAGGACAAGGATTCAAAGTTGGACATAATCGTTTTTCTCAGGGTACGTCAATGTTCGGTGAATTGCGGATTTATGGTCAACCTATTCGGGAAACGCCAAACTTGTAGGTATGGGAAACTCAGAATTATTGGCTAAAAGTACCGAAAACGGTGGCCTTACACTTTATGAACATACATCGCATGTTGTTGAGGCAATCGAACATTTTGCTCGCGCACTGGGGCAAGACATTGCGCTTGCACGCAAGGGTGCTATCCTGCACGATTTGGGTAAAGCACATCCACATTTTCAACATAAAATTCGGAATATTAACACACCTCAAACAGACTATGAACGAGAGCGCCAACAGGCACACCGCCATGAACTTTCTTCTTTAGGCTTTCTGCCGCTTTTTCCTAAAGAGGACTGGGATGGACTTATTGATTTAGTTGTAGCGCATCACAAGTCGATCGAAAAAGATTCTAAAGAACGCGGCATTTTAGACCTCAAAAACAATGACAGGGCTTTCATTGATTTTCATTTGCAAAATTGGGAACTATGGTCGGGTCCAGCAATAGAAATCGTTGCTCGTTTTGGATTGCCTACACGCACCATTGTTCCAGAAGAAGCCAGGGCTGCATTTGAGTACGCCATTGTATATTGTGAAAGAAAGCCTAAGGGTTGGTCTCCTCTCAAAGGGTTGTTGCGTGGTGCAGATCACTTTGGATCGGCGTTTACGCATCAAACTAAATCACTTCTCGAACGCACATTCCACAAGCCAAACCTTCAATGGTTTCATGCAGAAAGTCGAAAAAGCCCCCTTTATCCACTTTCTCAAATTAATACCGACGATGAGCGTTCGCACACGCTTGTAGTTGCCCCAACTGGTGCAGGAAAAACCGATTTTCTCATGCGGCGTTGTAGAGGAAGAATATTTTATACCCTACCGTTCCAGGCATCCATTAATGCCATGTTTGAACGGTTTAAAAGTGCTATACCGGAAGCGGATATAAGGCTACTCCATGCCACTTCCCGACTAAAAGCAGGTCACAACTATGTAGAACAAACCCTTCAGCCACTAATCGGCGCATCAGTAAAGGTGTTAACACCGCATCAAATAGCTTCTATTATTTTCGGTACCTCGGGCTATGAAACTGTAATGCTTGATTTACAAGGCACTGATGTAATTTTAGATGAAATACATACCTATTCAGATTGGTCTGGTGCGATGGTGCGGGAAATTGTACGTGCACTCCTACGTTTAAAGTGTCGTATTCATATTGGCACCGCCACAATTCCTTCAGTGCTTTACAAACAGATACTAGTATTACTTGGCGGCCCGGAATCTGTTTATGAAGTAAAACTGCCAGATGTACAATTGGATTCTTTCAATCGACACCTTATATATAAGGAACCAAACGACCCTTTACGATTTGAGGCAATCTTGGTTAAGGCTGTAGACGCCCAAGAACGGGTGTTGTTGGTACATAACACTGTACAGGCCGCACAAGAAAGTTATGCTCGATGGAAAGATCGTTTTCCAAGCATTCCGATTATGCTAATTCATAGCCGTTTCCGCCGAAAAGATCGCATCCGGTTAGAAACTGCTCTTAAAGAAGATTTTGATAACCGTTCCAAACCTGAATATGGCCCCTGTTTAGTAGTGTCCACTCAGGTTGTTGAAGTAAGCCTTGATATAAGTTTCGACCGAATGATTACAGAATGTGCGCCACTTGATGCCCTTATTCAGCGTTTCGGACGTGTCAATCGTGCGCGAAACAATGCAACTATAGGTCGGTACAAACCAGTGCATGTTCTAGCGCCAAATGATAATGCCTTGCCTTACAAAGCGCCAATCTTACGCGAAAGTTACCGGCAGCTACCCGATGGTGCTCTACTTGAAGAGCGAACTGTTCAGGCCCGTATTGATACTGTGTACCCCGAAATTGAAACCAAAGAAATAGACATGCATTTGATTTTCAAAGATGGCCAATTCATTATAAAAGAGCTAACACACCGAGGTAAGTCAATCATCGTAGAAGCCCTCGAAATTGAGTCGGCCACTTGTATTCTAGCGTCCGACCGGGCCGCTTATGAAGCAGGCAATTGGGAAACTCGGCAGGAGGTTGACATTCCGGTTGCTTATTCTTCTATTAAGCGCAAGGCTTCTAAATACGTTCAACTACAGGTAGGCTCCTGGCCTTTTGTTATACCTCAGTCCGAATTAGAACACATTGAACTTGGCCTGATTCTTCACGAACCAAATAAATATTTATAAACCATGTACACAAGTTATATTGGAAAAAAGTTTTTGGATGCCTGGAATAGTCGCGAAGGTCGTAACCTGACAGCCCGGACTTTTTTTGACGAGATTATGTTTCCAGTGTTTTTTAATTCTGAGAAACATTTACTCCATGTGAGTAATTCTCCATTCTTCCAAAGTTTGTCTGCAAAAGACATTGAGTCTGGGGTTCCTGAACCTGAAATTCGTAGAGCGAACTTACACAATAATATTAAAAATAAAAAGCCAAACGCCTCTATTTACGTTGGATATGGGGCCGAGGAATCTACAGCAACTACTTCTGGTCAATTAACCAATATGCCTGGAGAAATTTCAGAGGATGATATGTATGCATCCTGGATTGGCGAATCTTTGGCTTGTGGCGTTGGTGGTGGTTTTTATTTACTTTTTGATGATACTAGTATCCTATTCCAGTGTTTTGATGGTTGGAGCATTTACCGCACATTTTTAACACAAACACCAAAGGTAAAAGACCGCCAGATTGAAACATGGAATGGTCAATGGCTTAATCACCGCTTAAATGGTGGTGATGTATTAGACTTCAACCCGGAAACAGAGGAGCGAAATGATCCCAAAAAAGGAAAAATTCATGCAATTCCAGGGATAAGCTGGTCGCGGTTAGTTCTTGCACTGTCTAAAAGTTATTCTAGCCAAGACATGACTATGTATGTATACAACTTATCCTCAACCAATACCACGCTCGGTTTTATCAACGTGAAGATCCATGAAATACGTACCCTTTTTGAGGCTCGCGATAAATATTTTATAGATCAGAAAAACTCAGTTTTATCAGACAACCAAATTGTTTTGCTGGAAGCACATTTCAAATTTTATCGAGCGTGCGAAATGGGGGCCTTAGGATTACGTGCACTTGAGCCATCTAAACTTCGTGATTATGCACCTCAGCGTGATCCAAAAAAAGCAAAAGATTTCAAAATCAACGATGAACAATCAAATAAACAATTTCACCTTTATAAACTCTGGATTTACGCTATGTTAAACAAGTCAGAACTACTTCAGCTATCGGGACAAATAGCGACCCTACTGCGTAATTACGAAACATCCTCGGCCGACCGCGGCAAATCAACTGCGAAGCAATTTTCTTCCGAGGTACGTAACGCCACTAACCTACGCATTTTTTTGGACAAATTAGCTGAGCTAATCGGGCATTATCCTGGTGCTGCAACACCTGAACTCCATACCCAAATTGAAAGTTTGGTTAAAATGCCTTCTGATCAATTTCCGCTCTTTGTTACACTAATTCGTTTCGAGTATAGTTTTCAAGAAGCTCAAAACCGGTCTTAATTCTTCACCTTATAAAACAATTTGATATGCAAAATACAAATTCACCTTTCATTTACCTGCGCGTACTGCGTCATGCCGACCACACCGTTTTTGGCGTCCAAGATGGTCAAAAGTTTTATTATGATCCACAATTTGGTACCCGAATGGCTTATTCAAGCGGGCAACAAGTAAAGCGAAGCATTATGGAAGCGCTCACAACCTTGCTTGGTGTACCACATGCCCCCATTACGTTCAATTGGGAAATTAACAATAAAGGTGAAGCGGAACAAAAGGAACCCCACTCCCCTTGCGACCCTTCTTTCCCAGACCAATTACTTGGAGGGTATATGAAGGCTGAAGCTGGTGATTTCACGATCAAACGTCGAAGCCCTTTATCTATCTCTGCTATGCGCCCCCTTCATCCCAAGTTAGGTGGACTTGAAAGTATTAAGGAAAACCTTACATTCGATCGCACCTCGCATCCGGAGGAACACCTTGTAAAGGTAAGCAGGCTTGTCAATAATAAACGAGAAGAAATGTCTTCAGAAGCACTTCAAGAGTGGCTCACTTCCAATAAGCGGACATTGCCTAACAGGAAGTGGATACCAGAACACACGCGTGCTTCAGGCCTTTTTGTATTTGATGTTGCCATTGATCTCCGAACTCTTTTCTGTGTATCACTAAATCGCCTTGAACCTGAGTTGCACCTCGATATGGAAACCAAACTCCGACAAACTGGTTGGAGTGAAGGTCGAAATGCCTTTGGAGCCTGCCTCATTTGTCCACTCGAAGAACGAACCAAAATCATCCCTGCATTGGCGCAGGCTTTGCTTAACTGGCGCATTACCAGCAACCAATCTCGCACTTTTAGCTTAATGGAAACCCTGGCCATTGCCATAAGCGACAACGCTAATCAAATAGCCTATGCCATTCGGGCGGATTTAAAAGAAGATAGCGGCGATCGTCAAGAAGCAGTTGCTAAACTCGATGAAACCGCTCGCGCCCAATTATTTATTACGCCAGCATGCAACGGTTATATAGTTGGAGCAGGTGGTTCTGTAGATGCCCTTGATCGCGCCGCTCAACACCTAATCAGTCAAATTGAAGCATTTACAATAGATCTTTGAGGTTAAGACATGGAAAATGCCGTTAGAATAACTGCCTCCCACATAACTTACTTGCTCATTTGCAAGCGTAAACTGTGGCTTTATGCTAAAGGCATGGAAATGGAACATTTTTCTGATCAAGTACTTGAAGGAAGGTTAATCCATCAATATGCTTACCCGCGTCGATCGCAAGAGTATGTTGAGGTTCAATTAGACGGTATTAAAATTGACTTTTTTGATGCGCGCGCCCGTGTTGTACACGAAACCAAACGCGGGCGCGCCATTGAGTCGGCTCATATTGCTCAGGTACAATATTACCTATACAAATTACATCAACATGGCATTACTGGGGCATCTGGACTGATTGAATATCCTGATCTACGCAAAACCCAAAAAGTATTACCGCTAGATGAAGACATGCTTTGTATCATATCGAACTGGGAAGTAGAAGTGAAGCAGATTATTGCGCTCCCTGATTGCCCTGTGGTTGACAAGAAGCCCTATTGTCGTCAGTGTGCTTTTCATGACCTTTGTTATATTACCGAACCATGAAGGATACCTATTATCTTTTTAACCCCGGGCGGCTCTCCCGGCAAGACAATACACTTCGTTTTACGCCTGTGGATGAAAAAGGTATCGCTCAGCCGCCTAAATTCATTCCTATTGAAGGCCTAGAAACGCTTTTCGTATTCGGCAGTCTTGACGCCAACAGTGCCCTTTACAATTACTTAGGCAAACACCGCGTTAGCGTTCATTTTTTTGATTACCATGAACACTACACTGGTTCTTTCCAGCCTAAGGAATACCTTCTTGCTGGAAAAATGCAGGTAGAGCAAACTCGGGTTTATCTCGATCCAACCCGTAGGTTGCATCTTGCAACTGGATTCGTTGATGGCGCAACGGCAAATATGGTCCGAAATCTCCGGTATTACAGCGGGCGCGGGCGCAACCTAGATGCCCATTTGCAATCGTTAGAGCAGTATCGGTTGGCATTTGCAGCCGTGCGAGATATACCGGCACTCATGGGTTTAGAAGGCAACTGCAGACAGACTTACTATCAAGCATTTGATGTCATTCTTAAGGAATTCATCTTTGAAAGCCGTATGAAGCAGCCACCGGGGAATGAACTAAACGCACTTATTTCCTTCGGCAACATGGTTTGTTATTCCCAAATCCTTGATACTATATATCATACTCAACTCAACCCCACCATTAGTTTCCTTCACGAACCGGGTGTACGTCGCTATTCATTAGCGTTGGATATCGCCGAGGTATTTAAGCCTATTCTGATAGATAGAACTATTTTTGCTTTAGTGAACAAAAAAGAGATACAATCTCGACATTTTGAGAATGGAATAAATGGTTGTTTTCTAAATAACGCGGGTAAACAAATTTTTCTTCGGGCTCTCGATGAGCGACTACAAGAAACTATTCATCACCGAATTCTAAACAAAAAAGTATCGTATAAATATTTGCTGCGGTTAGAGTGTTATAAGTTGGCAAAATACATTCTTCGCATGGAGCCTGAATACAAACCGTTCAAAATTTGGTGGTAAAGCATGTATGTTATTTTAGTATATGATATCGGGGAAAAACGTGTCGGCAAAATGCTTAAATTATGTAGGCGTTACTTAAATTGGATACAGAACTCCGTTTTTGAAGGTGAGCTAACAGAGGTTCAGCTTCGGGAGTTAGAAAAAGAAGCTCGGGAACTGATGCAAATTAAAGAAGATAGCTTGATTATCTTTCGCTGTTGGGATGCTTTCCGATTAGAGAAAAAAGTAATTGGAAAGGAAAAAAATGATCTGGATCATTTTTTATAAAAAGTCGTCGATATCCCACTATTTTTGCACAATTGATGGTCGACGACTTTTTTGCATTTTTATTGACTCTTTAACCATCTCAAATTATTGAAAATCAATAAAATACACATATTTATTGATCGACCTGTAATCGTACCGTTTGGAATTGAAACGTTGCCGTGTCGGCCTTCACAGGCGGCGCTTCAACCCTGTAATCGTACCGTTTGGAATTGAAACCTAACGGGCACAAACTGGATAACCGTAAGCAAATTTCCTGTAATCGTACCGTTTGGAATTGAAACTTGACGGTAACGGCGAAACGTCTGTGCACTGTTTTTCCTGTAATCGTACCGTTTGGAATTGAAACTTTTTTGGGCATTGTAACTGAGGTATTCAACACAGGCCTGTAATCGTACCGTTTGGAATTGAAACCTTTTGTCGAAGAGGTGAAAAAGCGCGGACGCAAACCCTGTAATCGTACCGTTTGGAATTGAAACCAAACAGCAACGACGTTCGCAATTTGCAAGCAACAGCCTGTAATCGTACCGTTTGGAATTGAAACCTAACACCGAATATTCGATCAACGGCGAATGTGTGACCTGTAATCGTACCGTTTGGAATTGAAACTGAATCCATCGGCAGGCACTTTTTCGGTCACTGTGCCTGTAATCGTACCGTTTGGAATTGAAACTGCATGTTGGTGCGCGGCTTAGATTTTAGACTAAAGCCTGTAATCGTACCGTTTGGAATTGAAACCTCAATGGCGACTTAACAGGCAACAGCGAACGCGCCCTGTAATCGTACCGTTTGGAATTGAAACTTCCTGTGGTTGTTAGGGTAATGTTTGCGCCCTCTGCCTGTAATCGTACCGTTTGGAATTGAAACCGATTGAAGCCATCATGAAACCAAAAGATCATTGGGCCTGTAATCGTACCGTTTGGAATTGAAACTCAATCCCCCATAAATGCGCATGAAGTTGCAAAACGCCTGTAATCGTACCGTTTGGAATTGAAACTTTTTAGTGTTGACATTTTCGCGTTTTTTAGTTTTCCTGTAATCGTACCGTTTGGAATTGAAACTTCTACAATATCCAGTTGAAGCGGGCAAACGTGCTGCCTGTAATCGTACCGTTTGGAATTGAAACTAAATTCCTTTGCCGAAACGCCCGCTGCTTTTGCAACCTGTAATCGTACCGTTTGGAATTGAAACTAAGGTATGCGGTTTGCCTTTACCCCCGTTTCGATTCCTGTAATCGTACCGTTTGGAATTGAAACCCAATCGTGGTTGGCAGCGTGGTGCCTTTCAAATCGCCTGTAATCGTACCGTTTGGAATTGAAACTAAATTCACTGTTTATTGTGCGGTCGTCAATATCACCCTGTAATCGTACCGTTTGGAATTGAAACTAGAAAATACGATCCTTAACGTGAATGCAAGCAATACCTGTAATCGTACCGTTTGGAATTGAAACTGTTGCAGTAACGAGGCGCTGCCTGGTTTCACG
>Ga0247832_1006418_pt1 | contig 12888 bp, 11 predicted proteins | sample LaCruzMarch2015__10_FD_192407 | JGI IMG/M metagenome (GOLD analysis project Ga0247832, IMG submission 192407) | Freshwater microbial communities from meromictic Lake La Cruz, Castile-La Mancha, Spain - LaCruzMarch2015_4m | ecosystem: Environmental > Aquatic > Freshwater > Lake | place: Spain... | reverse complement strand
AGTAATTGACTTCACATTTTCAGCCTACACCTTAACTGCATTTACTTGTTTTCTTATCACTTTTATCATTGGTTTTTTATTGATGAAATACATCGTTTTTACTGAAAGTGGTCTAAAAGGAAGGGTGCAGCTTTTTAGATATGGTTTAAGTGCTTTAATTTCAGGAATAGTAAGCTGGGGTTTATTGAAAATGTTTATTGAAGTTTTTGATATTTTTCCTTCGATTGCTAATATTTTAGCTTCTTGTTTAGTTGTTTTGGTGAGTTATTTATTACAGCGAAAGTTTACATTTAAGTAATTGTCTCCTAGATTTACTTACTTTTACTCCGTAACTAAAAAATATCTTATGAAATTATCTATTATTTTTACTGCTGTTTTAAGCTTAATTGCACTCAGCAACACAACAATTGCCCAAACAGCTTTAGTTGATTTGGATTGCAGTTCAATCGAAGGTTTTCCAATTTTAACAAAAGCTCCAGCAGGTGTTAAGGCTGTTGAACAGTATGGTTCAGCTAAAATTTCTAATGGTACAAAATTCCAAGTGGAGTTAAATTCAGTTTTCTCATACAATATTGCAGCAGCAAAAAAAGAAATTGAAGCAAATGACATTAATAAACTTAAAAAATATGTTGTAGTTGAGCCTAATGGAATTATTTACCAAACAGAAGTTATGGGACAAATTCAATATCATTTCATGTATTTCTTAATTGGAGAAGAAGAGTCTTTTTACTTTCAAAATGTAAAAGGTTCAACTTATGATTTAGAATCAACGAAAATTATGTATGAAGCTGCTAAAGCAAGCAAAATTAAATAAGAAATAATTCTTCTATCACAAACCGATATTCTCAGGAGTATCGGTTTTTTTTTCAATTCTTTAAAAGAATTCAAGCAATAAAAAAACGCTACTCGAATTGAATAGCGTTTTTTTTTGATTAGTTTTTATCTCTCGTTGATTGCAACGTAATCTCTAGAAGTTTTACCAATGTAGATTTGACGAGGACGACCAATTGGTTCTTTATTCTCAGTCATTTCTTTCCATTGAGCAATCCATCCTGGAAGACGCCCTAAAGCAAACATAACTGTAAACATTTCAGTTGGAATTCCCAATGCTTTGTAGATAATACCTGAGTAGAAATCAACATTTGGATATAAATTTCGTGCTTTAAAATATTCATCTTCTAAAGCGTATTTTTCTAGTTTCTTAGCGATTTCTAATAATGGGTCATTTACGCCTAATTTTTCCAATACATCGTCGCAAGCAACTTTAATGATTTTAGCACGTGGATCGAAATTTTTGTAAACTCGATGTCCGAATCCCATTAAACGGAAAGGATCTTCTTTATCTTTTGCTTTTGCAACCCACTTGTCAACGTTTCCGCCATCATTATGAATTTGCTCTAACATTTCAATTACTTCTTGGTTTGCACCTCCATGAAGTGGACCCCATAAAGCAGAAATTCCAGCAGAAATAGTTGAATATAGATTTGCTTGAGAAGAACCAACAATTCTTACTGTTGAAGTTGAACAATTTTGTTCGTGATCAGCATGAAGAATTAATAATTTATTCAATGCACTTACAATTGTATGGTCGATTTGATAATCTTCCGTAGGCATTGCAAACATCATGTACATGAAGTTTTTACAGTAGTCAAACTCATTTCTTGGATACATAAATGGGTGACGCATTGAATTTTTGTATGCCCAAGCCGCTAAAGTTGGTAGTTTTGCTATCAAACGGTGAATTGTCAAATCTTTTGCTTCAGCGCTTCTATTTGGATCTAATGATTCAGGATAAAAAGTTGAAAGTGAAGATATCATAGATGAAAGAACACCCATTGGATGTGCTTTTGCAGGATAAGCTTCAAAAAACTGCTTCATATCCTCGTGAACAAGTGTATGTTTTTTTATGCTATCTTCAAATGATTTTAATTGATCATTTGTTGGTAATTCTCCATATATGAGAAGATATGCAACTTCAATGAACGAAGCTTTCTCCGCTAATTGCTCAATTGGATAACCTCTGTAATGTAAAATACCTTCTTCGCCATCTAAAAACGTAATTGCGCTTTTTGTAGCTCCTGTGTTTTTGTAACCTGTATCTAAAGTTACATAGCCCGATAAATCTCTTAATTTAGATATATCAATTGCTTTTTCGTTCTCAGTCCCAGTTATAACAGGTAGTTCGTAAACTTTACCATCTAACTCAATCTTTGCTATTTCACCCATAAGTGGTTTTTAATTTATTGTTTAAAAAATGTCGACACTAAAATTAACCAAAGAATTTGAATCTCAAACAAATCAATTCGATATTTTGTTTCGATTTACTTTTTTTATGATATTAAATCTAAAACAACAAATAAAAGAGAAATAAGTCGAAAAGAAAGTAATTTATCATAAAGCCTATGTTTATATAAAATAGTAAATTAGCCAATCAAATTAAAATGTAGATTATGCGTAAAATGATGATTGCTTTATCCTTATTGTTTTCAACTGGGATTTCAATAGCACAAAAAAACAAAGAAGTTAAACCAAACGCTCCAATTAATTGGTATTTAAAGGATCCAAAAAAAGATAAAGTATATGGTGTTGGTGCTGAAAAAGCGTATGAATTATTAAAAGGAAAAACGGCAAAAGAAGTTATTGTCGCAGTTATAGATAGTGGAGTTGAAACAGACCATCCTGATTTAAAGGATGTAATTTGGGTAAATAAAGGCGAGATTCCTAATAATGGTGTTGATGATGATAAAAATGGCTACATTGATGATGTGCACGGTTGGTCATTTTTAGGTGGAGCTGGTGGTGACGTTGATACTGAAGCTTTAGAATTGGCAAGAATGGTTCGTGCTGAAAAGAACTATTTTGCTGGTAAATCAGCTAGCGATGTTTCTGCATCGGATAAAGAACGTTACGATAAGTATGTTAAACTAAAAGCAGAACTAGAACAAGAAAATGCTAAAAACCAACAGCAATATCAAGGGGTGATGATGATGGCTGGATACATTAATAATGTAAAAGCTGCATCTAATGGTGTTTTTGATAAAAAAACAAACAAAGCCTATGTTCCAAAAGATGAAATGGAAACAAAAATCAAAAAAAGAATTGGTCCAATTATGCTGATTTATCCACCTGCAACTTTGGATAAAGAGATTAATAATGCAACAGAAACATTTGGAAATTTAATTAAAATGAATAATATGGATGTAGATAGTGTTCGTCGCTCTATTGTTGGTGACAATCCGCAAGATATGACAGAACGTTATTATGGCTGTAATCGTTATGAAGGTCCAGATGCTTTTCACGGAACTCACGTTGCTGGAATTATTGCAGCAACAAGAGGAAATGGAATTGGAATTGAGGGTGTTGCTTCAAACGTTAAGATTATAGTTGTTAGAGCAGTTCCAAATGGTGATGAACGCGATAAAGATGTGGCTAATGCAATTCGATATGCCGTTGACAATGGTGCGAAAGTGATTAATATGTCATTTGGAAAATATTACACTCCAAATAAACAAGTGGTTGACGAAGCAATTTTATATGCTAAAAGCAAAGACGTTTTATTGGTTCACGCTGCTGGAAATGATGCAAAAAATAAAGACCTTCAAGATTCTTACCCAACTAGAATTTTAAGTGACGGCTCTATTGCAACTAATTGGATTGAAGTGGGTGCAAGCAGTTCTTCTAAAAAAGGAAAAAAACTGATTGCTGAGTTTTCTAACTATGGTTCTAAAACAGTAGATGTTTTCGCTCCCGGTGTTGATATCTATTCTACAGTTCCAGATGCAAAATATGGAGATGCCTCAGGTACAAGTATGGCTTGTCCTGCAACTGCTGGTGTAGCTGCAATGATTCGTGGTTATTTCCCTGAGTTGACAGCTGCAGAAGTAAAAGAAATTTTGATGAAAACTTCAGTACCATATACAAAATCAATTTCAATTCCAGGTGCTGAAAAAGGAAAAGAACAAGGAACAATGAAAAATGTTTCCATTTCTGGCGGAATGGTAAATGCAGCTAGGGCAGTGGAATACTTGATGAAAAAATAAAAACAATAACAATTAACTTTAAAACGTCTGAGACATAAACTCAGGCGTTTTTTTTTTGTGAATTAGAAATTGTAATGAATTTTATTAAAACTGAAAAAGGTGGTAATAACCCGTAATAAAAAATGCCATCCGAAAACGAACAGCATATATTTTGGCGGAGAGTGAGGGATTATTTGATGAACCCTTAAGTGGGGTTTGGTTCCAAAACAAATGCTTCAATGCTGCGCATTTATGTCTTTTTTTATTTTAGTTTGATTTCTCAACTGAAAAAGTTGGCATCAACCTAAAACAATAAATGCCATTCGTAAAACGAACAGCATTTATTTTGGCGGAGAGTGAGGGATTCGAACCCCCGGAACCTCGCAGTTCAACAGTTTTCAAGACTGCCGCAATCGACCACTCTGCCAACTCTCCGCGACAAAAGTAGTAATACTTTGAATACTAGCAAGTCTAATCTTGAAAAAAAGGAAATAAATTTTCCAAATCAGAATCCTAAAACTGTGTAAATTCAATCTGACTATTTGAAAATGAGTTGTTTCTGAAAAATTAATTAGCTATGAACTTAATGTTAAAACCTCGATGATTATTTTTCTTTTTTTGCCAAAATTGACCAAATAATTGATAATAACAAAACACAGAGTACTATTAAAAGTGAAATAGAAGAAGAAAAATGATAAAAAGGAGCAATCAACATTTTTATTCCAATGAAAGTTAGAATAAACGCTAAGCCGTACTTTAATTTAGAAAACAAATCAATTGAATTGGCTAATAAAAAATACATTGATCTAAGTCCTAAAATTGCAAATATGTTTGAAGTGTAAAGAATAAAAGGATCATCAGGAGCAATGGCAAAAATCGCAGGAATTGAATCCACAGCAAAAATCAAATCTGTCGATTCAATAACAACCATTACCAAAAGTAGACGAGTAGCAAATCGTTTGGTTCCTCGACGAATAAAGAATTTGTCACCGTGATAATTTCTAGAAACAGGTATGATTTTACGAATAATTTTAGCTCCCAATCCTTTGTTATAATCTTTTTCCTCCTCCTCTTCGCCAGTCAATGCAGATTTAATTCCTGCATAAATTAGAAAGAATCCAAATAAAGTAAGGACTATGTTTGGTCGGAAAAACGTTTTAGTTGTAAAATCAGCATGTTCAGAACCAACATTACTTAAATTAAAATGCATCCCCATGAAATCAAAGGCTGGTAGATATGTCATGTTTATCAACTCAACTCCTGAGAAAATGAATATTGCTCTAAATATTAATGCGCCAATAATCCCCCAAATTAGGACTTTATGTTGTAATTTACCTTCTAGCTTAAAAAAGCCAAAAACAAGAATAAAAACAAATAAATTGTCTACTGAAAGTGCTTTTTCGATCCAATATGCTGATTGAAATTGAGCAAATTTTTCAAATCCAGCCTCCCAATAAATCAATCCACTAAATAACATAGAAAGTGAAATCCAAACTATCGTCCAAGTTGCAGCTTCTTTATTTGTCACAACATGGCTTTTTTTGTTTAATACGCCCAAATCTAAAACCAACATAAAGGTTATTAAAATGGCAAAAATTATAAGTAAGCTTGGGTTCGTCGAAAGAATATTATCCATTTTTTTTAATTGGAACAAAAATAGCTATTAAACAATAAAATTTGTACTATTCATTTTTTGTCTTTTATAAAATTATTCACAATTAAAAATTCTTGAGAAATTAATTTTGGTAAAATAAATTCATCCTTAATTCTAAAGTAGTAGTTTTGCACCACAAAAAAAAAATAAACAATGAGTATAGCTTTAGGAAACCACATTTTAGTTGAATTTATGAATTGCGACCCACACATCATGAACGATGTAGTTGCAATAGAACGTGACATGGTTGGTGCCGCTCAAAAAGCAGGAGCAACAGTGATTAATTCTACATTTCACCATTTTTCACCTTATGGAGTTTCTGGGGTTGTTGTAATTCAAGAAAGTCACTTAGCAATTCACACATGGCCAGAATACGGTTATGCAGCAGTTGATTTATTTACATGTGGTGAAATGGATGCTTGGATTTCTTTCGATTTCTTAAAGGAATGTTTCGGAGCGAAGTCCTACTCTGCAATAGAAATGAAAAGAGGTTCAGTTAATTTATTGACTAGAAATAATTTTGATATTTCAACAATGCGTCAAAAGGCAGCTGAATGGAGAAATCCTGAGTTTTACACAAGAAACGTTTGGTTTACAGATAAAGATGACGATCAAGCATTGTCTTTACGTTTCACTGGTGAAGTATTTTTTGATGTTCAATCTCCGTTTCAACGTGTTCGTATTTTAGAATCGTATAAATACGGTAAAATGTTAGCATTGGACGATATGGTTATGACAACAGAAGAGGATGAGTTTCATTACCATGAAATGATTTCACATCCTGCAATGTTTACATTAGAAAATGCAAAAAACATTTTAGTAATTGGTGGAGGAGATGGTGGAACAGTAAGAGAGATATTACGCCACGAGGGAGTTGAGAAAGTAACAATGGTTGAAATTGATGGAGCCGTTATTGATTCATGTAAAGAATTTTTACCAGGAATTGCTGCAGCTTTTGAAAATCCTAAATTGGAATTAATTGTTGATGATGGAATTGCTTTCTTGAAAAATGCAAAAGCAAATTCGTATGACTTAATTATTGTGGATGGTTCAGATCCAGTTGGTCCAGCAGAAGGGTTGTTCTCTGTTGAATTCTATACGAATTGCTACAATGCATTGAAAAATACAGGAATGTTAGTTGCACAAGGAGAATCACCAAAATTCAACGAAAAAGCATTTACAGAATTAAATAAAACATTACAACAAATTTTCGGGAAAGAAAATGCACCAGTTTCATTATTCTTTGTTCCGACTTATCCAACAGGAATGTGGAGTTTCCAATATGGAATTAAAGGTGATTTAAATCCAAAGAAAATTTCAAATACTGAAAAAATTCAAGAGTTTGTTGAATCAAAAAATTTAAGATATTATAATGATGAAGTTCACATTGGTAGTTTTGCGACACCTAATTTCGTTAAAAGTTTAATTAAATAGGGTTTTACCTTAGTTCAATATTTAAAGTCGAATTAGTTAATTACTAGATTTGACAATTAATAATTATTCAAATTTATGCAGATCACATCAAACAAAGTAGTTTCTTTAAAGTACAAACTTTCAAACCATCATTCAGGTGAGAAAATTGAAGAAACAAACGAAGAAAATCCTTTAGTTTTTTTATATGGCGTGGGTGGACTAATTCCAGAATTCGAAGATAATTTAGCAGGTAAAAAAGTAGGAGATTCATTTGACTTTCATATTATTGCATCTAACGCTTATGGAGATCATGATCCAGAACATATTACAATGATTCCTAGTAACGTTTTTCATGATGACAACGGTAACTTCGACAACGATATGTTTCAAGTTGGCGCAATGATTCCAATGAGCGACAGTGAAGGTAATCACATGCACGGTAAAATCATGGAAGTGGACGAAGAAAATGTAAAAATGGATTTTAATCATCCTTTAGCAGGAACAGATTTACATTTTCAAGGTGAGATTTTAGACATCAGAGAAGCTACTGAAGATGAATTAGCACATGGACATGTGCATGGTGAACACGGACACCAACATTAAATAAATTAAACTATCTGCTACTACATTTGTTTATTTATTTAATTTGTATAATTCACATCAATAATGGCTACGATTTTTGAAACACGGCTGATAGGAAATATTGGTAAGGATGCTGTCGTTAAGTTAATGGACAGAGGTATTCTTGCAATCAATTTTCCTGTTGCACACAATAAAAACTGGAAAGATAAACGAACCGGTGAACTAAAGACAAAAACAACTTGGGTAAGTTGTACGATTTGGAAAAAAGAAGGAGCAAACATGCGAATAGTTGATTTCTTAAACAGAGGTACACTCGTTGAAGTTATTGGAACTCCTTTTGCAAAAGCTTTTCAACAAGAAGATGGATTCATCAGAACAGAAATCAGAATGAATATTGCTCGAACAAATATACTTCGACCAGTAACAAAAGATGATACAATTCCAACAGAAATGATGATTGATGAATCAAATTTTGAAGTTTCCATAGAAGATTATTCGTTGGAAGAAACCGATTTTAGTTGATATACAATCAGTTATAAAAAAGAAAGAATTTTTTATAAATTTCTTTGCTAATTAATAATTATTTAAACTATATTTGCACTCGAATTTACAAAAAAAATTCCTCCTTAGCTCAGTTGGTTAGAGCATCTGACTGTTAATCAGAGGGTCTCAGGTTCAAGTCCTGAAGGGGGAGCTTCAAAATCAAAGGGTTACAGAAATGTAGCCTTTTTTGTTTTGTTGTTTTATTCAATTGAATAATTGAATTTATTAAATACCAAAAACATACAACTTTGAAAATCTTTTCTCTAAACAATCTTTGTATCTTTGGGAAAACAAAAAAAAATGAACGATTTTCAACTCGATTTTTCTGAAACTAGCACCGAAACTTGGAAAAGCCAAATCCTTAAAGAACTAAAGGACGATGCTTCAAAAATTGAATTTACTGATAAAATCGAAGAAATTTCGTTAGATATTACCCTTCCTGCTACCGAGGATTTTAATTCAGCAAGTAAAAATCCAACAAATGATTGGAAAGCGAGTGCATTTATTGAAGTCAATGATGAAAAATTAGCTAACAACCTTGCATTAAATTGCTTAATTCAAGGTTATAACGAATTGATTTTCAAGTTCAATTCAAATAGTATCGATTGGGAATTTTTACTCAAAGAAGTTTTAGTTGAGTATATTCATACACGTTTGGTTTGTAACAACGTTGAACAATTGACATCTTTTTTGACTAGTAGATTCGCATCAAAAATTCAGTATTTTTCTTTTGAAATTGATCCATTAGCAAGTCATTTTGAGGAATTTGAAGCAGAGTTAAAATCGCTAACCACGAATCGTGTGCTTAGTATTAATGGCTTTGAATGTCAACAAATTGGAGCGACTACCTGGCAAGAAATTGGCATTGTTTTATCAACAGCACATGAATTACTCAATCGTGGATTTAATCCGAATCAGCTTTCTTTGTCGATTGGAATTGGAAGTAACTACTTTTTAGAAATCGCTAAAGTTCGTGCTTTACGTTATTTATGGAACCAAATCACAACTGCTTACAATTCAGATAATTCAGTTGAAATTATTGCACACATTGGTTGGATAAATAAATCGTTAAAAGATCAACACACGAATTTGTTGCGTCAAACAACAGAAACAATGTCTGCTGCAGCTGGTGGCGCTGATGGTATTGCATTACATCCTTATGATCAATATGCATTAGAAGGAAGTTCGGAATTTGCGTATCGTATGGCTGCAAATATTTCCAATTTATTAAAAGAAGAAAGCTATTTTGATAAAGTTCAAGACCCGCTGAAAGGAAGTCGAATCATCGAAAACTTAACTCAACTAATTTCTGAAAAAGCGTGGAATTATTTTCTTGAATTGGATACCTTTAAAAGCTTAAATTCGATTGAAAAAATAACAAAAATTAAAAGTGACATTTCTTCAAAAAGAGTTGAACGCGAACAACTTTACCAAAAAAAACAAATCAAGTTAATTGGAATTAATTTATTCAACACTGAAAATCCAAATTGGCAAGAATGGAAAAAAGAGTTGAATTACTTAGAAATACCCTATTTGATTTACGAAGAAATAGATGTAAACCATTAAAATACAAGTAATTAACTTTTATTTAAAAACAATAATAAAAACGAAGAAGAATTTTTTCTCTTTGAAAATAAAATGAATTCACATAAAAAATCTGCTAAAAAAACGGCTTTTCTTAGTCTTGTTTCCAATGCTGTATTAGCTGTTGCCAAAGGCTTTACTGGTGTTTTAGGTCATTCAGATGCAATGATTGCGGATGCTATTGAATCAACAACTGATGTTTTTGCAAGTTTACTTGTACTTTTTGGGTTAAATTATTCGTCGAAACCTGCTGATGAAAATCATCCGTACGGTCATGGAAAAGCAGAAGCATTAGTGACTTTTGCGGTAGTTGGATTTCTGTTAATTTCTGCAACAATTATTGCTGTTGAAAGCATTCGAAATTTACAACAACCACAAGAAAAACCTGAAGTTTTCACCTTGTATGTACTTGGTGTGATTATTCTAATTAAAGAATTCTCCTACCGTTATGTGAAACAAAAAAGTATAGAAACCAAGTCCAGTTCATTACACGCTGACGCATGGCACCACCGTAGTGACGCTATTTCCTCTGTAATGGCTTTTATTGGAATTAACATCGCTTTATTTTTTGGAAAAGGCTATGAAAAAGCTGACGATTGGGCAGCATTGCTAGCTTCTGTTTTCATTGTTTACAATGCCTTTTTGATTTTCAGACCTGCACTTGGGGAAATTATGGACGAACATTTACACGATGATCTAATTGTTCAAGTCCGTAAGGAAGCAACAAAAGTTGAAGGTGTTTTGGATACTGAAAAATGTTTAGTTCGTAAAACAGGAATGGTTTATATCGTTGATTTGCATGTAGAAGTGGATGGTAAGTTAAGCGTTTTTGAAGGGCATGAAATTTCTCACCGATTGAAGGATTTTTTAATGTTACAACTTCCTGAAATTGCGGACGTTTTGATTCATGTTGAACCAAAAAGATATTTTAACGAATCTAACTAAAAATGTGTTTCAGTAATTCGTGCGCCGTAAAAAATATCGATTTAGCGAAAAAATACAAGAAAGAAATTCCCTTTCAATTTCCGGATACTCCCCTATTCTATGCTTCTGCTTTTAGTTTTCCCGAGTGGCGAATTATCACCCAAAAACCTGAGATAGAATTAATGAATTGGGGATTGGTTCCAAATTGGTTTAAAGGAGATATTTTTTCAGAAATCGCTGCAAAAACACCTAATGCACGAATTGAAACTATCGACTCAACTCCTTCCTTCAAAGGATTAATCAATCAGCAAAGATGTATAATTCCATCTACAGGTTACTTTGAATGGCAACATAAAGGAAAAAATAAACTTCCATTTTTTATATTTCCAAAATCACAAAAACTATTCTCAATGGCAGGATTATTTAGTGAATGGGTTCAACCAAAAACTAGGAAGAAAATGAGAACTTTTACATTATTAACTTGTGAAGCACATACTTTTTTAGCTGAAATTCACAATTCTAAGAAAAGAATGCCTTTTTTGCTCAAGGATTCTGCTGTTGAACATTGGCTTTCAACAACTGATTTTGACTTCAATAAAATTAGTTTGCTACCTGAAAATCATATTGATGCTCATTTAATTGAAAAACGAATTATTAATTCCCAAAATCCAAATAGAAAAGAAGTACAAGAATTCTATAAAGAAGATTTTATTCAAGGTTCTTTATTTTGAATTTAGCTATTACCTTTGGCACTTTAATTGTAAAAACAGCCTGATTTAAAACAGAACAGTGAAAAAAAACATTCTATTTCTATTCGTACTATTTTTTAGCTTAAGTTCATGCATCGAAATTTTGGATGATTTAACCATTCACGCAGACGGTTCAGGTACATTTCGTTACAATATCAATCTCAGTTCCAACAAAATTAAGGTAAATTCAATTTTAGCTTTAGATAGTTTAGATGGTGAAAAAGTTCCAAAAATTGAAGATATAAAAGAAAAAATACAAGAATTCATTATTACACTAGAAGCTCAAACTGGAATCTCGAATGTGAAAATTGAAGAAAATTACACTGACTTTATTTTTAAGTTTTCATGCGATTTCACAAACGTTCTTTTGCTACAAGAAGGAATTAAAACTACAATTAGTAGCATGGCGAAAGAAAAAAATGCTTCAGAATTAAACCATAATTGGATTACTTGGGATGGAACAAAATTAACTCGTTCAATTCCAGCAATTACATTGAATAAAGTAAAAGAACTCAAACAAAGTGATATCGATCAATTAAAACAAGGTTCTTATACCTCAATCTCTCGCTTCGATAAACCAGTTGAAAAATTCGGAAATCCAGCTGCAATTTTGTCAAAAAACAAACAAGCGGTGATGATCAAAACGGACACTTACAGTCTGAAGGAAAATCCTAACATTTTGGAAAATGTAATCTATTTATATTCCACAAAATACTAGGAATATTTTCGTAATTTCGCAAAATATTCATTCATAGATGTCCTTCATAAAACAACTTTTATTTTCTGGATTTTTACTTTTTTCTTTAAGTTCAAAAGCTCAAAATTCAGAAAATCTTATTCCAAAAGATGCCGTTACTGTATTCAGTATCAACAACATCAACCTTTTTCAAAAAATTTCACTTGACGAACTAATCAGCTACGATTTTATGTATGAAGTGCACCAGGAACTTTTCGATGGTTCAACAAGTGGTAGCACATTGAAAGATTCTGGGCTAGATTTCAATCAAAAGTTAAATGTTTTCTACGGAAAAGCACAAAAATCTGAAATTTCAGGTTTCTCTTTTGGCGTAAAAGATCAGCAAAAATTATTCACTGTCTTTGATGATTTCGATTTGATTGACAAAATGAGCACTGAAAAAACAAAGGTTTATGGTTCATTTTTTAATAATTTAATCATTCGTGAAAACAGCGCATTATTAATTCGCGTAGAACCAACAATGGACTACATTTCTGAAATGACCGATTCAATTTGGTACGCTCGTGGAAATGAAAGTCCTTTTGATTATTTCGGATACGACGAAGACGAACCTTCTATTTTAGATGAAAAAGTTTTTGGGGAAGAAGAAGAAATCATTGAAGAAGAAACGGAATTATTTCCAGATGCATCTGAAGATCCAAATGTTAAGAACTATTATGAATT
>Ga0247832_1006412_pt1 | contig 12903 bp, 13 predicted proteins | sample LaCruzMarch2015__10_FD_192407 | JGI IMG/M metagenome (GOLD analysis project Ga0247832, IMG submission 192407) | Freshwater microbial communities from meromictic Lake La Cruz, Castile-La Mancha, Spain - LaCruzMarch2015_4m | ecosystem: Environmental > Aquatic > Freshwater > Lake | place: Spain... | reverse complement strand
CGTCGACCACTTCGCGGTCGGTGCGAAGTCGCATGTCCCTGACGCAGAGATATCCAAACTTCGACCGGTCCCGCTTGAGGCCCAGTTCTCTGATCTGATCGCCTCGCACGAACTTCACGTAACCCTTGGTGGCCAGCACATGCAGACGATCCCGGATGCTGGTCTGGCCTCCGAGACTGCCCTTGTTCTCAAAGCTGGCCGCGAACTGGCTGAGCGTGAACATCTTCCCCTGTTCAGCCTGCTCACTGATCATGTGGACGATCACACCACCCTTTCGGTCTCGTTCAGCATCATGTTTTGCCCCCACATCTGCCCGCACCAGCCGCTCGTTCATGGGGTTGATTTCGGTCCATTCGCCCTTGACCTTGTCGACGATCTTGGGTGCCAGCGCCGGTCCGTTGCGCAGCTCGATCTCAAGCTTGCGCTGCGGGTTGTCCTCATCGGGGCGATGCAGGATCAGCCCGGAGGTGTAGAAGCCTCGCAGTGCGCTTGCCCCTGAAAGCGCCAGAAACGGGTCATCCTTGACCTGCTGCTTGCTGAGCTTCTTGGTGTGGTGTGCCAGGATCACGCCGCAGTCGGGATTGACGTAGTCGCGCAGGACTTCGACCCGGTCTTTCAGGAAGAACATCATCGCAGTGTTGTCGTTTTCGCCGCCGCCATCCGGTCCGCCGTCGAAGAGGTTGCGGATCGGGTCGATGCAGATGATGTCGACCGGGGCGTCCGGTAATGCGGCCTGGATGGCGCGCGCCACCCGCACGCTGCCGTCATTGTCGAGCAGCATCTTCAGCTTGGGCGTGGCCACGAAAGTGTCACGTGCAGCCGCAATGACGGAGGGTGGCAGCGCGATCTGCTTCATCCGCTCGCGCAGGTAGTGGTACTGGATTTCCGCCTGGAGGTAGAACACACGCAGCGGCCGTGGCGGGGTGAAGCCGAGAAACGGCACTCCGGCGGCCATGTGCACGAGCCAGCTGATCAGAAGATCGCTTTTGCCGACCTTGGGGGCACCACCCAGCACCAGCAAGCCACCCGGCGTCAGCACGCGCGGCGAAATGATGTCGGCAGGCATCGGGCTGTCGTCATCCAGCAGCGCGCCCAAGGTGAAGGCGGGCATCTCGTCTGGCGCAGGGGCGGCGCCGTCGAGCCGGATCAGGGGTGGCCCGTATTTCTGGACGTGCAGATCCCACAGCCGTTCGGACTCGCGTTGCAGGCGCTCGACCGGCCAGGCGGGCCTGAGCATGGCGGCGTTGTAGCCACAGATGCCTTCCCAACCTTCGTCCTTCGACATCCGGCCCTCGTGGACCATGCGGATGAAATGCCCGATCGCCGCACTGGCACCCTCGAAGCGCGACCAGTCATCCTGCGCGCCCTCGCGCACCGGCGTGGTCAGCACCTCGCGCATGGCGGGTTTGTCCGGGTGGCTGAAATCGGGCTGCAGGGAGATGCCGGGCGCGGGCGGCATGTCGGCAACCGCCTCGATGAACTCGCCCAGATCGCGTTCCAGCGTCGGGTTCAGCGCCACGATGCGGACCTGCGTTTTCAACCCGTTCTTGTAATAGACCGAGCCCGCCACCCGGATCGGCTGATGGGCCGAGCGGAAATGCATGTCGCCACCGGCCTTGGCAGCAATGTCGCCCCGGAGGCGGCACACCCGCCGGATGTCATCGCCTTCTGCGGGCTCGTTGAGTTTCCACCAGACATGACACTTGCGCTGGCCCTCAGGCGTGACCCCGCCGCTCTCGACCACCATGGTGGGCTGGCCGAGGTGGCGTTCCAGATGGGCCCGTTTCGTGGCGATGTCGCCGCTGTCGATATCCACCACTACGGCCTGCATCTGCAGGATCTCGGCGGCCTTGGCCTGTCCTGCGGCTGCAACGGTGCCGGGGATCACATAGACGGCCGCCCCCTCACGCGATGCCCATGCGGCGAAGGTCGCCATCTTTTCCGGCGTCTCGGCATTTACCTCGATCCAGATGTTATGCGGGCGACCGTCGATGCCCTGCCCCTTGTCGACGAAACTGCGGACCGGGATTAGGCCGTCGCAATAGCCGAAGACGACCTGCATGAACTGGGCGATCTGCGTGGGGTCGGGCTCGTCGCCGAACGGATCGACCTGCGGCGCGGCATCGTTGAAATCGCGCCACGGATTGAAATGGACGAGGTTCTCGGTGGGCATTTTCAGCGGACTGTCGTCGCCCAAGGCGGGGTTCTGGTCGGGATCAGGTCGGTCATTGGGATCGTCGGTCACGCGGCCAACCCCCAACACCGCTCGGCGTAAGAGCAGAACCGGCATTCGAAGAAGTCGCGGCTGGCGGCGATGCGCGGCAACAGATCGCCTGCATCGGTGGCCTGAAGGATCCGCACCGCGCGGTCGGACATTCGCTGTGCGAGCGCCGCATCAAACGGCACCAGCTCGTGGTACAGTTCGGCTGTGTCCTTATTGATCGCGGTGAACAGCGCGGGTGCGGCCGAGATGCCCGGCACGGTCGCTTCCATGTAGGCTTGGTAGATCGCGATCTGGGCGGCATAGACGGGCTTGGAGACCGTGACTCCGTCCTTGACGCAGGCCCGCCAGTTCTTGGCGTTCATGGTCTTGCACTCCCAGAGCGCGGGGGTGCGCAGGCCGAGTGCTGCCGGGGCGTCGGCGATGATCCCGTCGACATGGCCCCGGATACGGCCGCCCGCGACGCAAAAGCCGAACTGCTCGCCATCAGGGCGATTGCCCTTGCGGGTGTAGAGGTCGATCCCGGCGGCACGCAGCCAGCGGATGGCCAGATCTTCGAGCTGGTGACCGATCTCGAAGATCCGCAGCGTCTGGCCGCCGAAATCCGCGCCCTCGTCCTTTGGCGCGCCCGCGAATTCGAACTGCAAGGCGCGCTCGCAGGCATGCCCCAGCCGGGACGCGCCGAGATAGGTCCGGGGCGGCGTGGCCTCGCGCTCGGCGCTGAGTGCTGCGTCGACCAATACGTTGATCCGGTCGGCCACGGAGGGGCGCGGGTTGAAATCCAGTGTCAAAACGGCACCTCCGCCGTGGCGGCAAGGCGCGACATCTCGGCGCCGTAGCCTTCGAGCACCTCCTCGATCAGCGCCGTGACGTCGGTGGCGGTGAGGTCGCGAAGCCGCTTGTCCCAGCCGATCTGGTCCATGGTCTGGCCCAGCCGCTTCATCACCAGCGCGATGGCGAGGCGTTCTTCCTCTGTCGATCCCTGCATGGTCAGTCCTTTGCGATGGCGGGCCGCAAACCACGCCTGGCAGGGCATCGAGCAGAACCAGCGATGGTTGCGGGGGCGTGGTTTGGCGGGGTTGAAGAAGCCGAAGCCTTGCGCGGGTCGCAGGCAAACGGCGCAAGGTTGAAGGCGCGGGTGCCAGTGACGCGCGGGGTCCGCAGCCGGTTCGGGTGGGCGCTCGATGTGCGCGGCATGGTTCACGCCGCCCTCCCGATGTCCGGGCTTGCGCGGCCGACGAGTTGGCGGATTTCGCGCTTGTTGAAGCCGAAGGTCATCAGCGCCGAAGCGCGATAGCGGGTCAGGCCGTAATCCTGGCGGAACGCGGGCGGCAGATATTGCAGCTGCTTTTCGGTCGCTGCCTGCTTCAGCCAGCCCTTCGATTTGAAGGCGCTTTCGTCGGTCTCGTATTCGTTCAGCCAGTCATCGGCCTGTGCGAGGCAGACTGTGCGCTCGCCCACGCCCAGCAATCTTGGCGCACGACCCTTCGATCCGCCAACGGCGTGCCAGCGGCCATCGAGATAGAAGATCCCGCCCCAGGCATTGAAGCCGTTGGCCATCAAGGCAGCATCATCGCCGAACAGATCGACCCATGCGAAGCTTGACCGCTTCAGAAGGTCGATCTCGGACATGATGAAACCCGACAGCGGGGTGGCATCCGCACCTTCGCCGGTCTCCAGGATCTCACGCGGGAAAGCCTCGCCGCAAAGCGGGCATTCGGTGGCCGCAAGTGGGATCTCCGCGTCGCAGGCCGGGCAGGTCTTGGTCGGGGCGTCACCAGCCTCGGTCTTGCCGTCAAGATCGACATCCTGTTCCAGCGTGCCGTGGATCAGGCTCGACGTCCCGAAATCCAGCACGATGCAGTCGGTCTTGACGATGCCGGGGTGTTCTTCGGGATCGACCGTGCGCAAGCCCCGCCCGACCATCTGGATCATGGTCGACTTGTAGGAACTAGGGCGCAGCAGCACGACGCAGGAGGTGGGCGGATGATCCCAGCCTTCGGTCAGCACCGCCACGTTGACGATGACGCGGATTTCGCCAGCGGCATAGGCGGCAAGGATCCGGCGGCGCGTGCCGGCATCAAGATCACCATGAATGACGGCTGCCGAAATGCCCGCACCATTGAAGGCGGCGGCAACGTTTTCGGCATGGGCGACGGTGGAACAGAAGACGACGGTCGGCCGCGCGCTCGCCTTTTCCTGCCAATGCCGGACGACCTCATCAGTCACCGGCGCACGGTTCATGATCTGCGCGACCTCGGTCATGTCATAGTCGGCGGCGGTCTTGCGCACGGCGCGCAACTGTTCCTGGACGCCGACGTCGATGATGAAAGTGCGCGGCGGCACCAGATGGCCTGACGCGATCAGCTCGCCCAACCGGACCTGGTCGCCGACATTGTCGAAAATCTCGCGCAGCCCCTTGCGATCGCCCCGGTTCGGCGTGGCGGTGACACCGAAGATCCGGCAGGCGGGATTGGCACCTCTGACATGATCGATGATCCGGCGATAGCTGTCGGCAACTGCGTGATGCGCCTCGTCTATGACGAGCAGGTCCAGCGCGGGCATCGCGGCCAGATTGGCGGGCCGGGTCAGCGTGGGCACCATGGCGAAGGTCGCCCGACCGGCCCAGCTCTTGGTCTCGGCATCGACCACTGAGGTGGTGATCTCGGGTGCGACCCGGCCGAACTTTGCTTGGTTCTGCGCGGTCAGCTCGTCGCGATGCGCAAGGATGCATGCCTTGGCGTCGCTCCCTTCGAGGGATTTTGCGACGACCGCCGACAGGGCAATGGTCTTGCCGAACCCCGTCGAGGCGATGCTGAGGGTGTTGCCGTGATCGCAGAGCGCAGCAAGGCTGCGCTCCACGAACAGGCTTTGACGGGGGCGAAGGCGCATGGATCAGACCCTCACTGCGCCCAGGACGGACGGCCGGGCACGCCAGCCGATGGCTGCGGTGCCGCTGCAGGTTGCTGAACGGCCGCCGCGGCAGGTTGCCCCGTGAAGGACGGCGCCAGCCCCATGTTCTGGGCGTAATCCCGGTGGTCCGGCGTCACCGCACTGCGGATTTCGTTCTTGTCGTCGCCGCTGGCATCGGTGCCGACGTCGATCCGGGCGAGGAATTCGATGCCGTCGAGATCCTTGAGCCCGTTGATCCGGCGCGCGGACTGGGCCTGCGGCGACTGGTCCTTGTCGGAAATCCCGCGCGCCGAATTCAGCATGCCGCGCACGAGGCTGCGGCCCATGTTCGCCCAATCCGGCCCCTTGGGGCTGTAGAGCCCGATCAGGGTGAAGATCTTGCGCCGGGCATACTGGCCCTCGGTGACGGTGAACTCGCCGTTCAGATAGACTGCACCAGTCGAGCCGCGCGTGGCATAACCTCCCGTCCAGCCCTGCGAGGTATCGTCGAAGCCGCCCGGCCGGATGGTCAAGCGCACCTTGGCTAGCGTGCCTTTCGGGATGAGGTTGGTGTTGCTCTGCGCATCGTTGAAATCGTTCCAGGACCCCATGGGGTGCCTCCTTCTGTGATCAGGATTGCGGGTGTTCGGGCGTGGCTGCCTGGACGGGCGGCTGATAGTTCAGCCGTTCGGTTGCCGGGGCGGCGGGTTTGCGGATCTTGGCCATCAGGCGGCCAAGGTGGGGTTCTTCGACCGGACCGAGGCGGCCGGAGCGGTCTTTGGCCGGAAAGCCCCAGGGGTTGATCGTCTGACAGACGAATGCGCGGTATGGATTGCCCCCTTCGGCCTTCAGCTCGGCCATGGTGATCACCTCATCGACGATCCCCGGCAGTTCCAGACCTGTCTTTGATCCGTCGATCTGCGGCTGAAAGACCTTGCGATTGAAGTCGTCCAGCTTCTCGTCGAGGATGCCGACGAACCAGACATTCTTGGCCCGCGTGTGCTGCAGATGCGTGAGCCAGGCGATCATCTCTCGGCCATGCAGCCCGTAAGCCCCGCGCACGTCCGGCTTGCCGGTCTTTTCCGACAGCGCCTCGGGCTGGCCCTTGCACCATTGAAAGCAGAGCCGCCCGGCCACCGTGATCGAGTCGACGAAGATTGTGTCGTAGTGATCGAGGGCGGCCGGGTCGCCGAACTTCTGGCAGACGGCAGCGTGGTGCGCCGGGCTGAAGGGTTGCTCGTCGCGCAGGCTGGGGTTTGCCCCACCAATGAACACTGCGAAATCCCGGCATTCCGCCCACGTGCGCGGTCGGATGCTGTCGCCGGGCCAGCCTTCGATGGCGAGATCGCCCGCTTCCAGATCCATGAACAGCGTGCGGGCGGGATCCAGCGTCCAAAGGAGGCTGGTCTTGCCGATGCCGGATTTGCCAAAGATGCAGCCCTTGATGCCGCGCGGTTCGGCCAGCCGCTGGTCGGCGGTGATGATGGGCAGGGTCACTGCGCACCCCCTTGCGGGAGGATCTCGACCTTCAGCGTGCCGGTCCGCACCGTACGAGCGGGCTCGAAGCCCTGACGGATGGCCTCGGGCCAGGCGACATAGTTGCGCTCCGGCACCTTGAAGCTGATCTCGACATATTCGGCGGGGTCATCCCCGGCGGCGCGGATGCGCTCGACCATGGCGGCCAGCCGATCCTGATCCCAATCAACCCGTTTCGGCAGATCGGCGACGACGGTGAAATCACCCTCATCAAAGCGCACCGTGCCGGTGTCCTTGCCAGAGGCGCTGCGCATTTCGGCGGCGCGGGTGGCAAACCGGACTTCCAACGCGGTGTTGAAGCGCGCGGTCACGGCCTTCATCTGCTTCGCGGCCGCGTCAATCTCGCGCTGCATGGCGGCCAGCAGGTCCACCGGAAGCAGGGCGATCTCACCCGTGGGCAGATTGATCAGCTCATCGATACCGGGTGTGTTGTCAGGGAAAGGCATTTCGGTCTCCGTATTGGGGGATGGGGATCAGGCGGCCTCGAGCAGGCGCACCGAAAGGGACGCACCGGCCTGGCGGGGCTTGCGCCGGGCGATGGCGATGTAGGCGAACTGGTCGGGCCCGATCCGGGCTTGCACGAGATGGACGAGGTCCTGTTCGGCAGCTCGCAGGGCGGCATCGGCGGTCCGACGCAGGGCTGAGCGGCGTTCGGGCGAAAGAGGCGAGGCTGAGCCGAAGGTGTCGACCGCGAGAAAGCCGCGATGATAGACCAGCGTCTCTCCGGGTTCGGCCTGAGCGATCCACGCCGAAAGCCCGATTTCATCGAGCGCCGGGCCGGACGCGCCGAAGATCGACACGACGCCTGTTGCGCGGATGGGGGTATGATGGGCCATCATGCCGCGCCCCGCTCGGCGGTGCTGCGGCGCTGGCGGGCCTGCTCATAGGCCAGCACATCCTCGAGACGGTAGACCACGCGTCCGCCGATCTTCAGGAAGGCCGGGCCATCGCCGGTCCAGCGCCACCGTTCAAGGGTGCGCGCCGAAATCGTCCAGCGCGCGGCAAGTTCAGTCTGGTTCAGGCAGGTTCTCGTCTGCATCGTCCGCTCCCGGTGTTCTGTTGGGAGGAAGATGCACGGTCCCGTGCGGGGATGTCGTCGGGATCAGAGTGGGATACGGCGGGGGATTGGCCGATGCGCTGCAATCATGGGATGAATCACGCGGCGGGGGATCGTCATCCTCCCCCATCCCCCTGCGCATCCCACGGCGGGGATCCTACGAGGGGCGACAGGGCAGGCTGGACTCAGAGTCCGGCGAGTCGATAGGCCCCGCGACCGTTCGACTCGATCAACAGTGGCCAGTCCTTCTTCGACTTGAAGATGTCAGACATCTTGAGACTGCGCGACCCCGCCTCCCCCAACACAGCCTTGCCGCTCTGCCACGGCTCACCTCGCTGTGCCGCCGCGTGCAGGATGCGCACCACCTGTGCCTGGATCGGCCCAAGCTGGAACTCATGTCCGTTGCAGCGGACGTGATGGTAGTCGGCGGAGGCGTGAAAGGCATTGGCCTGCTTCACTCCCGCCGCCCCGCGGAATCCGGATTTCGCCTCGAAACGATCACGTTCCTCGCGGCTTAGCACGAGATCGGGCTTGCGGATCTTGAGGGTCTCGCGCGATCCAAAGAAGCAGGCATAGTCCGCCTTCGTGGTGCGGAACCGGGTGACGTTGACCTCGCCGATACGAAAAAGCTGGAAAACATCCTGGACATGCAGATCGAGGAGCCCGTTGAACGAGGACCGCTCAGAGGGGATCGAGTAGCATCGGCCGTCATCGGTTTCCTCGAAATCGCCGAACTCGATCGGCAGGTTGAGGATCCGGATCGAGAGTCGCAACTGGTCGTTCTCGGCAAGATAGACGAGATCGGCCTCGGGCACCGACCACCGGTCAAGCACCTCCGCCAGGGTAAAATATGCCTTTTCGATCTCCATCCTGGCCCCCGATTCCGATGCAAAGTGTTTGGCTTTTGTTCTAGCCGCTTGACGATCCCAATTCAATCCTGTCTTATCCTATCTTATCCACATGGCGCTGGGGACAACATGAGAGAGAACCACACATTGGCCGACCGTCTGCGGGCCCGCTCCGATCAGCTTGGCCTGGCACCGGCCCATGTCGCGGAAATGGCGGGGGTCAACCGCTCCTTCGTCTACGACATCCTTCGCGGGCGATCCTCGCGCCCCGGCATCGACCGGCTTGCTGACATAGCCCGCGTGCTGAAGGTTGATCGCGACTGGCTGATCCACGGCATCGGCGAGGTCGAGGGCCCCTCCCCCTTCGTTGAGAACCCCGACGATGCCTTCGTGGCGATTGCGCATGCCACGCCTCGGCCCTCGATGGGCGGCGGTGCGGTGGTGACCGAAGATGGCGACACGCCTGGCCGCGCCTATCACTTCCGTCAGTCGTGGATCCGCCACAAGCTGAAAGCCAGCCCTGCGCAGCTCCGGATCATGCATGTGGAAGGCGACAGCATGGCCCCAACCCTGCTTGGCGGCGACGCGGTGCTGGTCGACATGACTCGCCAGCTGCCCAACCCGCCCGGTATCTTCGTGCTCGACGATGGTATGGGGCTGGTCGCCAAGCGGCTCGAGCATATCCCGAACAGCGACCCGCCCGCCGTCCGGGTGATTTCGGACAACAAGCTCTATCCCGAGTATGAACGCACAGCCGAAGAGATCCGCATCATCGGCCGCATCCGCTGGTTCGCGCGGGAAATCTGACGATGGGCGTTGCCAAGATCAGCGCCGCTTCGACCAGAGGACAGCAGCCCTTCGTGCCTAGCCTTCTCCGCGTTGTTCCAACCCCGAAAATAAAAAACGCCCGCGAGATTTCTCTCCGGGCGCAACTCTGCGATGATTTGAACATGCGTCAAGGGGGGCAGCTTTGTCAATCTACAACAAGGCTATAGACATGCCCGTCTTCAGCATGTCTTTTTTGCGTGTAAAAACAAGGTTTCGGTCGGCGTTTTCTGCTGTGCCATTCTTTTGGTTGGGAAAGTGCATGCACAGCATCGCGCAACAACTGCCACTCCATCACCCCGCGGTCGGAATGCCTCGGTGCGATGGCGGTTGGATTGATACGCCATACAGGATCGAGGCCAAACAATGAGCAAAGAAAGTGCTTACAAGTCCTGGCTGGAACAAGGTGGCGCTCAGACCGAGGCTGGACGCAACTCTCGAGCTTATGCCATCCGGACGATCGAGCGGAACCTTTCGGCACTCGACATGCCACACAAGGATCTCGACGACGCTTGGGAGGCCGACAGGTTTGCTGCCCTGCGCGAACGCCTGAAGCAGATGCGTGTCGATGCCCGTGCCGGGGGGCAGGACTACCGGCTTCTGATGCCCGACTCCGAGAATCCGCACAATCGGCTTGCGAATTGGGGGAGCTGGCTTGGGCAGTATGGGCGATTCCTCGCAGGGGATCCTCCGGGCGCGGGCAAGGATGCGGACCGCATCCGCCAGTACGTCGTTGAGCATTACATCGAACCTGCGCGAGAGGATGGGCGGGCGCAGGTGGAGATCCTTGTCCGTGAAGTAAACTCGGCGCTCGGCCTGAACCAGGCATGGCCGAACATTTGTCAGGCCCTCAAAGGGCGCATCTTCCAGGATCTGGCGCAGGTGCCACCACCTGAGCAGATCGGTGCCGATCAAAGCTCAGCGACAATCTTCCGCTTCGATGTTCGCGGTCAGCTTATGAGCCGACCAGCGCTTGAAAAGCTTCGCGAGAGATTTCTCGCCCTCTGCCCCGATTTCCAGAGCTTTGTCGAACCGGGCACCGGTTGGGCCCAAGGCGAGAAGGCCTACAAAGTCGCCGCAATCACCCGCGTTCGGGCAGCCATTGAAGCCGATGCGGACGAAGAGTCCCTCGGCAAGGATGTCTTTGAAATCCTGAAGTCGGCTGCGAAGGATGGCCCTCTGGTCAGATGGCAGACCGAGGACACAATCGCCAAGAATGCGGCCGACCTTCTCACGGAATTTCATGCGGTCATCGGACGGCTCATCCAATCCGACCAATCGCCAGAAATTGCCTTGGCGACGGCGCATGACGCTCTCGAGGCGCTGCGCGCCCGGGGTGCAACGTCGCTGACCTATGGCGAGCGCATCAACATTCTGTCTTCGGCATTGGCAATGGTGCGCCCTCACGAGATGGCCCCGCTGAAAATCACCCGGATCAACGAGGTGTGGGAAACGCTGACAGGTGAAAAGCTGTTCATCGAGGCCAAGGCTGATATCGCGGTGGATTATCAGCGCCTCGCCGAGGGCTTTACCGAGCTTTTTGAGATCATGCGCGTCGAGTGGCGCTGGGCCCCCCAAGACTGGCTCGACATCCAGGGGTTCCTTTGGATCGCAAACGACAAAACCGTCGAAATACCGGTGGGGCCAGACATTCCCACAGACAAAAGTAAAAGCCCGGAGAAGCCGATGTCGATCTCGCCCGTCAACCTGATCCTCTATGGCCCTCCCGGAACCGGCAAGACTTATGCCACCGCCGAGGAGGCCGTGAGGTTGTGCGGCGAACCTGTGCCAGGGACCCGGGTCGACTTGATAGCCGCCTACCAGAGGCTTGTTACTGCGGGACGCGTCGAGTTCGTGACCTTCCACCAATCGATGTCCTACGAGGACTTCATCGAAGGCCGTCAGCCAATGATCGGGGCGGACGATGAAGCAGAGGCGTCATCTGCCGGGTTCAGACTCGAAACTGTCCCTGGTATTTTCCGCCGGATCGCCAAACGCGCCGAGACCAGCCGCGGACGGGTGAGCGGCGGCGATGCGATTTCAGTCGCTGGGCGACAGGTCTTCAAGATGTCGATCGGAGAGGGAAACAACCCTGATGACGCGCACTTATTTGAAGAGGCCATCGCGAACGGCTACACTTTGTTGGGCTTCGACGACATCGACTGGACTGACGAGAAGTACAAAGAGCGCGACGCAATTTTCGATGCCTGCAAGGCGCTAGGCACCAAACCCGCTGAGTTCGACGCCCGTTCCGGTGCGGTTCAAATGCCTTTCCGTTTCCGGAACTGGGTTCGCAAGGGCGATATCGTCATCGTCTCAAAGGGCAATTCCCTTTTTCGGGCTATCGGGGAGTTCACGGGCGAGTACGAATTTCACCCCCGACCGGAAGGTGATTATGGTCATCGCCGTGCGGTACGTTGGCTATGGGTTGACCAGGGAGGAGTCTCAGTCAGCGAAATCTACAGTAGGCGCTTCATGCCGCAGTCAATCTATCTGCTCTATGACAGTGAGCTCAACATTCCGGCACTCGAACGGTACATGAACAGCGGTCGCCCGGATGCGGTGTCTGACCCCGAAGCGTTTGTGCTGGTCATCGACGAGATCAACCGCGCCAACATTTCCAAGGTTTTCGGCGAGTTGATCACACTTCTCGAAGCAGACAAGCGGCTTGGGAAAGACAATGCGCTGACGGTACGCCTGCCCTATTCGGGCGATGAGTTCGGTGTGCCGGCCAATCTGCACATTCTCGGCACAATGAACACGGCAGACCGCTCCATCGCGCTTCTCGACACTGCCCTGCGGCGTCGCTTCACCTTCCGTGAAATGATGCCCAAGCCTTTGGTCTTGTTGAAGGCCGCCGCAGATTCTGGCATCGACCTGCCAGAGCTTCTCGGCACTATGAACGAGCGCATCGAATACCTTTATGATCGTGAACACCAGATTGGGCACGCCTACTTTTCAGCCTGCACTTCGCGCAACGATGTTGACGCCGTGATGCGACACAAGGTGATCCCCCTCCTCGCGGAGTACTTCTTCGAGGATTGGGCCAAGATCGCCGCGGTGCTGGGTGATCTTGAAACCCACGAAGGGCCGATCACAGGCGGCTTCTTGAAGCGCTCGATGCTCAAGGCCCCTCCCGGACTAGACGACGGAGATGCACCCGTCCGGTTCCGTTGGGAGATGCGAAACGAAGCCGAGGGCTTTGATTACGCCCGGCTGCTCGGCTCATGATCCGCCGTACGATCCGCGAATGGGAGCGCATCGGCTACGGAACGGATGACACAACCCTGCCCGAAATGCAGGCTGACCGCATTGCGGCAGTGGCCCAGTCATCAACATTTTCCGGCCGGGGCGGCGAAGGCGTGCTGGAACATGGGCGCACGGGGCTTCGTGCTCGTGAGCTATGCCCAAAAGTTGGTGACGGTCTGATCAGGCGGCTTTGATTTCGTGCTTGATGCCGTCGCGGAATTCAACCCCTTCGATGATTTCCGGCAAGCGGTTCTGACCGTCGAGTTTGCGCCATT
>Ga0247832_1006411_pt1 | contig 12905 bp, 10 predicted proteins | sample LaCruzMarch2015__10_FD_192407 | JGI IMG/M metagenome (GOLD analysis project Ga0247832, IMG submission 192407) | Freshwater microbial communities from meromictic Lake La Cruz, Castile-La Mancha, Spain - LaCruzMarch2015_4m | ecosystem: Environmental > Aquatic > Freshwater > Lake | place: Spain... | reverse complement strand
CAATCGCGCGAGGTCTTGCGATCCCCCGCTTTCATCCTTAGATCGTATGCGGTATTAGCGTAACTTTCGCTACGTTATCCCCCACGACTGGGCACGTTCCGATATATTACTCACCCGTTCGCCACTCTCAAGGGGTTGCCCCCTCTACCGTTCGACTTGCATGTGTAAAGCATTCCGCCAGCGTTCAATCTGAGCCAGGATCAAACTCTATAGTTCGATCTTGATTTTTTTTCGGTCTCAACCTTTAACAGTCTTGACCAACTCATAAATTGGAATCGACGTGGTCACCATCTCTGATTTCCACATCTTTTTTACTTCATGAGCGTTTGTTAGCTAATTAAAGCTAAGTTCCGAAGAACTTGGCAATCACCATCAAACGCCCACGCTTATCGGCTGTATATTTTTAAAGAACCTAGGCAACTCTCATCACCTTTTCTTAACTCGCTGCGATCAGCGAAGCCTTGAATTATGACACAGTTTTTAAGGCCGCGTCAAGTTTTTGAAATTTTTTCGATCCTTACGATCTTTTCAGAAACCTCTTAGCTGACTGTTTTGGCTTTCATGCGAAAACCACTTTGTGTGCAGCGAAGCTCTCGATTGTGACACAGTTTTTCGGCCCTTGACCATCTTTTTGAATTTTTCGGCTAATTTTTGCAGCCGCCCCCGGGATAATGCGTCCATGGCATTACTCACACTCATGAACGCGTCTCTGGCTTTTGGTCACGTCGCCCTCCTCGATCACGCCGACTTCTCTTTGGAAACGACTGAGCGCATCGGCTTGATTGGTCGCAACGGGACAGGCAAATCGTCCTTACTCAAAATTCTGGCGGGCATGGAGCGCTCTGATGACGGTAACTTGCATGTGCAGCAAGGCGTTCGCATCGCTTACGTGGCTCAGGAGCCCATCCTGGTCGCTGAGCACACCATTTTTGAGTCTGTGCGTGAAGGCTTGGCCGAAGTGGTGCAATGGATCGACGATTACACCCACAGCCGGGGCGACCTGAACACTTTGCAGGGGCAAATCGAATCACGCGATGGCTGGGGCTGGGAGCAACGGTTGGACGAGACCCTGCAACGCCTGCAACTGGACCCCAATGCAGTCGTGCAATCGCTGTCCGGGGGGATGCGTAAGCGCGTAGCCCTGGCGCAAGCTTTAGTGACCCGCCCTGACGTCCTCTTATTGGACGAGCCCACCAACCACCTGGACCTGAACGCCATCACCTGGCTGGAAGATCTGTTGATCGACTTCAAGGGCAGCGTGATTGCCATCACCCACGACCGGGCATTCTTGGACCGCATCGCCACCCGCATTGTGGAATTGGACCGCGGCAAGCTGCGCCCTTACCCGGGCAATTACGCCGCCTACCAAGTGCAGAAAGAAGAGCAACTCGCTCAAGAATCCGTGATTCAGGCCAAAGCCGACAAGTTGTTGGCCCAAGAAGAAATCTGGATTCGCAAAGGCGTCGAAGCTCGCCGCACCCGCAGCCAAAGCCGCATCACGCGGCTGCAAAATCTGCGCGGCGAACGTGCATCTCGCCGGGAAAAGGTGGGCAATGTGAAGATGGAAGTGGCCTCGGGCGTTCCGAGCGGCAAGCTGGTGGCCGAACTGACCGACGTGAGCAAAAGCTTCACCCAACCCGATGGCTCAGTCCGCACCGTTATTCAAAAATTCACCGGCACTTTGCTGCGCGGCGACAAGATCGGCTTGCTGGGCCCCAACGGCGCGGGCAAAACCACCTTGCTCAAACTGATTCTGGGCGAGCTCGAAGCGGACAGCGGTGAAGTGCGCCGTGGCACCAAGCTCGAAGTGGCCTACTTCGACCAAATGCGCGATGCACTGGACCTGGACGCCACGCTGGAAGACTTCATCAGCCCCGGCAGCGAATGGATCGAGATTGGCAACAAACGCCAGCACGTCAAGAGCTATCTGGGCGACTTTTTGTTCTCGCCCGCACGCGGCACCTCGCCTGTGCGCTCACTGTCAGGAGGCGAGCGCAACCGCCTGCTGTTGGCGCGCTTGTTTGCCCGCCCAGCCAACGTGTTGGTGCTGGACGAACCGACCAACGACCTGGACATCGAAACCCTGGAACTGCTGGAAGAGTTGCTGCAAAACTACGAAGGCACCGTATTCTTGGTGAGCCACGATCGGGCCTTCATGGACAACGTGGTCACAGGCATCATCGCCTGCGAAAGCGCCCCAGACCAACCTGGTTTTTGGCGCGAATACGAGGGCTCGGTGCAGGATTGGCTGGTCCAATCCAAGCGCGCTCAGGCCATTCGGGCCCAAGTGGCGCAGCGCAGCGGCACCCCAATTCAGGCAGCCCCAGCCGCAAGCCCCATCCCAACGTCAACAGCCCCAACAGCAAGTACCCCAACACGCAGCAAGCTCAGCTACAAAGAACAACGTGAGCTGGCTGAGCTGCCGACAAAGATAGAGAGCTTGGAGAAAGAGCAAACCAACGTGCGTGCGCAACTGTCCGACGGCAGCGTTTACCAGCGCGACCCCGGGCTGGCGCAACAACTGTTCCGCCGCGATACGGAAATCGACGACCAGCTGCTGGCCGCCATGGAGCGCTGGGAAATTCTGTCGGCACGTTGAAACGCAAGCCCGAAGCACCCAGAGGTCCTCATTTCATGCGTCATTCAAAACCATGACCTCTTCCGAACTCAGCGCGCTGTTGGTACTGGCCACTGTGAGCAGCTTCACGCCCGGGCCGAACACCACATTGTCGACCGCCATGGCCGCCAACCATGGCCTGCGTCGGGCCATGCGCTTTGTGCTGGCGGTGCCGGTGGGCTGGGGCATTTTGTTCACGATGTGTGCCACCGGAGTGGGTGGGCTGGTGGTGGCCTTCCCGCCTTTGCGCTGGGGCATCGTGACGCTGGGCACCGGCTATTTGCTCTGGTTGGCCTCGCGTTTGTGGCAAAGCGGCAGTTTGCTGCAGGCCGACAGCGCCAAGTTACAAGTGGGCTTTGTGCAAGGCGTGGGTCTTCAGTTTCTGAACATCAAAGCCTGGATGCTGGCGCTCGCCATCGTGGCGGGCTGGGTGGCTGGGCGTGAAGACGCCACGGCCCGCACGCTGGTGCTGCTGCCCATCATGGTGGCCTATGGCTTTTTCAGCAATCTGACCTATGCAGTTGCAGGCTCGATCCTGCGGCACTGGCTGGCGCACGGCCACCGTTTGCTGATTTTCAACCGCTGCATGTCGGTGGCGCTGGTGGCCACAGCCTTGTGGATTCTGAACGGCTTGCGCCACAGCGCAGGTTGAGACCCCCATGATCAACACCCCTCAACAACGCGAAAACCTGGGTCTGTGGCTTGGCCTTTTGGGTGTCGTCATTTTTGGACTCACCTTGCCCATGACGCGCTTGGCCACGGGCACGGTGGACGCCCCGCAAATGTCCCCCTGGTTTGTGACCTGGGCACGCGCCGCGCTGGCCGGTGGCCTGTCGCTTGTATACCTTTTGGCGGTTCGCGCCCCTTGGCCCTTGGCTGAGCAACGTGGCCCGTTGTATTTATCGCTGGCTGGCAATGTGATCGGTTACCCCTTGCTGCTGGGCTGGGCGCTGCGCCACGTCACGGCCAGCCATGCGGCTGTCATCACCGCCTTGCTGCCGTTGGCCACCGCCGCAGCCGCCGCGTGGTTGCTGCACCAACGCGCGCGTCTGGGGTTTTGGGTCTTTGCCGCTTTGGGCAGCATCCTGGTAGCGGTTTACAGTCTGCTGCGCGCAGCGCAAATGGGCCACGGTTTTGGCCTGACCTGGGCCGACACCCTGCTACTGGGCGCCGTGGTGGCCGCCTCGCTGGGCTATGTCGCCGGGGCAAAAGTCACGGCCAGTATGGGCGCTGAGAAAGTCATCAGCTGGGTTTGTGTGATGGCGCTGCCCCTCACGCTGCCCGGAGCCTGGCTCACTTGGCCCGACCAAACAGTAGTGCCCATATCGTGGCTGGCTCTGCTGTACCTGGGCGTGTTCTCCATGTGGGCGGGCTTTTTTGCCTGGTTTCGCGGTCTTTCGCTGGGTGGCCCACTGCGGGTGAGCCAACTGCAATTGCTGCAGCCTTTCATCAGCATTCTGGCGGCCGTGCCTTTGCTGGGAGAATCACTCGATGCCATGACCCTGGTTTTTGCCATTCTGGTCGTGGGCACGGTTTCCATGGGACGGCGCATGGCCAACACCCCCAAATCCAAGTGAACAAAAAATTGAGGATCAGAACATGAAATGGCAAATGGCCCAACGCGCCGAAAAGATGAACCCCTCGGTGATCCGCGAGATCCTGAAAGTCACTGAAAAGCCCGGCATCATCAGTTTTGCTGGTGGCCTGCCTTCACCCCAGACTTTCCCGATCGACGCCATGCGCGAAGCCAGCGAGCGCGTGCTGAGAGATGACGGCAAAGCCGCCTTGCAATACGCCGCCAGCGAAGGCTACGCCCCGCTGCGCGAATGGGTCGCAAAAGACCTGCTCAAACAAGGCATGCATGTGAGCCCCGACCAGGTGCTGATCACCACCGGCAGCCAGCAAGGCCTGGACTTGGTCGCCAAGATCCTGATCGACGCGGGCAGCCGCATTTTGGTTGAAACGCCCACCTACCTGGGCGCTTTGCAAGCCTTCACCCCGATGGAGCCCATCGCCGTGGGCGTGAACAGCGACGATCATGGCGTGGATGCCGCCGACCTGCGCGCCAAAGTGGGCGTCGGTGCTGACAAAGCTCGTTTTGTGTATTTGCTGCCTAACTTTCAGAACCCCACGGGCCGCACCATGACCGAAGAGCGCCGCGCCGCCGTGGGCCAAGTGGCCATCGAAACCGGTCTGCCAATCATCGAAGACAAGCCCTACGGCGACTTGTGGTTTGACGCGCCCCCCGCTCCCTCGCTCAGCTCGCGCCACCCCGAGGGCAGCGTTTACTTGGGCTCGTTTTCCAAAATCCTCGCACCCGGCCTGCGCTTGGGTTATTTGGTGGCTCCCACCTCGCTGTACCCCAAACTCTTGCAAGCGAAACAAGCGGCCGATCTGCACACGCCCAGTTTCAACCAGCGCGTGGTCGCTGAAGTGCTGAAAGACGGCTTCATCGAACGCCATGTGCCCACCATCCGCGCGCTTTACAAACAGCAGTGCGAAGCCATGCTGGCCGCGCTTGACCGCGAAATGGCGGGGCTGGGCCTGACTTGGAACCGCCCGGTGGGCGGCATGTTCTTGTGGGTGCAACTGCCCAAGGGCCTCAAAGCCATTCCATTGCTGGCCAAAGCCGTTGAAAAAGGCGTGGCCTTTGTGCCCGGCTCTGCCTTTTATGCCGAGGGTGCCGACGAAAGCACACTGCGCCTGTCGTTCGTGACCGCCACCGTGGACCAGATCAACACTGGCATGGCCGCGCTGGCCGCCACGATCCGAGAATCCCTGTAATCCGCTTCCACCCCCTCAAGGCCCCATGAAATCCCGCGCTTTTCAACAAGTCGACGTCTTCACCGACACCGCTTTCCTGGGTAACCCGCTGGCCGTAGTGCTCGATGGCACGGGCCTGAGCGACGTGCAAATGCAAACCTTTGCTGCCTGGACGCAGCTGAGCGAAACCACCTTTGTGCTGCCGCCCACGCCCGAAGGCGCTGCGGGCGGGGCCGACTATCGGGTGCGCATCTTCACGCCCGGTGCTGAGCTGCCGTTTGCGGGCCACCCCACACTGGGCACAGCCCACGCCTGGCTGAAGGCGGGCAACACGCCACGGCAACCTGGTGTGCTGATGCAGGAATGCGGCGTTGGCCTGGTGACTTTGAAGCAGCTGGGCGAGCGCTGGGCTTTTGCAGCACCACCTCTGAAGCGATCAGACATCTCGGTCGAAGACCTCAGCCCGGTGCTAGCCGCTTTGGGGCTGGACGCATCTGAAGTGATAGCCGCCCAAAACCTGAACAACGGACCGCACTGGCTGGGCCTGGTGGTCCATGATGTGGACACGGTGCTGGCCCTGGAGCCTGACCACGCTGCCCTGAAAAAACTGGGCACCAAAGTCGGCGTGGCGGGCAAGCGGCAAGCGTCAGCCACCGAGGCACAACATGGCCTGATCCGCCGCGCCAACCGCGAAGCCCGCGCCTTTGCACCGTCCACCAGCACCGCCAACGACCCCACCGATCTGGAAGTACGCGCCTTCGCCGCCCCCGTGGGCATCGCCGAAGACCCGGTCACCGGCAGCCTGAACGCATCGCTGGCGCAATGGCTGATGGACGACGGTCACATGCCTCTCACCTACAGCGCCCGTCAGGGCACGATTCTGGGGCGCGAAGGTCAGGTGTTTCTGTCGCAAGACCCACAAGGCCAAGTCTGGGTGGGTGGCGATGTGGTCGGCTGCATCCAAGGCAGCGTCAGTCTGTGACCCCCCTGAACCCCAAGCCTTAAACTGCAGGAGCCACCATGCACACCGACCTGCCCACACTGGCCCAAATCCAAGCGGCCACGCAAACCATCTACGCGGCCTTTGGCCCCACGCCCCAGTACCGGTGGAACACCCTGAGCCAGCGGCTGGGCACCGACTGCTGGGTCAAGCATGAAAACCACACCCCCGTGGGCGCCTTCAAGGTGCGCGGTGGTTTGACTTACTTTGAACACTTGGCCCGCTCAGGCCAGATGCCCTCCAAAGTGATCAGCGCCACTCGGGGCAACCATGGCCAGAGCATCGCTTATGCGGCAGCACGCCACGGCGTGGCCTGCACCATCGTGGTCCCGCTGGGCAACTCCGCCGAGAAGAATGCCGCCATGCGGGCGCTGGGTGCGCAGCTCATCGAACAGGGTCATGACTTCCAGGCCGCCCGCGAACACGCTCTGAGCCTGGCACAGGCCAGCGGTGCGCACATGGTGCCCAGCTACCACCCAGCCTTGGTGCTCGGCGTGGCCACGGGTTGGCTCGAATTTTTTCAGGCTGTCCCTGCGCTCGATGTGCTTTATGTACCGATTGGCCTCGGCTCGGGTGCCTGCGCCGCATTGGCGGCCAAAAAAGCGCTTGGCCACCCTGTCAAGGTAGTGGGCGTGGTCAGCGCACACGCCACCACTTACCTCGACTCGATGGCGGCAAACTGCGTGGTCGAAGCCCCGGTCAGCACTTTGCTGGCCGATGGCATGGCGGTGCGCCGCGCCGACCCACAAGCGCTGGCTATTTTGCAAGCTGGATTGGACCGCGTGGTTCAGGTCAGCGATGCACAGGTGGCCCAAGCCATGCGCGACCTGTACACCGACACCCACAACCTGGCCGAAGGTGCAGGCGCTGCCAGTTTTGCCGCCGCGTGGTCCGAACGCGAACAACTGCGCGGGCAAGTGGTGGGCACAACCTTGTGCGGTGGCAATGTGGACGCCAGCACCTTGTGCCAGGTGCTGCAAAACCTCACCTGAAGGCCACAGGATCCGGCTCTTTGACGCCATGGAAACTCAGCAAGCGCGTCAACCCTGACGCCAATGGCTGACCCATTCCAGACCAGAAACGCCAGGTCGCTCTTGGGACAAAACCGGCGCACGTCCGCCACCACAATAGACGCCCATGGGAACTCTCTATCTGGTCCGCCATGGACAAGCCTCCTTCGGGGCCGATGACTACGATCAACTCAGCCCACTGGGCCGTCAACAGGCTGTGCGACTGGGAGAGTATCTGCGCCCCAAGTTGCAGGCCCAACCGATTGAAGCCGTGATGATGGGCAGCTTGAAACGCCACCGCCAAACCTGGGAAGGCATCTCCGAGGGCGCGGGTTTGCCCCACACCCCGGCCGTCTGGCCGGGCCTGAACGAATACGACAGCCACGCGCTGATCGAGTCCATCCACCCCGAGCCGTTGGCCAAACCCGACACCCCCGAGCTGTACCGCCACCACTTTCGCCTGCTGCGCGATGCGCTGCAAGCCTGGATGGCGGGGCGCACCCAGCCGCGCGGCATGACCAGCTACGCCGACTTTGTAGGCGGCATCGAGGGGGCGCTGGACCATGTGCGGCAAAACCATTCAGGCGACGTGATGATCGTATCCAGCGGCGGCCCCATCTCCACAGCCGTAGGCCGCGTGCTGGGCACCCCGCCCGAAACCACCATCGAGCTGAACCTGCGCATCCGCAACACGGCGCTGACCGAGTTTGTGTTCACTCCCAAACGGCACATGCTGCTGACCTACAACACCTTGCCGCACCTGGACAACGACGCGCACAAGGACTGGATCACCTTCGCTTGAGACGCTGAATTTCCTTATGAAAATTGGGTGTAATCCCTAGGAAAAACCTTGCAATTGCAGGGGCAAAATAAGCGGCATGAATTGTTCGACCGCCTGGCTTGCCCTTCAGACACTGGAAGGCGGCATTGAGTTCGCCCTCACACCCGCCGATCAAGCCGATCGTCTGGCAGCACAACTGAGCGCGGACCTTCGGGAATGGGGCCTTCAGTCAGCGATTCAGACCCTGCATCAGCCCCTCGAAGACGGCACCGTGGCCTTGGTGGCCCGCTTACAGCGCGAATTCCAGCAAAACCACATGCCCGGGTTCAACAGCCTGAACTTGTGCACTTCCCTGGGGCCAATCAACCAGGATGACCACGCCAATGAAGCTTGGGCTTTGGAACGCGAAATCTGGGTGGCTCTGTTGGGCTCGCCCCATCGCTTTGCATTCCGCGACCTGGAGGCCCTGAAGTCACACGTTCGGGTGCGGCGCAACATGGCCTTGGCCGCCCGCTTGACCGCGCTGGCCTTCAAAACTGAAGCGGCCGAACGCCCCGAGGCCGACTGGCACTACGAAGAAGACCCCGGCTTCATCCTCAAGCCGGGCCGCCCCCTGATTCAAGCACTGATCTCCGCCACGCAGCCTGAGGCCACTGGCAAACTGTACGACTTCTCGTGCTACCGCGCCACCGAATACGTGATCTTGCTGGGCATCGCGCAAGAGTTGCAGGCGCACCACCCAGCATTGTTGGCCGAATTGCAGCAATTGAACGAACGCCACGCGGTGCGCTCGGGCCAGTTCCACGAAGTGTTTCTGGTCGAGTACGGCAGCATGGAAGCCCCCTTACCCGCCCGCTTTTATGTCCCGGGCGACCGACTGTGGTTTCGCAACCCGGACGAGCGCTCCGCAGACGTGACCGGCTACGAAGGCTCCTGGGTCATGTACATGGGCGGCGGCCTGTTCAGCAACTTCTGGAAGCGGGACGCACCTTTCACCCTCGAATCCAAAGCCATTGAAATTTTCCACTGGAAAGACGGCGTCTACACCGACGCCCAAGGTGAGCTACAGATGAACGAGACGGTGGTGGAACGACTGGTGGCCCAAACCCAGGCCGACCCCGAAGCCAGAGCCCGCGTGCTCGAACGCATGCTGCGCATGCGCGACCCTAAAGGTGTCTATGCCGAGGGCGGCTGCATCGACACCACACGCGAATACCCTAAAAACGTAAGCCGCGAGCACTGCGAGTTGGTGCTGCCCGCATTCTGAAGACTGGGCCGGTGGGCCTCAACCCACCTGGTCGGTGAGCGTGTCTGGAGGCAATTGGTCAATTTCACAAAGCAATTGCGCCAAAGCCCGGCCAGAAGCATCCAGCAAAGCCTGCCCTTTGGCCAGCGTGGCAGCAGCCGCATTGCCCGCCGCACCATGGCGGTTGTAGTCTTGCATTTGCCAGCCCAGTTTGGCACTTTTTCCGTTGCCCAAAATTTCAAAGCGCTCGGCGCGATCTTGCGAGGTGGACCGAAAGTTCTGCGCCCGATCCATGCGTACGGTGCCTGGGCGCAACGCCAGCATCATGGAGGTTTCGGTGTCACCCGCGTGCACGCCAAAGCGGTGCTCTTCGGGCGGGAACAGCGCATTGACATCGTCCCCCTGTGCATCGCGCAGTGGCAAATTGAACCAACTCACGCTGTACACCAGCATGCCCAGCCGGGCCCGCAGGTCACGCGCCACGATGTCCATCACACTGACCTGACCGCCATGGGCGTTCAAAAGCACCAGTTTCTTCACTCCACTGGCCGCCACCGACTCGCCAATGTCGGTCCACAAACGTATCACGGTTTCGGCCTTGAGCGTCAGGGTGCCAGCAAAACGGGCGTGCTCGGGGCTCAGCCCCACCGTTTGGGTGGGCAAAAACAAGACGGATAAGTCGGCTGGCAAGTGCGGCAAGCAAGCCGACACCACGCCATTGACCAAATCGGTGTCCACCGACAGCGGCAGGTGCGGGCCATGCTGCTCGGTGGCGGCCACGGGCAGCACGGCCATCGTCCGTGCATGCGCCAGCGCTTGAAAATCGAGGGTGGTCCAGTCGGCCCAAAATCGCGAAGGGTTTTGCATGTTGGGCATCTTAATGGAGCGCGGCCGTGTACAGTGCCTTTCGCAGAAGGTTACGCTTCAGGTGTTCGGGGCCACAAAGAAGGATTGGCGTGAAAGTTTCCGTGTTGTCGCGTGGCTGGGCCACGGTTCAGAGTGGTCTGCTCGTGCTGGGCACGTGCGCGCTCTTGTGGGCGTCTGCACCCAGCTTGGCGCAAACCGGTGCCCTGTTTTCCTCTAAGGCGACCGCTGGCAATTCAGCCACCAACGCCTTGCTCAGCAGTCCCGCCCATGTGGTCAACACCGAGCAGGTGCGGGCCGAGTTGCAGTTGCACGCCCCCCAAGGCATCCAGGCCGGAAAAACCTTCTGGCTGGGCTTGCAGATCGAGCACCAGCCCCAGTGGCACACCTATTGGCAAAACCCGGGCGATTCGGGCTTGCCCACCCAGCTGCAGTGGCAGCTGCCTGCAGGCTTGCAAGCTGGCGCGATCGCTTGGCCTTTGCCCAAAAAATTCCCGATTGGCAGCTTGGCCAACTACGGCTACGAAGGCCGTGTGCTGCTGACGGTGCCCGTGACGGTGGCAGCTGACTTTCGCTTCCCGGACAGTGGGCCTCTGACCCTTCAATTGCAAGCCGATTGGCTGGTGTGCCGCCAAGAATGCATCCCACAAGAAGGCCGCATGAGCCTGAACCTGGCCTCTGCCGCGCCGCAAACGCTGCACGCGGCAAGCTTTGAAGCGTCTCAAAAACTCAGTCCCCAGACGTTGCCTCAGCTCAAGCAAGGCGGCACCTGGATCACCGGTGGGCAGACCACGTTGTCGGACGATGGCCGTCAACTGAGCCTGCGCGTGCATGGCCTGCCCGTCAGCTGGCGCGGCCAGACGCTCAGCGCCTTCCCGGTCACGGCCAACGTGGTGCACAACGCGGCCGTACAAGGCAAAGACTGGACACAAAACTGGCAAGGCGCGGTCTGGCAGGCCAAAATCCCGGTTTCTGAGGAGCGCGGTGACAGCCCCCAAACACTTCGATGGGTCATCGCGACGGGGCCAGAGTCTGCGCCCCAAGCCCCTGCTTTTGAGCTGACAACGCCCGTGCAAGGCACTTGGCCTCCGTTGGCACAAGCCGCGCCTGCCGAAGTCTCGCCCGCGCTGGCCAAGGCCTTGGCTGAGAATGCACGCGCTGCGCAAAAACCAGCGACATCCAGCGCCACGGCTTTGGGCCTGACGCTGGCCATTTTGGGGGCGCTAGTGGGCGGTTTACTTCTCAACCTGATGCCATGCGTGTTTCCGGTGCTGGCCATCAAGGTGCTGGGCTTTGCCCGGGCCGATGCCACTCAGGCCCAACACCGCGCCGCCGGGATAGCCTACACCGTGGGTGTGGTGCTGTCGTTCATGTTGCTGGGCGGCCTGATGCTGGCCTTGCGTGCCGCCGGCGAGCAGCTTGGTTGGGGCTTTCAGCTGCAGTCGCCGGCCGTGGTGGCGGCTCTGGCGCTCTTGTTCACCCTGCTGGGCCTGAACCTGGCGGGCGTTTTTGAATTCGGACAAATGCTGCCCAGCAGCTTGGCGTCTTTGCAAAGCCGCCACCCGACCGTGAACGCCGGTTTGTCGGGCGTGTTAGCCGTGGCCGTGGCGTCGCCCTGCACAGCCCCCTTCATGGGCGCGTCGCTGGGCTTGGCCATTGCGCTGCCCGTGTGGCAGGCGCTCTTGGTCTTTGCCGCCATGGGCGTGGGCATGGCCTTGCCGTATCTAACAGCCAGCTGGTGGCCCGGCATTGCGCGCGCCCTGCCGCACCCAGGGGCCTGGATGTTGACTTTCCGCCAAGCCATGGCCTTCCCCATGTTTGCCACTGTCATTTGGCTGCTGTGGGTGCTGGGTCAGCAAACCGGCATCGACGGGGCCAGCGGTCTGTTGGCTTTGCTGCTCACGGTGGCTTGGCTGGCTTGGGCCCTGGGCCTGACAGGCCGGACGCGCTGGGTCATGGGCGGCCTGGCTCTGGCCACTTTGCTGTGGCTGGGCAGCAGCTGGCTGCCTTTGGCTTTGCGTGAAGCGCCTGCAGTGGCAGCTTCAGCCACACCAGCCAGCAGCGCCAGCGAGAAAAACGCCGCCGGTCTGCCCTTGTGGCAAGCCTGGTCTGAGGCTGACCTGCAGACGCAACTGAGCGCCGGTCGCCCGGTGTTCGTGGACTTCACCGCCGCCTGGTGCGTGACCTGCCAGTACAACAAAAAAACCACCTTCACCGATGCAAAGCTGCTGGCCGACTTTGCAGCCCGCCAAGTGGTGCTGATGCGTGCCGACTGGACCCGCCGCGACCCCGCCATCACCCAGGCGCTCACGGCATTGGGCCGCAGCGGCGTGCCAGTGTATGCCCTGTACGCGCCGGGCCGCGCGCCCGTGCTGCTGTCCGAATTGCCCAGCGTGGCCGAAGTGCAAGAGGCGCTGCAGGCCCTGAGCACTGGGCGTTGAACGCCCACCCTTCCCTGACCTCTTTGACGCCCGCCGGACAGTGAAACGTCCTTGCAGCCTGCGACAATGGCGGGCATGAGTACTTCTTTTGCCCCCCTCCAAAACGACAGCTTCTTGCGCGCCTGCCTGCGCCAAGCCACTGACCACACCCCCGTCTGGCTCATGCGCCAAGCCGGGCGCTAC
>Ga0247832_1006403_pt1 | contig 12928 bp, 8 predicted proteins | sample LaCruzMarch2015__10_FD_192407 | JGI IMG/M metagenome (GOLD analysis project Ga0247832, IMG submission 192407) | Freshwater microbial communities from meromictic Lake La Cruz, Castile-La Mancha, Spain - LaCruzMarch2015_4m | ecosystem: Environmental > Aquatic > Freshwater > Lake | place: Spain... | reverse complement strand
GTGAAAAACCAGGGCCACGCTTTCCGGATATTCCCCAACCCAGCCCAAGGCCGCGTTCAGTGGACTTGTTCATCCAGCCAAGGGGCTGCGTCCAGCCTTGTTCTGCGTGACATGACGGGTCGGGTTGTTGCCTCCATGGTTTCCGCCTTGGGTAGCAAGGTGAATTCGATGGATTTGGGTCAGGTGCCTGCCGGTACCTATACAGCCGAATGCATTTGGACCGGATCCAACGGCCAAATCCAACGGGAGCGGACGACCTTGGTCGTGCATCCGTAAGTATATCTTAATATTCCCTTAAGCCACTTTTAACGTTGAGTTGAAAGTGGCTTAATTTTTGGGCTAGATTTTGCATTGTAAAACAATTTTTATGTCCAAAATCATTAACATCCTGATTTGCATGCTAATAGCAAGCATTTCATGGGCCCAAACCACCCTGCACCAATGGACCTTTGACTCGGTATCAACCTCGGTCGGAACAACCCGACCCGCGGTAGGTAACGGTTCTGTTTCCCTACTCGGTGGAACAACAGCAACTTTTGCGACCGGTGCAACAGCCGGTGGTGCTGGTTGGAATACCACCACCTACGCCGCTCAATTTACCGGTAGTGGGACCCGAGGAATTGAGGTGCTTGCTCCCACGACAGGTTATCAAAATATCAAATTGAGCTTTAAGCACAGGGCTTCGGGCACCGCATCACGTTGGGCTCGTGTGGATTATTCTTTGGACGGGGGTACCCAATGGACCACCGGGTTTTGGAATAACAACGGGGGATTAAGCCCTCACGATGCTTATTACACCTTCAATGTGGACTTTAGCTCGATTTCTGGCGCGGCCAACAATGCCAATTTTCGATTCAGAATTGTGAGCATTTTTAGCCCTTTGGCCTTTAACGAAAGCTCGGCTGCATCTTTTGTTGCAGATACCGCTTATATGCGGGCCAATGCAGCGGCAACCTTCCCGCCAACTCTTGGTGGAGCGGTGGCGACCTACGCAACCGGTGGAACCTGGCGTTTCGATGATATGACAATCACAGGTTCGGCGATTCCCGCTGCGCCTGCTTATACGTTACAAATTTTGCATGCTTCGGATTTGGAAGCTGGATTGTTGGCTCCGGCGGATGCTCCGCGCTTTGCGTCGTTGGTGGATACCTTGAGCAAGACGCACCCCAATACGGTGATTCTATCGAGCGGTGATAACGTTATTCCATCGCCTTTCTTGAGTGCGAGTGAGGACCCCAGCATGCAAACGCCTTTGCGTACCGCGGCTTCTTCTTATTATACGGGTACCCAGGCGGTTCGCGCAGCGATCGGTCGTACCGACATTATGATGATGAACTTGATGAAGTTCAATGCGGCTTGCTTTGGTAACCACGAGTTTGACTTGGGGACGTCGGAATTGAACGGGATGATTGGGGTGGATATTCGTTCGAACGGTGCGGATAAGCGCTGGTTAGGGGCGAATTTTCCGTATTTGTCATCGAATTTGAATTTCTCGAACGATGCCAACTTGAGTTATTTGGTAACGGCGGATGGTCAGTCGGATACGGCTTTTCGTACATCGCCAACTATCACGGCCAACAGCCAGAAGAAGGGGATTGCGCGTTCGGTGGTGATTGAGCGCGGTGGAGAGAAGATTGGGGTGGTGGGAGCGACGACGCAAATATTGGCGAGCATTTCTTCGCCCGGTGCGACGACCATGGTGGGTCCATCGGTGAACGATATGCCAGCCTTGGCAGCCATTTTGCAGCCAGTCATTGACTCGTTGCGGATCGGTCAGGGAATCAACAAGATTGTCTTGTTGGCTCACTTGCAGCAAATAAGTTTGGAGATGGCCTTGGCGCCTTTGCTTCGCGGGGTGGATGTGTTGATTTCGGGGGGTAATCACAGCGTTTTGGCCGATGCCAACGATATTCTACGTCCTGGTGATGTAGCGGTTGGAACGTATCCTATGGTTTTTCGTAATGCGGATAATGAGCCGTTGCTTTTGGTGAACACGGGTGCAGAATACAGCTACCTGGGTCGCTTGCAGGTGCCATTTTCGGCAGCGGGCGTTGTGGATACAACGGCCTTGAACAGCCAGATCAACGGGGCCTATGCTTCGGATTCAGCCGGCGTGGCCAGGGTATGGGGTTCGGTTTCGGCTGCTTTTGCGAACAGCAACGGCATGGGAGCCCGTGTGAAGGCCCTGTGCGATGCCATTCAGGCGGTGATTGTGGCCAAGGATGGTAATTTGTTTGGTAAGTCTTCGGTGTTCTTGGAAGGACGCCGGAATTTTGTTCGGACCGAGGAGACCAATTTGGGTAATGTTACAGCAGATGCGAATTTGTGGATGGCCCGTCGTTTGGACCCCGCGGTCGCTATTTCCATCAAGAACGGTGGTGGCGTACGCTCGGCCATGGGTGAAGTCTTCGCTGTAGGATCTCAGGTAACCTTGTTGCCTACAACGCCGAATCCATTGGCGGGTAAGCAGCGTGGAGATATTAGCCAATTGGATATTGAGAATTGCCTTCGTTTCAACAATCGCTTGTCGGTATTGACCATTCCGGTGAGCGGTATCAAGGCCTTGTTGGAGCACGGGATTTCAGCTTGGACGACGACGGCGACTCCGGGTCAGTTTCCCCAGGTTTCGGGAGTACGCTTCAGTTTTGATCCAGCCCAAACAGCCGGAAACAAATTGCGAAACGCTGCGTTGGTGGATTCAACGGGTCAGATTTTGGATACCTTGGTATTCAACGGAGCGGTTTACGGTAACTCGGCCCGTACCTACAAGGTGGTGACCTTGAATTTCTTGGCCGGTGGTGGCGATAGCTATCCCTTTGCGCCCTATGCTTCAACACGGGTAGATTTGGATACGGCCTTGGCTTCACAGCCTTCTGGTGCGGCGACCTTCACGGTAACGGGTTCAGAACAGGATGCCTTTGCGGAATACATGTCCGCTCGTTTCCCCGCCACTTCGCCTTACAATGTGGCGGAGACCCCGGCCACGGCCGATACCCGAATTCAGAACCTAAGCCTACGCCCGGATGGGGTTTGGCCATTGGGTCCAAATTCTCTACGGACCATCTCTTCTATTCGCGGGGTGAACGCAACATCCGGTGTCTTGGATTCATTGGGTGTTCGGGTTCGCGTTTCAGGAACGGTTTACGGTGTGAATCAGTACAGTTCATCATCGACTCCTGTGGGAATTCAATTTGTCATGATGGACGGTACTGGTGGAACCATGTTCCGCAAAGCTGGTACCGCGTTTGGTTTGGATAGTCTCAATGTCAACGGCCGTTTGGCCGAAGGGGATTCCGTGGATGTTTACGGAATCTTGGAACAATTCAACGGGTTGACTCAAATTAATTGCGATACGGTGATTCGTTTGGCTACGGGTCGCAGTTTGCGTAACCCGGTCAACGTGACGACCCTTGGTGAAAGTACCGAGAACGAATTGGTTCGTTTGAATAACCTGAGTTTTGTGAGTGGAACCTGGCCAGCCGCCGGGGCTTCTTCCAACATCACTGTGACGAACGGAACCTCCAATTTCACGATGCGTATCATTGCAGCGACCGATATTGACGGGTCCCCTGCGCCCACAGGACCTTTTGATTTAGTAGGCCTTGGTGGTCAGTTTGATAATTCCAATCCATTTACTACGGGATATCAAATTTTCCCTCGTCGTTTGGCGGATATTTCCCCGGTCGTTGTTCTGAACCCTACTGCATCTTTCAGCCGCGGCGACACGGTTTTGGCCAATGCCACGACTTCGGTGACCCTACCTATTCAGGTGATTAACCCATCCGCAACCGCTCAGGTGCTCAAAGTGCGGGTCTCGGCAACGGCAGGTGCCGTTTACGGTACGACCTACGAAACCTTCCCTGCCCCGGTCAACGATACCATCACCTTGAACCTTGCTGCTAACGCAACATCGGCTTCTATTTCTTGTTTGTTGTACAATTTGGTGGCCCCGGGTCGCACGGATACGATTTCTTTCAACATGTTTGCAGGGTCCTCCGGTATCTCTGTAGGAACCGTTAACCGCTCCATGGTCCGTGTTTTTGCCCCCGCCATTCGGAACTTGACCATTGGACAAATTCGTGGAAACAATAACGGAGGCTTACCGGATTCGTTGGGTGTGTACGCCCGCACTACCGGCGTGGTGCTTGGATTTAATAAACGCCCAGGTGCCTTGGAGTTCACCATTTTTGACCCGATTTCCAACCGTGGACTTGGTCTTTTCCGTGCAACCAACGTGAACCCTGCCTACAATGTTCGCGAAGGGGATTTGATACGCGTTATTGGTTCGGTGGCTCACTTTAATGGTTTGGCCCAGATTAACCTTGATTCCTTGGTTCTCTTGGATTCCAACCAGACCTTGCCAATCGCCGAGGTGGTTACCGTTTTGAGCGAATACAGCGAATCACGATTGGTTCGCCTAAACAACTTGACCTTGGTGAATCCCAGCCAATGGCCGGTACCAGGTACCGGTGGATCAGGCCGCACAGTGACCGTAACCAATGGTACAACCAACTACGATATGCGCATTGACAACGACGTGAACCTTTACGGTACAGCAGCCCCTGTAGGTCCATTTGACTTGGTGGGTTTGGGTGGTCAGTTTGCGGCTTCGCCTCCCCATACCGGCGGTTATCAGTTGCTGCCACGCTATGTCCAGGATTTGATCCAAGTTTCTTACGGGCAGGTTAGCGGTACCTTAACCTATAACAACACCGCATCCACTCCGATGACCAATTCAACCGTCCGTGTGCTGGATGCCCAAGGGACTGTTGTCCGGGTAGGCGCCACCAACTCAACCGGTGCGTTTACGATTGATTCGATCCCGCATGGCACTTACACCTTGAGTGGTCAAACCAACAAGCCATGGGGCGGTGTCAACGCTTCCGACGCCTTGGCCATCAACCGTCACTTTAGTGGTTCGGTTCCCTTGGTGGGCCTGCGTTTGGGTGCGGCCGATGTCAACGGGAACGTCGCTGTCAACGCCAGCGATGCCTTGGCCACCAACCGTCGCTTTAGCGGTAACATTTCTTCTTTCTCGGTCGGTAATTGGATAAGTGAAACTCCTTCAGTAGCGGTATCCGGTACACCTGCAAGTCAAAGCCTCAAAATGTTGACTTATGCCGATGTAAACGGTTCCTATGTACCATCAACCACTCAACGATTCGGCGCCTCCGTTCATCTCCAAGAGGGTACGGATCAGGGTGTTGTGCGTGATGGCTTGGTTCGCCTAACACTGCGCGCTGATCGGGCGATGGAATTGGGGGCTTTGTCCTTGGAATTGCCTTTGCCAGCCGGTTTGGAAGTGGTGGGCATGGAGCCTGGTACGACCATGGGTCATAGCAGCTGGGGTCGTCGTGACGGTATTTGGTGTTACGGATGGTTTGCCGACGAAGGAAAACAGGTTTCCGAGAACGAAGTCTTGTTGACATTGGTCTTGAAGGCCGACCGCATGAACTTGTTGGAAGGCTTGGATTGGAACAATCTTTCTTTGGGTTCCCTTAGCGAAATGGTGAATCCTTGGGGCGAGGTTATTCCAGGCAGCCTTCGGGTTGCTTCGGTGAAAAACCAGGTCCACACTTTCCGGATGTTCCCGAACCCAGCCCAAGGCCGCGTTCAGTGGACTTGTTCATCCAGCCAAGGGGCTGCGTCTAGCCTTGTTCTGCGTGACATGACCGGTCGGGTTGTTGCCTCCATGGTATCCGCCTTGGGTAGCAAGTCGAATTCGATGGATTTGGGTCAGGTGCCTGCCGGTACCTATACAGCCGAATGCATTTGGACCGGATCCAACGGCCAAATCCAACGGGAGCGGACGACCTTGGTCGTGCAGCCGTAAGTTCCATAACAACGAAGTATCCAAGGGCGTCTCGCAAGGGGCGCCCTTTTTTTTGGTTGATACGGTGAGCGATTACAAGCGCTGGCTCAGTCTAGGCAAAACCTCGTCTTTCCAATCGGAGAAATCACCGGCCAAAAGGTGTTGTCGGGCGGTCCTTGTTAGCTCCAAATAAAAGTGCAGGTTATGCAAGGTGGCCAAGCGCGGCCCTAACATTTCGTGGCATTGGAATAAGTGGGCCAGATAGGCTTTGGAATACGTTTGGTCTTCCGCCAAGGGGCTGTGGGCATCCAAGTTGCTCAAATCACTGCGCCATTTGCGATTGCGCAAGTTGATGATACCGTTCCAGGTAAAAAGCATTCCATTGCGGGCATTGCGCGATGGCATAACACAGTCAAAGAGGTCCACACCCCGCGCGATACTTTCCAGAATATTGGTCGGCGTACCGACCCCCATGAGGTACCTAAATTGGTTTCGAGGCAAAACCTCGGTGACGGCTTCGGTCATCCGGTACATGTCTTCGGCGGGCTCGCCAACACTCAGTCCCCCGATGGCACAACCGTGGGTCGCCCTTTCGGCCACAAATCGAGCCGATGCCAGTCGAAGGTCTGGGTAGGTGGAGCCTTGGACGATGGGGATCAATCGCTGATCGTAGCCGTAGAGTGGTTGGGTATCGGACCAGGCCTGCAGACTGCGGTCCAACCAGCGATGGGTGAGTTCCATGCTCACCTTGGCCTCCTGTTGGGGGCAGGGGTAAGGGGTGCACTCATCAAAAGCCATGCAAAAGTCGGCCCCGATGGAACGCTGTATTCGCATGGAGGCCTCAGGGCTGAACATATGCCTTGATCCGTCGATATGGCTGGCAAACTCCACCCCTTCTTCGCGGATACGTCGTCGGTCGGCCAACGAAAAAACTTGGTAGCCTCCGCTATCGGTGAGGAGGGGCCCCTTCCATTGCATGAAAAAATGCAGCCCCCCCGCTTTTTCGAGTAGATCCGTCCCCGGCCTCAGGTACAAGTGGTAGGTATTGCCCAAGACAATCCCGGCCCCTAGGCTGTTTTGGAGTTCATCGCTGCTCAGACCTTTGACCGTACCAAGGGTCCCAACGGGCATGAAGAGGGGGGTTTGGACCACACCATGTGCCGTCTGCAAGAGGCCGGCCCTGCCACGGCTTCCTTTGTCTTCGGCTTGAAGGAGAAAACCGGTCGAGGGTAGGGGCTCGTTGGGGACCATAGGGGTAGGCATGTGGACAAAGGGTGATAAAGGCCAAGGCAAAAATCGGCAGGCTATTCTATTTTCGCACCTTATGCAGGTTTTGTGGCAAGATTTCCCGCTTTGGGCCTTGTGGGCCCCTGCGCTCCTTTGGCAATTGTATTTTGTCTTCCGTTATTGGTGGCCGGTGGTTTGGCGCCGGGATGCTTGGAAGGAAGCCCCCGGTGCGGCAGCCTCCAAGCCACTTAGCTTGGTGATAGCGGCACGCAACGAAGCCGATAATCTGCGACGGAACCTTCCCGTTTGGATGGCCCAATCCCATCCCGATTTTGAAGTAGTGGTGGTGAACGATAGCAGTTGGGACGAAACCGCGCTGGTCCTCAAAGAATTTGCCGAAGTCTATCCCCGATTGCGCATTGTTTCGGTGGAGGAACAAGACAAATACCCCACCGGCAAAAAATTTGCCTTGACCCTCGGAATCAAAGCAGCATCGCATCCTCATCTGGTTTTCACCGATGCCGATTGCCGGCCGGCGAGCGAAACCTGGCTGTCGGGCATCCAAGGAACCTACCGCTCGTCCACCGAATTGGTCCTTGGGCATGTTCAACTCGAAAATACCCGGGGGCTGTTGGGTCTGTTTCAACAAACCGACGCCCTGTTCACATCGGTCCAATGTTATGGACACGCCCTCACCGGTCAGGCCTTTATGGGTCGCGGAGGCAACCTTTCCTACCTGCGCAATTTGTTTTTCTATCACAAAGGCTTTAGTGCCCACCTCAAACATCTATCCGGGGATGACGGCCTCTTTGTCAACCAGGCGGCCACTCCGAGCAATGTCCGAGTTTGCCTTCAACCCTCCAATTGGACCTACACGCAGGCTCCCGATGGATGGGGTGCTTGGTGGTCCCAAAAACGTCGCCACCTCAGCAGTTCGGCCTATCTACGACCTCGTCATCGGCTTCGCCTAGGGGTTTACGGGGTTACTCTTTGGATGTTGCTGGCTTGGCCAGCCGTGGCCCTTCACCTTCCCTGGGTTTTTTCCTTGCCGGTCGCTTTTTATTTTTTGAATCGATGGCTGGTCCTTGGCTTGCTGGCGGCTCGCTTTAAACAAGCGGGACTCCTTCCGTTTTTGCCGGTTTTGGACCTCCTTAACCTGCTCCTTCGCACATTTTGGACCCTGACGGCGCCCAAGCCTTCCAGGGTTCGTTGGTAAGCCCATGGAAATCCCCGACTGGCATCGTTATTTCCCCCAGCTGACGGAGGACCAAAAACAAAAGTTGGATCAACTGCCGGGCATGGTCCTGGAATGGAATCAACACATCAATTTGATTTCCCGCAAGGACGAGGATCGTGTAGCGATTCACCATGTGTTACACAGTTTGGCTCCGGCCAAAGTCCTTTCCTTCCAAAGCGGCTCCAGGATCTTGGATATCGGGACCGGAGGTGGTTTTCCGGCCGTTCCTCTGGCCATCCTGTTTCCGGAGGTTGAGTGGGTGGCCGTGGACTCCATCGGCAAAAAAATAACCGTGGTCAAGGACCTGGCTCAGCGCTTAGGCCTTAACAATTTGGAAGCCAGGCATCAACGGGCTGAGGAGGTCAAGGGGCCCTTTGACTTTGTGGTTTCTAGAGCGGTGGCCCGTATGAATAACTTGGTTCAATGGACCCGGTCGGCTCTTGCCTTGGCCCACAAGCACGATCGCCCCAACGGCTGGTTGGTTCTCAAGGGTGGGGATCCTGCGGGCGGCCTGAAGGAGGAATTGGAAGAGACCGGTTTGCCTTTTGACTTGTACCCGGTTTCGATGTATTTTGAGCAACCCTATTTTGACCAAAAATTCGTGGTATCCATGGCCTCCGGCCCCTTCCCAAGACCTTTATGAAACTATACCATCAACTCCTGGAGCAAATCATCCAAACCGGTGTCCGCAAGGACGACCGGACCGGTACGGGTACACTGAGCCTGTTTGGGCCGCAACTGCGGATGAATTTGAACGAGGGCTTTCCGCTGTTGACCACCAAAAAGGTTCATTTCAAGTCCGTTGCTTATGAATTGTTATGGTTCATAACCGGCTCGACCAATGTTCGTTTTTTGCAAGAAAACGGGGTGAGCATTTGGGATGAATGGGCCGACGCAGAGGGGGAATTGGGCCCTGTTTATGGGAAGCAATGGCGGCAGTGGGCCAAACCCGACGGCTCCGTTGTGGACCAATTGGCCGAGGTGGTGGAACAGCTGCGCCGCAACCCCGATTCCCGTCGGCTTTTGGTTTCGGCTTGGAATGTGGCGGATATTCCTTCCATGGCTTTGCCTCCTTGCCATGCCTTTTTTCAGTTTTATGTAGCCGATAACAAATTATCGTGCCAATTGTACCAACGCAGCGCCGATGTTTTTTTGGGGGTGCCCTTTAACATCGCCTCCTATGCGCTGCTCACGCATATGGTGGCCCAGGTCTGCGGTCTGGGTGTGGGGGATTTTGTCCATACCATGGGCGATGCGCACCTCTACCTCAACCACTTGGAACAGGCCCAACTTCAATTGAGTCGGGAACCCCGCCCCTTGCCCCGCTTGGTCCTGGATCCAACGGTCAAGAACCTGGATGACTTTGCCTACGAACACATTCAGTTGGTCGGCTACGACCCGCATCCAGCCATCAAAGCCCCCGTGGCGGTATGACGAGTCCTGTAAACCAAGGGCGGATGGGGTTGTTACTGGCTTCCTCCACCGATGGTGCCGTCGGCGACGGTCGAGATCTACTTTGGCATCTTCCCGAAGACCTTCAGCGTTTCAAGAGTCTGACCATGGGTTGTACCTGTCTTTTGGGTCGAAGGACCTTGGAGAGTATTGGTCGGGTTTTGCCTGGTCGCCGTTTTGTGGTCTTGACCCGCCAAAGGCCAACGCCTGATTCGCCTATGTTCACAAGCTATCCAGGCGTGATTTGGGCAACAGGGGTGGAAGAGGCCCTGGAAGCGACCGCGGATGTTGATCCACTTTGGGTCATCGGGGGCGCCGATGTTTACCAAGCCTTGGAAGAAAGGGCCGATTGGATCGATCGCACCGAGGTAGAAGGGACCTGGCCGGAGGCACCGGCCCGGTTTACAATCAATCCGATGTTATGGCATTGCGATCAGAACGGCGAATGGCAGGAAAGCCGAAGCGGTCTGCGATATCGCTATCAGCGTTACCTCAGGATTCGCCCATAAAGCCCAATCGCTTGGCGGTTTTGAGTCCAGCTCCGCTATGCTCCATCAAAAACTGACCCAAAACAACCTGGCTAACCTCTTCGTAGGGAGGGGCCATCAGGTCCTCGTTCAAGCTGTATTGGACGGCCAAGGTGAGAATGTTCTCTAGTTCCGCTTCGTTGAGGATTTGCTGATCCAGGTTGTTGTAGAGAAAGCCAAATTGCTGTTTTCCGTCCACAAAAAAATGACTTTCTCCGTCCACAAAAATCCGAGCCAGCAATTGGCCTCCGTCCTGCAAACGGTTGTATTTGAAGCTGTCAGAGAGGAAATTGTAAAGCTGAATTTGGCCAAAATAAGTCCGCATGCTGTTTTCTTTGACACGTTGACTTTGATGTACAAAATGTTGCGAATCAAAGGTGAAAATATTGGTGTGCATGACGAGGCCCAAGGTATCCCCCGAAAATTTGAGACTGCATTCAAATTTGTTTTTGTCCTTGTATTCAATCTCCACCCGCGGATCTCTTTTTTGCATTTCATCGCCCCACGCATGGGCCATGCCGCGCAAGATGCCTTTGATCGACTCAAAATGCCGAACGGTATTGTCGTAAATCGCTTGTTTGTTGGAAGATTTTCCGGCAAGCGTGTTGAGGATTTGCTGATGGGTGCTGGTCATAGGGATGCCTGGTTGGTATAGGGTGTGGCTTGCTTAGTAGGCCTTGGCAAAGACCACCCTTCGTACCGAGGGTTGTCCGGTCCAAACACAGGTTCCCGTTTCATCGGGTGCGTCCAGTGGAATGCAACGAATGGTGGCTTTGGTAGCTTCTTTGATGGCGGTCTCGGTGGCGCTGCTGCCGTCCCAATGCGCGAGGACCAAACCGCCCTTCTCCAATTGTTGAATAAATTCTTCTTTGGAATCCACGCGATGGGTGTGTTCTGTCCGAAAGGCCAAGGCTTTGTTGTACATCTCTTCTTGAATTTCGTCCAAAAGATTTTTGCAATGCAATCCCAAGCCATCACGGGTTGTTTGTGTTTTGGTCCGGAGATCCCGTCGCGCCAATTCCACCTCTCCGTTTTGGAGATCACGAAGGCCAAGGGCAATACGGATGGGCACTCCTCTCAATTCGTGATGGGCAAATTTCCAACCCGGCCGGGCATGGTCTTCGGTATCCATTTCGACCCTCAGCCCATGCGCCTTGCATTCCTCGGCGATTTGTTGGCAAGCTTCGGTGAGAACGGGGATGCTATCACTCCCTTTGTAGATGGGGACAATGACCACCTGTACCGGGGCTAGAACAGGAGGCAGTACCAAGCCTTCATCGTCCGAATGGGCCATAATCAGGGCGCCCATCAGTCGGGTGGAGACCCCCCACGAGGTGGCCCAAACATATTCCCGTTCGCCTTGGGCGTTGGCGAATTGGACGTCAAAGGCTTTGGCAAAATTCTGTCCCAGAAAATGGGAGGTACCGGCCTGCAGGGCTTTGCCGTCTTGCATAAGTGCTTCGATGCAAAAGGTTTCAACAGCTCCTGCAAAACGTTCTTGTTCGGTTTTGATCCCTTTGATGACCGGCATCGCCATCCATTTTTCGGCAAAGTGGGCGTAGATATCTAGCATTTGCCGGGTTTCGACCAGGGCTTCATCGGCCGTGGCGTGGGCGGTATGCCCTTCTTGCCAAAGAAATTCGGTGGTGCGCAAGAAGAGGCGGGTCCGCATCTCCCAACGGACCACGTTGGCCCATTGGTTGATCAAGAGGGGGAGGTCCCGGTAACTCTGAATCCAGTCCCGGTAACTATTCCAAATGATGGTCTCCGACGTGGGTCGAACGATGAGCTCTTCTTCCAATTTGGCCTGGGGGTCCACCTCGATTTGCCCATCGGATCCTGTGCGCAATCGGTAATGAGTTACAACGGCGCATTCTTTGGCAAATCCATCCACGTGGGCGGCCTCTTTGCTGAAGAATGATTTGGGTATAAAGAGGGGAAAGTAGGCGTTTTGGTGCCCGGTTGCTTTGAACATGGCGTCCAGGGCATCCCGCATTCTTTCCCAAATGGCGAAGCCGTAGGGCTTGATCACCATGCAGCCTCGGACCGCCGAATAATCGGCCAAACCGGCACGCAGGACCAGGTCCTGGTACCATTGCGCATAGTCTTGGTGGCGGGGGGTAATTTCTTTGGCCATAAAGCGTTGAATGTTAAGCGTAGATTGTTAAAAAATCGGTAAATTAAAATATCGGCAAAGAGAATGGTAATTTTGTAATATTCAGCCTTTCCCGCTTCCTTTTTCGGTCAAACCTAAACCCACCCAACATGAACAACACGAAGAAATTTTGGTTCCTGGGCCTGTTATGGATGGCTTCTTGTTCCAGTCGGATCAACGGGGTGTCGGGGCGTACCGATCATTACGATGCCGACGCTTACCAGGTTTCGGGTGGTTTTGAGGGCGACAGAGAGCCCGTTTCGGTATCGGATCGGGCACTGCGCCCCTTGGAGGAACGTTACGAAGGGGAGGTGGATCGGAGCCAGCGCGATGAGGATGTGGTGGAAAGTATGAGTGTTGCGGATTATCGCCGGGCCTACCGGCAGGGTTATCAGGACGGGAATTTGGATGCGTCGTTTTTACCGGGCTTGTACCGGCCCAATTACGGGGGATGGGGATGGGGTATCGGTCCAGGAATTGGTTGGAATGCGCCCTGTTGGAGTTGGGGTGCGCGTTGG
>Ga0247832_1006398_pt1 | contig 12939 bp, 16 predicted proteins | sample LaCruzMarch2015__10_FD_192407 | JGI IMG/M metagenome (GOLD analysis project Ga0247832, IMG submission 192407) | Freshwater microbial communities from meromictic Lake La Cruz, Castile-La Mancha, Spain - LaCruzMarch2015_4m | ecosystem: Environmental > Aquatic > Freshwater > Lake | place: Spain... | reverse complement strand
GCGCCTCGCCGGATTTCAGTCGATCCGAGCCGGCCTACAGGCGGTGATGCATGACATCACGACGCTGCTGGAGATGGCGATGCGCCAGCCAGAACCGAACCCATGCTGAAACTTTGAATCAGCCCTGTCACGGTGGAGGGGAAGTGGATCACCGGCGGCACTTTCTGCCAGCCGAACAACATGATCCCGAGGAAACCAGCCTCGAGCATGAAGGCCATCGCCCCCTCGAAGCCCAGCACCGACCCGAAAAAGTCGCCGGCGAACTCCGACAGTGGCGCCCAGTTGGTGCCGAACTGGAACTCCATCGGCAGACCTGAGGCCACGCCGATGCCGAAATTGAGAACGTAGAGCTTCGCCCAGAAGCGGGCCTGCCGGTAGTAGAGGGGGTTGCGTGTGCGCAGCCAGATGGCCTCCAGCACCACCAGATAGATCGCCAGGCCGGTGGAGAGCACGGGCCAGAGCATGTGAAAGATCGCCGTCAGAGCGAACTGCAGCCGTGACAGGGTCACGACATCGAGAGTGGCAAGCATCAGCAGGCAGCGCGTGAGGGAGTGCCGAGACCTGACCGGGCAGGGAAATGGACCACGGCCAGGAGCGGAGTGGACAGGGGGAAGGCCCTGAATCTTGCTATGATGTTATCGACATAAAAGCTAAAACAATATGAATATGACGATCTGTTTCGAGTGGTTCGGATGTCGCTGGCGCCAGGGGCTGGCTGGCCTTCTGGCTGTGCTGCTGGCCTCCCTAGTGCTGGTCGCCCCGGCTGCGGCAGTCGACAGCTGGCCGCTGAGCGATGAAGCCGGACACCGCTTCCAGGCCTCGGTTTTCGAGCAACCCTTTCCCGAGTACAACAGCGGCTGGCGCCTGCGCCTCAACGCACTCGGGGCCGGCATCGAGCTGGACCACGCCGACGCTCTGCAGGTCAGCGACACCATGGGTCAGCGCTGGACCCTGGTGAACAGGAGCGAGGAAATCGTGCCTCCCGACGGCACGCCCATTCCCGCCGGTTCGGCCCAGTTCGACCTCGACGCCCTCACCCCTCGCCCCAGCGACGCACTTCCCCTACAGCTCTCGCTGACCAGCAGCGCCGGACCGCTGCGCATCGATCTCAACCCCGAGCAAACCCTGACCCTGCATGATCTGGCCTGAACCGAACTCTCCGGGCAATCGCCCTAGGAACGTTGAGCTGCTTGATCGGCGGCCCTGTTCGTGCCGCGGATCGACCAGATCGAAGGTTTGCTCAAGGATTCAGCCCAGGGAGGTGAGGTCGATGCGCTTGCGCACCCCATCGGGCAGGTTGCGGGAGATGGGGCAGAGCTTCATGTGCTCCTGCATGTAGGCGATGGCGTCAGCATCGGCGAGGCCCCGTTCCTGCTCGGAGGCGGCGGCATCCAGGCGGATGCGGAAGTCACCCTCCACGCCGGCACCCATCGCTGAGCCAGGCCACTGGGACCAGCGCTACCGGCAGGGCGCCGATGGCTGGGAACTGGGCCGGCCGGCTCCACCGCTGGAGCGATTCCTGCGCAGCCATCCGCTGGCCCCCCGGCCCCCGGGGTGTGAGCCCCACCACCCTGCAGCGTTGGCGGCGTCAGTTCCCAGGTGACGGGGAGGGAATGGATGGCCGTCAGGGCAGGCGCCGCCCGTTGTGTCACCGCCTCACGGACGAGAAGCGCCAGCGGATCCTGCTCAGCTGCAATCTCTGGAGCCGGAGGCTCTTGGCACGGGATGAGGCCCATCGCGAAGATCCCAACATCTCCGCTGATCTTGTTGGCCGGGCCTGCCTGCGGACTTGGATCAGCCTGAAGTGTTGCCAGCCGCTGATCCACTGCCGCCCGCTCGATGACCGACCGGACGATCCGAGGCACCCTTTCCTCAGCCAGGAGCAGGCCAACGAGATGTGACGGCATAGGGCCCCTGTCTACAAGCCAGCGCGCCAGCGACAACCACGGCGCCGGACACGATCGATCCACTGCTGGCGCCAGCCCGAGGTGATTGGGATTCGTCCGCAGGTACAGAATTCAGCGCCGACCGTCTTCGTTGTTGATGGCGGCCTGCCCTGTGGCAGGGGCGTTTTGATTCCTTTCAGGTTTCTCTGGAGTAATCATCAGAGTCATGGTTTCTTGTTCACAAGAGACATTCACATTCTTTTCAGGCTCGCTGGTCGATTTCAACGTCCATTTTGTTTTTTCTTTTGCTTCTCTGTTCGTTTCTCCGTCGCAGAGAAGAGCCGGCCGCTCCTCGTCGGAGGTTCTGGGCCTTATGTCGGTGCGGATGTGGCTCCCCCTGACATTGAGGGAAAGGCGTGAAAGGCTGTTTTGGAGTGGGGGGAGCCACAACTCGCACCCGTTAGGTGGGCAGAGAATTTTTGCCTGGAAGGTGGAGTGAAGAGCTACTGAAGGCATACTGACCCACATCCGCACTATCCCGACCTTCCAGAAGTCGGAGAACACGAAATTGCCACGAAGAAACTTGTTGTTTTGGGGTGAGTTCCACAACTCGCAGCCGCTCGGTGGGCAGTTTAGTTTTCCCAGAGAGGTGAACCGAAGATCTACCGAAGTCAGATTGACCCACATCCGCACCATCCGTGCCTCCCAGAAGTCGGAGAACATGAAATTGCCACTAAGGAGAATCACGTTCTCCAGGGTGCTTTTCACGAACTTGATGCCCGCATACTCTGGCGGAGTTGGCCCGTTATCGGCGTGCTGAACCGCTCCAGTGAGCTTCGAGGATGGCCCGGACATCTCGTTGATGAGCACGACGCAGCGGAGCGTTGCGTCAGAGAAATTGGCGCCCTCAAGGTTTCCTTGGATCACCAGCCAGCGGTCACAAAACTGCGTGGATTCTGTGGGCTCAACTCTTCCGGAGTTAACCTGTTCTTGCAGCAGAGACTTTCCTTGCAGCAGTGACCTCGAGAGGTTCGCGCCCGTTAGATTGACCTGGATGATTGAGCATTGAGACACTTGTGATGCACCAATCTCCGGGCATTTTTCAGTTGGTTTCGACTCTTTGCACTCGCTGAAATCGAAGCGGGCCTCGCTCAGATCGGCACCGGCGAAATCAACCTCCTTGAGAGCGACACAGCTGAAGTCGGCTCGGGCGAGATGGGCTCCCTGCAGCTCGATGCCCTCCAGTCGACTGGGCGTGAACCGGGCTTCCCGCAGATCCATGCCCGAGAGATCCTGCCCCTGCAGGCTGATCGGGAGCAGCCTGGGGTCAAGGCCGATCCCCTCAGGATTCAGGTCCAGACCCTTGAGCAGATAGGGATGGTTGTCCCGAAGCAGCGGCAACAGAGCGTTGCTGTGGCGCCCCAGCGGTCGCTCCTCAGAGCTGGCATTGATGAAGATGGCCAGGGTGCCGATCAGTGTCAGCAGACCGATGTGGCCCACGCCTCGGAATCCCTTCATCCTGTCACCATCCAGTAGAGAAGATGCAGGGGTCTGAGCGGCAGCGGCGCAAACAGGACGGGAGCGATCAGATCCTGCAGAAAGGTTGCCGGCTGATCCTGGATCCGTTTCTCGAATTCTTCGCGGGTCAGTGCAACCCGGTGCAGCTGGGCCTCATTGAAGGCACCCAGATTGAGCGGCTTGTCCAGCAGAACGCCACGGAACTGGACGTTCCTGGCCCGGACCCGCTCGAATCGCAGCCCGCTCAGATCGGCACCTGTGAAGTCGACATTTTCCAAGGAGCTATCACTGATGACCGCGCGCTTGAGATCAGCCCCCCAAAACGTAACATTTCGCAGTCGCACATTGACGAACTGAGTTTCCTCTAGATGCGCCCCTACAAGCTGCACGTTCTTGATGGTGAGGCTCTCAAAGTGTGAGTTTTTGAATAAACCTCCTGACCAGTTTTGGTTGCTGTATTCGCGAGGATGACTTCGTGTGCCGTTCCCAAGGGTCTCTCCTCCGATGAATCGCCGGTTCTCGCACTTTGCTCCCGCCTGAACCTTGGGGGGGGAATTCCGCGTGGCCTGCTCTGGTTCCTGGTCTAGTGGGCAGAAGGACCAGGCGTCTGAGAGGAGGTCATCTCTTTTCTTCCCCGTTACTACCTTTTCCCAGGAGATCACCAGGCCCCTCGAGGGCGGACATGCTGTTGGACGGCTTGTGCAATCGGCGTCTTCTCTCAGCACAGGCGAGAAGTGAGCAAAGAACGCCACTAAGCCATCAACCTGAGTGTGGGGATCAGTGGTCACATCCGTGAGGTTGGTGCCCACCACATTGGCCCCATTTAGTATGGTGCCGTTCAGTTTCGCGCCGCTGAGGTCTGCGTTTTCCAGTTTTGCATGGCTCAGATTCGCGCCCTCAAGATTTGCGCCACGAAGATTGCTATTGCTCAGATCGATATAGGGTAAGAAAGCTTTTTTAAGATAAGCATTCTCCAGGTTGGCGTTAGCGAAGCTCATGCTGTCAAGAAATATCCTCGGAAGGCATTCAGTTTTCGCGATTGTCTTTTCGGCATCTCTTTGCGTCATGTCCAATATGTCCGGCGCCAGCACTTCTTTGACTTCTTCGGACTTTTTCTTGGCTTTGGCTATGGCCTCGGCCATGGCATTCTTGTTGGCTTCGGTTGTGGGAGGCTTGGATTCTGGAGGTTCGGTCATGCACGTCTCTTCATCACTGAGAAGCAGGCCTGACTCGTACAAATTACGCAGTAGCTTGCCCTTGCGATCGGCATCCGCCACGCCATCATGACGGTGTAAATGCTGCAAAAGATCCCGCAGTTCCGATACCATTAAGGCACGTTGGTCGTCAGTTGGCTTGTTTTTTTCGCTGTTATTCAACATGTACTGGGCCAGCCGCCCGTTGAGCGTCTTTTCCATTTCGTCGAGGCGCGTGTTGTGCTCCTGGCTCACGGCCTGCTCCTCATGTCGGCGAACTTCCTGGGCCTGTTCCTGCTGGCGCTGCTGCAGCTGAGCCTCCTGCACCCGGGCATAGGTCTGCATCGCAACGGTGCCCAACGCCGTGAGCAGGGTCCCGATCCCCAGGGTGGCACTGGAGAGCCTGAGGTCCTGGGCCAGGAAATCCCCAAAACCGCCGATTCCGGATCGCAGGGTCCTGGCCATCTCCTTTAGCAGGAATCGCAGCCGTCGCCGACCTATCCCGATCACCACCACGACGCCAAAGATGACTGCCCCCAGCACCAGGGACAGGAAGCCAACTTTCATCAGCAGATCGAGAAAGACCTGGACGGTGGAGGTGACCAGAGCCACCGCCGCCTGGAAGGCCAGCACGAGTGCAGGGAGCGTGAACAGGCCATTGCGACCCAGCTGGAACACCGTCCAGAGGGTCATCAGGATTCCGATGAAGGTAGCCATCGCGTTGCACAGGCCTTCGAAGTCGGTCACCAGTTGGTGCAACCGCTTCTGGATCCTGGGCCTGGGCCTATGCCCGGGCTGGGTCTGGATTGAACCGGCGGCAAGGCCCGCGCCGGCGGGAACGTCATCGAGATCGATCGCCATTGCCCGCATCTGGATTCTCAGCTGGGCGAGGGCGAAGAACGCCAGCCAGAGCAGCAGCGCGGTGCCGGTGAGCAGCCAGCCGAGTGAACGCAGCGCGACGTTGCCCTCTTGTTCGGCCCATTGCCGCAGGGCCACGACCACCACGCCGCTGGCGTAGAGCACCAGTCCCGGAAGCAGCAGCCGCCCGAGGAAACGCCAGGGTTCGGCGCTGATCATGCGGAAACTTCGCTCCAGGCCACCGGCCAGAGCGCCCAGGGTGGAACGGTTCTCCAGGGACACATCCAGGGCCTCGACGCTTGTGAACAGCAGGAACATGGCTCCAACGCCCAGCAGGGGATTCACGGAGGTGAGCAGGCTCAGCACCGTCATGAACAGGAAGCCCCCGTAGAGATCGAGGACCAGCCTCCGAGCCGGTGAGCCGCTCATGGTGTGCGAGGGCTGAAAGCTTCTGCGCAGGCTGTACAGCTGCTCGCACCATGCGCACCAGATCAGCTGGAACTTCAACAGGTCTGTCAGCTCGCGCAGGTGCTCGCGCTGGATGGCATCGACCACTCCCAGTGATTCAAGGCTCTGCTCTATGAGCCACCGAGCGTGCTCCGTGAGCAGCGGGGTGTCCTCCGTGAGCAGAGGGGTGTGCACCGTGAGCAGCGGAGCGATCAACAAAACCGCCTGGAGGATCAGGGACCAGCGCCCTGGGCAGGTGAGAAGCCGCCAGTAGCCCTGATAGGCCTGCCTGGCCCGATAGGCGGTTCGCATCTTCACCGGCGTGGTGGCACCTTCCCTTCAGTGTGCTTTTGGCGTGGAATGCAGGCAACATCCATCTGGCTCGGCTGTTCCGAGTTGAGGAGTAGGCCCAGATGTGCTTTTAGGTCCTTCTTGCCAGAATTAATGACAGCATTGAAACGGCAGCTTCAATGCTGCAGTACTGCAGCAGCAGCAACTTCTGGTCATCAACCCGATCACGACTCGTGATGAGCCAGAGCCCGTCCACATCCACTCAGCGTCTTGCCGAGAAACGGCCCGATGCCCCGGAAGCCGTTGTCGGCCAGGTGAGTAGTCCCACCAGGTTGTTCCGCTGACGATTGGGTGTGAGTTCGCCAGGGTTGTGGTGCGACCCAACAGTCCTGGAGCTCACAGCCATGCCCATGCCCACGCTTCAGGTCTCACCTGACACCGGAACTGCCTCCATGCTCATGAACTCTTTCTCTGTCGGCTGCTGCGTGCTGGAGCCATGAACCCCTCCACGCCAGCACCCACCGCTGAGCCGGGCCACTGGGACCAGCGCTACCGGCAGGGCGCCGACGGCTGGGAACTGGGCCGGGCGGCTCCGCCCCTGGAGCAGTTCCTGCGCAACCATCCGCTCGCCCCCCAGCCCCCGGGGCAGGTGCTGGTGCCGGGCTGCGGCCGCGGCCATGAGGCCGCCCTGCTCGAGCAGGGCGGCCTCATGGCCGCCGTCGGCCTGGATTTCAGCGGCGAGGCTGTGGCCGAAGCGCGGGCGCGGCACGGCCCCGAGCGGCCCAGTCTGCGCTGGCTGCAGGCCGACCTGTTTGACCAGCAGGCCCTGGCGGCGGCGGGCCTGGCGCCCGGCAGCCTCAGCGGGATCGTGGAGCACACCTGCTTCTGCGCCATCGATCCGGGCCGCCGCGACGACTACATCGCCACCGTCTGTCGGCTGCTGGCGCCGGGCGGCTGGCTGCTGGGGCTGTTCTGGTGCCACCGCAAGCCGGGTGGCCCGCCCTGGGGCAGCGACCCGCAGGCGGTGGCAGCCCAGCTGGGCCAGGCGGGGCTGGTGGCCGAGCTGTGGGAGCCGGCCACCGGTTCGGTGGACCAGCGCCAGGACGAATGGATCGGCCTGTGGCGCCGGCCGTTTTCGCCCGGAGGCGGCGGATCAGCCCCGCCCTGATCCGATCGACACCCGGTTCCAGGGCATGACGGCCAGCAGGCGAGCCATGCCGCAGAAGCCGGAGACGCCCGCGAAGGTGAGCCCGGCCCCCACAAAGCCGCTCAGCCAGATCCAACCCGGCGCCACGGTCTGGGACAGGATCACGCCCAGCAGCACCAGGCTGCCGGCGACGATCTGCACCTGGCGCATCAGCGGCAGTGGCGCCCCCTTGAGCTTGCGGACGGGGAAGCCGGCCTGCTGCCAGGCGGGCACGCCCCCGAGCAGGTCGGTCACCGGGTGGGGATGGCCCTGCTGGAGCAGTTGGGATAGGCCCTTGTTGCTGCGGTTGCCGCTCTGGCAGACCAGCACCAGGGGACCGCGGGGCAGATCGGCCTGGGTGAGGCGGGAAAGGGGGACGTTGAGGCTGCCGGCGATGTGGCCGGTGGCGAACTCCATCGGTTCGCGCACATCGATGACGGTGACCTCACCGGCCGCCAGCTGGTCGGCGAGGTCGTGGGCGCCCAGACGGCTGGGGGTGGTCATGGTCGTGCTTTTCATGGTCGTGGTGGTCAGGGACGGATGCGGGAATGGGATGGAATCAGCGGGCAGGGCTTCAGGCCTGGACGACGCCGCCCAGGGGGAAGCCCTCGGCGGCCCAGCGGCTCAGGCCGCCGCGAAGGTTGGCGACCTGCCGGCGGCCGGCCTTGAGCAGCTGCTGGGTGGCCAGGGCCGAGCGGCTGCCCGAATGGCAGACCACCACCAGTGGGCGACCTGTGGGGATCTCTCCGGAGCGGCTCTCCAGCTCCGGCAGGGGGATCAGCAGGCTGTCGACCACACGCCCGTCGGGACCGTTGAACTCCTCGGCGGAGCGCACATCGAGCACGGTGACATCGCTGCGATGGGCGGCCACCCAGGCCGGGCTGAGTTCGGGCAGTCCGGCATAGCTGCGGGCCATCGGTGCCCAGGCCGGCGCCGCCACGGCTTCACGGGGCTTGCCGGAGCGCATGTTGCCGGGAAGGGCCTGGGCGATCCGGTGGGGATGGGGCAGGCGCATGTTCTCCATGTGGCCGACGAAGTCCCGCTCGGTGGCGTTGCCGCCGAGGCGGGCGTTGAAGGCCTTTTCCTCGGTGACGGAAGTGACGTGGCGGCCGGTGTAGTCGTGGCCGGGGTAGAGCAGGCAGTGATCCGGCAGGGTCAGGATCTGCTCGGTGATCGAGCTCCAGAGGGTGTGGGCGTTGCCCTGCTGGAAGTCGCAGCGGCCGCAGCCGCGCACGAGCAGCGCATCCCCCGTGAAGGCCATCGACTGGTCATCGAGGACAAAGGTGAGGCAGCCGTCGGTGTGGCCGGGGGTGGCGCGCACCTCCAGGTGGCGGCCGCCGAAGAGGACCCGATTGCCGTGGCTGAGGGGCCGGGTGACGTTCTCGGCGCCGACGCAGGCGGCCAGGCCGATGGCACAGCCGGTGGCCTCGTGCATCAGCCAGCTGCCCGTCACATGGTCGGCATGGGCATGGGTGTCGATCGAGGCCACCAGTTCGACCCCCAGCTCGCGGATCAGGGAGAGGTCGCGGTCGTGCTGCTCGAAGACCGAATCGATCAGCAGGGCCTTGCGGCTGGCCACATCGGCCAGCAGGTAGGTGAAGGTGCCGGTGTCGACGTCGAAGAGCTGGCGGAACAGCAGCGGGCTGCCCCCTGCGGCGGCGGCGAGGCAGAGGGAGGGCGCGGGCGCGACAGCCATGGGTGCTCAGGCATCAACTGTTATGAGTATAGCCGCATAAAAGTGCAATGGTCACGCCGGTGCGGGTACCGCCGCCGAGGTCAGCAGCTTCTGGACGATGGCCACGCCGCTGATCGCCTGCCAGCCGAACAGCAGCAGCACCCCGCCGTTGAGCGCGATGTGCAGGCCCCGGGCCCAGTCCTTGCCCTTCTGCAGGGAGGGCCCCAGGGAGGCGGTGGCCACCACGAGCACGGCAACGGCCAGGCCGACGAACAGGTGCGGACCCAGGATCAGCTTGCCGTTCTTCAGGAATGTGGCCCCCATTCCGCCGGCGGCGCCGAGCAGGGTGAGAGCCAGGATCACCACCCCGAGCTGGCCATGGCGCTGGGCGTAGCGCAGCGGCAGCATCGCCTTGCGCTCCTCCGGGCCCACCTTGCGGATCTGGCTGGACTTGAGGCCCAGGTAGCCCGAATAGAGCATCAAGCCCAGCAGCCCCCACATCAGGACGGGGTGGACGAAGTTGAGGGCGAAGGGCATTACACCAGGGCGAGGGGCATCCCCTCCACTCTTGGCAGGGGTTCCTGGGGTGATTTCGCAGCCAACCTGGAGATTGCCGGCCGCCGTGATCGGCTCTCAGGGCGCCAGCCGCTCGATGCTCCAGGCCGGCTCGCCCGGCCGGTAGCGGAAGCGATCGTGGAGGCGGTTGGTGCGGCCCTGCCAGAACTCGAATTCGAACGGCACCACCCGCAGGCCGCCCCAGGACGGCGGCAGCGGCACCGCGCCATCGGCGAAGCGGCGCTTCATCGCCTCCCATTCCATCTCCAGGATCGAGCGGGAGCTGATCACGGCGCTCTGCTGCGACACCCAGGCCCCCAGCCGGCTGCCGACGGGGCGCGAGAGGAAGTAGGTCAGCGATTCGGCGGCGCTGATCCGCTCGGCCCGGCCCAGGATGGCCACCTGCCGCTCCAGCCCGTACCAGGGAAACAGCAGGCTCACCTCCGGATGGGCGGCGATCTCGGTGGCCTTGCGGCTGTCGTAGTGGGTGAAGAACACGAAGCCGCGCCCGTCGAAGGCCTTGAGCAGCACGGTGCGGGCGCTGGGGCGGCGGCCATCGCTGGTGCCCAGCACCATGGCGTTGGGCTCCTCCAGCCCGGCGGCCACCGCCTGATCGAACCAGCGGCGGAACTGCGCCACCGGATCGTCGGCCAGATCCCCACGCCGCAGGGAGGCGTTGCGGTAGTCGCGACGTAGCTGGGCGGGATCGGTGGGCTCTGGGGGCATCAGGTGGGGATCAGGCGCAGGGCGGCGCTGCCGCCGGCCACGGCCCCGCCTCCAGCAGCTGGGTGGTGTCGACCAGCGGAGCTTCGCCCTCTGGTGCGGTGAGCAGGCTGATGGCATCGGGCCAGAAGTGGTGGCGCGGATGGCGGATCAGCTCCCGCATCAGCCGCGCCACCACCGCCCATCCAGCAGGGCTGCGCTCACGTCAGCTCGTCGCGCAGGCTGTTGACCAGCGCGAGGTCCACCGGCGCGCCCTGCGGCTGCCAGGGCAGCAGGGGCAAGCCGTTGCGGTGGCTTGGACTGCTGCTGGCGGTGCCTGGGGGCGGGGCCACCAGCCCCTGGCGAGCCAGCGCGCTGATCACGGCCCCCAGGCTGGTGCGCCGCTGCCGGGCCAGCACCCGGGCCGCCGCCAGCACGTCGTGATCGAGCTGCAGGGTGGTGCGCATCGGATGGGCACGCATCAGGATTCAACCGTAGCCCGAAGAGGCGGGCGGGCCATGCCCGACTCGGCGCCATCCGCAGCGTCCTCCACAACCCTGGACGACGAGCACAAGGACCACGACGCCGTTGCTGAGTCCGATCCATGGGTCGTCCCGCCTGCGGTCTTGCTCCACCCCGAAGACGCGATACAACGCGTTTGCCCCGCGCCCGTTCGATGGCCCCTGACTCCCTCCGGCGGGCTCCGGCGCTGTTGCTGCTGCTCCTGCTGCTGCCCGGCGGTACCGCGGCTGCGGCGGGGACCGATCGGCCAGGGGCCCCTGGGGAGCCGCCGATCCCCGATTCGGCCACCGGGGCAGGGGCGGAAGCGCCGCCCTGGCCGAACGTGCTGCTCCCGCCCGCGCCTTCCCCCGAGCGGGTCGCTCCCGCCCCCATCCCGACGCCGGCCGCCACCAGGCCCGAGCGTCCGGCGCTGCTGCCCAGGGAGGTGCCGGTGGGTGACCTCGCCCTGCAGGCCCGGGCGTCCGGGGCCGGTGAGGCCGCGGCGGGGCCGCTGGCGCCGCTGCACTATCCCCTCGCCGTGGCGGCCTCGGAGCAGGACCCCTGGGGCTGGCGGTTTTCGCAGGCCCGCGGGGCCTGGCGCCTGCACACCGGTGTGGATCTGATCGCCCCGGAAGGAACCGCCGTGCTGGCGGTGCAGGCCGGCCGGGTGCAGCGGGTGGATGCGATCAGCGGCTACGGCCTCACGGTGCTGATCGATCACGGCGGTGGCTGGTCGAGCCTCTATGCCCATCTGCGCCAGGCCTCGGTGGCTGAGGGCGACAGCGTGGGGGCCGGACAGCCCATTGGCGAGGTGGGCCAGAGCGGCAACGCCAGCACGCCGCACCTGCACCTGGAGGTGCGCCAACGCCAGCCCCTGGGGCTGGTGGCGGTGGATCCCACACCCCTGCTGCCAGCGCCTCCCGCCGGTGGCGCCATCGCTGGCGACCTGCGGCCCTGAGCGTTGGGCGGACCCCCCACAACCGCCCCACCGCAGGCAGACTCCCCCCAGCGACCGCCCAACCTGATCCCTCGATGCCCGATCCGGATCAGCTCAACGACTTCCTCGAAGCCCTGGGATCGGCCGACACCCCCAAGGCCAAATCCTTCGAATTCTGGATCTGGGATGGCACCTGCTCCATCCGTGGAGCCAAGGACACGCCGAAAGACAAAAACTCCACCCTGCCGCTGATCTTCACCGAGCGTTCCGCGCCATCCATCCATTGAGCATGTCAACGCCCTCGACCAACGAAAGCTGTGATAGGCCCCCAGACCTGCCATCTTTGGTGGCAAGCGAGGAGGCCATTGAATCCAGCTTCATTGCCAAGCTGCAGAGCCTCAAGTACGACTATCGCCCAGACATCACGAACCGCGCCAGCCTCGAAAAGAACTTTCGTGAAAGATTTGAGGCGCTGAATCGCGTCCACCTCACCGATGCCGAATTTGCCCGGCTGCTGGATGAGATCATCACACCCGATGTCTTCATCGCCTCCAAGACCCTTCGCAGCATCAATGCCTTCAGCCGCGACGACGGCACGCCGCTGAACTACATGTTGGTGAACCTGAAGGATTGGTGCAAAAACCACTTCGAGGTCATCAAGCAGTTCCGCATCAACACAGACTACAGCCACCATCGCTACGACGTCATCCTGCTCATCAATGGTGTGCCCGTTGTGCAGGTGGAGTTGAAGACCCTCGGCGTCAACCCGCGAAGGGCCATGGAGCAGATCGTCGAATACAAGAACGATTCCGGCAACGGTTACACGAAGACGCTGCTTTGCTTCCTGCAGCTCTTCATCGTCAGCAACCGCGACCGCACCTACTACTTCGCCAACAACAACGCCCGTCACTTCGCCTTCAATGCCGACGAGCGCTTCCTGCCCGTCTATGAGTTCGCTGACGAAGGCAATCAGAAGATCACCCACCTTGACGAGTTCTCTGAGCAGTTTCTGAAGAAGTGCGACCTCGGCCGCACCATCAGCCGCTACATGGTGCTCCTTGCTGGGTAACTGTTCAGGGGGGAGAAAGCTCCGGGGCAGTTCCGCTCTTGACAGACCTCTGAAAACAGCTTGGATCTCAGGCAGAGACTGCCCGAGATGCATCCACCACCTGCCGGCATTTCTGAGAGTG
>Ga0247832_1006397_pt1 | contig 12944 bp, 12 predicted proteins | sample LaCruzMarch2015__10_FD_192407 | JGI IMG/M metagenome (GOLD analysis project Ga0247832, IMG submission 192407) | Freshwater microbial communities from meromictic Lake La Cruz, Castile-La Mancha, Spain - LaCruzMarch2015_4m | ecosystem: Environmental > Aquatic > Freshwater > Lake | place: Spain... | reverse complement strand
CCTCGGAGGGTGTATACGTGACGTAACCACCAGCGTCCGAGACACGTTCGAACTGCGGGTCTGTGTCCTCCGCCAGTTTTGCACCTCGCGGAATAAATGCGACCGATGTATTGGGCAACGGTTTGCCATTCCAAAGCACTCGAAGCTTAATTTCGCGATTGGCAGCAATCGTTTCAAGCGGGGTATCCAACTGGAATTCAAGCCCCTCGCCTAATGGTTGCAAGGCGTCGTTTCCGCTCGTGGGAATGGCATCAAAGCGATCGGATGCGATAAAATACGACTTCCCCGACTTGATGGCTCGCGTCTTGCCATGCAGCGTATCTAACGTGTGCATGACCTGATAGGTCCCCTTCTGATCAGCAATCATCTTGGCTGACCAAAAGCCCTCCTTCTCAGCGGAGCCCATATCGACCACTTTGGACTTGAGATCCGTTCGAGTCCCATCGGGGGCCATGATTTCCAAAGTGCAAGGAGCTAAGGTAATCTTGCTAGCTAGTTTGAAATCGCGGTGATTGTTGCCGTGATTGCCCAACATCAAATCGATATGCACTACATCTTGATACCGAGTTACCAATGAGCCCGACTGGACCCAGGTATCGTGCGCTCGCACCAACGATGGCGTCAGAGCAACGAGAACCGATGCTAACAATAAAAATGTACTTTTCATTTAAGAAGTCTTTCGTTTTAAAATTAGAACAGGAAGAAACGTGATTTGCACAAAGGGCCTGTGATACGCCCAAGCCCAAAATCCAATCAAAGAGGCCTGACCCCTTTGTTAGTCGATGGCGGAAACTTCGCCGCCATTTCGAGTCCCCAAGGCTCGCCAGACTGCGAGCTCCGTAGCACTGCTGATAAATCCAACACTGCCGTCACAGCGCGCAACATGCACCCCACCCGTATGCAGGCTTCTTGCTGCGAAGATTCCATAGCCGCAAGTATTCATGTCAAGAATAGGAGAGTTCGGGGCATGGTAATGATTGTAGGCTGTGTAGTACTCGCGACCGTTGATCCAGCCGCCACCGCGTTGCCCATTGAAGCCACGACTGATGGCAACCACCGCCGTTTCAAAAAGACTTGGATCAACCGGTGCTTGAAATCCGTTGGCTAAACCCGCTTGTGCGGGTGGCACCGTGGAAGAAGACCAAACGCAGGCAACATTGACCATCGTGCGAAACCGGTCGGCCTGGGTTGTTGGCGCAGGTACGTTATTTGTCGCAAGTCCGCGCAGCGATTCGGAGAAAGCGGCTGTGTTACTGAGTCCATCGATTACATCCGCAAATCGAAGACGCGAGTTGGTCCACGCAATGCCATCGGTAGGAAGCCGGGAGTCGTACAATGTACCAACCGCGGTGCCTGTATTGATATGGTAATTGTTGCCAGCATATTGTTCCGTCGGGCCGCGACCGCTCAGCGTGATCACATCAAAGAGATCGGGACCGTTATCACTGGGGCATCGGAACGAACTTACGATCGTCTTGGCCGGTTGAACAAACGGTGGACGAAGGGTTCCTGGGCAACAGCCTACCGTCAAGCTTTGATTGTAATCCAAGGTGCTTTGCAAATTCGATTGCTCCAAGAACGGTAGCAAGTTGGAGTGGATCGAGAAGTTGCCTGCGTTGCCCGTATTGATCGAATAAAACGCAGGAAGTCGCCGATGCGCCGATTCATAGTTATGCATGGCGAGTGCAAGCTGGCGAATGTTGTTGCCGCATTGCATTCGACGAGCCGCCTCGCGAGCCGCTTGTACCGCAGGCAACAATAGCCCGACAAGAATGCCGATGATGGCAATCACGACAAGGAGTTCAACAAGAGTGAAGGCCCGGCGTGGCCGGAAATTCCGAGGTGAAATGATAGTTGTTTTCATGATCTATGGTTGGGTATTGATTTGACATGGAGAAATGGATTGATTCCGCCAGCAGCAGTGAAGTTGCAATTCATTTCAGCGATCCGAAACGGCATGCTTGATGCGGAAAACAAACCCGCTTGTGGAGGGCGAGTGGAGCTCCGCGCAAGCATGCCATATCGAACCGGTTCCAATGAACGGCAGTTGCTAGCAGGCTACGAACAGGCTGCAACTCATTCGGTCTGCGATAAAAGACGACGGAATGGCAACAGCCTTGCTATAGAAGGGATCCCTGAAAGAAGATCCTGGCTAAGCGAAGGTCGCTTTCGGCGGGGGAGGATCCAGATCCAACGAAACAGAAGTCAAGACACTCACACGAGGGCGGTCGAACACCACCCGCACGTCTTCCAAAGCAACGGCCGGCTGTGCGATCGACAGGGCCATCCAGGGCAAATGCGTGAACACGGAATCTTTGCCTTGGCACTTCAGAGCGAGCATGGTCAAAACGAGGTTCTTGTTGGTTTTGCGATGAACAACTGGGACCTTCGTTTTGGAAGTGCATGATGCAAAAAGGCTTGCCTCTTTGTCTTTTTTGTTGCTGGCCCCACAGCAGGAATCGCCCGGAACGCTCGAAGAAATCTTCTTTCGAAGGGCTGCGGCAGATTGATGATTTACCTTGTGCGTTTCTTCCAGGATGGCGTAAGAAGGGGGTGTCACGCCATTTTTCTTGGCCCATGCCGCACGCTTGGCGGGAGAATTGCAGCAGCAGCTGGTCCAACATTGACGTGCCGACTTACAACCGCAGGCACCACCCTTACAAGGGTAGGATTCAGAAGAATCGATTCGAAGGGAGTCGAATGATTGTATGGGAATAGGTAATGAAGAGGCGCAGAACGATACCAGGAGCAACATTGCGGTTGCTCTTGTCCACACGGTACCTGTTCTTAAGGAATCAGTACCTTTTCTCAAGGAATCGGTTTTCTTCTTCAACGAAACTAGCTTCCTCGCCGCGATCTCAATCCGGCAAAAGTCGTCAGCTCGCCCTCCACACCATCAGTATATCCCGCAAGGCCCTTACGTCAACGACGACACCCTCCTTAAGTCGGAAGCCGGAAAACTGGAATAGACCGAAGATTTAGAACTTTGTTTCGAAACACTGATCCTAGATTCCAAAAACAACTTTGGCGGGGTACTGAAGCCGACTTAGAGTTTGGATGGTCTTTAACTTTCGCCTCGAATGAGACTCAAACCATTCGTACGACACCTATTTCCAAAGAGAGCTTCCGAACAATGAACATGGCTCAATCTGAATTTCCAACCATTGCGGCACCCGAGCTGCCGTTTGTGGACCGTCGCCAGACAAGCGCGAACACGAACGGGACTGGGGAACGTCGCCAATTCGGAAATTCTTATCACAATCTTTCTTCCGCAGGGAAAGAGCTGGCGGAGGCTATTGATGCCTACAAACTAGAATATCGTCGCCGTTACATTACTACGGATGAAATGCTTAGTGTTTTGACCGACTTGGGATATCGAAGGGACTAATGTGGACGCCCGCTTCGCTAGGAATGAGTTATGATGGTCTCTGCCCGCACACAAGAGACTGTTTTTAAATCAACCTACGGAGCCTGTTGGAATGAAGTTGCACTGCTTAGGAACAGCAGGTTATCACCCGAGTGCAACGCGGCACACGAGTTGCTATTTCATCCCAGAAGCAAACATAATGCTTGATGCCGGAAGCGGCATGTTCCGCGTCCAATCCCTGATCAACTCCGACGAATTTTCCGTTGTGCTCAGTCATGCCCACTTGGATCACATTCTTGGGCTGACTTTCTTGTTGGATTTTGTTGCAGTCACACCCGTCAAGAAAGTTCACGTCTACGGCGAACGAGCCAAGATTCAGGCCGTACAAGAGCATCTTTTTGCCGAAGCAATTTTCCCCGTTTTGCCTCCGATCGTGTGGCATTCCTTAGAGGATTTAGGGCCGGAATTCTGGATCGGCGAAACGCATTGCCGTTGGTTCCCTTTGGAACATCCGGGTGGCAGCGTTGGCTATCGATTCGAGGGAAAAGACCTCTCTCTTGCCTATGTTACCGATACTACCGCATCGCCAGAGTCTAACTATTGGCGTGAGATTCAAGGTGTCGATTGGTTGCTTCATGAATGCAACTTTTCGGATCAATGGATCGAACTGGCCATCAAGACTGGGCACAGCTGGACAACAGGCGTTCTGGAAAGCGTTACCAGGGCAGGCATTCAACGTCTTATCCTAACGCATATCAACCCTTTAGCTGCGGATTCTGACCCGCTGGGGTTGGGCGACTTGAACGAAAAAGCCGTCAATCACCATCTCCAAGAACTGATCGTGGCTCGCGATTCCTTGGTCCTTGACATTTCAAGCCTTTGAATCGTTTGTCATTGAGCTCTATACTTACGGCCGAACAGCTTCGGTGTTCAGGCCACTTTTGCGCACATGCTAGGAGAACCCATCAAGATGCATCCCTACAGCTCCCTCAGCGATGATTTTTACGTCAACATGCACTTACATACCGAAATGGATTTGCCCACGCAACGCGAGACCGTCCTTCATTTCTTTGAACAAATGCAGCGTCGATTTCCAAAGCTACGACACTTCTACCAACGCGACAAAGGGGAGTTCGTCCTGGAAGAAGACAAGGATCACGGTGCATACCGCTGGGTTGCGGCCGAACCCAAACGGATGTGCAGCGGGATCGTCAATCCCAACACCTTGGACGAAGCTATGGACCAACACCGCGAAGTCCTGGACGTAGTCCCTTACGCGATGTCGATCAGCAAGCTCGATTGCGAATCCATTGGGCTCATGTATGGCTTTGACTATGCATGTAAAGGAAACCACAACCAGATCTTAGCCGAGGCGCTTGGGATGCCAGCCGGTTTTGATGCAATGTCTCGCCGGGTTGGCTCGCATTTGATGAGCTACGAACCCGTGATTCAAATGTCTTTGGATGACACCTTTCGAACTCATGCCCGTATCAACTTTGAAACGCGCACAACCGTATTCCAAGCGAAGGCTGGCGAATTCGGCGACGAGCTGCTGAGCGTATACGTAACCGTTCGTCGATTCGATTCGTTGGGGCCGGATGAAGATTTTAAGACAGAGCTCATGCGGTTAGACACTATGATCCGCGAGTTGATGGACAACTACATCGTCGAAAACATCTTGAAACCCTTGCAAAGCTGCATTGCAACACGGTAGTGCTAGGCTCCCTTTCTCGCGGTAAACCGATTCCTCCGCCCCGCGATTAGGCGAGCAGCAGGATAAAAACTACCAATCCTAACCCGAAACGTGACGGCTCGTTGCTTTAGTGAAGTCGTAATTGGGTAAGGGCGATACGACGGACTTCCAAGTCCGTCCATGGGGAATTCGCCGGACTAGGAAGTCCGTCCATGGGGAATTCGACGGACTTGGAAGTCCGTCGTACCATTAAACCATCAGCCCGTCACACATCGGGTTGGGATCACATAGGCTGCCGCTTGCCTTACTGACAATCTACCCAGCGATCCGTAGACCACTGACGCACTAAAACCGTCCCGTCGCTAGCAATTTCATAGCGTATCGCGTCGTCCCGAGCTGTCACTAAAATCTGACGCTGTGGGGCTTCAAATAACTGCAAGACTCGCGGCGACATCGCTCGGGTTGATCCACTGATGACCACGGTTTCCGGCTGGCACCATTTCAACAGCAAGTCCGCTTTGGAGCTCAAAGAACCATGATGAGGAGCCATCAAAAGATCGACGTCGATTGCGTCCTGAGCCACCAGCATCGACAAGCCCGGTGGTTCTAAATCACCCGGCAGCAAAACTCTTCTGCCTGCAAATTCGAACAGCAAACATAAACTGTTGGCATTGTCCGAACCTGGAACTCCTTGCAAGGGCGGATGAATCGCTAGCGTGCTCCAACCCCTCCCTTGATGCAGATCCCCACGCTCCCGAACTTCTGTCCTCGATCCGAAACGCTTCGCAATCGCCAGGTTGCGCTGCAGCAATGGACTGGAGTGCTCGAAAACTTGTTGGGTGGAAACAATGCGATCGATGCGAATTCGTTTGGCGATTCCTTCGAGACCGTTGTAATGATCCGCATCCGCGTGCGAAAGTACCACCGTATCGAGCTTAGGAATCTGCATGGCCCACAAAGCTTCGATCATGACTTGGTAACTGCGTTGGTGGTCCCCCATGCGACCCGCATCATACAGCCAAGTTTCATGATCGGGTGTTTCGATAATGACATTGGTTCCATGTCCGACATCGATAAAGGTAAAGCACAGCTTGGACGCGTTGCCATCGCCGCTACGTGCGATCCAGTCGGAGATGGGTTGCAGCAGCAGACCGATCAGAAACCAACCGCCAAGCACCCACAGCAATCGCCGTCGCCCGCGAGACTGCTTGACCCCACCTCCCAAAGCAGCTGCAAGCCCAAAGAAATAAAAGGAGTAAAGCCACCAAGCGGGCGGTGAACGCAGCCAAAAGTGCCCGAAAGGAACACTCTCCCCAATCCCAACAGCACCATCCACCATCCACAAAGAAAATCCACACAGGATTCCAAATAGCCAACCCGTCGGTGGAAACCAGCCCAAGACAATCAATCCCAAGCCAGAAATCAGGGCAATCAACATCGGTACCCAAAGGACGAGGTTCAAGAGAATTGCGATCGGGCTGATGACGTGAAAACTGGTCCATACAAGTGGTGCGGTGATGAACCAAACCCAGAAGCTGGTCCGCAACATTTCGAATGCCCAACCTCGAAGCTTCCTGGCATTCTTGCGCCAGCGATTGGACTTGGATTCGATCAGCTTTTGCAGTGCGTCTTGCTTAGGAAAGGTCGCTTTGGTCGAAGAAATCAGAACCGCCACGGCCAGGAAGGATAACTGTGTCCCTGTTTCAAAGACGACGCTGGTTCGGTACAGGATAAGAACGACACCTGCGAACGCAAGCATATTCATGCTAGAGAATCGCCAGCCCATCCACTTGGCAAAGCAGATGCCCACAAGCATGATTGCAGCGCGAGCCACTGGCGGATTGGCTCCGCACAGCACTGCGTAGCCGAGCACAATCACACAAACACCCACCAGCAAGCTTCTGTTTGGAACATACAGAATGGTTCCGAGAAGGAACAGCGACATCGCCACCATCTCGATATGCATCCCCGAGATGGACAGCATGTGAATGGTACCGGTGGCAAGCAATTCTTCTTGCAGCCGCCATTCCACCTGTTCACGCTGACCAAGGACCAACGCTGCGGTCAATTCGGTTTGCTCCAGGACGACATAGCGTTCGATTGCACTCAGCGAGCATGCAGAAACCCAAGCTAAAAAGCGATCGAATCGGTAACGATGTGTCCCATCACTTCGAACCAATTGATCTTGAGAATCTGCGCGGGCTTGAGCGGCGTATCCAAGCTCTGCAAATCGCTTCGCTTGATGGTACTGTCCTGGGTTGGAAGGCTTGCTCGGAAGTCTCCACTGTCCGTATACTTCCAAAGCATCACCAGGGTAGTAGCCCGTGATCTTTCCATCGACGGAAAGAGGAACCAGAAAGGAACACGGTGACCATCTTCCCCCGATGCGAATTTGGTTTACATGCAGAACCGTGATCGTTTGCCAACTAACCTCCCCGATCTCCTGATTGCCGCTAGGTAAACTGGCCTTGCGATATCGCAGCGGTGCGTCGATTCGAGCTCGGCAGGCCACTGGCTTCCAACCAGAGGGACCATCGTCCGCATCGAGCTCCATCTGCCGTAGCGATTCATGCCAAGCTTGCAATTGCTCCAGCGATTTGCGTTGATTGAGCGCATGCAGGAAGCTCAAAACAATCGCAATACCAAGGATCAGGCATACCTGAGGCCAGTACCAACGCAGGGCCGAACCTCGATACCAGGCCACAAGCCCGGTTGCGAGGGAGCCAACCAATGCAAAGGCGAGAAGCTTTTCCCAAATGTCCGGTAGAAGTTCTTGCATTCCGATCGTGGTCAATGCGACCGCCAACAGACACACCATGGGATACAAGGCCCAAAGGGCGAAAAGCCGTCTTTGGACGGCAGTCGGATGAGGTAGGAATCGGCGAAAACGGCGAATTCCGTTGACTTGAGGAAGCACTTGTTGCATTTCGAAGACATTCAGGTTGCGTTTTGTATTCACGCAACTTCCACAGACCGGAACATAATTTCACATTCGACCAACGATTTTACAGGGGAAACACTTCGCGACTCAAAAGGTCTAATCACTCGGCATGGGGAATGCAACTCTATTTTTTTACAAAAAGGAACCTGGGGCGAATCAGGTCATCCAAAGTAGTCAACCTTAACCAAACACAACCAGCCATGACCAAGCGATTCAATCGAACGACTTCGAACAACGCCGGTAAAAAATCGGGCTATTCGTATATTAACGAAGACCAAGACTTCGTGGGTGGCGATGCAGTAGGTTTTGGCTTCGAAGAAGAGGAAGAGGAAGATGCCGACCACTCGGATCGCATCGTCGATGAGGATTCGCTTGAAAACGATGGGATCGAAGACGACTTCTTCCCAGAGTCGGACGACAATGAAGTTGTCGATGCCACGGATGACCCAGTTCGAATGTATTTGATTCAGATGGGCGAAATTCCTCTGTTGACTCGTCAGGAAGAAGTCAGTGCTGCGAAGAAGATTGAATTCACCCGCGCCGACTACCGCCAATGGATGCTCGCTTCGGATTTTGTCCTTCAAGGGGCGACAAAACTGCTCGAGCAAGTTCGCGACAGCAAGCTACGATTGGACCGAACCATTGAAGTGAGCGTAACCAACGCAACGGAGAAGGTTGCAATCATGCGTCGCATTGGGCCGAACATCAAGACCCTTCGTCAATTGCTTCTTCGCAATCACGGCGATTACCACGTTGCGATCAACAAGAGCCATCCCATGGACGAGCGACGGTTGGCTTGGAAGCGATTGGTCTGCCGACGCAACAAGGCGGTTCGTCTGATCGAAGAAATGAACTTGCGAACGAACCGGCTCGAACCGATCTTTGCTAAGCTTGCAACCATCTCGAATCAAATGCAAGTGCTCAAGGGTCGCATGAAAAACGCTGAAGAAACCGGCTTCTCCGATGGCGTGCCGATGTCCAAGCTCAAGGAAGAGATTCGATACTTGATGCGAATCACTTACGAGACACCTGCAACCCTTGCTCGTCGTTGCGAAAAAGTACATGGATTCCGACTCCAGTACGACGCAGCCAAACGCGAGCTGTCGGCTGGCAACCTTCGCTTGGTCGTTTCGATCGCTAAGAAGTACCGCAACCGTGGGCTCAGCTTCTTGGACCTGATTCAAGAGGGGAACACAGGTCTGATGCGAGCTGTCGATAAGTTCGAATACGAACGAGGCTTCAAGTTCTCGACCTATGCTACATGGTGGATTCGTCAAGCCATCACCCGCGCTATCGCCGATCAAAGCCGTACCATTCGTGTGCCTGTGCACATGATCGACACGATGAGCAAAGTACGCCAAGTGACTCGCGATCTGATTCAAGAATTAGGACGTGAACCATCCGTCGAAGAAACAGCACAACGAGCTGGCTTGTCGCTCGACGATGCTCGAGTTGTCATCAAGATGGCTCGTCAACCGCTGTCCTTGGACCAACCTGTCGGTGACCATGAAGACAGCTTCTTTGGCGAATTTTTGGAAGACTATCGAGACGATGATCCATTGTACGAAACCAATCAGCAAACCTTGCGAGAGCAGATTCAAGAAGCCATGCAAACGCTGAACTACCGCGAGCGAGAGATCTTGAAACTACGATACGGTTTGGCGGACGGTTACGCTTACACCTTGGAAGAAGTGGGCAAGATTTTTCAAGTGACTCGTGAACGTGTTCGTCAAATTGAAAGCAAAGCAGTCAAGAAGCTACAGCACCCACAACGCAGCAAGTCGTTGACCAGCTTCATCGATGGTTTGGACATGACTCCTTATCAAGACGTTGTAACCAACGGCGAACGACCTATGTAGATCAGCGACTATGGAAGGTAACTCTACTCGATCAAGGCAAAGGGTGCGCTCTTGTTCTGACTCACCCGTAATCTATCCCTGGAGCAGATCATTTTTCTTGTACCAAGAGACTCGGCTGGACATTGGGTTCGCAATCTCTTCAAGTAGCTTGATCGCTCGAGTGCTCGATTCATGCAAAGTGACGTGCGACAGCATTGAGTAAAGACGGACCTAGATCAAGTTATCTTCACAGCCCATCGGTCTTACGTTGGGCTTGCTGGCAAATGGAAGCAAATGTTCTCGGAGCTTCCAGTGGAGTCAAGTGAGCCGTATTATCCACCAGAAAGGTCGTGGCTTTCGGAATCGCCATTGACATCTGCTCGAGCGAAGTGGGTGGGCAAATTGTGTCGTCGCGTCCGCCTATACAGACAACTGGGATTGTCCAGCTTTTCATTCGTGACGAAAAATCTGCGCGATGCGTCATTGCTAGCTGAGCCCACGCGATCGTTGATGCTTTGGTAGAAGTCATCATTTCCTTAACGACTCCGACGGTGACTGGACTGTTGGTGAAAGTGTCCTGACTTAAAAGTTTTGGAAGCATAGGCAAGACGGCCTCGGCCGCCCCATCGCGAAGCGCGATGTTAGCAACCGATCGACGATGCAATGCCGCCGCGGGTTCATCCGAATTGCACCTTGTATTTGTCAGTATAGCCATCGAGCACAAGTCCGGATGACGTTCTATCAACTCCATCGCGACATAGCCACCCATCGATAATCCGCATACAAAAACTTGGTTGCGAATACCCAATCCCTGAAGAAGGGATTCGCAATCGTCTGCAAGGTCGGCAATCGAAAAAGATTTTGTTTCCTCGGACGATTCTCCAAATCCGCGAAAATCGGGAGCGATGCAAAAAAAACTGCCGGCCAAAAGAGGCATGACGCTCGACCAAAGTCGATTATCAAGCGGATAGCCATGAAGTAGCAGCAGGGGTTGCCCCAAACCGCAAGTCGAAAACGGAATGGTTCGATGCGTCAGTCGATGGAGCTTCTTCTGAATCATGACTGCTTGATGACTGCGTGAAAGTTGGTCGAAAGTGGGGCTATTGATCGTCATCATATCGTCGCAACTACAGCAAAGTTCAACAATCATCAAATTTCAACCAGCAAAACGGCGCCACCCACCTATTGCATCTTAGTTGTTTCAATCGCCAAGAAGTACCGCAACCGTGGGCTTAGCTTCTTGGACTTGATTCAAGAGGGGAACACAGGTCTGATGCGAGCTATCGATAAGTTCGAATACGAACGAGGTTTCAAGTTCTCGACCTATACCACATGGTGGATTCGTCAAGCGATCACCCGCGCTATCGCCGACCAGAGCCGTACCATTCGTGTTCCTGTACACATGATCGACACAATGAGCAAAGTGCGCCAAGTGACTCGCGATCTGATTCAAGAATTAGGACGTGAACCATCCGTCGAAGAAACAGCACAACGAGCTGGCTTGTCGCTCGACGATGCTCGAGTTGTTATCAAGATGGCTCGTCAACCGCTATCCTTGGATCAACTTGTCGGCGACCATAAAGACAGCTTCATCGATGGCTTGGATATGACTCCTTATCAAGACGTTGTAGCCAACGGCGAACGACCGATGTAGTGATTCACCGATGCTTTCGGCAGCCGATTCTTGGTCGGACTTTTGTGGCCGGCGAATGTGGACTTGAGCTCGGGGATTGTTGCAAGCTTCAGGAACAGTTGAGGACAACTGTTCTACTTTGTTTTTTCCTTTGCTAATTCGGACGTGAGCCATGGGGCTACTTTCCTGGCCCATTCCTCGCCATGTGCTTTCAGACCTTGGGAACTGAAGTGAACACCTTGGCCGTTGTTTTCCCGTAAATCTCCCTTCAGCGAATCGCTATCGGGACCTTCCAAAGCGATTCCGTCGTGCCACAAGGAGGCTTGGGCTGCTCGAATGTCAGGCGATGCTTCATCGCCTGGAACGTGATAGCTGACTTGAGCGACAAACCATGGAACTTCCCATGCGATCTCCTTTCTCGAAGCCTCGATGAGCCTGGTAAGACTCGCACGGTATCGAGAACCTTCCAGGGTTCGAGACGGGTCGCGCTGGTTTGCGTCGCTTTCGCCCTGATGCCACAAGACTGCGCGAACGCCTCTTTTGCCTTGAGACTTGACGCATGCAATCAAATTGGCAAAGGCCTCCCCCTTGGATTGCCAATCACCATTCGGCAACCGAATCACTCGATCCTCAATCGTTGGCGGATTGGGAAATGTGTCCCCCTCAGGTAGCCACTCGCGAACGCTTGTTGCACCGATCCCACAGGCAAGGATACCAATGGGAACGTTCATTCGCTTCGCCATTGCGTCTCCAAAAGGGGGCATGAAGCTGCCTCCTTGTCCGCTCGCACCCGGTTGCGGATCGTTGGCAATCTGCCAACGTTGGCCGTCGAAGGCCGATACCAAATTGGTATTTGTCTTCAGCCGTTCTTCACCATGGTTGGCTGAATTGGATTGGCCGGCTACGACAAACAACTCCCCGATACCAACATGAGCCACCGAGTCCTCCCAGACTGTCTTTTCGTCGACGGTTACACGAAGTTCTAGATGAAACCAACCTCCCGACTTCCAGTCCAGTTGGGTGCGCAATGTGCTATTTGTGTGAGCGACCGTCAAAACTTGCCAAGGTTCAGGATTCGAATCCACAATGATTCGCGCCTCCAATGAAAATTCAGATGGCAGATCAGCGGGATGTCGTATGGAAATAGGGATTGAGCCAGACACAGCTGTTGAGCGCTGAATGACTTGGTAGTCCAACGGGGACAACAGCTCGAAATCCGAGGCTGAAACCGTCGCGATGGAGAAGAAACAACCTGCCAAAAGCAAAAAAATATTGGATCTCATCCCATGGATGATAGCCCAATTAACAGAAAAGCCTAGCGATTTTCCCAACCAACACCATGGTGCGAAGTTGTGTGCACTCATTATCCCGGGGTCCATTTTTTTCGGTTTTTTGCGCCTGGAACGGGGCGGCAACTGCACTACTAACCCGTCAGCGGAGCAAAATAGACTTATGAACCAAATTCAATTTCA
>Ga0247832_1006394_pt1 | contig 12950 bp, 13 predicted proteins | sample LaCruzMarch2015__10_FD_192407 | JGI IMG/M metagenome (GOLD analysis project Ga0247832, IMG submission 192407) | Freshwater microbial communities from meromictic Lake La Cruz, Castile-La Mancha, Spain - LaCruzMarch2015_4m | ecosystem: Environmental > Aquatic > Freshwater > Lake | place: Spain... | reverse complement strand
TTGCTCATTGAATCCTGAAGCATATTTGAAATAAGTTTTGCCATATTCAAAAAGTTTCACATTCGGATGCTGACGGTTTTGGTTGTGTTGAATGTTTTCCATCAAACCAAAAAGTAAAGTTTGACGCATCACATTTAAGTCTTGACTCAAGGGATTTAACATTTCCACTTGATGTTCAACTTTCAAGGTTTCTCCGCCCAATTTTTCTACATAAATTCCTTTTGTCAATGAATTGTTCAAAGCCTCGTTAAATCCTTTTCCAACCAAAAATTCAGCAATTGTTGCTTGTAGTTTATCGGCATTTATTGTTTCAGAAATCGGCAACGAAAGATTCCATTTTTCAGGAATTGGTACTAAATTGAAGCCATAAATTCGTAAAATTTCTTCTGTTACATCAGCTTCTCTGTGGACATCTGTTCTATAACTTGGAATTTCAATTTCTAAGTCTAATTCAGTTGAAGTCAAAATCTTAAAATCTAAATTCTCTAGGATTTGAACAACTGCTTCTTTTGAAATTTCACTTCCAATCAAACGATTGATTTTGTTTAAATTTACGGTAATCACTCGCTTAGAAACCGGATTGATCAATAAATCTTTTTCGTCCATAGCAATTTCTCCACCTGCAATTTCTTGAATCAAAAGAGCCGCTCTTCTCAAAGCATAAAGTGTTATTTCTGGGTCAACACCACGTTCGAAACGAAAACTTGCATCGGTATTTAAACCGTGAATTTTGGCCGTTTTTCTAACTGAAACAGCATTAAATACAGCTGATTCCAAGAATACATTTTGTGTTTGCTCACTGATTCCAGAATCTGCACCACCGAAAACACCTGCGATACACAAATTTTCAGTGCCATTTGTAATCATTAATTCTTCGCCTTTCAAGGTTCTTTCAACACCGTCTAACGTTTTGAAAACTTGACCTTCATTTGCTTTTTTGACAACGATTTTACCATTCAATTTCGCTACATCAAAAGCGTGCAAAGGTGTTCCTAATTCACGCATCACAAAATTGGTAACATCAACTATATTATTGATTGGAGAAAGACCAACTGCGCGCAATCTTTTTTGCATCCATTCTGGAGAAGCTTGCACTTTCACATTGGCAATTGTCACCCCACAATATCGGTCGCAATTCGTTGTATCTTCGACAGTAATTTCGATTGGTAAATGTGTGTTTTCAGTTTTTAATTCTTTGGTTGCTGGCCAAACGATTGAGGCATTTTTTCCTTGGTGAAAATTTAAAAAAGCCACTAAATCTCGAGCCACACCAATGTGTCCCATTGCGTCAGAACGGTTTGGAGTTAATCCTATTTCTATTTGAAAATCGTCTTCTAAATCAAAATAACTCGCTGCAGATGAACCTGTTTCGATATGATCAGGTAAAACTAAAATTCCTGCGTGCGAAGTTCCTAAACCTAATTCATCTTCAGCGCACAACATTCCGAAAGATTCAACACCTCTAATTTTTGCTGCTTTTATTTTGAAAGCTTCATCTGGCTTCGGATACAAAGTGCAACCAACGGTGGCAACAACTACTTTTTGTCCAGCGGCAACATTTGAAGCGCCACAAACAATTTGTAAGATTTCGCTACCAATATCGACAGTAGTAACTTTTAATTTGTCAGCATCGGGATGTTTTTCGCAAGTCAAAACTTTACCAATCACTACGCCTTCTAATCCGCCTTGAACAGCTTCCATTTTTTCAACTCCTTCCACTTCCAAGCCGGTGTCAGTTAGGATTTTTGAAATTTCGTCAATATTTAGTTCAGTTGAAATGTAATTTTTAAGCCAATTGAAAGATATTTTCATGAGTGATTTTTAAAGTGGTGGCAAAGTTAATAAATTATCGGTGGAGAGAAAAGGTGTTAGTTCTTGTACGAGCTAACATATTTAAAGGATATAAATTGACATAAATTGAAGAATAAATGTCTAAAAAAGCTGCTAGTAAACTATAGATAAATTTAGAAACGAATTGCTTTAATTTACACGAATTTAATGCTTGTAAAAAAAATTAACGTCCGAAAATTAAACCATGACCTTCAAGTGATTGATACAATTTATTCCATTTCAACTTGACTATTGAAGGATTTAACAAATCTGAATTTGAAATTAACAAATCACCATTTTCTTGAAAAGTCATCCCAGTAGGTTTTGAGAAAATGGAAGAATCTAGCGTTGTAAAATTAACTATTTCACCAAATTGATTGTAAACGATTAAGCTTCTATCAGTCGAGGAAAGAATATAAATTTCATTCGTTTTTGGGTGAACAGCAATTGCAGATGGGTTAAAATCTAAACCCTGAATTGTATCTCCTGTATTTGTGACTGAAGTTGCGGGAAGAGATAAATTGTTATTAATTGCAAACGTCTCAATATCAGTTAAATTAACTTCAAATAAAGGTTCATCTCTCAATTGATTTTTATTCAAATTAAAAGCATACAAAAAACTAGAAAATTGACCTTCTTCTTTTTCTTGAACTACTGAAATTAAAAACAATCTTTTTGTTGATTCATGCAAACAGATTCCAGCTGAATGAAAATTTTCTTTGGTTTCATTGCTCGAAAGAAATGAATTTCTATCGTAAGGCGGAAGTAAAAAATGAACTTTACTTTCAGAATCCATAAGAATTAAAGTTGAATCAATTCTAGAAATAGCTTCAAATCTAAAGCCAGATCCTAAAGAAAGTTGACTAGAGATGGAAAAATTATTTACGTCAAGAAATACAACATTACCACTAGTTGGCTCGATGCCAACTAAATGTGAGGAATCCATTAATGTTAAATCAGAGAAGGATGAAACACCCATTGGTAAAACATTTATTTCTGAAGGATGAATTAAATCAAAATACCCGTCTTCTTTATAAAAATTTGTTGCTTTTTGATAATAATAATTCTCAATCCCAGCTTCCTCGAGGGATTTTGCGGCCACAAAAGATAATGCAGCTAAAACAAAAGAAAAATAGTAGTGCTTTTTCACATTTGTTATTAAAACAAAATTAGTAAATATTTATAAATCAAAATAATAAGTTTAAATTTGAATATGTCATATTGTGATTTTTGCAAGACTTTACCAATTGATAACATTCATAGAGTTTATCACGACAAATTTTATGGTGTTGAATTGACTGATGACTTTGAATTATTTGGTCGATTAATTTTAGAAATTAACCAAGCTGGTCTTTCATGGGATACTATTTTAAAGAAACAAGATGCGTTTTATCAGGCTTTTGATAATTATAACTTTTATAAAATTGCCAAGTATGATCATCAAAAAATTGAAGAATTATTGCTGAACAAAGGAATTATTCGAAACAAATTAAAGATTAATGCTGTTATATACAATGCCAACCAAGTAATTCAAATTGTAGCAGAAAATGGCTCTTTCTACAATTGGTTGAATCTTCAAGGCGAAATTACTTTAGAAGATTGGGTGAAATTATTTAAAAAGAACTTTAAATTTGTTGGCAAAGAAATTGTGAACGAATTTTTAATGAGCATAACTATTTTACCTGGAGCTCACAAAAATGATTGTCCAAATTTTAAATTAAAATGAAAAATATGAAACTTTCGATAGCTTTTTTAATGATTGTATTATCCTTTCAGTCTATTTCTCAAATTAGTATTAATGCAGGAACTGGATTTTTAAAAGGTTTTACTGTACCAAAGCCATTTTTTGGTTTTCACGGTGGAATAGAATTACCTCGAAGCAATGACGTTACTTTCTATGGTAGAGTAGGATATTATTTCCCACAAACAGAAAAGAACGACCAAAAACAAGACTTAGTTTTCTCCACTTATGTGACAGCTGTTGATGTTAATACTCAGCCAAGTGTACTAACTGTCGATTACGTTACAAAAACAAATTATTTTACAATCGAAGGAGGAACAAGACGTTACATAGGAAATGATTATGATAATGGATTCTCACTTTATGGCGGGTCTAATGCAATGTTGGTTTTTAATACTGTCAAAAGAGATTATGAAAAGTATGACAAAACTGGAACATATCAATGGGAACCAAATTATGTGACTTCACCCAATGAACAAGATAAAGGAAATGTACTAAGTTTAGCTGTTGGACTTCAAGGTGGACTTAAATATACAATTCCAGCAACTGGAACATTTTATTTTGACATCAACGGTCAATATGCTATTTTCGGTAAAGGAAATAACCTTACTGCAACAAATTCCAAATTATTATCTCAATTGTTTTTTACATTTAACGTTGGATATAGAAAAGACTTATATTGAGTTGATTGTGAAAAGATACTACTATCAGTTTTCAACTTTTTGATATTAGTTAATTTATTATTCAACTGTCTTTTTGCTGCTTTAAGTAATTAATTTTGAATAAAAAATTTATGTTCAAATTAATATCAGTTGTTGTTTTAAGTTCAATGCTATTTCAAAGTTGCGCACAAAGTCCAACTAAAGAAGTAAAAAAAGAAATCAAACAACCGATTTCAAAAATCAGTTTTACGCTTTCAGATTTTCTAACTGAAAATAAAGAACTCAACAAAGAAGTAGAGCGAATTTTCAAAGAAATGGATGACACTGCAAGAATCGCTCAATTAATTATGCCTGCAGTTGGACGTTTAGGAAAAACCAAAGATCAAATTGATCAATACATTAAAGAGCGATTAATCGGTGGTGTTTTGATGTTAAACGGGACTAAAGAAGAATTCACAACTTGGATTAAGGACTTCGAAACAAGCAATAAAAAATTTGGAAACTTACCTTTTCTTTACAGTGCTGATGCTGAACCAAGTTTAGTTAACCGTAAAATCACAGGTTCAACTCAAGTCAAAAAAGCGAATGAAGTAAATTCTATTGAAGAAGTTTCAACGGTTGCTCAAACGATTTCTACTGACTTGAATGCGATTGGAATCAATTATAATTTTGCGCCTGTTGTAGATATGTCAGCCAATAAAACAGTTGGTTACCGTGGTTTTGGAGCAATCGCAGAAAATTTAATTCCTTGGTCGGATGAATTTATAAAAATCACTCAAAAAAATAATATTATTGCTACTGCCAAACATTTCCCAGGACATGGTTTGGTTTCGGGCGACACGCATCATTCTTTACAATCAATTGATGGAGAAATGAAAGAAGTGAAAAATTATCCTGAATTAATAAAAAATGGTGTTTTATCAATTATGGTAGCTCACATAGCAGTAGTGAACAATAAAAAATTCGACACTGAAGGGTTGCCCTCAACTTGTTCTGAAAAAATTGTAACAAATTTGTTACGCGACAGCTTAAATTTTAAAGGATTAATCGTTACAGACGCAATGAATATGGGAGGTGTTGCAAGTGTTCCTCAAGCTTCATTTAAAGCAATTAACGCAGGTTGTGATATTTTATTAATGCCTTTAGATGTAAAGAAATCGCATGATGAATTGCTAAGTGCTTACAGAAAAGATAAAAATTTCAAGCTCAAAGCTGATGCTTCTGTGAAAAGAATTATTAGAATGAAAATAGCTATTGGTTTGTTGAATGAGAAATAGTTTATTTCTAAATTCTATGTGTATCAGCTTGCCAATCTTTAACTGCTAATTTTATCTCTTTATTAGTCAAATTCTCACTTATTGACTTTTCAATTAATTTAATAAGTTCAGTATTTGAAGCAAAACGCAAAGCTATAATTTGACCAAGTCGCAATTGTTTTTCTTTTTCATTAAATGATTTTCCTGTCAATTCAAAATAGCGTTGACGCATTTCCAATCGAATGATACGATCTTGATTTTTAAGGGCGTAAACTCTTGTAATCATTGAAACAGTAAAGAGTCCAATACTGAAAAGAATAAAAATTATTTTTTCAGATATCGAATTTTCACTTTGAAAAAAGTAAACTATACTCCAAATAAAAAGCGTTAAAACAATTGGGATTAAGAAAAAATGATGAGCAGGATTTAATCGCAGGTGATTCTTGTAATTTTGCATAATTAATTGTTTTTTTCGGTTAGTAATTTTAAAAACTCTATTTGAATAGATTGACTTTTATCTGCATTATAAGCAATTTGGATTTTCTCAACAATTTCACTTATTTCAGTAACATTTGCCGCTTTAAGTTCATTCATCACATTTTGAATAGTAGAAGGTCTTGGTCCCCAAGTGAATAACTCATTTAGAGTTGAATTCTCCAATGCTATTAACTTTGGAATTGAACGTCCACCGTTTGTTAAATACAAATCCATTAGCTCTAAATTCTCATCTCTCAGAATTATTTTTAGTTCCACATTTTCAGATAAATCTGCCATTTTTTGAAGAATTGGAACATTTTGAGCTGCATCTCCACACCAAGCTTCAGAAATCACAAGCCAAGTTTGATGAACTGTAATTGATTGAATTTGAGCTGCTAACTCAGTATTTATGGTTACTGTTTTATCCAAACGCTTCATTCTGTGAAAATTCAAATTCGTGTAATGAATGTAATCTTCACTTTGATTTGGACCAGTTGTTTTTCCTTCGGCAAGTAAATCTTCAGTAAGTTTAAAATACGCTTGATAAGTCATCGAATTTTGTAAAGCACTTTTTACTATTTCTAATTTATTCATATTTTTTTTAGTTAAATATAACGTATTAATAGCTTATTAGTTCAGACGAAAATTGAATTATCGAACTTCTTTCTCCCTAAATTTAACAATTCTTTGAATCAATTCTTTTGGAAGTGGCTCATTTAATGGAAATTGAATTGCTCCTTTTGAAGTTTTGTAAGGCAATAATTCTTTTTGAAATTCAATAATTGGTGTCGGAGTTGGGTAAAAACCAATGTGATTCTTATTTGCAGCGTAATAAACCACAACCTTTTTTTTCTTGAACGCAGGCATATTATAACTTATTACCTCTTCGTAATCGACCAAAGATTCTTTTATGATATCTCTAAGTTCTTGCAATTTTAGTTGAATCTCAGGAGCTTGAAAATCGTGATATTCATCGATAGTCTTGAATTTCAAGCTACCATAAGGTGATTTGGAATTTTCCACTTTGCATTTAAATTACTAAATAAATTCTAACTTTTTACTTCAACCGCTTCAACCCTACTCGTTTTCTACTCGGATCGATTTCTAAAACCTGAACAGAAACGTGTTCGTGTAAAGAAATAAATTGCGCAGGATCTTCAACGTAGGTTTCTGCCAAATTCGATTTGTGAATCAAGCCATTTTCTTTGATTCCAATGTTTACAAAAGCACCAAAAGCGATTACATTTGTCACAATTCCTGGGAGAATCATTCCAATTCTTAAATCGTCAATCGTTCGAATAGAGGAATCAAACTCCAAAACTTTCGCTTTTTTTCGTGGGTCGCGCCCTGGTTTTTTAAGCTCTTTTATGATGTCATCAAATGTGTAGGAATCTATTTCCTGAAAATCACTTTTTTTTATTTCTTTCAATAAATCATCATTGCCAACTAAAGTCTGTAAATCTACTTTTAATTTCTTCGCCATTGCTTGCACAACTTTATAACTTTCAGGATGTACCGCTGAATTATCTAACGGATTTTCTGAGTTTCTAACGCGCAAAAATCCAGCAGCTTGTTCGTAGGCTCTTTCACCTAAACGTTTCACTTTTTTCAATTCTTCACGCGAGCGAATTCCACCATTTTCGGTACGATAAGCTACAATTTTTTCTGCTAAAGTTGGTCCCAAACCAGAAACATAACTCAACAAATAAGGCGAAGCTGTATTCAAATCCACTCCTACTGCGTTTACACACGAAATCACAACATCATCCAATGCATCTTTCAATAAATTTTGGTTGACCTCGTGCTGATACTGCCCCACTCCTATTGATTTCGGGTCAATTTTCACCAACTCCGCCAAAGGATCCATCAAACGTCGACCAATTGAAACAGAACCACGAACGGTAACATCATACGTTGGAAATTCCTTGCGAGCAATTGGACTAGCAGAATAAATCGAAGCGCCATCTTCGCGCACCACAAATACTTCTACTTCGCGGTCGAAACGAATTTGTTTAATAAACGCTTCCGTTTCTCGACCAGCAGTTCCATCGCCAATCGCAATCGCTTGAATTTTATACGCTTGTACAAACTGAGCGATTTTTGATTTTGCTGCCGAACTTTCATTTTGCGGTGGATGTGGGTATATCGTTTGATTCATTAACAAATCTCCTGATTCATCGATGCACACTACTTTACAGCCCGTTCTAAATCCCGGGTCGATTGCCAAAATTCGCTTTGAACCCAATGGTGGCGCTAAAAGTAATTGGCGTAAATTCGTCGTAAAAATCTTAATCGCTTCTTTATCCGCTTTTTCTTTGGCTTCACTCAAAATTTCATTTTCAAGCGAAGGACACATCAAACGTTTGTAAGATTCTTTACACGCTTCACCCACAATTGTTGCACAAGCGTCATTTCCTTTCACAAAAAAACGCTCTAAGGATTCAATCGCTTCCGCTTGGTCAGGTTGTGCTTTTAAGGAAATAAAACCTTCACGTTCAGCACGAACCAAAGCTAATAAGCGATGAGAAGCACATTTATACAAAGGTTCTGAAAAGTCGAAATAGTCGCGGTATTTTGCACCTTCTTCTTCTTTCCCTTTCACCATTTTTGAGGCTAACAAAGACTTTCTCTGAAATAAATAACGAATTTTTGTGCGAGCTGCACCATTTTCATTGATCCATTCTGCAATAATATCTTTTGCACCTTCGATAGCCATTTTTTCATCTTCCACATCTCCCTTCACAAATTTATCAGCCATTAAAAACGGATCTCCACCACGTTGCGACATTATCATTTTAGCTAAAGGCTCTAAACCTAATTTCTTGGCTTTATCCCCTTTTGTTTGACGTTTCTGTTTATAAGGTAAATAAATGTCTTCCAGAATGATAGCGTCTAAACAAGTAGTAATTTTTTCTTTTAATTCAGGAGTTAATTTTCCTTGTTCTTCAATCGAATTGAGAATTGTTTGTTGTCGAGCAATTAACTCATCGTATTTTTTCTTAAGGTCGCGAATCAAAGCAATTTCCACTTCATCCAAGCCACCAGTCATTTCCTTGCGATAGCGCGCAATAAAAGGAACTGTTGCTCCTTCATTCAATAATTGAAGTGTATTTACAATTGATTTTTCTGAAAGATTAGAGTTAGCTTGAATATAAGAAACCATTGAAAATTTTGCTTTTGATAATTTAAAACGAAAATGTAAAATTAGAGATAATTGTTACTTTGAAATATAACTATAAATTAAACTATAAATTTTCTAACTCTCTTCAATATTCGTTTACTTTGTAATCAACCGATAATCATAATTTGATAAACAAAACATAAATAAATGTCAGTTTTAAATAAAAAAATAGTTTACCAAAACGTTTGTAACGAAGTAAATCTGAGAATTAGAAATTTAAAATCGATTCTTCAAGAAATGTTTGATGCTGCATCTCGAAATGACTCTAAAAATTCTGCTGGTGATAAGCACGAAACAGGCGTTGCAATGGCTCAATTAGAACAAGAAAAATTGACCAAACAAATCAATGAATTATTGACGATTCAAGAAAATTTACAAAGAATTAATCCTACAATCACTCATACTAAAATTGGGTTAGGCAGTTTAGTGGAAACAAATAACGGTTGGTATTATTTCTCTGTAGGAATAGGAATCGTAAATATGGAAAGTCTATCCATTTTTGCAATCAATCCAAAAGCACCAATCGGTGAATTGCTTTTAGGAAAAATAAAAGGAGAATCTGTGCTTTTTAATGGAAAATCGACTATGATTTTAAGCGTTCAGTAATTGTTATAGTTTTTTGCTGTCGCTTTCATACGACTAATATAATTTCGCTTGAATCAAATTAATAAATTCTTTACGTGTTGCATCGTTCTCCAAGAAAAGTCCGGTAAAAGCACTTGTAGTTGTAACAGAATTTTGTTTTTGTACGCCACGCATTTGCATACACATGTGTGAACATTCAATCACAACTGCCACACCTTTTGGTTCTAAGGTACGCTGAATACAATCTCTTATTTCAATTGTCAAACGTTCTTGCACTTGTAAACGTCTTGAATATGCATCCACTACTCGTGGGATTTTACTCAAACCAACAATTTTTCCATCAGGAATGTAGGCAATATGTGCTTTACCAAAAAAAGGCAACATGTGGTGCTCACAAAGAGAATAAACATCAATCGATTTCACCAAAACCATTTCAGAATATTCTTCGTGAAATATTGCTTGATTAATCAAATCATCTGGATTTATTTCGTAACCATTTGTAAGGAATTGCATTGCTTTAGCAACACGTTCAGGGGTTTTTAGTAAACCTTCGCGCTCCGGATTTTCACCTAAAGCTTTGATGATTGATAGGTAATTCTCTTCTAATATTTTATTTTCCAAAATTGTTTTTTTTAGTTTGAATTACAACTTAAAACGGCTCGTTTCCTCCGTAGTAATCCACAAAATTATTTTCCGTTTCGATGATTCTGATATGAGCCAATTCACCACCATTCTGGCGAACATCTTCTTCAATTAAATCCCAAATCGCAATCGCTATATTTTCTGTTGATGCCATTATTCCTTTTAAGAATGGAACATCCAAATTCAAATTTTTGTGATCGATTTCCTCAATTACTTTTTCCTTCAGTATTTTACTTAATGTTTTTAAGTTAATCACAAACCCCGTTTCTTCATTTGGAATTCCTTTCACAGTCACAAATAATTGAAAATTGTGTCCATGCCAATTGTGGTTGGAACATTTACCAAAAACTTCAAAATTTTTCTCAGGCGACCATTCTTCTCTCCATAACTTATGAGCGGCGTTAAAGGTCTCTCTTCGAGTGATATAAATTGGTTTCATTATTCTAAATTGTAACTAAATTTTCTATTAATTCACATTTCATAATTCCGTCCCTATCGATTTCTGTCAAGCGGATTTTCTGAAAAGTGTTGGTTAACTCTTGCTGATATGGATATTTTACTTTGACATAATTCTCCGTAAAACCATACATTATTCCTTCATCTTCTTCGTGTTCAAAAAGCACTGTTCGCTCCGTTCCACTATTTTCGGTGTAGAATTGACGTCTCTTTCTGTCGGATAATAAATGTAATTGTTTGCTTCTTTCGCGACGAACTTCCATCGGTACTTTTTCGCCTAATTTGGGTGCACCTGTATTTGCACGTTCTGAATAGGTAAACACGTGTAAGTAGCTAATATCCAAATCTTTCAGAAAGTTAACACTGTCCATAAAATCTTCATCTGTTTCACCTGGAAAACCAACGATTACATCTACACCAATACACGCATCAGGACGAATGGATTTGATTTGAGCCACACGTTCAGCATACAAAGCACGTTCATATTTTCTACGCATTAACTTCAGTAATCGGTCGCTACCAGATTGCAATGGAATATGAAAATGAGGAACGAATCGCTTGGAATCTTTCAAGCAAAAATCAATGATTTCGTTTGAAAGTAAGTTGGGTTCTATGGATGAAATCCGAAAACGGTCAATTCCATCTATGTTATCTAATTCTTTAATTAAATCAAAGAAATTTTCTCCTTCTCCTTGACCAAAATCGCCAATATTTACACCTGTAAGAACTACTTCTTTAACAGCAGTTTTAGCAATTTTTTCTGCTTCAATTACAGTTTCAGCAACTGAAGCATTTCTACTTTTCCCTCTCGCTAATGGAATGGTACAAAACGTGCAAAAATAATCGCAACCATCTTGAACTTTCAAAAACGAGCGCGTTCGATTGCCAAAAGAGTAGGAGGGAACAAAGTCTTTGGTATTTTTGATGTTATCAAAAGAGACTTCTGCTTTTTCAAGTTTGGAATCTTTGTTTTCTAAATGCGCTAGAATATTGAATTTTTCGTTAGCTCCAAGCACCATGTCAACTCCTGGGATTTTTGCAATTTCTTCCGGTTTCAATTGGGCATAACATCCAACAATCACAATAAAAGATTCAGGATTTATTTTCTGAGCACGTTTTACTAATTGTTTGCACTTTTTGTCTGCATTTTCAGTAACCGAACACGTGTTAATAACATACACATCTGGTGTTTCTTCAAATTCTACTTTCGCAAAACCTGCATCCTCAAATAAACGAGCAATTGTCGAAGTTTCAGAGAAATTCAACTTGCAACCAAGGGTGTAAAACGCTACTTTTTTAAACTGATTCATTCAACTGCAAAAGTAAGGAGAAATTAAGAATGCAAATTTATTTTTTAACGACTCATTGAAGATCTGCGACTTTTAAGTAATTAGTAATTCATATTTCAACTTAAATGAATTAATTTTAGATAATAAATTTGTTACAATTTCAGCTTTTTTTAAACCTGCATCTTCAATTATGTCAGCTTGGGAATAGATTGGCAAACGTTCATTGAGTTTATTATTTATAAAATCAAATAGGTTATCATTTACATTTATCAAGGGTCTTTTTTTGTCATTTTTTAATCTAAAATGTAATTTCCCAGCTGAAATATTTAAAAAAACTACTATTCCATTTTTTTTCATTAATGAAAGATTACCATTAAAAATTGGCATTCCTCCTCCAGTTGCAAACAAGGTTGGTTTTTCAAATTGCGATAGATTTAAGATAAATTCATGTTCTAATTTCCTAAAATAACTTTCACCCTTTTCTTTAAAAATTTCTTGAATTTGAGACTTTTCTTGGTCTTCAATAAATCTATCCGTATCAATAAAATTTACATTCAAACTTTTGGCAATAAGTTTTCCAAGAGAAGTTTTCCCACTTCCCATAAACCCAACTAAAAAAATATGTTTTTTATTTTTCAAACACTCCCTGATTTTCAATAACTTAAAATTAATTTTAAATTAATATTCAAAAATAATCAATTTTTACTTGTAGAATTAGAATAATCAAGTAACTTTGCACCCGCTAAAACGATTTCGTAGCTCAGCTGGTAGAGCAATACACTTTTAATGTATGGGCCCTGGGTTCGAATCCCAGCGAAATCACTTTTAAAG
>Ga0247832_1006389_pt1 | contig 12956 bp, 15 predicted proteins | sample LaCruzMarch2015__10_FD_192407 | JGI IMG/M metagenome (GOLD analysis project Ga0247832, IMG submission 192407) | Freshwater microbial communities from meromictic Lake La Cruz, Castile-La Mancha, Spain - LaCruzMarch2015_4m | ecosystem: Environmental > Aquatic > Freshwater > Lake | place: Spain... | reverse complement strand
GGGACTTCGGCGGATTCGCTGGACTTTTTGACATTTCAGCTGCCAAGAACATGCGTAAGCCTCTACTGGCAACGTCAACCGATGGTGTGGGAACCAAGATCGCAGTTGCGCGAGCACTCGACATTCACCACACGGTTGGGTTGGACTTGGTAGCAATGGTGGTTGACGACCTGGTTGTTTGTGGCGCTGAACCATTATTTATGACCGACTACATCGCGGTTGGTTCAGTCAACCCCGAACGTGTTGCCAGCATTGTGTCGGGAATTGCACGCGGGTGTGTACTTGCCGGCTGCTCACTTGTGGGTGGGGAGACAGCGGAACACCCAGGGCTGATGGCACCCGACGAGTACGACATCGCTGGTGCGGGAACAGGAATTGTTGACGCAGATAATCTTTTGGGTCCAGAGAAAGTAAGAACCGGAGATGTTGTTATCGCGATGAAGTCTTCCGGGTTGCATTCCAACGGTTACTCCCTTGCCAGGCACGTACTTTTAGGTGAAGGGAAATTGGGCCTGGACGCATACATTGATGCACTTGGTCGCACCGTGGGTGAGGAATTGTTAGAGCCAACACATATATATGCCCTTGACGCACTCGCCCTTATCCGGGAATCACAGGTCCACGCCTTTAGCCACGTGACAGGTGGTGGGATTGCAGCGAACCTGGCCCGGGTGTTACCGCAGAGCCTTGCGGCTGATGTTTATCGACAGACGTGGGCGCCCGCGGAAATATTCAACTTAATTTGCAGCGAAGGAAACGTATCGATAACTGATGCTGAAAAAACATTCAATATGGGAATCGGCATGTTTGCCATCGTCCCCGAAGGCCAGGTTGATTCATGCCTGCAAACTTTAGGAGACCGTGAACTTGAGGCATGGGTGTGCGGTTCAATCCGCGACCGAAATCCTGGCGAGCAAGGTGACGCACCCGCTAAAGGGGGCGGTGGGGGATCCGTGAGTTTGGTGGGGACCTACGAAACGTAAGTCTCTCAACTATTTCGCGGCTTCGTCTTCACTATCTTCGTAGTATTTCGCATACGGATCATCTTCCGAGTCCGTTTCGGCGGTGACTGTTTCAATATAAGCAGGTGCAGGTTGGCCACTCAATTCAGCCTGTAACCGATCAAAGTCGGTTTGAGGACCGCCATATTTTAGTTCGCGCGCAACTTTTGTTTGCTTGGCTTTCGCTCGGCCGCGTCCCATGACTCGACCCCCTCTTCCAGTAAATACCGGTAGCTAGTGGACTAATAGTTTTGATGGGGGCACTCTCGCCCGCCACCGGGCAATACTATCGTCCACCGATTGATCGCGCGGATGCACCAATGGAACTAGGCGTTTATCCGTTCCCAAGCCTTAGCTTCGGCCGCTGCTACCGGGGTTATTGAGGCGATTTTGGCTGATTCGAGCACTTCGAGGGTGGTTTGGTACACCTTCATGACCTGCTGGCGAGCCCGATCCACATCAGCCCCAACTAACTCTTCTGCCACTTGAATCACACCACCGCAATTGACCATGAAGTCCGGCGTATACACAATCCCTGCAGCCGCGAGGAGGTCCCCAACCCCATTTTCAGCCAGTTGGTTATTGGCCCCACCACACACCAGGGAAACCCCCGCAGCGGTCAATCTAGGAATCAGGTCCGCTGTAACAAAGCCGCCCATGGCGTTGGGGGAAATAATCGAGGGTCGGGCCGCCAACATTTCCTCGAAAGAGTCAACAAATTCAACGTCAGGGTATTGAGTGCATATATCTGCACGGATACTTGCAAATGGATCCATGGCGATCACTTTGGCCCCACCGGATTCCATCAGGTATGAAATGAGACGCCCACCAACTTTCCCGGCACCAATCACGCCGACCGTCGACTGCGACAGGTCATTGCTCCCGGTCATGAATTCGACGGCAGCCTGCATCCCTTGCCAGACTCCTAGAGCCGTCAATATCCCGGAGTCGCCAACCCCACCATTTTCGGGTGAGCGACCGGTGACATATTGACTCGTTTCGCCCACTACATCCATGTCGGCAACTTGCATACCTACGTCACCGGCAGTGACGTACTTCCCGCCCAATGACTCAACCAGGAGTCCATAGTTAAGTAATTCTTCGCGGGACTTATTCGCAGGATCAGCGATCAGAACCGCCTTACCTCCCCCATGATTGAGCCCGGAGAGCGCATTTTTGAGGGTCATTGCTCGGGACAGCCGCAGAGCGTCGGTGTAAGCGGCCGCTTGGGGATTGGCGTGCTCCGAGTACAGCGCCATTCGAGTACCGCCCAAAGCCGGACCCAATTTCGTGGAGTGAATTGCGATCACGACACGTAGGCCCGTCCGCGGATCTTGGCTGATCACCACCTCTTCATGGTTGGAGAACTGGGCCCAAGGGTCGCTCGTGGTTTCCATATATTGATGGTAACGCCTCAAGAATTTGTGAGGCGGCCAGATCTGGGGTGAATCTGACTTGCAAATTCAGCAAACAGGGCTACCGTTCATTCATTAGAAAAAGTAGAATTCGGTTTCACCGTGAACTCCGTGAAGACGACGAGGGGAGTTGTGTCAGAAGTGAACTCGCTGAACCCACGGCCATTTGGCAGCAATTCCCAGGTTAACTCTCAGATGTCGCGCGTGAATCCGATTCCTGAAACGGAACACTTGATGACACCCGGTGAGGTGGCTTCCCTTTTCCGGGTTGACCCTAAGACCGTTACCCGCTGGGCTACGGCCGGAAAGTTAACCAGTATCCGCACATTGGGTGGCCATCGTCGTTACCGATCCTCTGAAGTGCGTTCACTGTTAGAAAAAAGCGGTGCCCGAATCGGAGACGGTATTTAGCTTTCCAACGCCCGATGACTGTTGGGCTGTAGTCTTGTGTTGTGGCCGATCCGTTTTACCAATCAATTGTTCTTATCGCCAAAGGCGCTTTTGCTGGGCTGGGTCTCAAGATCGATGTTGTTGGTGAGGAAAACATCCCACTTTCAGGTGGTGTACTTCTCGCAATCAACCACACAAGTTATTTAGATTTTGCACTAGGCGGTATTCCCGCGAACATGCGCGGACGCAGGCTCGTTCGCTTTATGGCGAAGGATTCTATTTTCAAGCACAAAATTGCTGGGCCTCTCATGCGTGGCATGAAACACATCCCTGTAGATCGTGATGCAGGTTCCCAAGCGCTGCGCGATGCGGTCGCTGATCTACAAAAGGGTGAGATCGTCGGAGTTTTCCCCGAAGCCACAATGAGTAGATCCTTGGATATCAAGGAGGTTAAGAGTGGAACTATCCGGATGGCGAAAATAGCTAAAGTTCCCGTTCTCCCAATGATCATTTTTGGCGGACACCGAATTTTCTCTTATTCGGGTAAAGACTTAACCCGCGGTCGCCCAATTGTGATCATTGTGGGGGAGCCACTTGACATTTCCGGTGATGCGGAGGAAGCGAATGATCGTTTGCGGGAAGCATTGCGGGATCTTTTAGCCCGAGCGATTGAACGCTATCCCGATAATGTTGCGGGCGCCCCATGGATTCCAGCTCGGTTTGGTGGAAGTGCACCCACACTGGAAGAAGCGGAAGCTATTGAGGTGAAAGTGCGGGCCGAGCGGGCTGAGAAGAAAGCTCAAGCAAATAACGCCCAAAAAGAGAAGTAGTCAGAGAGGCCCCGTTATCTCAGCTTTCCTTTGGCTATTGCGGCCCGGCGTGGTAACTACCCATATCGGCATGGCAAGGTACGGCCATGGCTGAAGCAACTGGGGAGAACCCCACACACTTGAATAACCACCACCTAGACACTCTCTCGGCTATCTATTCGCACCCGGTGAGCCACAATATTCGCTGGGTTGACGTACTTCATCTGCTCGAGGCAGCAGGAACAGTAGAGGAGAAGCACGACGGGAAGTTCACCGTCACTCTCGGTGAGGAAACCGAAGTGTTTGACCGTCCACATGGCAAGGACATTGATACCCAAATGGTTGTTGATTTCCGCCGGATGCTCAAAAATGCAGGCTTCAACCCTCGCCCTGAAGGTCAGGAGATTTAACATGGAGAACAAAACAGATGTAGTCATTCTTCGTGGCAAGATCGCTGTCGCCGCAATTGACTTTCACAGCACTCGCATTTATGCACTCGATCAGGATTCACATGACCGCCCAGAGACCGTAACGGCGGAGGATCCAAAGAATTACTATCACAATGTGTACCACCGGGCGGGTAATCCTAATGGGACTTATGAAGCCGACAGTGATGTGTATTGGAAATTGCTCTGTGAGTCACTCCATGACGCAAATGGAATTGTTTTGCTCACCAATGGGACCGGTAAAGCAAACGCTGGGCACCATTTCACCGCTTACGCTGAAAAGCATTTCTCCGATGTAGCAGCAAAAATTCTTGGTGAAGTACGCTGTGACATTAGCGACCTCACCGATGCGCAACTGCTAAGGATCGGTCAAGACTTTGTTGGCATTCACCCCAAGCGTGATCATGCCGACTCACGTCGTGGTGCTTAACATTTCGGATCACCTCATTCACTATTGGCACCATCGCGCGGGCCCCACGAGTCAACGGGCTGTGCCACACTTACACAGGCGCGTGGATCATTCATTTAGGCGACCCATACGATCCGTGCATGGCAACCCCAGATTTTGACATGAGCAAGTCTCCCGATTCATCAACCGCGCAGAAGTCAAAAAAGATGCCGGTAAAGCGCCGATTGACTTTGGTAGCTGTGGTGGTGGTACTAGTTCTGCTGCCGTCGATTGTCATGGTTCTGGTCACGTGGGCTGGAACGGGAACAGTTCAAGGAGCGGCCACTTGGGCGTCGATGCCGGCCATCGTTGGGATTGCAGCGGTCCTGTCCGGTGGTACACGGTTTGCCGTGATCGTCTCGATTGTATTTGCACTACTCGCACCAGTCTCGATCGTCGCGGGTTTATCCCCGGTTTCAGGTGCCGCGTTGATGGCCATCCTGTGTCTGACCGTGGGTCGTCTGTCGCGGGTCGGTCTGCAGAAATCCGGACTGCTAGTACCGGTGATGCTTGCATGGCCGCTAATCGATCCGCCGGCATGGAACGGTGCCAGCACGGTTGACCGCCTCGATAATGGCTACCTGTTATGGATGGCGCTGATTTTCCTTGTGGGCGGACTTCTTCCGGCACTTGTCCTGGCGTTCTTTATCCGTCAACGCAAAGCGCCTTCGCTCTCCTCCCATTCAAGGCGTGAGGCGATGACGTACACGGTAATGATCACAACTCTCGTCACAGCATCGACGTTCTATGTACTCGACAATCCGAAGATGATCGGTGGAGCTTTCTTAATCGCCGTGATCTTGGTGATGGCACCGATTGGCACGTCTTCCACGCTCAAGCCCACGATCTTGCGCCTGCTCGGCACTATCGGGGGATCGATATTCGTCATTGTGCTTGTCAGCAACGTGGATTCGCTTGGTCTTATTTACCTTATTGGTTTGATCTTCATCATGGTCGCAGTATTTTCACGTTTGAGCGGGTGGGCATGGGTCTACTACGTTTTCATGGTGCCGGCAACGGCCTGCCTCAATGCCACAACTCTTACTCAAGTAGGAGAGCTCGGCAAGCAGCGTGTTGTCGACAACGTTGTTGGTGGCATCTTGGTGATTATCGCTACTGTTCTGGCGATCGGATATTCACACTTGTCTGCTCGCAAGGGTGAAGCAAGTGATGTTGACGACGAAGTTGCAAATGTCACTGCGGGGGAATCAGTTTCCGCATAAGGTTATCGTCGTCAATTATGTCCTTCGATGTCTCCCTCAAGATATTCCTTTGGAGGTCACAATGTTCCGAATTTCACTCACGGCCGTGCTCGCCGCCGTTTTGCTGAATTCCGCAGGCGCAGCTCATGGTGCGCCAATACAGACAACTCCACCGGACCTTGGTGGGCAGTGGAAAACACTGTCTCTCACAGAAAATCGAATCGGTTACGAGATGAACCTCAAAAAAGCCAGTGCGGGCAATGACGCTTACGAAGGAACATTGCAGTTTCGGCATCGCGATGGTCGCAAGACCAAGTCCACCAAGGTGGGTGTTGACGTTGGAAAGCAATTTCAGGGTAGCTACCGCATCACTATCGTGATGCCAGGTGGTTCACTCGTTTCCGGAAAATCAACAGTGACCGGTCGACTTTCCAAGACCGACGGTTCAATGTACTTTCCCAAGTGCTCTCATATATGGCCACTCGCTATGAAAGGTGAAGAAGACACCGATTGTCTCTTCCGTGAAATGCTGAGTTAGATGTTTCGGAAACACATTGTTATCGAAAGCCCGAAATGCCATCCATGTTCGCAAGAAGTATCGATTCATGTTCTGTTAATGCAATATTCTTTGCAGAAACACGGGAAATTTTTGGTATTGCAACTTGTTACTTAATTGTTATAACACGTTAATTAGTAATTCGTTATCGCGACTCACAACGTTTTGTGGTGGACCTGCACGTGTTCATTCCAATGCTGTTGATTTCCTCTCGTGACACAACATCACATCACAATTGGGAGGAATGCAATGCGACAAATGAAATTGATAGCTCCGCTTCTGGTCTCTGCAGCACTAATTCTTTCAGCATGTTCGTCTGAAGAATCGACCACAGACGCAGCTTCAGCCAGCAGCACAACAGCAGCTTCGGAAAGCCCAAGTGCCGCAGCAACAGGTGCACCTGTTTGTGGAACCACGGTCGAGGAAATTGCAGCCAGCGCTGCAGCTGAGGGCAAAGTTAACCTAATTGCACTTCCCGACACATGGGCCAACTACAAGGGAATTCTTGATTCATTCAAGGCGACCTACGGTATTGAGGCACCTGTGGCTAACCCCAATGCATCGTCAGCTGATGAATTGACCGCCGTCAAAACTCTTGCCGGTCAGCCAGATATGCCAGATGCTCTGGACATTGGCCCATCATTTGTGCAGCAAGCACAAGATGAAGGTCTGATCACTGCATACAAGACGACAAACTGGGATGAAATCCCTGACAACCTTAAAGGCGCAAATGGAGAATGGATCGGTTCCTACTACGGGATCATGGCCATTGCTTCCAACAAAACGTTGGTAAAAAATGCCCCCCGTACCTGGGCAGATCTTAAGAAACCAGAATACAAGGGAATGGTTACTATCAATGGTGACCCACGCGAGGCCGGCGCTGCATTTGCGGCGGTCGTTGCTGCTTCCCTTGCAAACGGTGGCTCTTATGACGACATCATGCCCGGTATCCAGTACTTTGCTGACCTAAAGTCCAGCGGCAACCTGCAGGTTATTGACGTAACCGAAGCCGCACTCCTTTCCGGTGATGTACCAATCGCATTGGACTGGACTTACAACTTCCCAGGTCTGCAAGCACAACTCGCTGAAGTTGGGTTTGAGATGGAAATTGTTACTCCAGCCGATGGACTTTACGGCGCCTACTACGCTCAAATGCCAGTAGCTTCCAGCCCAAATCCTTGCGCAGCACAACTGTGGATGGAACACATCACGGGCAACGAGGGTGCACTTGGCTACCTTGAAGGTGGAGCTATTCCCGCTCGTCTCGCCACAATGATTGAAGCAGGCGTGGTTTCAGATGAGCAACTCGCCAAACTGCCATCAGCTGAAGACATCGCCAAGATTACATTCCCCACAGCCGAGCAGACCGAAGTCATGAAGACCCAGCTCACTGAGAACTGGGGACCGATGGTTGCTGACGTATAACAAAACTAATGATTGGGGGCAGCACGCAAGTGCTGTCCCCAATTCTTTTGCGGAATGAGGTCACGGCAATTGTTTTCCCAGACGAATTCGGACACACGAATTGGCCTTTATGTGGCGATTCCGTTTGTCCTTTTTATGGGACTTTTTCTCATCTATCCGACTGTCGCAATAGTTGGCTCCGCATTAAGCCCGGGTGAATCTGGTTTTTCATTAATCGGATTGGGCAATGCTCTTTCAGGTTCCTACCGTCAGGGTTTCCTGAATTCCACCGCACTGGCGGCTACTACGGCGCTTATTGGTGGGGTCCTTGGGTTGACTTTGGCTGCGATCATGCGCAGTCTCGATCGACCACGTTGGCTTCACTCGACCCTTGACTCTTGGTCTGCAGTAGCTTCACAACTTGGTGGTGTTCCACTCGCTTTCGCATTCATTGCAGCTATCGGTACGCAAGGTCTTCTCACCAAACTTTTCGGGCAACTAGGAATCGATATCAATGATTTTGGCATCTCACCGACTGGTTTTTGGGGTTTAGTTGTCGTTTATCTTTACTTTCAAATCCCTCTCATGTTCTTGGTGTCACTCCCTGCATTGAATGGACTTCGAAAGACGTGGCGAGAGGCCGCTGCTTTGATGGGAGCCTCACCGACCCGTTACTGGTTGCGAGTGGGTATCCCCATTCTTACCCCGGCCGCGCTGGGCGGAATGTTGCTACTTTTCGTGAATTCCTTTGCCGCCTACGCGACCGCGTATGTCCTTGATCCGGGCGGAGCACTTGTCCCGCTACAAATCCGGTTTTTACTTCAAGGAAATGTGATCTCAGGTGAAGAGGATTTAGGTTATGCGATAGTTACCTGGGTAATTGCGCTGCTTTTGGCCAGTTTGTTTCTTTTGACGTACCTACAGCGTCGCACTCTGCGTTGGACACGATCATGACTAAAGTTTTCAAATGGGGATTTCTTATCGTCCTCGCATTGTTTTTCGTGGTTCCTCTTTTGGCAATGGCTCGTTTCGCTTTTCAGTCTGTTCCCGTTGCGCTACTGACGGGCGAGACGTGGTTAAAGGGTTGGTCGATTGATCCGATCATTGCAGCATCCACAGAGCCAGCAATGTGGACTGCCGCGAGGACTTCGGCGCTCCTCGCCGTTTTCACAATAATTTTGACTCTAGTATTGCTACTGCCGCTTGCAATTGTCACGGAAATAAAGGCGCCCAGAATGCGGCCGTGGTTAACCGCCCTGACACTTCTCCCTTGGGTAGTACCACCGATCGCACTGGTGGTTGGAGTGTCAGTCACCTTTCGCACGGGGGCGCCATGGTTTCTCGCGAGTGTGTTCTCTCTGGTTCCTTTCTATGCATTGTGGGCGATGCCGTTCACGTACAGGGCTCTTGACGCTGGTCTTCAGGCAATAAGTGCACGAACACTTTATGAAGCTGCGAGGAGCACCGGGGCATCTTTCCCCACCATTATCTTGAGGGTGATCCTCCCAAACATGAAAGCATCCATTGTCGCTGCCGCTGCGCTCACTACGGCTTTAGTGCTCGGTGAATTTGCATTCGCTTCATTGCTACTGAAAGAAACTCTTCCCACTTTTATGGTCAACTTTCAACAAAGCCAAGCCCGGGCAGGTTTAGCGCTTGCACTGATCATTCTGATATTCACTGCGCTCGCAATAGGCATCGTTGTTAGAACTTTGCGACGTCGCGGCCTCAATGTCCAGACCACGGGACTCTAGAAGTCACACCAGGAGGAATAAATGACTTTAGTAGTAATGCGCAATATCAGGAAATATTTCGGTGAGTCCCGAGCTCTCACGGACTTTTCCCTGACGGTGAACTCCGGTGAGCTGGTGTGTTTGTTGGGCCCAAGTGGCTGCGGAAAAACAACTGCACTCCGCATCCTTGCTGGTTTTGAGAGGGCAGACGCCGGAACCATAGAAGTTGACTCCGAAAGCATTGGTTCTGTGCCCGTCGAGAAACGAAATTTTGGCATGGTCTTTCAGGACTACAGCCTGTTTCCTAATATGACAGCACGCCAGAATATTGAATTTGGTTTGAAATCACGAAAGGTTTCCGCGACGCAGCGTCGAACAACGATTGACAGGATGCTTCATATCACTGATCTTGGTGATCAAGCAGACAAGTTCCCCCATCAGATGTCGGGAGGGCAGAAACAACGGGTTGCATTGGCTCGGGCAATTGCCACATCCCCGCGAGTTCTCCTTCTTGATGAACCCCTTTCTGCCCTCGATGCAAAAGTTCGCGAGTCTCTGCGAGAAGAGATTCGCCACCTCCAACGCGAAGTGGGTGTCACAACTGTTTTCGTGACCCATGATCAGCAAGAAGCACTCGCAATCGCCGACAGGGTTGGAGTAATGAGTAACGGCCAACTTGAACAAATTGCGTCACCCAGAGATCTCTACCAAAACCCGCAGAATTCATTTGTGGCAAAGTTCATTGGATCAATTAATCGGATTCCGGCCACTTCGCGCACCGATGGCCTGTGGAACGTTCTCGACGCGATCCTTACCGGAAGTCGCGCAGGAACAGAATTCGAGCATGCCGATGCTGGGATTCGCCCTGAGGACATCACGGTTTCAGCAACCCACCAAGAATCTGCCAACGCTTTAATTGAAGATAGTTCATTCCTCGGTCCAATCACCCGAGTGAAGTTGACGCTCAATGGAGTCACAACTGTTTACGCCGACCTTATGAGCATTAACGCAACACCCTTTATTCCCGGTCAACCCGTTCTCGTCGGGGTCCGGTCTGACCTTGAGACGACCATCATTTTCTGATGAGAGGAACTGTATGAACCATCCACTCACTAACACACGCCGAATCAAACGTGGGAATAGCGATTCCCTGGGTTGGCGTGATCTGGAATTCGTTGATGGTGAATCGCATGTCGGTAACGTCTCTGAGGGCAAGGTGATCGGGTGCTTGTGGCATTTGACAGACCTTCATCTGTGTGACGCCGAATCACCGGCTCGCATCGAGTACCTGGATCGGTATGCAGATCCTGATTCGCCGATGAAGGAAGAATTCGAAGAGATAGGCACCTATCGACCCAATGAATTTCTGACTGTGCAGGTCGCTGCATCAATGGTGGACACGGTGAATCAAATCTCTGTCGGCCCAGTAACTGGTGCACGGGTTGATGCAGTTTTGATTACCGGTGATGTGACCGACAATGCTCAGGTAAACGAATTAGATTGGTACCAAACTCTGATCCGCGGCGGGACGGTCACTCCTTGCAGTGGCGGTAGCGACAGCAGTTGGGTCGGTGTATCGAATTCTAATTTTTGGGATGAGCGCTATTGGCATCCAGATGGACCCCCGCCGGGTCATGATGCAGATCGACCAACTCGAATGTTTGGCTTCCCCGTAATACCGGGCCTGATTCAGGCGGCTCGGGAACCAGTTCATTCGCCCGGACTTTCCTACCCTGTGCTCAGTGTTCATGGAAACCACGATGCACTTCTGCAGGGAACGGTCGTACCTTCTGAAGGGATGCGGGCATTCGCAATTGGTGATCGAGCGATAACGCGACTCAGTGAACCTGTTGATTCGGCTGCTATTACTCGAGCGGTGGCCGCGCATGGACCCGCCGAATATATCTCTGAGCTCGATGCACCTTTACGAAAAATCACCCCAGATTCTCAACGTTCCTTTGTTACTCCAGGGTCATTCGCAAGCGCCGCAAATCGCGAAAAGAACTATTGGGCCGAAGATGTCAATCAGTTGAGGTTGATCTGTCTTGACACTGTTAATCCATTTGGTGGTTGGCAAGGCTCGCTAGACGCCAAACAATTCGATTGGCTTAAAAGTGAACTCGACGCAAATCTCGATCGTTTCATTGTGATTTCATCACATCATCCCTCACCGACAATGACAAATGACTATTCAAACGACTCCAGTGTTCGAATCTTGGGGCCGTCAATAGTTGACCTCCTCTTGGGCTACTCCAACGTGATCCTATGGATTGCCGGACACGTCCACTTCAACGCGGCAATTGAGCATCGGCGTAATGACAATAATTTTTGGGAAATCACGACTTCATCATTGATCGACTGGCCGCAGCAAGGTCGGATTCTTGAGTTCATCGACACTGGTGAGCACGTTGAAATAATCAGCACCGTGGTGGATCACGATTCTCCCCTTATGTACGACCTGCAAGTGCCATTAGACATTAGGCACATGGCTGGCATTTCTCGCCTTCTCGCAGCCAATGATTATCAACGCAGATCCCTCACTCCACTCAATGAACTGCGTGAGGGGCAACCAGAGGCAAGAAATGTGGTCTGGACCAGCAGCTATTAATTGTTTCGGAGTGTCTTTTCATTGTGATACCACTTTTGGTATCATTCAAGTATGGCTATGACACTGCGGCTTCAGGCCGAAGATTCGGCTGCACTTGCCCGGACCGCCGAATTGGAACAACGCTCACAACACGAGGTCATCATCGCTGCGCTTCGAGAGTACATCGAGCGTTCAAGTCGTGATGCTCTGATCCAACAGGTCATGGATGCCGAGTTGCCCCGATACGCGGAAGCCCTCGAACGACTCGGCCAATGATCTACCTGACCCTGGACGAGATCCTCGGGGTTGCGGCGCGCGTTATCGATGGCGAAGTGAAGTTGCGCGATGTAGGTCTGCTTGAAGCAGCGGTGGCACGTCCAAGGGCATCGGCCTTTGGAGCGGATGCATATCCGGAACTGCACTCCAAAACGGGTGCTCTTTTGCTCTCCATCTGTCAGAATCATGCCCTGATCGACGGGAACAAACGTCTAGCCCTGGCAGGCACAATTGTGATGCTCGGAGTGAATGGTTGGAAATTAACGCTTACCAATGATGAGGCGTATAGCCTTGTGATCGCAGTGACCAGTGGTGATCTTGCGGAAGTTGCAGAGGTGGCCGAACAGCTGCGGAACGGTTCCTCTCCTCGCTAGCTCCACAATATGTTCGGCTCGTTAAGCATGCCTTCCACATAAGTTCACTTTATGACGCCACAATTCAACTATGGAACTATTGTCTATATTCAAACAGTGGTCAGTGTGGCGCATGGCTCGGGTGATCACATCCCTATTCATCCTGATGGTTGCTGCCTATTACCTCGTAGTTGGCTTTGACAACATCACGAATCCAACGAACCCGAATGCCAGTAACTGGCCATTTGTCAAAGGTGTTCTCAGTGGTGACGGCGTTCCAGCGGATAGCGGATTCGAATGGCGTTTTATCGATGCAACCTGGTTCCAGGCAGCCTC
>Ga0247832_1006387_pt1 | contig 12963 bp, 10 predicted proteins | sample LaCruzMarch2015__10_FD_192407 | JGI IMG/M metagenome (GOLD analysis project Ga0247832, IMG submission 192407) | Freshwater microbial communities from meromictic Lake La Cruz, Castile-La Mancha, Spain - LaCruzMarch2015_4m | ecosystem: Environmental > Aquatic > Freshwater > Lake | place: Spain... | reverse complement strand
ACGATGATACCGGCAGCCATGGCAATCGCCGACACGCGGTTGCGGCGGATCACGGCACCCGTCGAACCGATCACGGAGATGCCCCGGCCCCATCTGATCTGAGCCACATCGTTGTCTTCGATGACGATCTGCGAGGCCGGCGCGCGGCCATGATACGAAACAAGTGCAATCCCATCGTCGCCTGAATTTCGGACGCGGTTACCGATCACGCGACCGCCCGATGCTCCGTCGGTGGAATGAATTCCGTCTGAAAGCGTGTCGAAAACATTATTGCAAGCAATGATGTAGTCCTGACCGCCGACGACCAGAATGCCTGCACTTTTGGTGCTTGAGACCGATGTGGCAAACACGGTGTTGGCCCGACCCGAAACTACAATACCGGATTGTTCGTCCCTGTCGCCACGTTCGCCAGGCAAACGCGTGTCGATCGCAAGTTCGCGAAGTCCGCTGTTGGTGCCAGAAATCAGGATAGCTGCTCGGTCCGGATCGGTAGCGAGCAACGTGGCGTCTTTGCCGCTGAGAACGATGTTCGAAGCCTTGATCTCAAGCACATTTTTATGCACATAAACGCCGCGAGGAAAATGCACCGTGCCACCGGTTGGAAGCGAGGCGATGGCACGATCAAGCGCATCAGACACCTCTCTGAAGCCGTCACCCACGCCACCAAAATCTCGAATGTCGACGACCGGCTGCATGATCTCTGGAAGGCGAAAACCGCACTCCGCTGGTGTCAGGGGTGTTTGCCAAACTGACTGGCTGGTGGCCATCGTCGCGAAAGCGAGAGCGACCGACAAGCTGGCAGCAACTACCGTTGCTCGATGAAGTCGCACAGGCGGCCATGTTCGGTGGGTTAGGAATGCGAAGTTCATAACTTTAGCTCGGCACCGCCTCAGTGTCCGGGAGCGGACAGGCGGTGTCGTCTTCTGCAAACCCACCGACAATCCAAATGACGATCAACCCACCTGCTAGCATTGGAAAGAAACGCGTTTCGCCCCAATAGAACACACGCAGCATTTCGGCGATGCCCGTAAACCAGACTGGATACAACAACAGGCCCGTAATCCGGCCAAGGGCGAAAGAATTGAACAGCTTTCCGCTGACCAAGCCCATCATAACCCAGCACAACACGCCCAGAACGATCCCAAAATCAGCGATAGGGAGAAAAATTCCGCCCATATTGTTGAACTCGACGTTCAAATACGATTCCAGGAACGTCATATTGTTGAAGGTGTACCCCCCCGGGTCTAAGCCGAGCCAGCCCCACATCGGAAACTTGGCGATCCATTGCGCCGTGCCGATTGGTGCCATGAAGGGGTCGACGAGGGTCGTCAATGCGGCACCATTATTAAGTGCAGTCGCATAATACCCAGCTAAACGCACAGCGATGAATTCCAAGAAAGTGCCGGAATATCGATACTGATAGTATTGCCAAGTGCGAAAGTACTCGCCCGCCGCAAACAACAGGGCGAGCGCCAGTGCGCCGCCAAGGGGTGCCAAAGCCAGCGCCGGAATGGCGACGTTCCGACAAGCTGGTGCCACCCGCGCAAACAACAAAATAATAACGGGCAGTGCCAGCTCGATCAGCGCCAGGCGTTCGGACCACAACAACACCCGCAAAAGGCATGCAATGACAGTCACCACGATGATCGCGGGATAACTGCTCGGCATGTTTTCACCGGTTAGTTGCCGGTAGCTCAAAATTAAAATGAGTAGCAATGATTGAAGCGCCATCAACGACGTCAATCCTGGAACGTGATTGAGCGTCTCGCGCAGCGTGTACATGGCAGTCGACGAACCGCTAAAATGTTCAAGCAAGAGTTGCGGCTTCAAAACGATCGGAAAAAGGAAAATCGCGTAGGCCGACAGAACCAGAAAAGCGAGACCATTTATGGTGGTCCTGAACCTTACTGGGTCGAGCCGTTTCGTGGCGGTGCCCGTCGTATATTGGGGCTCGAAGCACACAGAGGCGGCGGCAAAGGCGAGTAGGCCGACGACTGCGACTAACAGCGCCTGGCCTGTCAAAAACTTTGTTTTATGACCGTAGATTGCATAGTCCGAATCAGACATCGCCGCGCACATCAGGAGCAACGGCAAGTGGACGAAAAGTACGATGCGGGAGGGATGAGCCCACCAATAAATGCAGTTTTTCTCGACCCGCTCCACGATCTGTTAATTCCGGGTTGGAGTGGGCAGCATATCTGCCGAAGCTCGCCGTGCAAGCGGCACGTCGGTTCCATTGGCCGGACCACGCGGCATCTCGACCTTGATCGTGTCGCCCGGCTTGACCAGCGTGGTCTCGGTAGCGCGGATTTCTTCGATCGCTTCGCCCACGGTGCGGATGATCGTAAAGATCGGACGCTTCTTTCCCTGCGGTCCATCAATCGAAGCAAGATGCAGCGAGGTGGCAGTTCCGTCCTGGGCAAGCGTATCTGCCGTTTTGATTTTCCAGTTAAGTTCGTCGATCCGCAACTGCGTCGCACGGGCGTCGACTGCGGCTTGATTGACGCGGGTGTCTGTCAGCGTGCGCACATCCATTTCAGCTTGAACCAGTTTCTGGCGCAAACCAGCCAACGTAGTCGTCAACCGGAACCGGTCATTTTCGGCTTGCATCAGGTTGCGTGATGCTTCCAGGCGCCGATTATTGGTGGTGAGTTTCTTCGCCAGCAGCGCTTCAAATCGCGCAAGCTCTTTCGACGCGGCCGCAACGTTTGCATCCTGACCGGTCATCGCCTGTTCGGTGACGACAATCTCGTTGCGCAGCATCTGGACCGTTGCCACGAGCGATTTTGATTTCGCCTCGAACGATGCGTAGTGCGTTGCGAAGAAATCCTTTTCGCCAGTGATCACAGCGGTTTGGCCCAGGCTCGCGAGTTGCCGGACGAGATGATCTGGGAACGTTATGTCGGACGCGCCGCTGATTTCAGCATCGAGACGGATCCGCTTTGCAGCCAACGCATTCAGTTCGCCGGCAAAAATCGTCCGCTCGCCGCTGTTTGCGATCAGGTCGCGGTCAAACCGGATTGCCTCGTATTCATTGAGACGGGCAAGGCCACCGGCAATCGCTAGCGCTTGAACGATCGTGAGAGATGGGCGATAGGCAAACTGGCCCGGCTTGGCGACGTTCCCCAAAATGAAAAATGGCCGACATTCCACAATTTCAATCGAGGCGTGCGGTGGTTCAACGAGGCCGAGTTTGGACTTCATCTGCTCGCCGATCGACGCGGCGACCTCGGTCAAATTCAATCCGTTGGCATCCACTTCACCGATCAGCGGCAGCGAGATTTGCCCAGACGCTCCGACGGTGTAAACGTCGTTCAACGCTTTCCATTCGTAAACTTCATCACGCGACGGCCGCCATGCATAGACCTTGACGCGAACTTTGTCCTGCGGGCCTAGAATGTAGTCGGCGACCTTGCGAGTCGATTTACCCTCGATGCCGATTTGAGCGCCGACGCGCTGGGCGAATGGGATCGAGGCGAGCGTGATGGCGCAGGCCAAGGCCGATACCACAACCCGCGATCCGATCGTCTTCAGTCGGGCCCGGCGTTGGCGACCGTAGACCGCATTTGAATCGTAACGCGTGGGCATCGTAAACTCCTGTTACTTCGCACTTCGCACTTCGCACACTGGGACGCGTTCAATGGCGGCCTGAAATGGTAGGGACGTATTCAGTTTTCGTGCCAGTCGGGAACCGCAGCCCACCGTTAGCGAGCCAGTTTTTCGACAGATCAAAAGCGCAATCCGGTTCGCAACTTGAGACGCCCGAGTGTTGCAGGGCTGGGCAGCGGCTACAAGTCATCACCTGAGACAATAAAGACTTAACCTAGGTATCAAATCCTCATCCAAACGAGGTAAGCGCATCATCGCATGAGCGTGTTCCAGCGCGCGTTCAGATGCTCGATAGTCATGTGAGAGATCCCACCATGGTGAACGAATATGAGCAGTGTCGATTTCAGGTGGCAGACGCTTCAGTCCCGTACCTTGCGCAGGCCGGTCCGCGTTGACACAGGGCTGCGTGTGCTCCACGTGGCCGAGACGATGCGCGGCGGTGTTGGCACGATTTTGCGTTCGTTAGCGGTCCATCAGTCGCAGGTTTATGGCGACTGTAACGTCGCGGTTGTGGTGCCTGATGCGCACGCCGAGCAGTTGGATGGCGCTGCCCTCAAGAATGTTTATCGATTCCGTCGCAGTGGCCGCAATGTCGGCTCGCTGGTATCGCTTGCATTAACGCTGCGGCGTGCTGTCGCCCGGCATCGGCCCGACATCGTGCACTTGCACTCGACCTTTGGCGGAGTTGTCGGACGGATATTGCATGCGCTCCAACGGCAGTCGGGAGTGAAGATCGTTTACACGCCGCATGCGTTTCCGTTTATGATGCAAAGCTCACAGTTGAAACAGTCCACCTACGCCAAGGTTGAAGCTCAATTTGCAAAACTGGCCGATGCGATTGTTTGCGTCAGCGAATATGAGCGGCAGGCAGCAATATCCGCAGGTCTTCCAGCAGATCGACTAAAACTGATCTACAATGGAGTGTCTTGGCCTGCCCGTGCTTCCGGCGTGGCTAGGCAACGTGAAGGCGGCCCATTGCGGCTCTTGTTCGTCGGTCGACTTGACCGTCAGAAGGGACTCGACGTTCTGCTCGCAGCGCTTCATCAACTGCCACCGCATTCATTTCACTTGACGGTCGTTGGAGCCAGCGTGAATGACGCCGACGGGCAGTGTGCGCTGCCGAACGTCGAATACAAGGGCTGGGTACCTCACGATCAGTTGGGCAGCTTTTATCGCGAAGCGGATGTGTTGGTCATGCCGAGCCGGTGGGAAGGGTTCGCCCTCGTGCCGCTGGAGGCTTTGAGCCATGGATTGCCGGTGGTCGCGTCGCGCTGTTGCTCGATGCCAGAAGTGATCACGCACAATGAGACCGGCCTGCTGTTCGATGTCGATGATAGCGCGGAACTTGCGCAATGCCTTGAGATGACCTCGCGCGATCAGTTCCAAAAGCTGGGGCGGGAGGGGCAGCGGTTCGTAAAGGCGATGTTCACGCAAGACGGGATGCACGCAAAAACGCTTGATTTATATCATGAGCTCGTCGCGAAGCGCGTCGTTCTGTTAAACGTCCCAAAGGCCGCCCCACAAATGGGGATAACGCATCGAGATCAATTATCAATGCCTTGATTTTAGACCTGATTGTGCTGTGGCCATGTCGGCTTAGAACTGTGATCGTTCGCTGAACCAGAGCCGTGCGATAATGCCGTTTTTCTCAAATGGTCGGTGAGACCAGTAATCGCATGGATTGGACTTGATCGCCACACCGCCAGGGTAGCCGCAACATGCCCGCCAACCGGGATATGTCTCAAAGCAACTAACTCGATTAAAAACTGGAATGGAGCCCGACCGCGTGTCGCAACTCATTGCTGATAATAAAAAATAAAAGACCAGAATGGCTGCAAAAGAAGATTTGAGCCAATTTCTATGAAAAAATTCTGCAGAAAAGAATTTTGGGTCTGCTTTTTATGCAGAAAATGCGGATCTCGGGACTAAAGGTCGTGTTTCCCGTATAATCGCCCGTTGGGCGTGGGCATGCTGAGTAATTTTGCTTGGTCGGGCGGTTTCCCGGGTTGCGGTAGCGTGAAGAGTTCCGGCTGCTCCGCAATGAGGCGTAGCATTGCATCGACTTGCTTGGGGAACGCGAAATGGCCCGCGACTGTAGCCGTCGTGACGATCGCAGGACGCGACCCAGTCATCGCAGTAGCGCACAGATGCAATTCGTCGGCATCATCGGTCTGGATACCGAACATCATACGCCGCCGCAGCACTGGAAACCGCCCGATCTCCTCCCATAAAGTGCGCTCGAACACGATCAGTCCAGTGTTGTATCGAATAGGACAGAACAATGTGCGCGGCGCTAGGTTGTTAAATTTTTTAAACGTGTCTTCGAGCGGCCCTGTGTGCTTCCAGGTCCAGACCGCAGCCTCCGGGTTATCGTGAATGGCCAAGCCAGAGCCACCAATAGCAGCGCGGCCGAAACGGGCTTCATAGTCGTCAAGCAGGCCAAGCATATCGAGAGTATGGCGATAGCTGAAGCCATTCACTGGAATGAGAGGTGCGAGGAAGCCTGGATTGACGACGCCGTCGGCCTTGATGATCTGGAATTGTTGGATCAGACTTGAGATCGTATCCTTCAGCACGAACATATCGTCGTCGATTTTTACAATGAGTTCGGCATGGCTATGAAGCGTAAAGCAAATATTTTGCGCCAGAGATGCGTCGGATGTCGACGTCGCGAGATAGCTCCATCCTTCACGCGCGCAAAGATCAGCTATAAAATCGTCGCGGTGACCAAACAGTACGAGACACACGTCACCTTCCGGTAATGCCGCCTTAAGCCGCGGCAAAACGAGAGGCCACACGAGAGGCGTTGCACTGATCAAAACGCAGACCAGCGTTTTTGCATGCTTACGGCGGTCATCGAACTGGAAATGATCCGAGGAATCGAGCCAGCGCTGGAAATTGGATTGAGCGGAACGAATGGCGCTATAAACCGTGCCGGCTGGCCCCAGTCGACCGTTAAAAATTGCAGAATCTAAGGTGCCATCCCGTTCGCTGCGCGGTCTAGAAATGTCTATGACTGCCATGGGCGAGCTATCTCTTTTTCAATATTTCCAAAATCAAAGCGGCAAACGTCATTGAGGCCGACCCGCCCCGGCGCATTCCTGGAAGTATCCGGTCGATGCTTTCTCATTGACAGTCGGTCAAAAGGTGGACTGGACTAGGTCAAAAGTGACATGTCGCAGGTGTTCAGCTGCCCACCTGCTGAGCATTTTCGCAGGATGCTCAGCAAACGATCAGGTCGCTCGGTCCGGTGCGGATCTGCGCCCTGATGGACGGTCGGGCCGGCCGCAGTGACTTGGCTTGCCAGCCGTTAACCATGACCTGGGTTGCCCCAATTCTGTCGGATGTGGTATCGCCGGTAACAGGATGTCGGAAAATCGAAGACAATCGGCCAGCGAAAACGCTTCGCAGACGAAAACGCTTTGCAGAAGGTGCATTGGGGGCTGGCAGGCGGTCTGCGTCGTGGGGCTTTGAGAAGTGGCACAGCTAAAAAGGAACAGCCATGCGCGTTTTGGCCTCGATGATGACGGCAGCGACGATGATCGGACTGACGGCACTGGCACCCGCCAAGGCTGGTCCCGCATTGCTGTTTGACGCAAACAACGGCCAAGTCCTTTATGCCGAAGATGCCGACGACAATTGGTACCCAGCGTCGCTCACGAAGATCATGACGGCCTACATGGTGTTTGAAGCGCTCAAGACTGGCAAACTCACGCTCGACCAAAAAATTCCCGTTAGCGAAGCGGCCAACATCCAGCCACCTAGCAAAGTCGGCCTTCCCGTCGGCGGCGAGATGTCGGTCGAGATTGCGCTCCAGGCGCTGATCATCAAATCGGCCAATGATGTGGCCGTGATGCTGGCCGAGGCCATCGCGGGCAGCGAAGCAGCGTTCGTCGTCAAGATGAACGAAACCGCCCTGCGCCTCGGGATGACGCGGACCCGTTTTGTTAACCCCAATGGGTTGCCAGCCCCCGAACAAGCCACAACCGCCCGCGATCTGGCCAAGCTCACCCGAACCGTAATCGCTGAATACCCCCAGTACGCCCGGTATTGGGCAATGCCGGATATGCATATCGGCAAAATCCGGCTTGCAACTCACAACGCGCTCCTGAAGACCTTTGAAGGCGCGGACGGCTTCAAAACCGGCTTCACCTGCGATAGCGGGTACAACGTGGTGGCAACGGCCACCCGCGACAATCGCCGCCTGGTTGCCGTCGTGTTGGGCGAAACCGACGGCCAGTCGCGCGCCATCCGGGCTGCGAGCCTGCTGGAGCATGGCTTCGGACTGCAGGGCTGGAAAACGCTCTTCAACACGACGACGCTCGAAAATATGGCGGTCGCCAAAGATGTGAAGGGCCTGATCAGCGTCCGCACGTCAATCCAGGCATGGTCCTGCGGCAATCGCCCCAAACGCGTCCACATTGCCAAAAAGGGCAACAAGGTCCGCGAAATCAAGGCCAAGGTCGCAGCGGCCAAAACCAAAGCAAAGCAAACTCAGGCTGCCGCCGCAAAGCCCGCCGTTCCCGCGCAATGACCTCCGGGCGGACCTAGACCAGTAATTCCAACGGCTGTTCATTGGTGGGGCATCCCCGCCGGTCGTCACGCCGGTCCCGTCCAGAGGGCGGTTGGTCCACTTCCCGCTCGGACGGTTGCACAGGCCTTGGCCTTGGTTCAACGAGTACACCGGGCGGCACCTTGCGGGCACCGGGTTGTTCCTCGGCAGCCATCGCTGGCGCCGATACGCAGACTGCCCCGAAAACGAGGGAGCTCAGGACCGCAGACGCGAACGCCCGGCGGCCAACTGCTGGCAGAGGCGGAAAGATTAGCCGGGCTTGAGACACGCATCCGCTCCTGATCTGGCTCTGCCCACCAAGATTAACACGCAACTCCCGCCTAACAATGAAAATCAACCGCAGCGTATCTGAATGCAGCACATCCGCCCCGTCTCGAGAAAACGACTGTCCCAGACGACGACTGTACCAAGACGACGCACTCGAAATTGGCGTTGAATTTGCTTTCACACTGCTCAAACGAGAATTCGTGTTGAGCGCTGAAAGGCACCGATATGACAATGAGCTGGCAAGCCGGACATGACCTGACGCCAACCCCGCGCGAGGTGGACTTCATGGCGTCGGTTCTAGAAGGGCGTCATGGCCTTTGGGCAGCCGAAGTTGCCGATTTCTTCTCTTGCCTTCATAGCGAGCGCGGAGACGCTGGTCGAAGCTGGGCTTGGGCTGGCGTTGCGCAAACCGTGCGTCTGCGCGAACGTGACCGGCTATCTGGTCCATCCAGTAGCCGCATCGGTTGAAATCATTGCGCAAAAAGCACTCTTGCCAAAAAATTAACGGGCCTTGCGGTAGAAATTCGTTTCATCGCAGCGCAACGGTGCCACGAAACCGGTCAAGGAAGTGCAGCGCCCGGGCGCTTATGAAGTCATGATCACATCGGCGCAAATCGAGGCCAGGGCCGAAACCCTCAAGCAGGCCGTGGCAGGGTTCATGCCCCTGATCCGCGCGATTGTGGCCGGTGGCGATGATCGAGCGCTGACCCAACGCAATGCGGCCGTTGCGTTTCTCGTTCGCTGCACCTCGGCATTTCTGCTGTACGTCACCCAGATTGCTATGGCCCGATGGATGGGCTCTGCCGAATACGGCATCTATGTCTTCGTCTGGACCTGCGTCCTCATGGCCGGCGCGCTGTCGCATCTAGGGCTGGCGCTGGGTATCATCCGCCACATTCCCGTCCACCGCGAAGCCGGAGAACACGACCATTTGCGCGGCCTCGTCGACGGCGGTCGCGCGTTCGCCCTTGCGGCCGGCACCGTCGTCGCGATCGCTGGAATTGTCGGCCTGTGGCTGTTCGAGCCCTACGTATCGTCATCCTATGGGTTGGCCGCCTACCTCGGTCTCGTCTGCATCCCGCTCTATGCCCTCACCGAAGTCCAGGATGGTATTGGCCGAGGCAACGGATGGATGTCGGCAGCCCTCGTTCCGCCTTACGTATTGCGCCCCATGCTGTTGCTCGTCTTCATGGGGATAGCCTATCTGGCAGGCTGGCCAATGGTCGCAACCACCGCCGCCAAAGCCGCCATTGCCGCGACGTGGGCAACCGGTCTGATCCAGGCGGTCTGGATCAATCGGGCCATGTCGGCAACGTATGGTCGCGGCAATCGCGCCTATGCGCCGCGCGCCTGGATGACCTCGTCGCTGCCGTTACTGGCAATTTCGGGTTGTGAAATCCTGTTGCAGAATACCGACATTGTCGTGCTGTCCCGCTTCATGACATCGACCGACGTGGGTATCTATTTCGCCGCCGGGAAGACCATGAGCCTGATCATGTTCGTGCATTACGCAGTCGGCAGCGCCATGGCCAACCGGTTCGCGAGCTTCTCGGCCCGTGGCGACACCCAAGGCCTGCGTGATGCCGTCCGCGATGCGGTCAACTGGACGTTCTGGCCCTCGCTGGCCGCAGCCGTCGTGATCCTGGCTCTGGGCAAGCCGCTGTTAGCGTTGTTTGGCCCCCAGTTCGTGACCGGCTACCCGGTCATGGCGATCTTGGTCTTCGGATTCCTCGCACGTTCGGCCATGGGACCAGCTGAATTTCTCCTGCACATGCAGGGTGAGCAGCGTTTGTGCGCCGTCGTGATGCTGTCGTCGGCGGCCGTAAACATTCTGCTGAACCTGATACTGGTCCCCCGCTATGGTATCATCGGTGCAGCCACCGCAACGGCCATCGCTTTGACCATGGCCGCCGTGCTGAACGCAGCTGTCGCCCGCTGGCGTTTAGGCGTTGACGTTGCCATCTGGCACAATGTGTCGGGCGGCTCGTAAGCGCGTCGGTCGCTCCAACCGCCCATAGGCCGAACAATTGGCCTCCGTCTCCCCGACGAACCAGCACTTAAGCCGTTCTCGAGCATTCGCCAGTCCCAATAAGCAAAAGGCCCAACTCCGAGGATGTCGGAGCTAGGCCATTAAACGATCAGCGGCGTCGCGCTTGTCGTCGGGTCACATCTGCGAACCGAGCACCAGCGTCCAGAATGATTTGAATTCGGTCTTGGGTTCGTTGACGAGCGCAATACCCATGTATTCGGCGTCGGCCAACAGCAGGTTTTTGTTATGGCCGGGGCTGTCTTTCCACCCCTTCATGACCTCGCCGAAGTCGATCTGCCCGGTTCCGACGTTTTCTGCAGCCAACCGCGCCTTGAAGCCCGACCGCTTCACCCGATCCCAGGGATTTGAGCCGTCCGAACCGTAATGGGAAATGCGATCCCATTTGGCGAGGTCTTTGGAATGCAGCTTAGCCGCCGCCGTTAATTCGGTGTTGAGCTTGACCGGCTTCAAGCCGTGCTCGGCGCGATACTGATTGATGATGTCGCGCGCAAAACTCGGGTCGAGATTGGTGCTTGTGTAATCGCGATCGGCCAGCGACCCTGACGGCGCTTTCTCGAATGTGCCCTTTGGAGCCTTGTCGGACCCAAGGCTCGCAACCTGGGTGCCTTGTGCCTTGTTGGAGGCTGGCGCAGCAACGTTGGAGGCTGGCGAATAACCCGTAATGGTTCCGCGCGGCACGCTGGTATCGCCGCCAAGCGAGGCCTCCGGCTTGATGCGCTTTGCAGCAGATGGCGGCGGACCGTCATTAAAGCCCGACGAAATGGTTCCAGAACCGGCAGCACAAGCTGCCAGTGACAGGGCGAGGCCTGCAGAGAATGCGACGCGATACATTTTAACTCCCGCTGCCAGCAAGCCCGTGGGTGCACGGACAGTGACACTTAGTGCGTGGAGCATCGGGCAAACCTCTTAACTCAGCGTTAAAGATAACTGGAAATGACCATCGGAAAGCGCGCACAAGTTGCGCCAACTCTTGTTCCAATCCGGCATAAGTCTGGTCATTCGCGAAAAAGGCTCGTCAATCCCAGCCATCGTTTCGTAACGACGATAACGCCGAATAATCGTGTCGCCAGTTTGTCCAGCCTGGGGCGAAACGCGGACCGGGTTGGCTCTAAATCGAACAGCCGATGCGGCCAAATTCGCACATCGGTCCATCACTACGGGTATAATTTGGCATCAGGCCTTGGAAGACCGCCCTGTTTCCCGCAGAATCCGCCTGCGGCACCAAGTGATTCGCTTGGGGTGTCGGTTGAATTTTCTTTCGCGCTCGGAGAAACGCTCGTGGCGACCGCCAACGCGATAACAATGCCCGTGACGGCGTCTGACCCTGGGCCGACGTTGACGGCGCTGGCTGATCTGATCCTGCTGCGGCTTGCAATGGCCGGCGGCGCGACACGGGCAGAACTCGCCCGCGATCTGCGCGCCATGACGCTGCCGGAGTTGGCCCCAGCTGCTTGGCGGCGCGCCACGGATGCCGAAATAGCCGAGTTGATGCGGCTAGGTCTCGTCGACGAAACCAAGGCTCGATTCAAGGTTACAGCGGCGGGTAACAGCCACGCCTCCGGCGCGCTTGGCATTGCGATTGGTCCAAAGGCTGCCTGGATCGAAACGCGAGACGGCCCGCTGACGGCGAAGGCCTTGGGGCTTGATCCCGCCGAGCGCGGCATCATAAAGGCTGTTGCCGGTCCCGATACGTTGCGCGGCCTGATTGTGCAGCGCGCCTATGGGTTGGCTGGCGGCAAACCCATGTCCTTAGCCAAGCTGCGTGCAGCGTTGGCCGTCCGCGCGTTGGAGCGTGCGTTTGGCAATCAGATCAAGAGCGGCCTTGGATCGGGCAGCGGCCTGGCATCAAAGCCCAGCCGGTTGCTTGCGGGACAGTTATCCAAAACCCGCCGCGATTACGGCAGCGACGGTAAGCTGATCGCGGCGTTAGCAGCCGAGCATCTGGGCACACCCAACGCCGAAGCAGACACCCTCCGCGCAGCCCTCTTGCGACGTTTTTTCCTCGACCGCGTCGAAACCGAAACGGCGTTGCGCAAGCGCGCGGCCTCCCCAGCGGCAGTGCCTGTGACGCAGAGCGCAGCCCCCGCTCCTCCCACCAAATCCATCGTTGCCAACGACCGGGGTCACGCCGACGAGCGCCCACTGCCCGCCGCCCGGCCCGATTTGCCCGGTTTCATCAGACACGTCCAGGCCGCAGCCGCCCGGCGTGCAGAGGGCTGGCCCGGCAACCGTAAGGCATTTATCTCCCACGTCTGGCAGGAAATTAAATCGACCCAACAGGCTTGGGCACTGTCGGAAATCGAATTTAAAGGAATGCTGGCCGAAGCTCACCGCACAGGCGGGCTGGTGCTCGCCAACGCGGACCTGAAAGACAAGAAACACATCCAGGAGTTTGAAAACTCCGCGATTCAGTACAAGAACACAGTCTGGCACTTTGTTCGCGTCGAAGAAGCTTGAGGACAGG
>Ga0247832_1006383_pt1 | contig 12974 bp, 10 predicted proteins | sample LaCruzMarch2015__10_FD_192407 | JGI IMG/M metagenome (GOLD analysis project Ga0247832, IMG submission 192407) | Freshwater microbial communities from meromictic Lake La Cruz, Castile-La Mancha, Spain - LaCruzMarch2015_4m | ecosystem: Environmental > Aquatic > Freshwater > Lake | place: Spain... | reverse complement strand
CGAAGCGCCTCGGACTTCGTCGAATGGTGGTGTGAGCGGCTCCGTCGCGACGCCATCATCGACCCGGCCAACCAACTCTTCACCGACCAGCGGTGGATCGACCTCGCGGTGCCGATCTTCTCGCCCCACATCGAGCGCAGCACCTCGTACAACGTCGCCTACTGGAACATCGACCAGCGCCGCCTGTGGCGCGACGGCGACACGTACATGGTCGACGATGACACCCTTCGTTTCTTCCACTTCTCGGGTTACGACCCCGACAACCCGCACTGGCTCAGCAAGTACCAACCGCATCGGCCGAGGGCGCTGATGAGCGCGAACGAGGTGCTCGCCGACCTGTGCACCTCGTACGGCCACGACCTACGCCAGTACCGTCCTGCCGGCTCTGCGATTGCGTCGTATGGATGGGCCGAGGCGATGCCCGGGCTGCCTCTCACCAAGGGCATCCGCCGTCTCTTCCGCAACGAGCTCCTCGAAGCCGAACGCACCGGCGCCGAGCCGCCACCGTCGCCGTTCCGCCCCGGCGGGTTGGGGCCGTTCTGCGACTGGCTGCTCGCTACGGCACCGAACGACCCGCGCTGTCTGCCACGGCTCCTCGGGGTCCTGTACGACGAGCGCCACGACCTGCAGCGACACTTCCCCGGCGTCGCGTGGGGCGACCTCGACGAGTTCGGACACTGGGTACGAACGTCGGGCTCGAGGGAGAACCCCGGCATCCGACTGCTCGACGCACATTGGCAGCCCGCGCCGCGCGGAATGATCACCGATGCAGGTCGCTCACCGGACGGCATAGACGTGGTGGGTTACCTCCAGGCAGAGCTCGGCGTGGGAGAGGCAGGCCGACTCCTCGTCACCGGGCTGCGGGCCGCCGGCGTCGAGGTCGCCCCCATCGCGTGCCGCCTCACCCTGAACCGCCAGGAACACCCCTTCCCGATCGTGACCGAAGCCCGTCACGACACCGTCGTGATGGCGATCAACGCCGATCAGGTCGCGCAGGTGCGCCACGACCTCGGTACGGCCTTCTTCGAGGGCCGTCGTGTCATCGGACAGTGGTTCTGGGAGCTCGACGAGTTCCCCAAGCAGTTTTGGCCTGCCTTCGACCTGGTCGACGAGGTGTGGGCAGCGACCGAGTTCATGCGCGCCGCGATCGCTGCCCATGCGCCGCCAGGGGTCTCGGTCCATCGAATGCCACTGCCGCTGGTCCGCCCTGTTGTCGCTCCGGGCGCCACCAAGGAGACGTTCGGCCTCGACCAACGGTTCACGTTCCTCTTCAGCTTCGACTTCATGAGCGTGCTCGAGCGGAAGAATCCCATCGGTTTGGTTCGCTCGTTCAAGCAGGCATTCCAGCCGGGCGAAGGTCCGGTACTCGTCCTGAAGACGATCAACGGCACCGAGCGCAGGGACTGGCTCGAGCGTCTGCGCTGGGAGTGCCGTGACCGCACCGACATCGTCCTGATGGACGGATACCTCGATGCGTCGATGACCGCTGCGCTCATGGCGGCGTGCGATTGCTACGTGTCGCTCCATCGCTCGGAGGGCCTCGGGCTCACGATGGCCGAGGCGATGACGCTCGGCAAGCCGGTCATCGCCACGGCGTACTCGGGCAATGTCGACTTCATGACCGACGAGTGCGCCGTCCTCGTTCCCTGGGAGCGGGTGTCCGTCGGCAAGAAGGCACCGCCGTACTCACCCACCGCCACGTGGGCCGAGCCCGACCTCGGCGCAGCTGCCGCCGCCATGCGGCGCATGGTGGACGACCCGGCTCATGCGGCACGGCTCGGCGCAGCCGGGGCGCAGCACCTGGCACAACACTTCAGCCCCGAGGCGGTCGGGGCGATCATGCAAGCACGGCTCGAGGAGATGCGAAGGATGCGAGATGTCGATTGACCCCACACGCAAGCTGAAGAACCGCTTCGGAGCAGCGATCAACTGGCGCGTACGCGACGCCATCGAGCCTGCTCTCCAGCGATCGAACGCCATCCTCGAGCAGGCGCGCCAGGCCGACCGCTCCGGCGACAGAGAGCTCCTCACCTCGTCACTGGCTGAGATGGGCTCATCCCTCGCACACATCTCCGCCACACTCACCGAGCAGCAACGCGCTCTGGGCGATCTACTCGAACAGCTCGACCGACGGGTGTCGAAACTCGAGCAGCGCTGACGAATCCCACCCGAAGGGGCCTCATCCGTAGACTCGGTCGTGTGATCTCGTATGCGCAGAACCAAGAGGACGTCGTTCTCGGTCGCCTGCTGCAGATCATTCCCAACGGTCGATTCGTCGACGTCGGTGCCGCCCATCCGGTGGAGCACAACGTCACCTACTGGCTCTACCTGAACGGCTGGCGCGGCGTGAACGTCGAACCGATGTCACGCGAAGCCGAGATGCTCCGCGAGACACGGCCCGACGATGTGACGCTGCAAGTGGCCGTCAGCGACGCGCCCGGCACCATGACCCTCTTCGAGGCACCGCTCGACAATCGGGGCGCCACCACGTCGGACCCCGAGCTCGTCGACCGATACGCCGCCGGCGGTCAGCAGTTCGTGCCGTTCGAGGTAGCGGTCGTCACGCTCGACGACATCCTCGGCCGTTTCGAGCCGGGCGGTGTCCACATCCTGAAGATCGACATCGAGGGTGGCGAGGCGGCGGCAATCGCCGCGGCGCAACTCGACCGCCACCGACCATGGGTTCTCGTCATCGAGGCGACGCAGCCGAACTCGACGGTCGACACATCCGACGTGTGGGAACCGGATGTGCTCGCCGCCGGCTACACGTGCGTCCTTTTCGACGGCCTCAACCGCTTCTACGTCCGCGCCGAGCGACCTGACCTGGCCGCGCTGCTCTCGACGCCCGCGAACGTCTTCGACGACTGGAAGCCATGGAGGCTCGTCGAGCTCGAGAACGAGCTGGTGCGGGTGGTGCAGAACGCCACCGCGCACGCCGCGGTGATGGACGAGCGCTTCTGTGCCGTCGAGTCGTATGCCCGCGGCCTGGAAGCCAGTCGCGAGCCGATCGAGGAGTACGTCCGCTCCCTGATCGAGCGGGCGGACGGAGCCGAGCGCTACGCGTTGGCGCTGCGGGTCCAGGTCGACGAGCTCGAGACCTACACCCGCACCTTGCAGGTGGCGCTGCAGCCACAGGCCGACGACGCCCCGAGCTGAAGCGATCAGCTCAGTTCGACCCGCCGGAGCAGCAGCGGCTGCTCGTACGAGATCCGCAGGTACTCCGCCTTCCCCGGCGTCACCTCGAGTTCGAGCAACGCGCGGGTCGGCGCCACCTCGTTGGGCACCGGGATGGTGCGCTGCACCGTGAAGCCGGCGGAACCCACCCACGCCTCGAGCGTCTCGATAGTGGGGGACCACCAGTTCGATGGATCGGCTCCGAGGTCGTCGAGCCTGTGGAACTGGGCGAGGGGCCCGGCGCTGGGATACGCGCTGTCGCAGACGGCGGTCTCGAGCAACACACGGCCCCGCGAGACACGTCGGACCGAATCGAGGCCGAGCAAGGGATGGCGCAGGTGGTACAGCACACCCCAGAAGATCACGTAGTCGAAGGTCTCGCCCAGCACGTCGGCGATCTCGTACACGCTCGCCTGCACGAACTCGACCTTCGAGCCCAGGAGTTGCGCGAGAGCAGCGAAGCCGAAGTGCGCCGAATCGAGGATGTCGACGGCCACCAGACGATCCGCTCCGCGGCGCTCGCACTCGAAGATCATGGCGCCGTTCGTGGTGCCGATGTCGAGGACCGACAGCCCTTCCATGGACTCGGGCAACGGGGACCGGCTGAGCAGCCACTCGATGTCGTTCGCACCCGGCGTGAACACACCGGGCGCAAGCTCGAACCGCTGATGCCACAGGAAGGTCGAGGACTCGATGAACTGGCGGGCCTCTGCTGGGTCGAGAACGTTCACGTCGAATCCTTTCGCCGAGTCGGCCCAGCGGACCGATCGGCGAGAGCGTAGGTGATGACGAGTGCTGGTGGCGTCGTTCGCGTCCGCAGCCTCCGAGGGCATACTGCATCGATGACCGAAGGGAACCGGAACGCATCATGACCGCGACGACCACCACGCAACAGCCGGACGACACCGATGCCGTCGTCACGGTCGGTGGCATCGGAGCCCTCCGCTTCGTCACCCAGGAGCGGGAGGACCGGTTCATCTCGGCGGCCCTGCAACGGGGCGAGCACTGGGAGCCCTTCGAGTCGCTGCTGTTCCGCACGCTCGTGCAGCCGGGCTCGCTCGTCTGCGATGTCGGCGCCAACCTCGGCTGGTACACGGTGCTCGCAGCTCGACTCGGAGCGCGGGTCGTGGCCGCCGAGCCAGACCCCGCCACCTTCGCGTTGCTCGAGGCGAACATCGAGCTGAACGCGTGCACGGATGTGCAGGCCGCATGTGTCGCCCTCGCCGATCATGCCGGTCGCGCACTCCTCGACCAGAGCGATGTCAACCAGGGTGATCACCGGATCCTCGGCGATCACCGGACCGGGCGGGGTGCGGCCATCGAGGTGCCGCTCCAGCGCCTCGACGACCTCGTGCCCACAGCGCGCATCGACGTGATGAAGATCGACACCCAGGGTTCCGAGGCAGCGATCCTCCGCGGAGCACAGGGTGCGATCGCTCGCGGGGTCAGGGCGATCTTCGTCGAGTTCTGGCCCGAAGGGCTCCAGACCACCGGGTCGGCGCCGGCGGAGCTCCTCGCCCTCATCGACGCGACCGGTCTGAGCATCTTCGAGATCGACGCCACCGGATGGACGTTGCTACGAACGGACGTTGCCGAGCTCGCCGAACGGTCTGCACGAGGCCTGTACTCGCCCGAGGGTGGCGGTCATCTCGATTTGCTGCTGGTCGATGACGCTGCACTCTCCACCGTGGCCCGCTTCGTCGTCGACCGGCCAGCGGGGCGGCCGATCGTCGAGGTGCTCGATCCGGCCGAGCGGGCGCGGGTCGAGCTGACCGTTTCGTGCAACGACTGCAGCACGATCCCCAAGGTCGCGAACGCCGGAGCGATCGAACGTGTTGGAGAACAAGTCGTGCAGATCATGCACAACGGCATCCCCGTACTGGCTGGCGGCTACTACGGCGAGTGGATGTCCGAGATCATCCACCGACTCGAGGGCCATCACGAGCCGCAGGAGGAGCGCGTCTTCCACGAGATCGTCGAGCGAGTCCACGCGTCCGGCGCAGACTCTCCCGGCATCGTCGAGCTCGGGGCGTTCTGGAGCTACTACTCGCTGTGGTTCCTGCACCGTTGCGACAATGCCCGCGCCGTCCTGGTGGAGCCCGACCCGAGCCACCTGGCCGTCGCCCGCGTCAACCTGGCACTGAACGACGCCGAGGCACTGGTACTGCAGGCCGCCATCGGGACCGCCCGGGAAGACCGTTCATTCGTGTGCGAGAGCGGTGACGTTGTCGAGCCCGAGTGGCTCACGTTGGCGCAGATCCTCGATCGCGCCGGCCTGGAGCGAGCCGAGGTCGTCGTGAGCGACATCCAGGGCGCCGAGACGGCGCTTCTCGAGGAGTCCCTGCCGTACCTGGCCGACCGCGTCCGCTTCCTCGTGCTGTCCACGCACGACGTCTCGATCTCGGGGAACTGGGACACACACGAGCGTTGCCTCCTCCTCCTCAGGCAGTGCGGGGCACACGTCATCGCCGAGCACCACATCGTCGAATCGTTCAGCGGCGATGGGCTCATCGCGGTTTCGTTCGACCCGCAGGACCGGGACATGCGGGTCGAGTTGAGCCATGCCCGCGCAGCCGACAGCCTGTTCCCCTACTCACCCGCTGTGCTCGAGCAGAACCGGCAACACATCGCGAACCTCGACCATGCGCTGGCCGTGTCCACGGAGTACGTGCATTCCCTGCTCGACCACGCCGGTCGGCTCGAAGCGGCACTGGCCGAGGGCTCGGCCTGAGGCATCACCTCCCCGGGGAAAACGGGGTGCTGCACCCGAGGGTCCAGGCGCAGCGGGTCGAGAGAGAGCCGTTCCCACACAGGCAACAGCAATACACTCGGTCAGCCGAGCCATGCAGGCTTCCGGCGCGATGAGGCTGTACATGACGATGACCGAGGACGAGACAACGACACAGGACCACCCGTCTCGTCCTATCTCCAGACCCCGTCGGCTGACACCGGACCGCCGCACGGCTGCGGCGATCGGGTGCCTGCTCCTCGGTGTCTTCTGGTTGACCATGGGCGGCCACAGCTACTCGATCGACGACGAGTCGTACCTCGCAGCGACCAGGGCCTTGTTCAACCACACGACGGTGCTGACGCCAGGCAGCGACCTCGACGGCGTCGTGGTCGCCATGCCGAACAAGAACGGTGACCTCACCTCTTTCGCCCCGATCGGCACGCTCCTGCTCTTCGCCCCGGGTTTCGTGGCCGGCAAGGTGATCGCTGCGCCGTTCGACCCGGCCGTTCAGGAGGAGATCGTCCGGCTCGTCTACCTCAGTGCCAACGGTCTCTTCACCGCGCTCACCGCCGTCGTGCTGTTCTTCCTGTGCAGACGACTCGGAGCCCGCCGACGGTCGGCGGCGGTGCTCGCCCTCGCGTTCGGCCTCGGCACCTGGGCGTGGCCGCACGCCCAGACCGGTTTCAGTGAACCGGGAACGGCGCTGCTTCTGACGGCCACGGTCCTCGCCCTCACCACGTGGTGGCAGAAGCAGACACCGCTGGCGGCCGCTGTGACGGGGTTCCTCGCCGGCTGCACCGTGCTCACCCGTCCCAGCACCATGCTGTTCATCCCCATCCTGATGCTCTCCGGTGCAGCCGCTGCCGGCCTCTCACGCAGAACACTGTCCCAGGCCGCCTGGTTCTGCCTGGGCGGCGTGGCCCCCGGCATCGTCTTCGCCGCCAACGCGTGGTGGCGGTTCGGCAGCCCATTCGACCTCGGGTACCCGCCGATGCGGTACACCACGCCGCTCTACGAGGGCATCTTCGGTCTCGTGATGAGCCCCGGCAAGGGGATCATTTTCTACGCGCCCATCTGCGCCGTGGCGATCTTCGCCGCCCGGCAGGCGTTCATCGCCCACCGCCGCTACACCGTCACCGTCGGCATCATGCTCGCTGCCCACCTCGCGGTCTACGGGCGGTTCGACATCTGGTCGGGGGAGAACGCGTACGGCCCGCGCTACCTCGTGCCGGTACTCGCACTCGCGATCGCTCTGCTCGCGCCTGTCATCGACAGCGGGCGCCAGTGGATGAGGGGCGCTGTCATCGCCGGCGCGATCGGCTTCATCGGGCCCGGCCTGCTCGGGAGCTCGATGTACTTCAACGCCGTGTACAACCACCAGTACTTCGCAGTGCTCGCCAACGGGGGCCTGACCGAAGCGACCCAGGCACAACAGTTCCTGCTCTGGAACTTCCAGCCGCGCTCGTCGCCGCTGATGCTCCACGTCAGGAGCATGTCCGACATGCTGCAGAACACGGTCGACCGAATGCAGGGCGAGCCCGGAGGGATCACCCCGCCCCCGGTGGCCTACGAGGAACGGATCCACTGGCACGCACGCTCAGTCGAGCTCGACACCTGGTGGGCCTGGTGGCCGGCCAAGGGCGGCCCGAGCGCGATCTATGCCTTGCTGGTCGTACCTCTGGGGCTTCTCGCGACGAGCGCCTGGCTGGCCGCTGGGCGCCCACGAAGCACCGTGACGGCCGAGCTGCCGGGATCCCCGGTCGAGAGCGGCGCGGCATGACCGGGTCACGAGCACTCGTGGTCGTGCCTGCCTTCAACGAAGAGGAGACGGTCGCCTCGGTGGTCCGCTCGATCATCGCCACCGGCCTCGACGTGGTCGTGGTCGACGACGGGTCCAGCGATCGCACGGCCGACGAGGCCATCGCCGGTGGCGCACCGGTGCTCCGACTCCCGTTCAACCTCGGTGTCGGCGGGGCGCTCCGCAGCGGGTTCGCCTACGCACGAGCGCACGGGTACGACACCGTCATCCAGTGCGATGCGGATGGCCAACACGACCCGAGCGAACTGCATCGGCTGATCGGTGCGGCGGAAGAACTCGATGCCCACCTGCTCATCGGCAGCCGTTTCGTCGGAGGCGACGGCTTCCGAGCCACGTGGCTCAGGCGCATCCCGATGCGATTGTTGGCGCGCATCGCAACACGCTCGGCCGGGGTGCCGATCACCGACGCAACATCCGGCTTCCGCGTCATCCGGGAACCGCTGCTGTCCGAGTTCGCACGCGTCTACCCCGTCCACTACCTGGGCGACACGTTCGAGGTGCTCGTGCAGGCCGGGCGGCAGGGCTATCGGGTCCGCGAGGTCGGCGTGACGATGCACCCGCGGGCCGGCGGGGTCCCATCGGCGAGTCCGTCGGCATCGCTTCGCTTCCTCCTGCGCGTGCTGCTGGTCCTGCTCATCGGGTCCGGTCACCGTTACCCCGAACACGTGGAGGCAATCAGATGAGCCAGTGGGCAGTGGTGATCCTGGCTGCGCTCGCCGGGTTCGCCTTCGCCGCTGCGATCCTCCTCATCGCTCGGCGGGGCATCCTCTCGATGCGCTACACGATCGGTTGGCTGTTCGTCGCCGCATGCGTTGCGGTCGGCGGGCTCCTCGGATGGCTCATCGACCCGATTGCCGATGCCCTCGACGTCGAGCCAGTGGCGATTGTCGTGGCCGTCGCCGTGATGGCTCTGCTCGCGATCACGGTCCAGTTGTCGATCTCGGTGTCGGGCCTCACCGAGGCTTCGCGCACACTCGCCCAGTCGAACGCCCTGCTCGAGCAACGCGTACACGAGCTCGAAGCCCGACAGTCGTCGTCGACGACCGGTCAGTAGGCGTCGAACTCGAGGAACTCGAAGGTCGAAGGGATAACGCCCTCCGACGGCCGATCCGGGTCGAGGCTCCGCACGATGAGGTTCAGCGGCGATGGCCGGAATCGATCGGGCAGCGGCATGCCGCGGAAGCGAAGACCAGGGTTGTGACCGGCGTGCAACGCCACTGGCGCACGATGGTGCGTGCATGCCGCGGCGACGATCGGGCCGAGGTCGACGACATCGTCGCCGGCGACGATGACCTTCAGCAGCACCGCTACGGGCACCTTGGCGAACCTCGACACGCACGTGATGGCCAGTGCCGCTGGCGCACGAAAGACCGAATACGACGCGCCGGGCGACGCCAGGCGCCATGAGAGTTCGGCAGCGTCCCACACCCTGGTGAGGGCACCCGGCCGATGCCCAGGGCTCTGCACGAGCGGGTCGACGAGCAGTTCCTCGACGCTGATCCTGTCGATAGCACGCACCGCGACCGACGGCCGCCACGGCAGCACTGCGACGTCGAGAGGCCCCACCAGCGAGAAGCGCAGGCGGCCGATGAATCCGGGCGTCGAGTTGGCGTTCGCGACACCGACGATGGTGCGCACACCCCGCTCCGCGCGGGCGAGCTCGTAGGTCTCGTCCGCCAGCATGGTGAAGAGCCCCTTGCCCCGCGCGCGCTCGGACACCGCCGTGTTGAGCGACAGCGCCCACGGCTCGACGACCCCGTCGCGCTGCCACCGCTGGGGCAGCACCGCATAGTGGCCGAGACGCCCGACCTCGTCATCGCGATTGCGCTCGATGACCTGTCCCGACGGCGAGTCGTACTCCCAGTCGAGGAACGCGTCACGGCTGAACTTCGGGTCATCCGGAAATGCTTCCGCCAACAGTCGTCTGGTCGGCTCGTTGACGCTCATTCCCGGAGCTTCGCAGGCAGGTGTTGCCCACGCAACGACCGTCCCGAGCGACAACGTCGGAGACACGCATCGGGGCCACGGTACGGTTCTGGCGTGCGGCCACCCCAGTTGTCCATCACCATCGACGTCGAGGACCACGCCGGAGAAGGCGAGACCCCCCGCTTCCGCGAGGCCTTGGCGCCGCTGATGTCCGCCCTCACCGAGGCCCGAGTACGGGCCACCTTCTTCGTGGTGGGCGAGATGGTGACCGACTTCGCCGACGACCTCCGCGAGCTCGCCCGACAGGGTCACGAGATCGGGCTGCACGGCTACACGCACCGCTTCTTGCGCGACCTCGGCCCGGAGGGCTTGGCCGACGAACTGGCCCGGGGGCGTGCCGTGCTCACCGATGCCCTCGGTGCTGCCCCCGTCGGCTTCCGGGCCCCCTACTTCTCGCTCACCGCCGACACGCCGTGGGCGCCGGACGTCATCGCTGCCGCCGGCTTCACCTACTCGTCGAGCGTCCTGCCTGCATGGAACCCGCAGGCGGGCCTGGCCACCGCACCTCGCCGCCCGTTCCGTTGGCCGAACGGCCTCGTCGAGCTCCCATCGCCGGTCTTCGGCGTCGGGAAGTGGGCGCTCCCAGTCCTCGGTGGCGCGTACCTGCGCCTCGCCCCCGCACCGTTGGTCCGGCTGGCGGCGCGGTCGACCGGTGACGTGCGCGGAGCATGGACCTACTCGCATCCGTACGACTTCGATGCGGACGAGCCGTTCGTCCGTCGCGGCGAGCAGTCATGGCTCTTCGCCAAATTGCTGTTCGCCCGCCGGTCGTTGATGCTCCGCCGTGTCATGCTGCTCGCCGACCCACGAGGCGTCACGCTCGCCGACCTAGCGGCCGACCGGGCGTTCACGGACGCTCTGCCCACCATTGACCCGTTCGGTTGATGGTCCCTCCGACGGCCGACCGGCAAGTACGGTATGAGGTCGGTGCGGCACGAACAGGACCTCCCTCCGCACAGTCGTCCGATGAAGGTGTTCATCGGGGTCATCTGTGCCGCCATCCTGTTCGCCCCGGCTGTTGCCTTCGTCGCCGGGTCCCGCGGTGCGCCGATCGAGAACCGGGCCAGCGTGCCGTTCCAGGGAGTCGAACCGGGTTGGCGGGCGTTCACCGAGTTCGGCCGCTACATGGCCGACCGTCTGCCCTTGCGCGCCGACGCCATCCGCGCCGACGCTGCGATCGACGAGCACCTCTACGGCGAAGACCCCGCCTTCGGCGGCAGTTCGAGTCCTCGGGTCGTCCGCGGTGACGACGGTTTCCTGTTTCTCGCCGACGCAGTCGACAACGCCTGCGCGCCGCACCTCCCGCCCGCCGAGACGGCCGACCACCTCGACGCGCTGGCAGCGGCGATAGACGACTCGGGCAGGCGGGTGCTCACGATGGTGGCGCCCGACAAGAGTTCGGTGCACCCGGACCTGTTGCCAGCCGACCTCGAGAAACGCGCGTGTTTCGATGCCTACACCGACGAGTTGTGGGACGACATGGCATCCGGTGACATCTCCGGCTACCTCGATCTACGCGCCGAGCTCGTCGGCAGCTCGGCCGAGTCGAGAGAGCCGCTGTACCTGCGCAAGGACAGCCACTGGGACAGCGCGGGCGCCATCGTGGGCATCAAGTCCGCGATCGAGCGGCTGCAGCCCGGACTCTGGAACGACGACGAGGTTCGGTTCGACGGCCTCGTGGACTACACCGGTGACCTCACCGGTCTGCTCGGCAACCCGCAGATCGACCAGGCACCCCTCTACTCAGTGGTCCGGCCCGATGTGGTGCCCGTCTCCACCGAGGTGATCGACAACCTCGAGGGCGGCTTCAACCGTCGGTTCGTCAACTCGGCCCCACCGGGCAGGCTGATCCCTGGGAGGACACTCCTGTTCCTCGACTCGTTCGGGCTCGTGGCGCTGCCGAACATCGTGCCGTTCTTCGAGGACCTCACCATCGTCCGCTTCGTCGACTACGAGCCCGCGAAGTTCAGTGCCCTGATCGAGCAGGCCGACACGGTGTGGATGCTCTGCGTCGAGCGTTCGCTCGGCTACCGCATGATGGCCGAGATCGGCTCGCCCGAGTTCGTCGCGACGCTGCAGTCGTCCCTCACCGCGCGCAGCGGAACCAGCTGATGGTCTTCTCCGACCCGGTCTTCCTCTACGCGTTCCTGCCTGCGTGCCTCGTTCTCTACTGGGCGGGGGCGTGGCGTGCCCGCAACCTCTACCTCGTGCTGATCGGCACGGTCTTCTACATGTGGGGTGGCAGCGCCCTCGTCCTGCTCCTGGCGGCATCGATCATCCTCAACCACACGTCGGCAACCGTGCTGGCGCGGTGGCGCACGGAACGCGCCGACGCGGGTCGCTGGTTGGTGCGGGGCACCGTCACCGCCAACGTGGGTGCGCTCGCCGTGTGGAAGTACGGGGGGTTCGCCGTCGACCAGGTGGCCGGCATCCTCGACCAGTTGGGGTTCCGAACCTCGGTGTCATTGGAGCTCGCGCTGCCGATCGCGATCAGCTTCTACACGTTCCAGTGCATCAGCTACGTCGTCGACGTCTGGCGCGGCACGGCCGAACCGGCACCACGGCTGCTCGACTTCGCCGCCTACATCCTTCTGTTCCCGCACCTGATTGCGGGCCCCATCGTGCGGTACGCCGACATCGAGGGCGACCTGCTCTCGAAGCCGTCCAGCCGCATCGACGACTTCGTCGCCGGGGCGCCCCGGTTCTTCTGGGGACTCGGCAAGAAGGTGCTCGTGGCCGACCAGGTCGCGGCCATCGCCAATGCCGTGTTCCAGTTGCCCGACAACCGCCTGAACTTCGCCGTCGCCTGGATCGGTGTCCTTGCCTACGCGGTTCAGATCTACTTCGACTTCTCGGGCTACTCAGACATGGCCATCGGCCTGGCCCGCATGTTCGGTTTCCACTTCCCCGAGAACTTCAACCGCCCCTACAGCTCGGTCTCCGTCACCGACTTCTGGCGGCGCTGGCACATCTCACTCTCGTCGTGGTTCCGCGATTACGTGTACATCCCGTTGGGCGGGAACCGACGCGGCAACACCCGCACCTACGCCAACCTCGCCGCGGTGTTCCTCCTCACAGGCATCTGGCACGGGGCGAATTGGACGTTCTTCGCTTGGGGTTGCTTCCACGGGACCTGCCTGATCGTCGAACGGCTCACCGGCATGGGTGTTCACGGCAGGGTTCGCCACATGTGGCTACGCCGCACGGTCACCTTCGTCCTGGTGTGCATCGGCTGGGCGCTGTTCAGGGCGACCACGATCACTC
>Ga0247832_1006378_pt1 | contig 12979 bp, 18 predicted proteins | sample LaCruzMarch2015__10_FD_192407 | JGI IMG/M metagenome (GOLD analysis project Ga0247832, IMG submission 192407) | Freshwater microbial communities from meromictic Lake La Cruz, Castile-La Mancha, Spain - LaCruzMarch2015_4m | ecosystem: Environmental > Aquatic > Freshwater > Lake | place: Spain... | reverse complement strand
CTATTAAGCAAAGGCGGATATCTTATAGTCGACGATTATGGTCATTGGCAAGGTAGTAAATTAGCAGTAGATGAATATTTTGGAGAAAAATTTGTTGAAACAAATTTTAAAAAATTAGATTATACAGGTATCATATTTCAAAAATGAAAAATTTAATTGTTCAAATATATGTCGACACTAAAAAATATGAAAATCCAAATCTTTTACCAAGTTTTGATGCACTAAGTCAAACGTCATTTATATTAGCTAAAGAGTATGCTAAAAAAGTAGATGCTGATTATATATTGTTAACTGATTCGTATATCGATTACATACATCCTACATATGAAAGATTTAGATTATTTGAAGAATCAAAATGGACCGATGAATATGATCAAGTTTTATATTTAGACTCTGATGTTTTAATATATCAAGATAGCCCTAATATTTTTGAAATGTACCCATCGTTAGATAGTTTTAAAGTTTGTACTCATTGGTCTGTTGTTAGATATGGACTTCCTAATACTGGTGAGTTTAATGCTGGTGTTTTTATGCTAAACAGATATTCAAGAAATCAAATGCTTCCGTATTTAAAATATAGATTTGATGCTCCGTTACCCCATCACGATAATGCTGCATTAGCAAATTGTGTAGTAAACTCAGCAGTTAATATAGAATATATGGATGCTAAATTTAACGCAAAAAATACCGGTCCTTGGTTTTGTCATACTTGGGGTTCCGGTAAAAGAAAAAAACCTAATATGGAATGTATTAGATTAGCCAAGGAGCAAGCTAACAATGTTAATAGATGAAATTGTAGACAGTTTTAAAAATCAAAGTAGACCAAATATTAGGTGGAAAATGGTTGGAGATATGTATAAACGTATCGACTACATTCAAAAAACATTTGCCGGCATAGAAACTATAACTGAGTTCGGCCCTTTTCAAGGATGTTCAACTGCCGCCTGGTTAAGTCTTAGACCTAAAAAATTCGTTACTGTAGATCAAGGTGTATCATTAGATGTTGATTTATATAAAAAAGCAGCGGAAGAAATTGGAGTTGATTTTGAATTTAAAATCGGAAATGATATAGAAATTGATATAGAGCCTTGTGATCTTTTGTTTATTGATACTGTCCACACAGAAGATCATACATACAAGGAATTAAAAAGACATTCAAATCAAGTACATAAATACCTGGTATTTCATGATATAAATCTAGATAGATTTGATACCTTAAAAGGTATCAATAGATGGTGGAAAGATAACCCCCAATGGATTTTAAAATATCAAGATTTTGAAGATTGTGGTTTTATGGTTTTAGAAAAAACTAAATTAGATGGCGAACAAGGAAGTTCATGAAAAAAATTGTATATGTTACTGGATGTCTAGGATTCATAGGAAATCATATCACACGATTATGCCTTGCTAAGGGATGGTATGTAATTGGTGTTGATAAAATGACATACGCTAGTAACGAATGTTTTTTAGAAGAGTTTAACAATTATTCAAATTTTAAATTTATTAAATCTGATATTAATGACCTAGATATGTTATATGATTGTGATTACATTGTTAACACTGCTGCTGAAACTCATGTAGATAATTCAATAGAACGTAGCGATCATTTTGTACATTCGAATATAAACGGTGTTCATCATCTATTAAAGTTAATCAATCAAAAAAAATATATTAAACCTATCTTACTACATTTTAGCACCGACGAAGTATACGGCGACATATTAGAAGGAAAACATTTAGAAACAGATTTACTACAACCAAGCAATCCTTATAGTGCTACTAAGGCCGCAGCCGATATGCTTATTTTAGCTTGGGGGAGAACACACAATTTACCATATGTAATAGTAAGACCTACTAATAATTATGGAATAGGACAATATGCAGAAAAATTAATTCCCAAATCTGTAAAATATTTAACTATCAATCGTAAAATTGATCTTCATAATAAAGGAACGCCTATTAGAACCTGGTTACACGCAGAAGATACTGCAAAAGCAACCGTTGTTGTAATAGAGTCGGGCGTTAAAAATGAAATTTTTAATATTTCAGGAAATTACGAAGAAAAAAATATTGAAGTTGTTAGAAAAATAATCAAATTATTTAATGGCGATACTGAACTTGAAAAATACTTTCAAGATACTGTCCGTCCTGGTCAAGATCTAAGATATAGCATTGACGATAGTAAACTTAAAAAACTGGGATGGATTCCGTTAGCGGAGTTTGATATTGAATTAGAAAAAATTGTAGCTTATTATAAAAAACATTTTATTTGGTGAAACTATGAAAGAAATTTTAGATTTAATAACAAAATTTATTAAAGAAAAAGAATCAAAAAAAACCTGGATACCTGGCAAAGATTTTATTAATTATGCAGGCCCACATTTTACAGTTGACGAGTATGTTGCAGCCGCCGAAACTCTCCTTAATGGTTGGCTTGTTATGGGCAATAAGAGCATACGGTTTGAACAGCAATTTCCAAAACAATTTGGCAAGACTCGCGGAGTGCTGACCAACTCTGGTAGTTCGGCAAATCTGCTAATGATGGCAGCTATGAAATCTAAACGTGGACATAACTTTCCGGCAGGTACTAAGGTATTAATGCCCATTGCAGGTTTTCCCACAACACTTAATCCTACATTACAGAACGGATTTACACCGGTGTTTTGCGATATCGAAATTGATACATTAAACATTGACTTGGAGCAAGCAGAACATATACTTGTTAATAATCCAGATATTAAAATTATGACTTTTGCACACGTATTAGGTAATCCGCCTAATATGGACAAAGTTATGGAACTAGTTAACAAATATAATTTAGTGTTACTCGAAGACTGCTGTGACGGACTTGGAACAACCTACGATGGTAAGTTATTAGGATCGTTTGGTGAAATGGCAAGTTGCAGTTTTTATCCAGCACATCATATGACTATGGGCGAAGGAGGATTTGTTGCTATGAATGATCCTCAAACAGAAATTATTGTTCGCTCATTGAGAGAATGGGGTCGTGGTTGTTATTGCGTAGGACCCGAAGCTAACAAACTCAAGTGTGGAACTTGCGGCAAGAGATTTCAAGAATGGATTCCCGAAATGCCAGGCGAAATTTTTGATCACAAATATGTTTATGATGAAATTGGTTACAATTTAAAACCAATCGAGATTCAAAGTGCTATGGGTCTAGAGCAGATTAAAAAACTACCCGAAATACACTCTCTTCGTCAACGTAACTACAATCTATTGTTTGCTATCTATGAAAAGTATGAAGAATTTTTTCACTTACCTAGGGCAAGAGATAAAGCAGATGTAAGTTGGTTTGCTTTTCCGTTAACTATTCGTAAAGATGCCCCATTCACAAGAATGGATATTGTTGACTACTTAGAAGAAAATCTAATTCAAACTCGCCCGTATTTTGCTGGTAACATTATGTTACAGCCAGCTTATAGTCATTTGATGGATCCAGTTGATGCTCGAGATAACTTTCCAGTTGCTACCTTTACAATGAAGAATACATTTTTTCACGGTTGTAGTCCAGTTATTACTCCTGAACAAATTGCTTACATTGGGGAAAAGGTAGATGGATTTATGGGATTATTTAAATAAAGGAAAGGCATGATAATTAACGATATACTTTCTATAGGAAAAGAACAGTTTGGGTTTGTCTCTTTAAAAGGAGAATTAGAAGCAGAAGGACTTAGCCACATCGAAATTTCTCGAGAAGCTATTATTGCTGCTAAAAACGGACTCGATTATCTAATTAAAATTGGTGGTTGCGAGGCAAAAAGTAATTTGCAATACCTAATAGATATTGGTATTACATCTGTAGTTGCGCCAATGATTGAATCTCCCTTTGCAATGGAAAAATATATGGAAATGCTTCCTACTGAAGCATTTGATCATATTGGAGTTACCATTGAAACAATTACGGCAGTAGAAAATATTGAACATATTATTAAGGCTGGATCTAAACTTACAGAAATTACTATTGGACGTACTGATTTAACAGCATCGTATCACGGAAATGATGTTGAATCAAAGAAAACAATTGATATGGTAAAACGTGTAGCACGTTTAGGAAAAGAAAATAATCTTCTTGTTACAATGGGCGGAAGTATTAGCAAACGCACTGTAGATACGTTACTTCAAGATTTAGAATTATCTGAATTAATTGACTTTATTGAAACACGTAAGGTTGTAATAAATGCTAAAAAGTTTGTTCTTCCTGGATCCCTTGAAAATTCGTTAAAATTTGAATTAGCTATTTTAGAAGAACGATTAGGCGTCAATGAAAAATTTGTTGAGAATGCTAAAAAACGTCAATTAGCTATCAGCAAAAGACTATGATTAAAATATATGAAACTTTTAATTCTACTTGATTTTGATGGCGTGCTTTTTAATAGCGCCTATGAAGCATACCGCGTATGCCAGGTAATTGCTCCAGTAACCGACAACCATCGAACAGATGTTAGTTTTGAAGAATTTATGGATTTTAGATCCTATCTAACTGATGCTTGGCAGTTTAGTAGATTATACAATAAGACTAGACTGATCAAAGATTATTCTAAATTAGTTGAAGTTGTACCAGATGATGAAGATTGGCGCTTTGCCAACGATTTTTTTGCAGCCAGAGCAACTATGATGTCTAATCCTGATTGGGCTAAAGTTATGTCTCCATATGATTTCTTCTTTCAGATTAAAGAAGTTATTCAAGACAATACTGAATATTTTAAAATCTTATCAACAAGAAATGTTGAATCAATTCGAAGAACATTAGACTATTTTGAAGTTCCTAATATTGAGATATTTGGACAAGAACACATCAGAAAATTTAAATCCAAAGTTGGTGTTGCTGAAAGCCAAGGATGGATTAGTGATGATTACTATACTGTGTATGTTGACGACATGAATTCTCATCTCGAACCTTTTGAAAGAAAAGCCGATGTTACTTTTCACGCAGGATGGGGATATGATCAAACAGGGTATGAAAGTGTAACTTCTACTCAGCTAGCTAAAATTATTAAAAGTTTTATTAGCTTAGAAAAAAATAAAAAAATTAAACAGAATTAATATGAGAGTAACTGATTATATAGCTGAGCGATTACATCAAGAAGGAGTTCGTCACGTTTACGGATTAGTTGGTGGTGGATGTTCCGGTCTTAATGACGGATTCTTTCAACATCCTGATATTGAATTTATTAGTTTTCATCATGAACAAGGAGCGGGTCACGCCGCAGTTGGTTCTGCTAGGACTAATCGCAAACTAGCAGTAGCTAATGTTACTACTGGCTGCGGTGGCACCAATGTGTTAACTAGTTGTTTAAATGCTTGGCAAGAAAGTGTTCCAGTATTATTTTTAAGTGGTAATACTGCTCTTAAAAACATTGCCTCTTATATCAACAAACAAAAAAATATTAATCTTCGACGATACGGTATTCAAGAACACGACATTGTTAATACAGTTAAAACAATGACAAAGTACAGTGTTTTAATTGAAGATGTTAATGATGTTGCTTTTGAATTAGAAAAAGCAATTTATATTTCTCAAAGCGGACGCCCGGGTCCGGTGTGGATTGATGTCCCTGGAAATATACAAACCGCACAGATGCCAGAGAATTTGAGACAGTTTGTACCAGAAGGTATATCACATCCGTACCCTAAAGATACAATGATTGATGTTTTATTAAATACGGTATATAAATCTAAAAGACCTATAATTATTGCTGGAGCTGGTATTACTATCAGTAGTAGTCAATCACTGTTTAGAGAATTGGTCGAAAAATACAAAATACCATTTGTAACAAATTTTTTAACTAGAGATATTATAGCATACGATCATCCTCAGAATGTTGGTATGATGGGTATTAAAGGAAATCGAGCAGCAAACTTTGCTATTCAAAATGCTGATTGTTTATTAATTCTAGGATGTTCGATGAATGTAACACACATCGGATACGACGAAAAATCATTTAGTCCGTTCAGCAAAAAGATTATGATCGACATTGACAATAATGAATTAAAAAAAGATATCTTTAAAGTCGATGTTCCAATTAACGGGAATGTAAAAGATTTTCTTGAGTTAGCAGTATCTATACCAGCAACAGATTTCAAGTTAGACGAATGGTCTGTTAAATGTCAACATTGGAAATCAAAGTGGCCTATCTACAATCCAATCATACATCGACCAGACATTGGCGGAATCAATCTATATGAAATTATGGAAAGTATGAATCGTCATATGAAGAATTCAGATTTAGTTATCGCCGATGCTGGCCAGCCGTGTTACACCTGCTCAACAAATTTACGGTTTAAAGAAGGTCAACGTTATATGGTTCAGGCCGCTCAGGGAGATATGGGCTATGCTATTCCTGCTCTAGTTGGCGTTGCTAAAGTATCACCGGAACATAATATTATTGCGTGTATTGGAGAAGGTAGCTTCTACACAAATATGCAAGAACTTGCAGTAATTAAACAACATAAAATTCCAGCAAAGATTTTTGTAGTAAACAATGACGGATATATGAGTATTAAACAAACGCAAATGAAGTTTTTTGGAGGAAGATTAGGCGGAGTTAGTGCATCTACTGGTGTTTATTTTGCAGATATTAAAAAAATTGCAGAAGCTTTTGAATTACCTTATATAAAAATTTCAAATAACAATGAACTTGATAAACTTATGCCTGAAGTTATTCATAATGAAGAAGCAATCATAGTTGAGTTTATGAGTCAGGACACTCTTGATGTGCTCCCTGCTCAAGCAATTAAACCAGACGGAACTCAAGGGGGTCTTCATGAAATGGCACCGTTTTTATCTCTAGAAGAGTTAACTTCTGAAATGATTGTTAAAATATAATAAGACAAATATGAAAATTGCTATTTTAGGATCTAATGGATTTGTTGGTTCTTCTTTGTTTAAATATCTAAGCAATAACAAAAAAAATATTATTTTTCCTGTATCAAGAGAAACATTAAACTTATTAAATCCCATCGAAGTTAAAAAATATCTTGAAGATAAAAAATTTGATGTTGTAATAAATGCTGCGGCTTCAATGACAGATGCTGGCTCACTTTATGATACAAGGAATAATCTTGGAATTTTTATAAATTTTTATAATAATAGTAATTTATTTGGAAAATTTATTAATTTGGCATCCGGAGCAGAGTACGACAGAACCACAGATATAAATTTAGCTGAGGAAGAAATAATCTTTAAAAGATTGCCAGACGATAGTTATGGCTTTGGGCAAAATATTAAAAGTAGATTGTCTGTTGAAAAAGAAAATTTTTATAATCTAAGAATATTTAATTGTTTTGGTCAAGGCGAAATTTCTACTAGAATTTTTCCTAAATTTATTAAAGCTCAAACCGAAGTTATCTTTGAAATACAAAATGATAGATATTTTGATTATTTTAGTATACAAGATTTGTGTAAGGTTGTTGAAAATTTTTTAATAAATGATTATTCTATAAAAGATATTAATTGTGTTTACTTAGAAAAAAATAAAATTAGTGATGTAATTAAAAAATTTTCCTCACTTAATAATTTAAAATCAAATTATATTATAACATCCACTAGTAATTTAAATTACACAGGCTCTGGTCTCAAATTAAATTCTTTAGGAATCAAACTAAACGGATTAGAGCACGGATTATCAAATTATGTACAAAATTAATTATTGCCCAGCCTGTTTATCAAAAAATATACAAATAGAAAAATCTAAAATAGCAAAATTTATTGCCTGTAGAATATTTGAAACATCAATAGATAGCGATATAGATTCTGTAGGTATAAAATGCAACGATTGCGAATATGTAGGTTCTGGTGAAAGATTTACCAATATTGAAGAAAATAATTTATATAAAAATTATAGAGAAAAAGACTATAATGATCTTAGAGAATTTTGTGAACCTAATTATCTTGAAAAAATTTCTTATTACGAATCTAACAATTTTATTGTAGAAAGAAAATTAAGGGCAAATAATTTACTAATTAAAAATTTAAATCCAAAATTAATAAAAACTGTATTAGACTTTGGTGGAGCAACTGGGGAGTTTATACCTGATATTTTTTTAGACGCTGACAAATATGTCTACGATATAAGTGATGTTGAGTTAGCGACTGGAATAAAAAAATATAATAATCAAATCAAAAACATTGACATTATTTTGTGCAATCATGTATTAGAACACATTTCAGATTTACAAAATATCTTGGAACAAATTAAAAAATTAACAACAAATACTTGTTGGAGTTATTTTGAAGTTCCTAATAATCCAAACCCTTACATTGGGACATTTCACGAGCATATAAATATGTTCAACAAGAAATCGTTAACAAAACTTCTTACAACTAATAATTTTCAAATTATTGATACATACGAATATAAAAATTTGTGTGTCCTAACAAAATTTAATTAAAAATTATTTCATATGTCTATATTGATCAATCATTTTAACAAATTTAGGATCTTTAACTCTATCTCCTTTTCCGGTCCAGATGTAAGAAAATCCTTTTTTACTAAATTTATAATCAGTATATCTTAAATCCATTTTTTTAATTTCGTTTCTTCCAATCATACCATTTAGTATTCCTTGATCAGCGGCAAACACTAATTTATTATTTTTGTATGCATCCATTAATAATTCGGCAAATATGTATCTTGCTCGATCTGCTCCAAATCCTACTGCACTAGCTAAACTTTTTATTTGTCCACCTTTAAGTCTTGTGGGGACCCAACTTGATTCTAAATCTTTAAGAAATTCTTCTTGAGGAATAGGGTTAACTACAATACTATCGACGTCTAAATCAATAACTAGTGTATCGTCTGTATAAATTTCTAAAACTCTAGCATATCGAGCTACTGACCAATACAATCCTTTTGATGCAATGTCGGTAAATTCAGCAGGGGTATTCTCTGTCGAGTACGAGCAGTTATGAGAAGATAACCAGTCAATGTCTGAGGGAACTGGATCAAACACATGAATGTGTATGTGAGCCCAAGGACAGTATTTTTGAATTGAAAAAAATAAAGGTTTAGTCCAATTATTGAGATATACAGTATCACAAGCTAACATAAACCCGTGTTTGTTTATTTTGTTTTTTAAATTTAATGGTATCATATTGATTATTTATAGACTTAATAAAATACAAATAAATATTCCACTAACAGCTTTTTGAATTTAATTTTATAAAATGAAAAAAATTTTAATAACAGGCAACTCTGGATATATCGGATCTCACCTTACAAAACTTCTAAATAAGAAAAGTGACTTAGAACTCTACGGTTTAGATAAATCTAAACCTATTGTTGCTATGGAAAGATTTTCCTGGAGCGATATAACAATGCCGGGTTATTTTCTATGGTCTCGAGATTTTGAATTTGATTGTGTAATTCATCTGGCCGCAGAAGTTGCTGTAGGGCGTAGTGTACTAAATCCAATTAGATACTATCAAACAAATACTATGGGAACATTGCGTATCCTTCAAGATCTTAAATTTAAAAGATTTGTTCATGCTTCGACCGGTTCTGCAGGACCAATGAATAATCCCTACGGAATTAGTAAACGTGCTTCTGAACAAATTGTAGAACAATATTGTCGAGAGAAAAAAATTCCATTTACAACTTTTAGATTCTATAATGTTACAGGCACAGATGGAATAGCCCCAACTAATCCGGACGGCCTAATGTGGAATTTAATGAACGCTCAAAAAACTGGAAAATTTAATTTATTTGGCAACGACTACAATACCGAAGATGGTTCTGCTGTTCGAGATTATACACACGTTAACGAAATATGTAATGCCTTAGAATCAGCTATTGATAAATCTACTAACCAAATTGAAAATCTTGGTCACGGCGTAGGTACAACTGTTAAACAAATGATCGACTTATATAAGAAAGTCAACAACTGTGATTTTGAAGTTCGAATCTGTCCGAGACGAGAAGGCGATTTAGAGTGCAGTGTTCTTGACAATCCATCACCTTTTATGCAAAAATTGTACACTATGGAAGATTTATTAAAGGTATAAATGGGAAATCTTAAACCAGGCGCAACCTATATCTACGAACGCAACGGCGAAGAAATATATGCTAGAGAAACCGGTCAAACTGATCGAACACTGATCGGTTATCAATACGAAAATAAAGTAGATCCAAGAACCAACGACGGCCGTCCGTTACATGAACATCTCAAAGAGGATAAACTTTGGGGAGAAATCCGTCGTGCAGCAAAAACCAACAAGGCCTTGCAATCTGTTCTAGATCGTGCTATACTTGTATATCATTTAAGCAAAGACCATGGCAAAGAATAAACACGTAGACCTATTCAAAGATATGATTCCTGCAGTAGATATGGGAGTTAAAGAACTTTGGGACGCAGTCACTGACGACGGCCGTAAAGAAATCAAAGGTGACTTCTGGAATCTCAATCGTTATATCAGTTCGGTTAAATCTTCAAGCACAGAACTGCAAGAACACTATCTACTCACAGTCAATGAATACTACAATAAGCATTGGGCAGACATACAACAGCATCCGCAGTTGGTATGGCAGACTCTGTGCCTCTGCAGCCACGAATCTAAGAAAGCACACTTCCACGAATGGATTCCTTTGAAAACACGTAAGAACAAAAAGGAAGAATTCATTGCAGAACATTTTCCTAACATGAAGCGAGCAGACATTGAAACACTGGCAGAACTCACCACAGATCAAGAAATCAAACAGTACTGTGAGAACCTTGGTTGGGACAAAAAGCAGATCCATGGACTTAAACTTTAAGTGCGAATATTGCAGTAAACTATTTGCCAAGGAAAAGACTCTGTTTGTGCATGTCTGCGAACAGAAACGTCGTCATCTCGGACAGAATGAACGACATGTACAGATGGGATTGATCACCTTTCAACGATTTTACGATCTCACACAGAAATCCAAAGGCACTAAGACCTTTGACGAATTTGCTGCCAGCCCGTACTATACTGCATTCGTGAAGTTTGGAAGTTTCATGATCAATACTGCACCTATCTATCCTGAACGATTCATTGACTTTGTGATCAAGAGCGGAGTCAAGTTGGATCATTGGTGTCGCGATGAGTTATATGATTCCTACATCAGCGAGTTAATCAAGATAGAACCAGCAGACGGAGCTATACAAAGAACCATACAGAACATGATGGCCTGGAGTGAAAAGAATACTAGTGCTTGGGAACATTATTTTGCCTATGTGAATCTCAACCGTGCCACACATGATATCAAGGAGGGATTGATCTCTCCTTGGATACTGTTAAATACTCGAGAAGGCAAGACTATGCTGCAAAAAATGAATGACGAACAGCTAGCCATAATTGGTCCAGTAATCGATCCGCAGTTCTGGTTACGTAGATTTAAAGAATTGCCTGCAGACCTAGAGCTAGTGCGAGATGTTGTTAAGGAGGCTAAGATACTGTAATGCCAAAAAAACTCAAGGTAGAAGAAATTCCGGAAGAACTAGCTGAGAATGAAACTTTTATTTCAGACGAAGATATTGACATAGAGGTGATGTGTACCAGTGATGAAGAAGAGCCTACTGTTTATGTTAAGTTTACCAATTTTGCAGATGTAGAAGATGCAGAAGCTTACGCAGAATTTCTCGCAGAAACGCTGCCACTTTTATTGTTTGAAACCACAAGGATGCATTGATGACTAGAACTTTAAAAAACGGAGAACAAGTTGAGGAACTAGAAATTCCGGTGAGTCTCACTATTAGAACCAAGTGCCCACAAAAATACATGCTGATTGATCAAGAGACCGGCGAGGTATATACACCGTATGAAACTCCAGGTTCTAGTCAGTGGCGTAAAATCGCACAGGGTGATCTAGAATTTATTTGGAACTAACATGCCTGACATTGACATAGACTTCGTTGATAGAGATTCTGCACTTGATCTGTTTCGGCACATCAAGGCCAGTCGTGTAGATGGCGGTCAATTGGTCAAACACAACACCGGCGTGTATTTTCACGCAGTGCCAGTAAATGCTGAGGTCAATGTCTGTGCTGTGCCCTATGATCAAGCAGAAACGCAAGGATACTTTAAGATAGATTTTTTAAATGTTGGTATCTACAAAGGTGTTCGCGATGAAGCGCATCTAGTGGAGTTAATGAATCAGGAGCCTCTATGGGATCTACTTCAACAACAAGAGTTCGTCGATCTGTTATTTCATTTGAATGGCCATGGTGCAATTCTGAAACAATGTTGCCCTATTTCCGTGGAACAATTAGCTGCGGTCCTTGCCATGATACGGCCAGCCAAGAGGCATTTGATTGGCCGGACCTGGACGGAGATAATGAAAGAAGTTTGGACAAAACCAGAGACTGACGAATACTACTTTAAGAAAAGCCACGCTACTGCCTATGCTGTGGCTATCGTGGTGCAGATGAATTTAATTTGTGAAAGCATCAGCTACGGATTCACGTAGATATTTTTCTAACCAAGGTGATTGATTTACGTTTCACACGTTTGACTATGATGTTATTGAGACTGGTACAGGGGCCAAATAGTATCTTGACATCCTTGGTAGAAAAGGTCTTAACCACATAACGAAAAATAACCAGTTCTTTAGATAGAAATATATTGATAGGAATCTGCCTGTTTGACTCCCACCACCATGTTTCGCCTAATTCTAAAAACTGCTGTTTTTCTAAATCTGTACGAAGACTACTGTAATCGTAGATACTAGTGACTTGTGCATCCTGGTTGATTATTATGCCTACGTATTCGTGATTTACGTGGTTGATAACGCTGATGAACGGAAAGTTTTCTTGTAGGTTAGTTGATATTCTCATTCGATAAATAATGCTAAAGGTCCGTTAATGTATGCAATTTAATCCTGTTTATTTATACTCAAATAAGGTAGATGTTTTTACCAGTTCTATGGACACTTGGTCAACAGAGAGGTATCGTAAAGTGTATAATCGCAATCTAAAAATATTTCGTGGTGTTGATAATCGC
>Ga0247832_1006377_pt1 | contig 12987 bp, 9 predicted proteins | sample LaCruzMarch2015__10_FD_192407 | JGI IMG/M metagenome (GOLD analysis project Ga0247832, IMG submission 192407) | Freshwater microbial communities from meromictic Lake La Cruz, Castile-La Mancha, Spain - LaCruzMarch2015_4m | ecosystem: Environmental > Aquatic > Freshwater > Lake | place: Spain... | reverse complement strand
ATCTTGGCCGACATTGCGTGTCGTTCCGACACAGAAGAGGCCCCGACATGCCCAATTTATGTCAATTACAGCCGACAAGTACAAGTCAGTCCAAACATACGAGTTAGCTACCCTACCATAGAGTTTTGTGTTTGAACTCAAACAACAATCAAGAAATTACCGACATGTCGGGAATTTCCCGACATGTCATCAAATGTCGTGTCGTTTAGACACTCTAGCCGACACGACATTTTCTTGTGTCTGCGACATGACTGAAAAATGTCGGCGACATGTCGCTGACACGACACAGAATGTCGCCATTTGGGCACAAAAACGACACGCCGACATCCGACATGTGGAGCTAAGTTTAATTCTGTTCGCCAATCGCCGGATAGTGTGGTGTTCCTCTCTCCAAGCCTCACAACATTCGTCTATTCCCCATCGTGAAATTCCTCTTCGTTTTCGAGAACGCTGGAGCAGTTCCGCATACAAAACCGGGCCCAAATAGCCGTCTGAGATTTTTAACAACCCAACCCCTCTGAGATCGATAGCTCCAACATGAATAATTGTCGTTCAATGATCTTGCCCTCACACCAGTCCATCCAACACATCCCGACCTCGCTATTCCTTGCTTATTGCGGTCGAATTTGATGTCTGTGACGCGTGCTGGACCTTCTCCTTGACATTACAAATTTGTTACATTTGTAATATCAACGTATAATGACCTAAAAGTTGGTATAGATGGCCAAAATGCATGAATGAGTAAGCAAATGTAATTTCGTAACAATATTAGATATATCTAATCCGTCTCTTGTTCATCTTCCGTATCAGCCTCGTCAAGCTTTGTCGTAAAACTACTCTTTCCTCAGGGTATTTAGATCGGAATCGCCTTTAAATCAGTGGTCAAACGCGACTCAAATGAGTCCTTCTCAGTTGGATCTTTGAATTTCAAAAAAATTAAGGTCAGAATCTCATTCTACAGGCTCTTGCGAATCTAATGCACTATTGGTGGGTCAGAAGTCTTCGAAAATGTCAATGTAACATTTGTAATTTGAAATCAGCGTTTTTTTAATGTAACATGGTAACTTTGAAGCTCCATAACTCCGTTATTTTAGGTGCAACAACAAAATTTTATCATAGATTTGGAAAGCTAATGAGATGGAGAATGCAATCGACCCATCGCATGTATCCAACCATCAAGTGTTTTAAAGTTATATTCAACTATTTGTCAGACTACCATTTGCACGCTGAATTTGTTACATTTTCCCGGACCCAAAAAGCTGCCTAAACTCCTACGCGCGGTCACCACCTCATCACTATCTCGTATCTCGGCCACGCTCGGCCACCTCATCACTATTCCTGCTCGCCGAGATCAACTATTACCAACACCACCGGCACACTACGGATCACCATAATATTATATTCACGCTAAGGAAAGAGACATGAGGTTCTTGATTAACTTACGAAACGCCGCGTTGGCATTTGTTATGCTTCTACTCTTGTCAACCGGTGCCGTCGCCGTCGATGACACTATTGAAATTACGGTGTCAAATGGCGGATTTACTTCCCCCTATTACAAATTCACAGTTGGGGGTAGCATAATTGATGTTGCGACCTATGAGTTCGTTCGTGGAAGTAAATACAAGTTTGTTGGAGGTGATTCTTCTCTCAGTAACCATCCATTCTTCGTTAGTGATCAAGGCCGTCTGAGAGCGTCAAGCTCTTTTAACATTACAAGCACACGAGCGTACAATACAGGTATTCGTGAAGGGGAATCACTAGAGTTCCAGCTTCCATCAAGTTTCGATAAATCATTGACGTTCTATTGCGTGCCTCATACAAGCATGACCAACACGTTCAAAATTAAGCTGGATCTCACTGTATCTCCAACATCGCTCAGGCCATCGACTACAATGCCACCAACAACAAGCACTCCACCGTCGTCTAACCCAACGACATCCAATCCCACAACAGCAGCGCCGACTACATTAAAGCCCACGTTCAAGCCCACAATATCCAAACCAACGACTGCAAAGCCCTCACAAAAGCCAACGAAGACTCCATTGACATTTGCCAAACCCTCGGTGAAACCATCAACTCAGAAGCCATCGTCCAAACCGACAACTGCCAAACCCTCGATGAAACCATCGACTAAGAAGCCTTCGTCAGCCAAGCCCACATCATCCAAACCTACAATTAAGAAGCCTTCATCTAAACCAACAACTGCGAAACCCTCGGTGAAACCATCGACTAAGAAGCCTTCATCTAAACCAACAACAGTCAAACCCTCCAAGAAACCATCGACTAAGAAGCCATCGTCCAAACCGACAACTGCCAAACCCTCGATGAAACCATCGTCTAGTAAGCCTTCATCTAAACCGACAATTGCCAAACCCTTGGTGAAACCATCAACTAAGAAGCCTTCATTCAAACCAACAACTGCCAAACCCCGTTGAAACCATCGACTAAGAAGCCTTCATCTAAATCAACAATTGTTAAATGAACCAGAAGTAGTCGTGTCTAGATATATTGTGAAGAAGAGAATTTTAGTGCATTGTTTAGTAGTAGCACCATCTTGTATTTGTCGGCGAATGTTCTCCATTGTTTAAGGAACCAGAAGTAGTCGTGTCTAGTTATATTGTGAAGAAGAGAATTTTAGTGCATTGTTTAGTAGGAGCACCGTCTTTCTTTTTATGTCTGAGACTTGGAGTTAGACTAACTTTTAGATATTGTCATGTGTTTCATTGGGCTGTTTGCAAGCTATAAGAAAATTTTAGATTATTAATGTCCCCCTCATATGCCAAAATAAATCAAGAGTGAAGAAAGAGAGGAGAGAACCCAGAACTCTATCTACAAACCTATAATGCAGGCCATCAATGGTACTTTACATATAATGAATTACGTCCATTATCCTACTGTTGATATTGGGTGGAAAAGATAATGACGAAGACGAAGAAGATGAGGATTTCAAGTCGTGGGTGGAAGAAGAGGAGGTCAGACGAAGAGGAGACGGGAGCAGATGACGAGCATCATGATGATGATAAAACGTCACATACCAAGATGGACGAGTCAGGAAGAAGAAGATGATGTTGATCAAAGTTGGGTGAAGATGAAGAAGATATATGTCAATTATTATACCCACTGAACCAAGACGTATCTCAATGTATGGTCCATTGAGATTCATGGTGGGGATGCACAATATCTTGACACCAATGGGACGTCAGAATGTCATGGATCATGTTCCACCAACAAATAATGATATTAAGCCCACAACATCTAAGCCTACAACATCCAAGCCCGCGACATCCAAGCCAACAACATCCAAGCCAACAACCTCCAAGCCCACCACGTTCAAGCACACAACATCCAAACCAACGACTACAAAGCTCTCACAAAAGCCCACGACATCCTAGCCAACAACATCAAAACCCAAATCCAAGCCCACAAGAGCAGCACCCACAACGAAAGGCATCAATTAAGTAGTGTCAAGAGAATCAATTTACAGTAAAATATATGTCATCTTAGAGTCCTAAAGTCCAGCAAACCCATATCCAACTACACATGCAGATGTCATTTCTTTATGACAGTGTTCATCCTTGGAAGCAAATACGTTTAGGGGATTGTTTTTGTCTGTGGCTCATTCCGTTTTTGTAAAGATTTTTAGAAGAAGTTCTTAGTATTAACAACTTAGTAATCTTATGTCTAGCAGCCACATTATTAGTGTTATCTTACTAGCCAATATCATAAAGCTTAAGGTAAAATAATGTGTGTGCAGTAATCAAAGACAAAGAGTTCATCATATCATCTTAGAGGGGTTGCCCCACCCCCACTTTTGTTTCACTTGAATAATCCCAGGTATAAATCTATGGAGAAAATTCCTTATATGTATCCCAATCATCAGCGGTGGGTCCTTGAACAGAGCCTCATCAAGTATCTTGGCTGCCGTTCCTTACAAAGTTTTTTGTGCTTTGGCCAAAATTGCATTTACTATTTGATGATCTACACAGATCAAGTTTGATACATGGAAACATAAGGTGTCTGGCAACATTGGAAGTGCAGATGGTCAACCAAGCATTTTTGATCCAGCACCATACTGGGGACACCGCGACGTACCCTGAGCTCATATAATCTCTTATGAAAGCCTCGTGTGTAATTTGTGTTTGTGTGTGTGTGATATCTAGATGTCATGGTGTGCTGGTTTTGGTCCCAAATTCTGGGAGGGATATCGATCACAAATCCCCCAAGATGTTGGTTTTCATGACTGAAAACCATTGTACGAGGCCTATCATCAACTGAATGGAGGATACTTAAGTTCCGCTAGACAAGAATTAGAAACATTGAAAAGAATATTGAATTCCAAAGGAAAGTGATTTCTTGACAATTGCAAACGCGAAGCCTGATCCTATTACAGCACAAATTTATATTAACATTATCGGAACAAATTGATCACATTTACTCCTCAAGATCAGTGTTATATTGATTTCTTTTCGAAGTTGTCAGCGGCAATGATATTGATCTCTCTAAACCGAGGAAGGTGTCACTACCATCAATGCTGACATCAGATATTTTGCGTTTTAGATCAGATTCTTTCTCTAAATGTTGTGTCAAGACTACTTGTGCATACGAGTCTCTACGATGAACTTCAAGACCACCGTAGATACCAGCGAATCTATTTCTGTCACAGGAAAGTAGACCGTAGCACTCATCATCTCGTTTACGATTACCTCGCAGAAATGGTAGGAAGAACCAGATACATAGTGGTGAAGTAATACCAACAAACAGAAGGATATACCAAACAGTGGATGGATTCGGGGGCTCCCAAGTAGGACATTCAAGACATGTTCTTGGACAATTCTGCTGATTATTTTCCAGGAATACGTTACAGCTTTCCTGCACAGATGCACATTGAAGGCTGCTGCCATCGTTGCTACTGCTTGAAAGCTGATGGCAAAAATGTCCATATTTATCTCTGCATTCCGGACAGTTGGAATTGTACTTGTCATTCAATGTTCCCATAAAAATGTCCGTTAATGGACCAAAAATTGATCGAGCGGAACTAACAGCGAAGAATAGTCCCTCAGACCCTGTCGGAGCAAGTGAAGCTGTCCATGAGCCTTGTCGTGGACTCCAAAATACTTCACCCATAGTCATGAATACTTGCCATACACACGCTCCAGTTAAATTAGGAGATTTGGCTATAAACAACGGCGATAATGCCATGAGCCAAAGTCCTGGCATAAATACTGAAAAGTCTTCTCTGGCACTAGTAAATGCACCGACCAGCGGTGGCATAATCAAACATCCAAATAGATTAATACTCTGGATGGTATATATTGGCGTATCCTCACCATATCTACGTTCAATGAATGGTGGCAGTATTAATTCAGATGCTGTCCAATTCATTGCAATTGTCATTGTGGCAAATCCAAAAACCATTACTCTCCACGTGGCTCTCAGTCGTAAGATGAAAATAACCTGTTCGATAAAAGTTGTTATGCCGATTCGCAATGAAGTTATTCTTTCTCCACCAAGTTTTTGATGATTGTATTGTGTCTTGTATATTTTGTAGCTGGGAAGTTGTCGTTGTTGTGCAACGACGATGCCTTGGTTGTCATGCGTTACATCATTTTCCTCTAGATTGATGATTGCTTGGTACTGCTTTGGAAACCATGTTCTTAAAAGACGTGGTTCAATCATGGGTTCAGCTGGTACCAATTTGATCTTATTACTGCTTTGGTCTGCTCTAAGCGAGCTGACTTCGGAGACTTGCATTTCAACATTCATCATGCCTTGTTCGCGTTGAATTACTGCTACATTGTCATCCTCGAGATCGTGCATATCGATGACAGTCAAATCCTCAAGGTAGCAGTATGCAATGAGCAATGTGACAAACAGTACCATCCAAGTAAGGATAATGAATTGTCGTGCAGGAGTATATACTCCTCCTAACAAAGCAAACCCATGATTACTCGATTCAATAGTTAAATCCTCCCGTCCCTTTCGGAAGATATCGATTAGTACATCCGCCAAAGCACCCGCTAGATTAAAACAACTATAACTAATCGCAAATCCTAGTGGACGTGTTAATGGTGTTGTTAATTTCTTCAATGCGACACGGTACAATCCTACACTTAATAATGCATCACCACAGGGTGAAAAGAAGTATAATGACATGTACAATGCAGTCTTACTCCGGCCAAATGCAAGCATCGTCCGTCCGATCATGGCCACGGATAATGAAGCTAACGAGACACGACGTACACCATATATATCCACCAATATAGATCCAGCTAAACCAAATAGAATATCTACAAATCCCTTAATCCCCAGGAGGTATCCTGCATCTGTATCTAATATGCCAAATTCATTCGTAATATAATTGTAGAGAACAAATCGCAATCCGTACGAACGGAACGAGTTTAAGAATTCAAGAAGTAATATTACATACACTTGTGCTGGTAGGAGTAGGAATCGCAGTATTGATTCACGTAAACCATCCATCATATCATATTGACGACAAACTACTCGATATCTACTCAACGAATTATTGACGGTTCCGTCGTTCGTGTCACAAGGCACCAAGGGGATTCGCCTCTTGTCGAGGTCCCGCCACAAAGACTCCACAAAAAAAATTAATGAAGGTGAGCGTCGCGCGACGAATGTCACCACGAAGTTACTTCAAAGTGGGCCCGCAGGTGCGGGTATGCGATGCCTAAGGTATTTTTGACGTTTAGTTGCACAATTAATTTAGTTTCGATTGTTTAGAAAGGTGTACCTCGTCAATGATTATCTAATAGCACTGGGTTCGGACTATCTAAAAAAGCATGGTCGATAAGGCGCACTATTTGCATGTTGCCTCTAAAACACAAAGTGAATGAGACGAGAGAGTAGGGCGATATTTTGGGTTCGAGTCATCACTTTTTTACAATTGAGAATATCATATTCCTCAAATCTAACTTCTTCTTCTTACTGCTCTCGATAACCACACAGAAGAAAGATAGTCATACAGAGTGACAAAGAGTCGGGATAATATACATAGAATAAATTATATATTGTAATAAAAGGAGATGAAGGTTAAGGTCATCTCTCGTGCTCAATCGACAGTCAGTCGTGCTACCAATCGGGATATCCGTCCCGAGCATCGCAATCTCGATCCACTCGCGCACCCTCAGTCGCGTGCACGTGAATATGTCCGAGCCGTTACGGCCGCGAAGCTCGATCGGATGTTTGCGAAACCGTTCGTGGGCGAATTGCGCGGTGGACACGTCGATGCCGTGTCTGCGTTGGCTGTATGCCGAACGAGTCTTTGTCCGGCAGTTACCGGATGTGTCGATGGGTCGGTGCGAATCTGGGATCTTCAACGTCGAAATATGGTCGCAAGTCTTGACGGTGCTCATTCACGTGTGGTTACTGGTTTGGTCTTTGGAAATGGCGTCGATGGGTTTGTATATAGCTGTGGGGAAGACGGGGTCGTGAGATCGTGGTGCGTCTTTCCTGGACAATACACAGGAGGAGCGGGAGTAGATGACGAGGATGATGACGGGGATGACGGGTACGGGAAGAAACCAAAAGCGCACGACAACAAATATGATAAGAGAAAGGGACGAGATAGGAATGCAACCTTCGATTCGTCATCTAACACTGGACCCTCCTCCCCCCATGGTCCACTCAGCGTCTACCGCCTTCCCACGTCACGCAACAATAAGCATCATCAACAACAGGTTGCTTTCCACTCCATCGATCATCACTGGTCCGAGCCACGATTTGCCACATCGTCATCAGACGCTGCCGTTCATGTTTGGGATCCTGAGCGTTCCGTCCCGATATGCAACTTCGACGACCTATGGGGTGGTGATGATACTGTCACGGTCGTTCGGTACAACCCAAGTGAGAGGGATCTTATAGCGCACGTCTCGAGTGATCGTGGCATCGGACTACACGACGCTCGGACATCATCGCCATTAAAGAAGACTATTATGTCCATGAGGAGTAATTGTCTCGAGTGGAATCCCATGGAACCGTTCGTCTTTGCTGTTGGGAATGAAGATCACAATGCGTACACTTTTGATATGAGAAAGATGCACCGTCCCACTGGAATGTATCGAGGACACGTAGGGGCAATCATGAGCCTGTCATGGTCACCGACAGGCACAGAATTTGCCACGGGCGGCTATGACAAGACTATGCGTATATTCTCAGTGCGGAAAGATGCGGGGAGTGGCGGTGGACCAACGGCATCAGGGTCTGCAAGGGACGTGTACCATACAAAACGAATGCAGCGTGTCTTCTGTGTGGGGTACACGTCCGATCACAAGTATATTTTGTCAGGAAGCGACGACAGTAACGTTCGATTGTGGAAGGCCCGAGCCTCCGAGAAGGTCGGCCAATTGAGCGTACGGGAGGAAACGTCGTTACGGTACAGACAAGCCCTCGTGCAAAAGTATGCACATCTCCCGGAAGTGAAACGGATATCTAAGAGTCGGCGAGTGCCAAAGTTTGTGAAGAAAGGAACACAGGCCGCGATTGTTCAAAAGGAAAAAAGAAGGCGGGTGGAGGGGAACGTTGTCAAGCATTCAAAACCGGGCAGTACGAAATTCACAGACGACAAGGCCAAGGCTATAATCAGAACTGTGGATTAATTAAGTGGATAATATAACCTTCACAAATAGTCTGGTGATAAGTTATGCACTGCCTGTTTACTCTTTACAACTTACTCCATTACCTTCAACTAATATATCTACACATGCATCAAGCTCATTTCTTTCAATTTTTGGACGTACATCTTCCGTTTGTCGATTGCAGTTTTTGGTTTACCCATGTTTTTCTCATCATGTTTAAGTCCGACAGCATTAGTAGCCAATTCTTTTAGTTTCACTAAGAACCGTGTCTGCTTGTCAGTTGCATTTATTGATGTTGGTGTACCCACTTCATCTCCGCAATATTTTTGCTTTGATTTAGACTTTTGGTTGGTAACATCAAGTTGCAACTCATCACGCGTGATGTCATATGATCCAAGCAGCAGCAGCAGCAGTCTCCGTACAGCGTGGGCTATACCAGACTGGACATCATTACCAAGATCACCCAGGTTCTCCGTAATGCGCTGAGTCTCCGTACCGCATGAGAACAGACTTCCATGTTCCACATCGCCAATAGATGTTTCATCGTCGTCGTTATCGTCATCAGAATCATCATCGTGGTCCGTTGCTGCCGACGATGTCCATCGAACTTGTCTTTTTCTCTCGGTATCACTGATGCCGTCCTTACATGTCATGCCGCTACTTGCTGGGGGAAAGATGAATTCCTCGGCCGATGATTCACAACGACGATTGATGTCCACAACCGTCATGCAAGCTTTCGTCAGAATGTTGATGCCGGGGAGTCTAGATTCAACACTCTCATCTTCATCCCAAATCTTAAGTTTGTTTCCCTCGAGTTCATTCGATAGCAATGATACGTCGCATGCCAGGTCGGGAATCACCACATCAAGTTGCTGAACTGGGGCGGACGAATACAGCTTTACATCGTTATCGATGAACGAAGATAAAATCTCTTTCGTTCCTGCCTTTTTCCTTTCGGCTACAACATTGCGAAAGCTCGTGATTTTCTTCAGCTTGTTGCTCCTCAACGTTGGTGTATTTACAACTTCCCCAATGACGGAGCCAGATGAAGCTGAAGCACCATTGACGGATTCATCTGTAGCAATGGAGGTAGTGCGATTCTTATTCTTCTTCCCCACCTCCTTCATTTTATGTCTAGTCTCAATGTTCTCTTTCGTGACGAATGGTGGCGTTACGTCGACGCCTACAGGATCGATTCTAAATGCGTCAGCTTCCCAGGTGTGCCATTCATCGAAGCTAGAGAACGTTACTGTCTTTTGATTATCACGAGCAACGCTTTTTACGACAAGCGACATCTTCCCCAAGACCAAGCCAGATCAGTGCGTGGTGGTGGGCGAAAAAGATTAGTTAACAAAGTTCGCCACGTTGTTCATGTTTTGCGTTTGGTTGAATAAGAACTTCAGGCGGCGACGAAGCCATGCTCTAAACTAGATGTGCCTCTATTCTGTCCCCGAGAGGCTAGGCCGGCGTAACGCGACAAAAAAATCGTCTTGGATTGGTGGCTTCTCTTCTCCTGCGAAGGCAGAGAGTTGGAGGGCGCGGGGGGAAATGGATCCGATGACACTCCAACCAGAGTTACAATACTTTCTTTGCCTTCCCCATAAAATCGTGTGCGATCTCCAACATCAGCGAGTTTAACACTCGCAAGCTACCGAATAATGTCTTCGAAAATAATTACTTCATTCAATGTTTGATTGGGGGAAGGCAGCTGACGGAAAATCAAATCAACAACTACTTGTGAGGAAGTGGAACTAGTTAAGGATAATATTGCCTCGTGCGATGAGTATAATGATATAACAACAGCGTGACGACGATGAAGTGCTCCTTGGTATGCTGGTTCATAAAATAGCAGGCAATCATAATGTGCAGTCCTATGGGCTCATTGTTGCCCCAGCCAAATCAACACTCTAACCGGCTTTTTCACATTGATTTCATTTAACAAGATGGCCAATTATTGGATTCCACTATCTGACTTAACCTCTCGCAATGCGCCCCCAGGAGTACATTCCCACCTCGACTTGATTCCGATACTGTGGTTGGGGGGTTTTTGGTTTGGTTATGGAGAATGAGGGTCTACTTGGCATGACTGTGCTCAGACCATTTGCCGGGCATTCCCTTGCTGTATATGCCACCGGACACCGTTCACCGTGGTATTCCGAATGCTTGAGATAAATGATGAAAGGAGGATAATTGTTGATGACGATAAGCTTGATAACAATGACTCCTAATACTTTAATGATATGGAGGATATTAGCGATCACACTAGTACAATGGCGTGTGAGCAAAGAGGCATGTAAATGTGTGGGTTTGATGAGACTGTTGGAGTATGATTTGTTGAATAAGACAAACCCCAGTAGTAGATCATGAAATAATCTCGCTCGACGAGACGCTAGCACAGTCATCAATCTTGCTCAAGAAGAAGCAGCAGGCCCTCGATGAACGTGAAGCCGAAATCGATAAGCGTTAGATTGTTGTCGAGGTGGTAAACTAGAATACAGTTCAGGTTTAATAAAGCAATCTTTTTTTTGCTATGACCCTCGTTGATTTATGTGCACCAATTATAGGTAGTATACATGTCTTTCATATTCAACATCAACTGCATTGACCCGCAACTCCCCTTATCCCCACTCCGGTTTTTTTATCTCTGATCTCCAGTTTGTTTGCTATAATCATTCAACAATTCAAAGCAAAGGAGTGATATACCATACAATGGTCCTTGAACTGCCATTCGCGGGACTGCACCACGGAAGAAAATACGCCACCCACCCTCGTCATGTAAACGTTTCATACAGTCTACTGCACCATTCGTATATGGACTATTGGCCATTTGTATACGACTTTTAACAACATCCATGGGTGTTCCGGCCCATGCGGCCACAACGCCGGCGGCCACGCCAGAACCAAATACACGTGATTGACTAACATGTCCATCGGATGATGTTAGTGCACGTTTCAACTGTATATATGTCATGAAGAATATAACATTGTACGGTATATCACGCATCCATGTTACGGTAATACCATTATATAATCCTCGTATGCCTAATTCTTTTGCCACGGCCAGTGGTGAGGAAGAAGATGGACCATCAATCATTTGTAATCGTATCTTCATAACCTCCATTGGATTTGTGGCCAATACCTGAACGACCGCGGTTAGTGCCCCGGCAGCGACCTGCTGTCCCATCGTTTCACGTGTACGATCATAGTCGCAAAATGTATCGCGTAAGAAGTCATTCACGCCAAGCTTAATCGCTTTCTCGGGACACATGCCTATTGCAGTTGTACCCAGACCACGATAGAATCCGATTATGCCCTGCTGGGCGTAGATGGTACTACATACCGAGCGTATACTAATGCCGCCCGACATAGCAGTAGTAGTCGTTTCCGTGGCGGCAGCAGTAGACGATTTCGCAAGCTGTATTCTAGTTTTGATTAGATCTATGGGAAAGACGGCACTGATGCCAATAACACCCGATAATGCCCCCACGGCCATTTTCTGATGCAAGGGGACTCGGTATGCTATGACCCCGCCGGATCTCATTTCCGTTTGATGTCTCTGCTGCCCAATTGCATTCTTTTTGTTTGGTTCTGGTCCTAAGGTAATGATGGTAAGCGCAATGATTAATAAGTGTAATGATACAATTCATCCATTCGCACTTCACACAACTATCACAAATAATGTATGAGACTAACCCGGTAGTTGTTCAATATTGGATATACGACGGATGAGGTTGACCTTGTCGACGACGATGCCGACTACTTCCGATTTTTCAGTCATGATAATATTAATTATTTATGAATGTAGTGAGCCGGCGAATTCCACCGTCAAGGCTTCGAACGTCCAAAGACCTTTGATGCCAGAACCCTGCACAAATTCAAAATCCGCCTTGACAACCCCCGCCATTTCTGTTTAGGCACTAGCGAATAGAGCCCCTGGGAGTCGTTTTAGACACACCGTCCGAAGGCCCGGACAGATTGTTTGTCCAAATAAAGACAGTGTTTGTCCAAATAGTGACAAAAAATACTTAACGATAGTGACGTTTAGATTTCCTTTACTATTTTTTGCTTATTACAAGAAGCGCGACCCATTTCTCCCTTCCGGTTCGTGGATTGCCCTCTTTTGGCTTCCCGCCGAGACGCTGAGTCTAAAACGACTCCAGGGCTGTAATAATGGCTCTACTAAATAACATCCATACGCGTTGTGATTTTGCCTCGAACACTCGAACACGACTAATCCTATTTCAAACATACCATACAGCGTCTTACAGTAGTATTAACTCCAAATCAAGGTACACAAAACTAGTCAAGTCAAATAACAATCTTTTCACCTATGCACTTTCAACAAATGATCAATCTTCTTCTTTCCCTATAATACAATCAATACAATCAG
>Ga0247832_1006367_pt1 | contig 13010 bp, 8 predicted proteins | sample LaCruzMarch2015__10_FD_192407 | JGI IMG/M metagenome (GOLD analysis project Ga0247832, IMG submission 192407) | Freshwater microbial communities from meromictic Lake La Cruz, Castile-La Mancha, Spain - LaCruzMarch2015_4m | ecosystem: Environmental > Aquatic > Freshwater > Lake | place: Spain... | reverse complement strand
GTCGGAGCCGGAATAGAGCCACAGCCGCTCGATGGTTTGGGCGATCGACTGGGCCTGCTTGTCGTCTTCAGCGGTTGCCAGATAAGCATAAAGGTTTTCGAGAAGCTTGCTGCGCTCGGCTGGCGTATTGGGGAGCGACTGGTTCGGCGACGGTGGTTTGACTGCGGCGGATGGCGCTGGAGCGAGACCCGGTGAGGGTATCGGCGCGAGCTTTGGGGCAGGGGCTGGTGCTAAAGGTGCGGGATCGGCAGCAATTGCCGGACCGGACAAGAGGGCTGCCATCATAAGCGCGCACAGAAGCGGGAAAACGTTTTTTGACATGCGAAAAAGGCTACGGCGGCCCGAGGCCGCCGTCGAGGGGAGTAGCGTATTAAATTGCGGCAATGACGCTGTTTTTGGTTTTGCAGCATGGAGTGCTGCCTTCGCGTGCGCTGCGTATCGCTTAGCCTTGGCGGGCTTTGAAGCGCTTCTGGGTCTTGTTGATGATGTAAAGACGGCCTTTGCGGCGGACGACGCGGTTGTCGCGATGGCGGGCGCGCAGGGATTTCAATGAGTTGCGAACTTTCATAGTATCGACCTGATCTTCTTATGGGCGCGCCAGCCGCTGGAGCCGTCACGGTGCTGCTTTGAAATCCAAAAACGCAACAAGCAAACAAGCCTGCCAGCCCAAACCGAGGCTGCCGGATTGTCTGTCTTTATCGCTGCGTATCCTTCGCGTTTAGTGGGGTCGCGGGCTAATGTCAAGGCGCGGCGGGGAGAACGACAAACGATGCCGGTTTGCGAGGTTGGTTGGCTTGTCCGACAATCGGCGGATTGGTTAGGCGGTACGAGCCGCTGGGGCTGGTGGCGTTAACAGTCGCGCAACGGCCAGTTGGACGGCGATTTCGTAGTCGATCTGATGACGCGGCCACCCCTTGATGCAGACGACCTTACCATCTGGATCAAAGATCACGCAAAGGGCGTCGTTCGCATCGGCCTGCGTTACTCCGGCTTGCCAGCGCGTGCCCGCAAAGGCGGTTCGCACCGTTTGCCAGCGCTTGGCGCGAGCTTGTGGCGTGGGGTCTGGCGGGAGGATCATGAGCAGGGAGGAGACACGGTTTGACCAGATCAGGTGTTCGAGTTCCCACTTGACGGAGGGCGTATCACCGACCACGACGACCGACAGCAAGGACCGGTTGGTCCAAATGCGGATCGCGGTTTGCCAGTCGGCGTCGGCGAAGTATGCCCTCATGGCGCCAAGCTTGGGCGTGCGCTCGCCCGGCACGCCAATGGCAACGCAGGGTCCGAGTTGCGTCAGTTGTCCCGCGATCACTTCTTCCAGACGGACGCGCCCGCCAATGAGCCACCACAGCGGGAATTTGGATAGGACACGCGCGTTCTCATCGCCAAACGAGCGCAGGAACACGATCGGGCGGTAGTTCGGATCCTCCTTGAGGACCTCGGTTGCCCGTCGCCTGATGCGACGCCATGAAAACCGGACCCACCAGACAACGACGGCTGCCGTACAGAAGAAGGAGATAAGCTCGACCAGCATCCGCGCGAGCGTCAGAACCGGATTGGCTTTAGAAAACTCTTGAAAAAACCGAAAGTCTAAGGTCGCGCGCATTGGTACGAACAAAAAGGTTTCTGCAAAGACTGCGAAAATTGTGATCAACACAAGTACTGATCCTACCGCGCCAAGACAGGCGAGTGGCAAAACACCGAACTTGGCCCAATTGTACTTTTTGTATCCCTGGCTACGCGCGCGCACGATGCGTCTAAATACGATGAGTGGGTCGACGCTTCGGGTCACAGCCGCCATACTGCGCTGCAGGCTTACGATTGATATGAACTGCAGGACCGCAACCGCGCATAACGCCAGCGGAATTAGAATCAATAAGAAGTAACCTATGACTTGGTGCTGACTGCGCACATCTGAAATCTGACCAGAAAAAACGCTGCCCACAAGAACAAAAACACTTGGCTTTAGTGACAATAGTAAAAATGGTAATTGCGAAAGACATGCGAGGAAACAGGTCGTTTTGATGCGCCAGTAGCGACCAATCCAAATCCAGCTGAGCCATGACGCGACGGGATACACATAAAACACGATCGGCAGCCGTGGCGCTATCAGCAGAAAGGGCAACATTACAGAGGCTCGTGCTGGATCACCGGCAAGTGCGCCCGCTGAGTACATCACGATGCCCATACTCGTGATGATGACAGGGAACAGCATCAGCCTCAGGGCATTCCAGAAAACCCGGATGCGGCGGGCCAAGACGGCGATGTCGACGGTATCGATGGCTTTGAATTCATCCGTCTTCGCAAATTTCTGCATGTTCGGCTGGCTCGCATGAACATTGGAATTTGGTGATGGTATCGACGTTTGAACAAGGAAATAAGAAAATGCAGTCCGATAGGATGTTGCCGACCAATTGGCATTCTGGATTTCCACCAGCTGACCGTCCTTAAAAAAGATACCAAGTGGTCGCCCGTTGAAAGCAAAGTTGGGTGGCACTAATCCAGCATCGACAAACCGCTGGATGGCAAGGGCGGCCAGTCGCGACCAGACGGCGGGATCGCGTGCACTGGGATCAAACAGGAACAGCGTCTTTTTGGCAAAACCGCCCTGGACAATTTGGGTAAGTTCCCACAAGACGCCGTCGGTTTCTTGAATGACGACCACGACGTGATCGGCGGTTTGTAATCGGTCGGTCACCACCTTTTGCCAGTCGGCATTCGCCAGAAACTCCCTGTGCGCCTCCCTGTTGGTCTGGCCAGCGCCAGCATCCCGGCGCGCTTTGGGGTCGCCAATCGCGACGAGTGGCTTGAATCCATCCGCAATGTCGAACAACTCCTCCTCGATGCGCACAGGAAACGGGCGCAACGTTGGGAACCGGCTGAAGATCGGCAGTTGCGGAGGGGGCAGGATCACGCGATCGACGAAGAATGGCCTGAGATAAAGAATGAACCGACCGCTGGCGAACTTGATTGCATCGGGGACACTCAAGCCGTTGAGCGACTTTCCGGTCGCCTGCATGAGGCTGCCTGCTTGAATGCCGATCAGCGAGACGATCAACCAGAGCAAAATCTCGCGTCCAGTAGCGGCCGATGCCGAGCGGCACGCATCCAAACCTGAGCTGTTGCAGGACGCAAGGATGCCATCCAGCTTGCTATCTATGCCGCCCATCGTCACTACGACACTGAATGCTGCAAGCCGCACGATGGCGCCGGAAAATTCGAGAGCGTAGGCTGCCATCGCGCGCGGCGATCTTAGTGGGGACCGGGGCAGATCCAGGACTTTGTTGATGGCGCTCCAAGCGCCTGTCGTCAGTCGCTTTTCGAATGTCGCGTTGAGGCTCGCAGGCTCTGTGACTCGGGTCAGTTGCCAAAGCGCGATGCCCATATCGAGCGATAATGCCACGGCATAGACCATTCCCATGGCCAGAAGCGCTATGAACAGTGGATCGAGATGACCTGCTGCAAAGACGTAGACATTCAGTCGAATGGCCACGTAAGCCAGTGCCGACCAGAAGGCGACACCTGCAATCAGTTTCAAGGATCTCCGCCTCACGCTGCGGACTGCGTCGAAGAGCCACCACAAGAGGGGGGCTGCAATTGCAACGGCTAACACCGTTGCGATTAAGAAGACATACGAGCTGTATATCCCGAAGCTGGCATCCTGCTTCGACCTCAACTCGTTCAGCTTGCTCAGGTCTCCGATCGGAGGCAATAGCCCTTGATATCCGGTCGATAGGTAAACCAGCATTGCTGGGCCGAGGAAGAGCAGCAGCACCATCGAGGCGCGCGTATAGGTCAGGAAATAGAGCGCACGGTGCAAGTGCGTCTCGGAGTCGGAATGATCGACGACGCGGGACCAACTCATCGAAAACCAGAATTCTCAACAATGAACCGGCTGCCTGGATTGTCCAGGCTAAGCCGGTTGGGACATGGGGAGCGGACATCGTCTTTAGCGCGTTCGTCAGCAATGATTAGCCGACGAAGAATGGACTGCCGGTCTCCACCGCGCGTTCTGATGGGCAGGCGACGTGCGATGCCTGCCCAGGCTTCAACCCGTCAACACTAGAATGGCAGTTTGTTGCGGAGCACGCCGCCGACCACGCCACCCATGAAAGCCCCGACAGCCGCAGCACCGGCACCACCGTCGTTCGAACGTGAGGACCGCTCCTGGCGCTCTGGACGCTCTTGCCGTGCGGCGCGGCGCGTGACCGGTGCCTCGTCGTTGTCTGCGGACTCGGTCGCGGGTGTTTTGACCGTCCGCGGCTCCGATAACAGGGCGTTCATTTGAGGCTGGTTCAAGAAGCCTGATACGTTGTATCCGCGCGCCGTTTGCCACTTGTGAATGGCGGTGCGCGTGCCGTTTCCAGCTTTGCCGTCGATCCCGTTGGTTGAGAAACCGACGCCGGTCAGGGCCTTTTGAACATTCATCCAACGGTCGTCGTCGAGCTTGAGTTCGTTCTCGGTCAAGATCGTCGACGCGGCAGTCTTCTGCTCGTCCGTGAGAACGATGGCCGACGACGCAACGCCCGACGTGGACGCGGAGCCGGATTTCAACTTGGCGATGTTCTCGCGAGCGACATCGGCAAAGGTGCCGGATGGGAACTGCTTCAGGTAAGATTCATAACCGCTGATCGAATTGTTGGACTTGGCTTCCGCCCAAAGCGGGAGCTCAAGCTGGCGGCTGTCGAAGGACTGCGTGGTCGAGCGTGCCGTGTCCGTTGTCGATGCGGGAGGCTGGGCAGATGGCGATAGATTGGCCACGACGTCGCCGGCAGGCTTTGGGGCCTGAGGCGCAACTGGGTTGAAATAGAAGTTCGAGATCAACGAGGAGTTGGTCCAAGGCTGTTGCTTCGCATTGGTGACAGCGGCCACCTGGATGCGTACCTTTTTCATCACGCCTTCAATGTCGACGCCCGGCTCATCTATGTGCTGGAGCAGGGCCTCGGTAAATGGGCTGTGGCCGGTTTTTCCGTCGAGCGCAACTGTGCCCGGAGCCGTCGCAAAGGCGAACAGCGTTTCATCGACATTCTTCACATCAACCGAACTCAATCCGACGCTGGGTGTTGCAGACCGTGACCGGCCCTGATTGACCATCGACCGCGACAGCTGTTCCGCGAGAGGATTGTCGCGGCAGGCGTCAAGCACGACGAGCTTGATTTTGGCTTCGCGCGCCATCTGTTTGACGACGAGGTCGACTTTCATCGTTTCGAAGTCAACGTCGCGTTCATTTTTCAATGCAGCATCGATGGGAAGCAGATAGTTTTCGCCGCTGATCTGCATGCCGTGGCCAGCATAATAGAACATTCCCACTTGGGCCGAGTTGAGTTCGCGATTGAACTCTTTGAGCTTGCCGGTCATGCCGTCTTGCGTGAGATCGATGCCTTCCACGACAACGAAGCCGAGCTGGCGAAGTTTATCGGCGATCGCGCGCGCATCTTTCGGCGCGTTCGGCAATGTTACGGCATTCTTGTAGGCGCCATTTCCGATGACGAGGGCAACGCGACGGTCTGGTGCTGCGTCGGCCGGTGCTGCCATCATAATCGTCAGACCAGCGGCAGCCGCTGCTGCCAACAGGCTGAGGAGACGCGTCTTAACGCTTTTAGGGACGCTATTCCGTTTGAAAATTTGCATAGTATCAATCCTCGGTCGGAAACGGGTTGAACTAGATTTTTTGTTCGACGTCCGATAGCGCGCGATTATTTCACGACGACTTGGATGTCGACGCGGCGGTTCTGCTGCAAACAGGTGATGTCGCAGGGTTGAGCGGCATTAACCGGTGCCCGCTTACCCTTAAAATCGGTTGTCATTTCTGCGTCGGAAAAACCCCAAGTCACGCGAAGGTACTCTTTTGCCGATTCCGCGCGTTCGCGAGACAGTTCGTCGTTATGCTCGTCGGACCCGCGATCATCGGTGTGGCCGACCAAATGCAACACGAGCTTCTGTGAGTTTGCGATCAGGCTTCTCGATTTTTCGCGAACCTTGCTCATGCTCTCTGCAAGCAAGTCCAATTGCTTTTTGCCTTGAGGCCGCAAGACTGCCGAGTTGGAGTCAAACTCGACCGGAAAATGCACTGTATCGCTGGGCGGTACGGCACTTGCCACAGGCGCTTTGAGCGATCTCGTCCGCTCAAACTTCGGCATCAGCTTTTCAGAAAGCGCTTCGCTCGCCGCTTCGTTAACGTTGGGAGCCTTCTGCGCACTCACCGGTGCGCACAACAAACATGCAAGTGCCGCAATGGATACGTAATGGTGAATATGGGTCATTGGTATCGCCTCCCCAAAGACGAGCTACAGACGAAAATACAATCTAAGTGTGCGTGATACAATTTGCCGTATCGGCTTGATGGTCATGGAAGATTGGAAATGTTTTTAGTCTTGCCACCACTCATACATCAGAACTTACGGTTTGGAAAGCTGTGACAGGGGCGTTCTCGATAACGACTTTAATTCGGTTTATGCATTGAAGTTATTGTGAAAACCCAGAACTAACGACTGCGCGACAGCAGTCTGCCTACGGCGCAAATCTCGTCACCGGTCCGATTAGACTGGGCAGGTTTCCAACGGCAACCAAGACCGTGGTTGTCACTGGACAGCGTGGCTCATCAATTGATGCGTCCCTCTTTGGTCATCGACAAATCGCAATTGGGATATCGCATCGTGAAGTTATTTGACGTGCCGTTTGCCGCATAGCCAAGGCCTTTGGCGGTGGCGCTCAACTGGTCGTTGCTGTCCAAGCGTCCTTCCCAGGGCTGCTCTGGCCCAATGCCGGGGGTATGGACCCAACTTAACTGGCCGTCGCGAATGGTCACTTGAAGCGATGTTCGCGGCTGGTCTTGTCCGCAAACCGTACTGACCCGGTAATTGTAGACGCCATTCGGCAGTACCGTTTGCCGGGGTTGGGGTGGTGGCTGAGTTTGGGGTTGAGACTGAGGCGAGGGTGTGTCGCAGCGCGTGGCATCCAGGGCCGTTTTTGCCTCGCTCACGTGCCGACCTTCCGGGAACTTGGCCAAATATGCCTGATAGCAGGCTTTCACGTTGCATCCCGTTGCGCCAGTGGCTGCGGCCGAATTGGCAGCGCAGGCTTTGGCAACCGCCCAGAACTGGTCGTCAAATCGCGCGCTGTTGGCTCTGATCACGTCGCTTTTGGATTTCTCGCACTCTTGTTTGGCCTGATCGGCGAGCTGTCTGGCGCGCGCCGTTTCAGACGCAGAGCTGTGGTTGCGCAGGTAGGGCTCGATGCATTGGGCGACGATATCGCATGGCTGACCGGCCTCGCGACGCTGGTTGGCGCACGATTCCAGGCGCGCAAAATCTCTGTTTTCCAGGCACTTGCTTCGCGCTTGTTCCGACAGGCGCGTGAACTCGGCCGCAGCTGCCCCTTTGGGATTTTCTTTCAGATATGGGTCGAGACACTCCGCGCCCACGTCGCATATGCCACCGCTCTGCTCATGCTTCAGGATGCACGCCCGAGTGGTATCTTCTGCTGTCTTTTCCTTGGCCGCTGCTTTCTCCTTCTCGACTTTCTCGTTCTCGAGTTTCACATTATCAGCGGCACAGCGTTGTTCGCCCGCGAGTACCCGCGCTTCCAGTTCGGCGCGCTTGACGGCATCGCCCGAAGCTGCCGGCAGAAGCGCTAAACATTCCCGGATTTGACAGAATTCGTTGGCTTTTTCTTTGCGTTCAACGCAAGCGGTCGCTGCGTCTTGGGCTTTGGCGCTTTCCAGGCACATGGCCTTGGCTTCGGCGAGAGCGACGCGCAGTTTTTCACGGGCCTCGGTCGGCCAAGTCTCAATGGTCTGGCCTTGCAGGCATTGCTCGGCTTGGCAGGGGTTGCTCGCTTTCTTGTCTGCAACGCATGCGAGTACCGCTGACTTGTCCTCGCATCCGCCCAAAGCACCGTCGTATGCTTGGCATCGCAGTTCAGGCCAGATCAACATCGCAGCAACCGAGAGCAACCAGACGATCAAAAACGCGATCAGCGCACGGCGCAGCCAGCTTGTGCGTTTTGGCGGTTGCGGCACGACTTCCGGCGGCATGACCGGTGTCGTGTCGAAGGGCATGGCGGCGGGACTTGGAGCAACCAAGGCCTCTTCGCTCACCGCTGCGATGGGTGCAGCCATGCTCGCCACATTGCGTGGCCGATCGCGGCCAGCCGAATAGATGCGTCCCGTTCGGGCGACTCCGCCGAGTTCGGGCGTTGCATTTTCCCAGATCGCTTCAAGCGTGTCGCCGGTCTGGGTCACGGCAATCTGCACGGCGTCTTGATCAACCATGTGGTTGACCACATCGCGACCGACGACATAGCTCGTGGTTCGCTTGTCGCCTGACTGACGTATTGCCTTGAAGTACGCGGGCGTTTTTTCCCATAGCCCGTCGAGTGTGAGGTAAAGGCCCGGCCGTGACGTCATCGAGCGAACGGAAATATCGAGCTCGGGCGCATCAATCGCTTTATCAAATTCGAGGATGGCCTGACCCGGCCGGCCACCGTCCAAAATGCGCAGCACCATGAGCGTCCTCCAATCTTGGAGGGATTACACCAAGGCTATGAACCTGTCACGTCACATAGACGCGCCAAACCGATTCTTTTGTCAGTTCTCGCACTTGCTGCGCGGGTTTAGTGCTGGTACCAACGAACATTAATACGAAACGTTACTACGATAATTCCGGCTGATTTGTTGCCCTGCTCGTATAGAGGCGGCCTAAGTCATTATGAGTTCAAATCGTTTTTTTGTAAGAAGCACTGAAATGGCGGGATTTGCGCCAGCCCGCATCGGCGGTCGCGCTGCCGTTTTGAGCTACGGCCAATTGATTGCCCACATCACGAGAACTGCCGGGGCTGAAGCGGCTTCTCTATTTGCCGAGCCGCAACTGCCACGCGGGTCAACCGGTGAAGCTGGTACTATATCCTGGTATTCGTCATGGCAGGGGCGCGCGAGCGCGGTTGATGCACTCGACGAAGGTACTCGCCGTTTAGTTGCACACAAATTGACCGAGCGGTTGCGGATGCTTGCGCCCGCATTGGCCGATGAAGTCTATGGCCCGGCCCTTACGGCCTGGCTCAATATCGGCAGTCGCGACGATATTCTATCGGTCGGGGGCGAGCCCGTTCTGGTCAACTGGGGATCGGCACCTGCGTTCGTGACGACCCGGGAGCAGCGTGCGGACCATTATGCCGGGACGCTGGGTATCTATGCGCCGCAGTTGCCGGTTCCAGCGGGTGATGTGTCCGCGATCGGTCAAAGCCCAGCGAACGACGCGCGCCCTGCGGCAGCAGCTGGCGGGGCACCACTTGCGCCGACCCAACCCGTTGAGGCTCGCTCGCCAGCCGTTGGTTACGCAGGTAACGGCTCAGCTGCCTCACCGGGTGCTGTTTCGCTCGGTGCGGCGCACCTCCCGCCGCCGCCGGTGGCCGCGATCGCTGCTGGTGCGTCAGCCGTGCCGCCGCCTGAGCGCCGCTCCCGGGCACCTTGGATTGCGGTGTGTCTGGCGGCAGCGACGCTGCTGTTATTGTCTCTACCTGGCGTTCTGGTCTATCCGTCCCAACCGGTCGATACGTCGGCACGGGACGCATTCGAGGAGCAGCGGCTTCGCGCTTCAAATGAATCGCTCGAATTGCAGCTCAAGGCCTTGCAGGATGCGGCGGGCGCTAACGTCTGTCGGCCAGCAAATTTTTTATTGCCGGTTCCAGGCCTGTTGCCTGCCCAACCCAGTGGTGAGGGCGCGAGCCCAGGCGCTGAACCCAAGCTGCAGGTGACGCCCCCATCACCCGACCGCGCGCAGTTGCCGCCGTCGCAAAGTCGCGGCCGGGAAGATGCAGCAACGGTTGGCCGACTGCTCGAAAAGTCGACGTTTTTGATTATCGGCCGCAAGGCTGGCGCAGCGGGAGGAATCTCGCTGAGCCAAGGCACGGGATTTTTGATCAGCGACCGGCATGTCGTGACCAATCACCATGTCTTGGAAGGCGTCGACCCGACTAGCGTGTTCGTTGCGAACAAGAGCCTTGGACGGATTTCGCCAGCCCGCATCGTGGCGTTATCGCAACCGCCGCCGGTTGAGACCGATGTGAGGGTCGACATCGGCGTATTGGAGATCGCACCGTTGCCAGGCCCTGCGGGGATGAAACTTGGCCCCACGCCCGACAAGCTCTCGACCGCCTATGTCGCGGGATATCCGGGATTTTTGACCGAGCGGGATGCCGCTTTCAAGTCGCTGATACAGACGCTGGTACGAGGCTCTGCCGGGGGAGGCGACATTTCGCAGAGCATGGGGCAAGTTCAAGTTCCGGGGGTCGACCTCGCAGAGGGCCGGATCAACAATGCCATGAAAACAGGGTCGCGCGCTTTGCCGATCCTGCTGCATGACATGCAGCTCGCCAAGGGAAATAGCGGCGGACCGCTGGTCGACAGCTGCGGACGCGTGGTCGGGATCAACACCGCACTTTTCCCTAGCGATGTTGGCACACGGCAGGGCAACGTGGCGCAAGACGTTTCATTGCTGCGCACGTTTCTGACGGAGAAGGGCATCGCGTTTGTTGCGGACGACCAGCCGTGTTCATCGGAGACCGTCGCGGCAGTCCCCCCGCTAACCCCGGAGCCTGCCAAGACGCCGCCCGCTACGACCCCGTCCGCTTTGACGCCGCCAGCGGTTCCAGCACTTCCCGCTGCTGACGCGTCGCCGCCGCCAACCGCAGTTGGCAAACCATGATGGGGGCCGGAATGAGGATATGCGACGCAATTCGGCCAGCCGTGCCTCATTCTGATAGCGGGCGCGGCGAGGACGGGCGATGCGGTGATCATCTGTTGTCCTGGGCAGGTTGAGGGCACGGCCCAGTCATGTACAGCATCCGGTTTCAAACCACGTCGGACATCGCCCTGCCAGCTCCCGATTTGCCGGTCGGGCAGAGCTGGGAGCAGTTGGTCGATATGCTGACGCGGGACGTGGGGCCCGACGCGGGACGGCTGCTTGCCGAACCGATCGTCGATGCGGGTCGGCGCGAGACCCATTGGCATGTCGAGTGCGCTCAAGACCCGGTGCCGCTGGCTCGGCTATCGGATGACGACAAGGCTGCGCTGCTCGACAAACTCGCAGCCGTGCGCGCGACAATTCAAGTGCGCATTTCGGCTTTGCAAAACACCTCCAGCGAAGCCGCCCAGCGCATGGCGGTCGTGCTGGCGCAGATCATCGAGGTTCCGGACGAGGGCTGCATCTGGTTGGTGGATGGATCACCCGTTCTGACTTGTTGGGGTCGATTGGAAAGACAGTCTGGTCAGCCTGATCGCACCATTCGAGGCGCGGCCCAAATTGTCGACCCGAAGCCTGCGCATGAGCCTGCTTTCAGCGGCACTCCAGTTGCAGCTGCCGTCGCTGCTGAGGCGGTAGCGGCACCCCAGCCGCGGCCACATTGGCTTTGGGCTTTGCTGCCGTGGCTCGCTTTCCTGGTCTTGCTGGCGATCATTTATATCAAGTTGCTGGCGGCGTGTGGGCTGCTGTTGCCGGGCGTGCTGGGTGGCCGCACGGACTGCCCTGCCTTCAACGAGGCCGCGCTTCGCCCAGCACAGGTGCTGAACGACGAACTGCGTCGCTCAATCGCGAACCAGCAGGCGCGGCTCGCATCGCTTCAGCCCTGTGCCGACCAAGGTATTGCTACCGCCATCGTGCCGTACGATCGCCGGTCCGAGGTCTTGCCGGACACGGGCGAGGTGAAAAAGCGGCTTGGGGAGCAGAAGGTCGTTCAGGGGCATCTGGACATCTCTCTTGCCTGGAACGGCCACAGCGACCTTGATCTGCACGTCATGTGCGCTAGCGCTGAAGTCGCCTACAATTCGCGGCTGGCGTGTGGCGGCAATCTCGACCGGGACGCCAACAACGGCAACTTTTCCACCGTGGACCGGCCGGTCGAGCATGCGACATGGGGGGCACCCCCGCCCGCCGGGCACTATCGTGTCCAGGTCAAGTTGTATGACTATCGGAGCGCGCCGGTGGCTGCTGTGCCTTTCACCGTCGTCGTTCGCGACGGTGTCACGGAAAAATCCTATCCGGGTGTGGTCACCCGGAAAGGCGAGCGGGTTCTCGTCTTCGAGTTCGACAAATGAGCGCCCAGATGCAAAATCGCTGCGACTTCATTGTGACGACATTGCCGGAAAAAATATTGCCGGACCCACGCCCGTATGATGCCGGCATGTGCCAAAAAGTGAAATGGGAGACGTAGGCAATGCGCGATCTTATTAGCATCGTACCGCATTCGGGACTTCAATTTCTGGTCTACCATTTCAACGTCGATAAGGCGGGGCGTTTTGCGCGTCCGTTTATCGTGCACACCCAAAACGCGAACAGGGTCGCCGGCAGTATTGCCGATATCGAGCTTCGTCCGGGCTGGAATGACGATGACCCGGAGTTGCCGCCCCGCTTCAAGGCCGAGGGGGCCGATGTCGAATATGAAATCAACAAGCAGCGCTGTCTCGAACCGTTTCTCAACACTTGGGTGCCGGTGCCGTTTCTCGCCAAGGTGTCTAGCCGCGACCCTGACGGGATGGAAGTTTTGGGACCGACGAACTGGTGCCGCGTGCGTTTGACGGCTGCCGATCCGACCGCGCCGGAGGGCTCAACGCATACGGTGGTTTTTGCCTTCGACACGGATCTATTGCCCACCCAGGCGGGCCGCCCGTATCTGGCACCCAGCCCGCAAGACGCTATCAACGAACGCGAGTTCCACCTTGCTCGCTCGTTCCGAGACATCGCGTGGTTTTTGTCAGATAAGAAGCCATTACCCGACTCTGTTGAGGAGTTGGATCAACAGGAGTGGGTCGACCGGTGGGTCGATGATGCGTTCGTCGACATGAAGCGGGCGCAGCGTCCTGGCCGCCCCGTGCGGCCGGAGGATCATGAACCCCTGGAACACGCCGCACGCTACGTAACGTTCGTGCAATTTCTCAGCGTGGCCGCAGCGGTGCCCACGGTCCGGCTGATCGACACGATCTCGAAGGAGCCGTCGGTCAAGCCCGTCGGCGTGGA